>Ga0307277_10001130_pt1 | contig 10370 bp, 10 predicted proteins | sample ER_DNA_116_FD_194473 | JGI IMG/M metagenome (GOLD analysis project Ga0307277, IMG submission 194473) | Bulk soil microbial communities from the East River watershed near Crested Butte, Colorado, United States - ER_DNA_116 | ecosystem: Environmental > Terrestrial > Soil > Floodplain | place...
CGCTGTCTGTCCGTCCGCGACGGCGACGGCTCCGGCGGGGACTCTCTCGCGCGGGCGCTCGAGGCGCGGCGCGACGATCCGCGGATCGAGCCGTCCGCAATAGGCGAAGCCCGGTAGGAAGCCGAGGAAGATCGCGGAGTACTCCCGCCCGCTGTGCACGGACACGAGCTCATCCACCGAGATGCCGGAACGAAGAGCCACGTCCGCGAGATCAGCGCCGTCGTAGCGAGTCGGGATCTCGACGACCCGCGACGTGCTCAGCCTCGCGCTGAAACGCGGCCCCGAGGCCAGCAGATCGCGCGCGTGGCGGTCGGCGATCTCAGGTTCGATCACGTCCGGGTCGAAGGACACCATGACCGACGCGTACGCGGGTATCGCCGGCCCGAGCTCCCAAAGATCCGCGATGACGCGGGCCCAACCAGCGACCGACTCATCGAACGCCTCGCCGAGCTCGAGGAGCAACGCGGCCTCACCAAAAGGCAAGACGCGTGGGGTCAGAGCCACTGGCGGAAAGCGGGTCGCACCTGGATGCTCTCTCGCGCGAGAGCCGCGCGGACCGCTTCGGCGATCGCGGGCGCGCCCGGTGTGTCGCCGTGGATGCACAACGTGTCGACCTCGAGCGGCAGGAACGTCCCATCGGACGCACGCACGCCCCCATCCCGCACGAACGAGAGCGCCTGGCTGACCGCGACTTTTGGATCCGTGTGCAGCGAGTTGGGCAGCTTGCGCGAGCGGAGCGTGCCGTCGGGCTCGTACGCGCGGTCGATGAAGCCTTCGCGCGCCACCTTGAGGTCCATCCCGTTCGCGGCCGCGAGCATCGCAGAGCCGGGTGGCGCGAAGACCAGGAGGCTCGCCCCGCGCCCGTCATCGAAGATGCCCGTCGCGATCGAGCCCGCGATGGCCGCGTCGCGCTCGGCCTGGTTGTACATCGCACCGTGCGCCTTCACGTGGCGTAAGGTCCCGCCCGCGGCAGTGACGAGGTCGACGAGCGTGCGGACCTGAGCGGAGACCTCTTCGATGAGCGCAAGTGGCTCCATCACGACGGGGATCCGGCCGAAGTTCGCGCGGTCCGGATAACCCGGATGCGCGCCGATCGCGACGCCGCGCTTGAGGGCGAGCGCGACGGTGGCGCGCATCGTTTCTTCGTCGCCGGCATGTCCGCCGCACGCGATGTTGGCGGAGGTGATGAAGGGCATGATCTCGGCGTCGCGACCCGCGCCTTCGCCCAGATCGCTGTTGAGATCGATGGAGCGCACGGGCGTCAGGTTAAGAGACGCGAGCGAGGCGCGGTTTAGCCGCGCCGAAGCGAGCTCGACGAGCGGGCGTCGAGGCGGCGAGGCGATGCGGCGGAGGGCAGAGCCGAGCGCGAAGCGCTAGATGAAGAGCGGCGCGAGGACCAGCGTGATCGTCGCGAGCAGCTTGATGAGCACGTGCAGGCTCGGGCCTGCGGTGTCCTTGAAGGGGTCGCCGACGGTGTCGCCGACGACCGCGGCCGCGTGAGCCAGCGTTCCCTTGCCAAGAACGTTCCCCTTGTCGTCCTTGAGCTGACCCGACTCGATGTACTTCTTGGCGTTATCCCACGCGCCGCCACCGTTGTTGAGCACCGTCGCGAGGATCACACCCGCCATCGTGCCGACCATCAGCAGCGCCGCCTCGGCCTCGGCCTTGAGCAGCACGCCGACGATGATCGGGGTGGCGATCGCGATGACGCCGGGCGGGATCATGTTCTTCAGAGCCGACTGTGTGGTGAGGTCGACGACGCGCGCGTAGTCCGGACGCGACGTGCCGGCCATGATGCCCGGATCCTCGCGGAACTGGCGACGGACCTCTTCGATGATCGCGCTCGCGGACTTGCCGACCGCGCGGATCGCGAGCGATGAGAAGAAGTACACGAGCATCGCGCCGATCAGGCCGCCGATGAACACGTCGACCTTCGCGAGGTTGACCGTATCGAACGGCTTCTGAGTCAGCTGCGCGACCTTGTCCAGATACGCGGAGAAGAGCAGGAAGGCGGCGAGCGCCGCGGACGCGACCGCGTAGCCCTTCGTCAGCGCCTTGGTCGTGTTCCCGACCGCGTCGAGGCGATCGGTGCGCTCGCGGGTCTCCTCCGACGCGCCCGACATCGAGGCCACGCCGCCGGCGTTGTCGGTGATCGGGCCGAAAGTGTCCATCGCAAGAATGAACGCCGCGCTCATGAGCATTCCCATGGTCGCCACGGCCGTCCCGTAGATGCCGCCGTGCGGCAGGCCCGTCTGGATCCCCCACTGGTCGCCGAAGTAATGGGAGGCGAACAGCGCGATGGCGATCGTGATGACCGACGAGAAGGTCGTCTCGAATCCGACGGCGAGGCCGGAGATGATCGTCGTTGCCGGGCCTGTCTTCGACGCCTCCGCGATCTCCTTCACCGGGCGCCAGTTCCCCGCGGTGTAGTACTGGGTGATGAAGACGAAGGCCACGCTCGTGAGGATGCCGACGAAGCCGGCGGCCGCGAACCAATACCAGCCGCCGCGCTCGTTGAGCATGAGATACGTCACGGCCGCCATGCCGATGGCCGAGAGCGTCGCGGTGATGTAGTAGCCGATGTTCAGCGAGCCCATCGGGTCGCGCGTCTCGCTGCCGCGCACCAGGAAGATCCCAATGACGCTCGCGATCAACCCGAAGCCACGCACGACGAGCGGGAACACGATCCACGCGACGTTCTGCGTGACCGCGTAGATGGCGACGCCCAGGATCATCGCGCCGATGTTCTCTGCGGCGGTTGACTCGAACAGGTCGGCGCCGCGGCCGGCGCAGTCACCGACGTTGTCTCCGACAAGGTCCGCGATCACGCCGGCGTTGCGCGGGTCGTCCTCGGGGATGCCGGCCTCGATCTTCCCCACGAGGTCCGAGCCGACGTCGGCGGCCTTCGTGTAGATGCCGCCACCGAGCTGCGCGAACAGCGCGACGAACGATGCGCCGAAGCCGAAGCCGACGATGGTGAAAGGCGCCTGGTCGGGGTGCGCGAAGCCGCCGTATGCGGCGAACATCGCGAAGACGCCGATGAGCGACAGGCCGACGACGAGGATCCCTGAGACCGCACCGCCGCGTAGCGAGATACGCAGCGCGTCGGCGACGCTGTGCTGCGCCGCGGCCGCCGTTCGCAGGTTGGACTTGACCGCGACGAACATGCCGACGATGCCCGAGGCCATCGAGCAGATGGCACCGACGAAGAACGCGATCGATGTGCGGATCGCGAGCTCCATGGGAGACACGCCCGGTGCGGTCTCGAAGAAATAGATGACCAGGCCGATGACGACCATGCCGCCGAGGGCGAGGAGGAAGATCGTCCGGTACTGCCGGTTGATGAAGGCGACCGCGCCTTCATAGATCGCTCCGGCGACCTCCTGCATTGCGGGTGTGCCGGTGTCGGACTTGAGCACGTCCCAGGCGAAATACGCGGCGACGAGGACAGCGACAAGCCCGGAAATTGGAACGATCCAGAGCAGGGGCGTGGCTTCCAAGAGAGGCCCTCCACCAAATGTCGAAAAAGTGCTTGGGACAAGAATCAAGCGCCCGCCCCGACGGAGGGGGCTGCAGCGCTCTGATGAAAGTTTACGGAATCCGGCGCAAACGGGCAAACCGCCGTATCGTTCGATGCATGCCCCCACAGAAAGCATCGAAGAGCCAGCCCAAAGCCGACGCCACCGAGAAGACCAAGAGCAAGGACCGCGAGTGGCTGACCACCGCCGAGCTCGCGACGAAGATCGGGTGGCGCGAGCACGCGCTGCGCGACGCCATGCGCGGCAAGGACCTCCCCGGCGTCCGCCGGACGGCCTTCGGCTACCACATCGAAGGCACCGAGGTCGACGCGATCAAGGCGACCCTCGGGCCGCCGCCCGCCAAACCGAACGCCTCCCGGCGTTAACAACTCGCGCGGCGGCGTAGGGCGGACTTGCTTAGGAGTGCTTCCTTAACCTGGCGGGCAGGATCTGTAGCTCCTCGCGGTATTTGGCCACGGTGCGTCGCGCGAGGATGATGCCGTTGTCCTGCCGGAGCTTCTCGACGATCTCCTGATCAGAGAAGGGCCGCGTCCGGTCCTCGGCCTCGATGATGTCCTTGATCACGTCTTTGACGCCGAGCGAGGCCGTGAAGAACGTGGCGAAGGGAATGACCTGGCCACTCGGCAGCAGGACGAATTTGCCCGCCGTCGCGCGGCTGACCGTGGACTCGTGCATGCCGATCCGCTCGCCGACCTCGGCGCGCGTCAGCGGTCGAAGCGACTGGACGCCTTTCACCAGGAAGTCGTGCTGGCATTCGACGATGACCTCGGTGATGCGGAGGATCGTCTGGCGCCGCTGGTTGATGTTGTCGATGAAGAACTTCGCCCGTGTCACGTAGTCCTTGATGTGCTGGCGATCCTGGTCGCTCATCGGCACGGTCTCGGTGCCGTCGCGTCGCGCGGCCTGCACCTGGCCGACGAGCTGGCGATAGACGGGATTCACCCGCAATGAGAACCGACGCGACTCGATCACCTCGACCTTGATGTCGCCGTTCTCCTCCTTGTAGATGATCACGTCGGGTCGGAGACCGACCTCGCGTCCGCCGACCGATGCGCCGTTCGGGCCCGCGGCGAATCCATGCGCGGGAAACGGATTGAGGTTGTCCTTCACGTAATCCCACGCCACATTGACCTCTTCGCGTGTGATCCGCATCGCTTGCGCGATGTCACCGAACTTGTGCTCGCCGAGCGCGCGGAAGTGCTCCGACACGATCTGCTTCGCGTGAGGCGGCACCGATTCGCCGATCTCCTCGAGGTGCTCGATCTGCACGAGAAGGCACTCGCGCGTGTCGCGGGCGCCGACGCCCCACGGCTCGATCGACATGATCACTTGATGGACGCGCTCCACGTCCGCGAGCGTGACCTTCATCGTCCGCGCCGCGTCATCCAGGGTGATGCCCTCGAGACGACCGCTGTCGTTGATGTTGCCGATCAGGTACTCCGCAGTCGGGTGCAGCCGGGCCGGGAGCATGACGCGGACGTTCCATGACAGGTATTCGGCGAGCGTCTGCTCGGCCTCCGCGCGGACGATCGGGTCGAACTCCTCCTCATCGTCGTCACGCTGCATGAGGCTCGAGCCTTCGAGCGGTTCGGTTTCCGGCTCGTCGCCGCGCGGCGGCTTGTTCGCCAGGCCGAAGCAGTTGAGGCAGATGCGACCCTGGAGTGGCTCACCGCAGAGCGGGCATACCTGACTCTCCTCGAGATCGAGGGCCGGGTTTTCCTGCAGCTCGGTGTTGATGACCTCCTGCAATTCCATCGAGGACAGCTGCAGGATCGCGTTGGCTGCGATCTGTTTTGGCGTGACTTTGAGCTGCTGTTGGGGAAGGATTCGCAGGTCCACTGTCGGCTACCTTACCCCAATGATCATGCGCGGCGAGGTCGTGATCGCGCTGGTCGCGTTCGCGCTTGCGCTCATCGCCATCAGTTCATTCCTTTCGCGCCGGTTCGCGCGCTGGCGCACGCCAATTGCCACGCTTGGCTGCGCTATGGCAGGACTTGGGCCAGTTCTGCTTTTCCCTTACCTGACGAGCGACCCGGCCCACGCTACGGCGCTCTGGGAATGGTCGGCTGTCGGTGGACCGACCATCCAAGCGTCCTACCTTCTGGATGGGCTCGGAGTCATCGGCCTCGCGATCGGAGCGCTGTACACCGCGGCCGCCCTCATCGCGACGACGCGCGTCCCGTCTCGCTCATCGCTCCTACGACCCGCGCTCTTGGTCAATGGCTTTGTCCTCATGACGCTCGCGGTGACGGACGACCTTGTCGCGGTCACGGTCGTCCTCGGGGCGCTCGCAGCCAACACGATCTTCGTCGCGCTGCTCGTCGCGCCACCACCAGCCGTCGCGCGCGTCACTGCCTATCTCGCGGCGGGCGTCCAAGCCTTCGTCGTCGCCGATCTCCTGGTCACGCGATTCGGCAGCGCCTCATTCCGCTTCCAGCAGATCTCGGCGGACTCCGTCAGCCCGGGTGTGATCCTCGCAGCGACGATCGGAGGTGCCCTCTTCGCGGGTCTGTACCCATTCGTCCCATGGGGCTACCGCCACGAGGAGAGCGGCGAGCGCGAGAGCCTGCGCGGATTGCTCACGATGCCGGCCGGCGTCGGCGCGACGATCGTGCTGCTGCGGATCGTTGGCGCGACGCGCATCGACCTCGCCCAGCTGCGGCTGCCGGGCGCGCTTCCCGCGCCCCTCATCGCGCTCGCTGCGCTCTTCTTCGTGTTCGCCGTCTGGCGCCTCTGGCGCCGGCGCCCGCGCTCACGACGGCGCCTCGCAGTCGCGACCGTCCTCGTCGCTTTCGTGGCGCTCTATCCCTGGCTTCATTGGAGCCACCTCGTCATCGTGGCGTGCGCGCTCACCGTCGCGTACGCGGCGGCGGTCTCACTCGCGCTCCCCGATCAGTGGCTGGTCACGCGCTACGACGTGGCACTCGCCGCGGCGTGGGTCGGCATCGCGACGGGCACGCCGGTCGCGGTCAGCGGCGCCCTCCTGGTCCTCGCGGGCGGCGCCCTCGTGGCGCTGGCTGATGCGTTCTGGATGCCGCCGCACCGCGCGTACGTCGCGATGCTCGCCAGCACGACCACCGTCATTGCAGGGTGCCTGACGATCACGGTCGGCGTGTTGGATACGCCAGACCTGGCGACGATGGTGCTTGCCCTGTTCGCGATCCTGTTCGTCGTCATCCTCGAGCTGGTCCACGTCGGCCGACGCCTCGACGTCGCCGCTGCACCGAGTGACCTCGAAGCCGCCGCCACGGTCATCGCCTTCCTGACGACGATGCTCGTCGCGATCAGCTACGGCGGTCCACTCCTCGATGCGCTCGCGCGCGCATTCGGCCGGCCTCTCGATCGTGACCTGGAGACCACCGCGGTCATGCTCGCGACACTGGGGGTGGTCGCGGCGATGCTTGCGGTGGTCGCCGGCGCAGTGCGGCCGCTGCTTCCGGATACCACTCCGATCGGCGAGCGCCTCACGCGACTCGTGTCGGTCGCCGATCCGGTCCCCGCGGCCGCCGCATCGTTCCGTGCACTCGAGCGGTCGGCGACCGTGGTCTCGACCGTGTTCGTGCTCTTCGAGCAGCGCGCCGGCGTCTGGCTGGCCCTCGTCCTCATCGTCGGCGTGCTGTTCTGGGTCGTGCGCTGATGTTGATGCTCGGCCTGGTCGCGATCGGGACACTCGCCGCGAATGGCGCTCGCCAGCTGCGCTACACGGCGATCGCGTTCCTCGCCGTGGCGCTCGCCGCGCACCTGCTCGCCGGCCCCGCGATCACGATCGCGCAGATCAGCGTCAGCGCGTGCGCCGCGATCGTCACGTCGGGGATCCTCTTCATCGCCGCTCGCGACGGTGGATTCGGCGAAGATCCCGGCTGGCGCCTGTGGCTCGCGACGATCGTCGCAGCCTCGGCGACCGCCGCGGCGTTCGCGTTCCTCCGCACGACGTCGAACGAGGATGTGCGCATCACGCTCATCGGCGAGGATCCGAGTGGCATCACCCACGAGGCCGCGGCGTTCTGGCTCCTTTCCTCTGGCATCGCGATCCTGCTCACCGCGCGCGGTGCGGTGCGCGGATCACTCGGTGCCCTGCTCATGCTCACCGGCACGCAGCTCCTCGTGACGCTCGTCCCCGGCCCCCAGCTCGCGTACACGCTGCTCCTCTCGTGGCTCCAGATCGTCGTCGCGCTCGCCGGCGCGTTCCTCATCGTCAACGAGCGCGCGGTGAGAGAACTGTGATCGTGAACGAGCGCGCGGTGAGGGAGTCGTGATCGTGCCGATCGCGTTGCTCGGCGCGAGCGCGCTCGGCGTCTTTGCGTTTCGCAAACGCATCGAGCTCGCCGGTCCGCTGACGATCGCCGCTCTCGCGATGGCGCTCTGGTACGTCGTCTCGTCCGACGTCGACGCGACGAGCGAGGTGATCGGACTGCAGATGCGGCTATCGCCACTCGCACGCCTCGCCGCGGCTCTGCTTCTGGGATCGCTCTCGCTGCTCGTGCTCGCGGTGTGGGTCGACGAGCCCGCGTACAACTTCTTCCCCACCGCGCTCGCGTCCGGCGCCGCGGTTATCGCCGTGCTCACGCTGACATCGCCGATCGCGATCTATTGCGCCCTTCTTCTCGCGCTCCTCGTGCCGGTGGGCTCGTTCACCTTCCAGGTCCATCGCAACCGCAGCGCTGAGGCTGCCTACCGCCATTACTCGTTCGTCGCCCTCGGTGGTTGCCTTGGTCTCGCGGCGCTTGCCCTTGCAGGGAGTCTTCCGCGCTAGCAACCGCCGGGGACCTTCGTGCTCCTTGTGACCATCCTCGTCGTCGCGTTCGCGCTGAAGCTCGCAGCGATCCCGTTCCATACCCACGCGTCGCTGCTGGCGTCCGAAGTGCCCTCGTCCGCGCTCGCGCTCTACTTCGGCGTGCTTGTCCCCACGACGTTCATCGCCTTCGCCGAGATCCTCACCCTATCCGGGCTGCTGCCGGCGATCGTGCAGATCGGCAAGGTCCAGGACCTGCTCATCGGCATCGGCTCGGTGTCGGCGCTCGGCGGCGCGTTCCTCGCGACCGGGACGACCGAGCTGCGGCGCGTGGCGGTGTACTCGGTCATCGCGAACCTGGGTCATGCGCTCGTCGGCATTGCCACGCTGTCCGGGCCAGGGATCATCGGCGCGCTCGCGATCGTCCTCGTAACGGGCGCGGCGGCGACCCAGCAGCTGCTCGCCGCCGGCGCTATCGAACGCCGCTCCGGGGCGGACCGGCCGAGTGCCACCGTCGCGCCACTTGCCGCGCTCGCCTTCGTGATCGGCGGCTTCGCGATGATCGGCGCGCCACCCCTTGTCGCGTTTCCCGGGCACTTCTTCGTCGAGGTCATCGCCTTCTCGTATTCCAGCACGCTCGGGGTGCTGCTCATCGTCTCGACGCTTGGCGTGCTCGTCGCGCAGCTGCGCGCCGCGATGGCGATCTTCCGCGTCGCGCCGGAGCGCTGGCGCATCGAGCGGCGACCCGTAGCGGGCGTCGTTGGCGCGATCGTGTTCCTCGTGCTGCTGCTGGGCGGGATACAGCCGGACGGCTTCCTGCGACCGATCGCCGCGTTCGCCGACGAGTTCATCCGGGCTCTTCGGCCGCTGTAACCCGACCATTCGAGCGAACTCAAGCGCTAAAGAGCCCCTCTAGTCGAGCTCCCAGCCTTCAGCAGCGAGTCGTCGACGCTCGGCCTCAAGGTCCTTCCAACGTCCAATCAGGGTCCACGACTTCACGGCATCAGGTGTTCCCTCATTCACACGCTGATGGATCTTCCCGTCGGAGGTCAGCTCGAGCTCGACCAGCCAGCGCTGGCCCGGACCGATGCTGCGCAGCTGATGCGCGCGCAGCACAGGCCGCGCGATCACGACGGAGCCTTGTCCTCGGTCATCCACTTCTCGACGTCGCGCGTGTACGACACGACGCCATCCGCGAACCAGAGCTTGATCTCGGCCGCCGCGGTGTCCGGCGCGTCGCTCGCGTGCACGAGATTGCGCAGACCGACGAGCGCGTAGTCGCCACGGATCGTGCCGGGCGCGGCCTCGTGCGGCCGCGTCGCACCGACCATGGAGCGGACGACGGCGATCGCGTTCGGGCCTTCGAGCACGAATGCGATGACCGGCGACGCGCTGATCATCTTGACGAGGTCGTCGTAGAAGAACTTGCCCTTGTGGACCTCGTAGTGCTTCTCCGCGAGCGAGCGCTCCACCTTCACCAGCCGGATCGCGGCGATGCGCAGCCCGCGGCGTTCGAAGCGCGCCAGGATCTCGCCGCTAATCCCGCGCTGCACTGCGTCGGGCTTGAGGATGACGAGCGTGCGTTGAACGTTGGACTGGTCTGTCACGACGCGATCTCCATATCCACCACTTCCGCGACGGGCACGTTGACGCTCGCGATCGCTGCGCGTGGTCCGACGGCCGCAATGTACGAGAGCTCGGGCTTCAGATACTGGCGAGCGACACGCTGCACGTCGGCGGCGCCGACCGAATCGATGATCGCGATGACTTCGTCAACGCTGCGGACGCGGTCGAGGAACAGCTCCTGGCTTGCCAGCCACTGCGACACGCCGCGGCTGTCTTCGAGGCGCAGCTCGAGCCGTCCTTTGTTGAAGTCGCGCACGCGCTCGATCTCGTCCTCGGGCACGATGGCGTCGCGAAGCTTCGCGACCTCCGCGAGCGAGGCCTCGATCACCTCGGTGATCCGCTCAGGTGTCACACCGGCGTAGATGACCAGGTGTCCCGCGTCCACGTAGTTCGTGCCGTACGAGTGGACGTCGTATGCGAGCGCGCGTTTCTCGCGGAGCTCGAGGAACAGCCGGCTCGACATCCCCTCGCCG
>Ga0307277_10001133_pt1 | contig 10366 bp, 10 predicted proteins | sample ER_DNA_116_FD_194473 | JGI IMG/M metagenome (GOLD analysis project Ga0307277, IMG submission 194473) | Bulk soil microbial communities from the East River watershed near Crested Butte, Colorado, United States - ER_DNA_116 | ecosystem: Environmental > Terrestrial > Soil > Floodplain | place...
TCCTTTCGTCGCCCAGTCGTGGGCAAGCGCGCTCGAGGGCGGAATCGGACGAGCGACGCCGCTCGGCCACGCGCCCAGCAACCTGAACAGCTCGAAGAGACCCACCACCCATGCCCAGAACGCGAGGCGGCTGCGGTACGCACGCAGCGCCGGGGCGAGTGCGATGTGCCTGCGCCGGCAGCGGGCGAACAGGTCGACCGCCGTTGCCAAGAAAGGCAACAGACAGGCGATGAGGACGAGTTCGATCGCCCAGCCGCGGATGAGGCGCGAGCCGAGATAGAGGTACGTGGACGTTCCCTGCGTGAACTCGAGACCCTCGTCGAGGGTCCCGAGCGCGTCCTGCGCTGCGCGGCCGACCTGCGCCAGCTTGTCTGCGCGCAGCCGGTCTCCGGTGTCGCTGACGGGATCGGGCGGGTTGTCGCCCGCGGTCGTGAGCGTGACGGCCGCTATCCCGTGCGCGAGAAACGGCGCCTGCTCGTAGAGCGAGAAGGGGAAGCCCAAGTCGATCAGTTGGCGTGCTGCGCCTGGGCGCGCCGGCGCTCGCCCCGTCTGCGCGGCGATGCGCGCGGCAACCGTCTGCAGAAAGATTCCGGACGGCTCGCGAGGAGTGTCACCGCTGAACTCCATGCGGATCCGTCCGTTGCCGCCGACGGAATCGAGATTGATGACGCCCGCGACGTCGTTGCGAAGGGGGTCATGAGCTGCGAACCAGGCTGCACCGACCCCGCCGTACGCGCCTCCATCGGTCGAGACGAAGAGGATCGTGTGGTTCGGTCGAAGCTGGGCCGCCGGCCGGCCAGGTGGGACGCCGTACGCGCGCGCGAGCTGAATCAACATCGCCGTCCCTGACGCGTTGTCGTTCGCACCAGGACCGCGCCCGTCGTTGTCGCGGTGTGCCATGACGACGATGGTGCTCGGCGAGCGGCCACTCGCCTCTGCTACGAGGTTCTGCAGTTCGACTTTGCCTCGCCCGGGAATGACGGCGCTGAAGCGCTCGGTTCGGATCGGCAATCCGTAGGGCGCGAGCTGGTCGCGGAACCAGCCCGCCGCGGCGAGCGCCTGCGGGGAGCCTGGCTGACGGTACGGCCGGTCGGCCAGGTCCTGCGCGAGCGTCTTGGTCGCCTTGCCGTCGAACGCCGGCACGAACGCGCGGGGCATCGGAGTCGGCCGCGCGACGCTGAAGGCTGCCACGAGGAGCGGCAGTCCCACGAGCAGCCAGGTCCCTCGGTATAGACGTCCGTTGACCGGTCGCTCCAGGGAGCCGGGACGGGCCCGGCGCCGCTCGGTCCGGGGCGGAACGGAGGCCATCCAGGGCTATAGTAGGCGCCGAACTACCTGGCAAGGATCGTCCGGCAGGCACTGTTAGCCGAGCACGACATGCCCGACTCCTCAACCATCCTCCTCGTCGACGATGAGGACTCCATCCAAAAGCTCCTCACTTACCCCTTGGAGCGCGAGGGCTATCGCGTGCTGCAAGCGCGTGACGGTGAGGAGGCGTTGACGCGCTTCGCATCCGAGCGAGTCGACCTCGTCGTGCTCGACATCATGCTCCCGAAGCTCGACGGGCTCGAGGTGTGCAAGCGTCTGCGCGCCGAGAGCGAGGTGCCGATCATCATGCTGACCGCTCGCGACGACGAGCTGGACAAGGTGCTCGGGCTCGAGCTCGGCGCCGACGACTACATCACGAAGCCCTTCTCGATCCGAGAGTTTCGGAGCCGCGTCCGTGCACTCCTGCGGCGGGCGTCCGTCGTGCGGCAGGTCAACGAGGGCGACGAGTTGATCACAGCCGAAGGATTGACGATCGATCTCTCCCGTCGGGTAGTCGAGGTCGGGGGCGAGCGGGTGCAGCTCACCTACGTCGAGTTCGAGCTCCTGCGGATCCTCGCCTCCCATCCGGGTCGCGTCTACAGCCGGCGGATGCTCCTCGAGGCGCTGTGGGGCGGAGCCGATTATCGCGAGCCGAGGACGATCGACGTCCACGTCAGGCATCTGCGCGAGAAGCTCGAGCGGGATCCGGCCGAGCCCGGCTACATCCTGACCGTGCGGGGCGTCGGCTACCGCTTCCGCGACCGGTGAACCCCCTGCGCAGCGTCGGTGCCCGCCTGGGCCTCGGTTTGGCGGTGGTGGTGGCTGCTGCGTTGGTGCTGGTCGACCTGATCGTGGTGCCGTCTCTCGAACGGAACCTCATCGACGCCAAGCTGACGCAGCTCGAGGAGGCGGCACCCACGGTGGGCTCCAGCCTCCTGCTCAGCCCGACCTACGCGCGCGACGACGCCATCCAGGCCGCCCACCAGAGCTCGGACGCCAGAGTCGTCTACTTCACGCCCCTCACCTACAACCCGCCGAAACTGCTCGTCAACGGCGACTCCAGCCCGGTGACGTCGGCGGACGTCGAGAACGACCCCTTTGCGCTACGTGCCTTCGCTCAAGCTCGTAGTGCGAGGGGCACGGTCACGACGCACGGCATCAGGTATGCGGAGGCGGCCTATCCGCTCATCGACGGTTCCGTCGTCCTGCTGCGCGCCTCGCTCCACGACTCCCTCCGGAGCATCCATCTCGTTCGCAGGCGGCTCGTCGTGGCGGGTCTGATCGCCCTCGCCGCTTCTCTCCTCGTCGGCTACGCGGCGGCGTCGGTCTTCGCCCGGCGGATCCGCCGGCTGGAGCGCGCGGCCGACCGGATCGCGAGCGGCGATTTCAGCGAGCCGGTCGTCGACTCGGGCCGGGACGAGCTCGCCCAGCTCGCCGCGGCATTCGAGAGGATGCGGCTGCGGCTGGCGCAGCTGGAGCACGCTCGGCGGGAGTTCATCGCCAACGCCTCCCACGAACTGCGGACGCCGCTCTTCTCCCTCGGCGGCTTTCTCGAGTTGATGACCGAGGAGGAGCTCGACCCGAAGACACAGGCGGAGTTCATGGCCACGATGCGGGAGCAGGTCGAGCGGCTGACGAAGCTCGCAACCGAGCTCCTCGATCTCTCGCGTCTCGATGCGGGGCGGCTCAGCGTCGAACGCGAGCCGCTCGATCTCACGGCGCTGGCCGAGACGCTGGCGGACGAGTTCCGCGCGGTGGCCCGTTCGACCGAGCATCAGCTCTCGGTGCATGCCGCCGGGCCGATCGAGGGAATTGGGGACGACGAGCGCGCGCTGCAGATCGGTCGAATTCTGGTGGAGAACGCGCTCGTCCACACGCCGCCCGGCACGGCGGTCCGGCTCGGAACGGGCCGCCGGGACGGCTTGGCCCTGCTGACCGTCGAGGACGAAGGCCCGGGGATTCCCGCGGAGCACGAGGGCCAGATCTTCGACCGCTTCTATCGCATCGAGGGCTCGGTCGCGTCCGGCAGCGGCCTCGGGCTGGCCATCGCAAGAGAGCTGGCCGAGCTGATGGGCGGCTCGGTCGAGCTCGACGTGAGCCACGGCCGCACGCGATTCGCCCTCGTCTTGCCGGCTTCCGAGGAGGCGCTGCCGTTTTCACCGGAAAACGAACGCGTGGAAGAACCGTCGCTACAGTGAGCCGGATGCGGCTCTCGGCTCTCGCCGTCGTGACCGTCGCTGCCGCCGCCCTGGGCGGCGGCGCTGCTTTGGGCATCGGTAAAGGCGCGGGCTGGCTCGACCAGGGCACCAAGACGGTCGTCGTACGCGCGGCAGCTCCCCGGACTGCGGCCCTGCCGGCTTCTGCCACGTCGACGGCAGCCCCCTTGCCCGGCAAGGGGTTCGATCCGCAGCGAATCTTCGCCGAGCGTTCGCCGGGGGTGGTCACGATCTTCGCCTACTTCGGCGATCCCAGTTCGACGGCGACCGCTGTGTCCCAGGGGTCCGGATTCGTCATCTCACCCAAGGGCTATGTCCTCACCAACTCGCACGTGATCACGAACGCCGGCGAGGGATCGAGCGTTCGGGCCGCTCAGCATCTCTTCGTCGAGTTCGCCGACGGGGATCGGGCCGAGGCGAAGGTCGTCGGCTGGGATCTCTACGACGACGTCGGCCTCCTGCAGCTCAAGACGAATGCGCATCCGCTCTCGCCCGTCCCGCTCGGAGACTCGGCGACGGTGGCCGTCGGCGAGCCCGTGGCAGCAATCGGCAGCCCGTTGGGCAGCGACATCGGCGTCAACACGCTGACAGTGGGAGTCGTGTCGGCGATTCATCGTTCGATCGACGCGCTCACGGTCAAGCTGTACAAGGTCGTCGACGCGATCCAGACCGACGCACCGATCACGCACGGAAACTCCGGCGGTCCTCTCCTCGACGCGCGCGGCCGCGTGATCGGGATCAATGCGCAGATCCGTAGCGCGAACGGAACGGGCACTAATGACAGCGGGATCGGGTTCGCCATCCCGATCGACGCTGCGAAGCATTCGGTCGCGCAGCTGATCTCCAAGGGCAAGGTGACGTACGCCTATGTGGGCATCAGCACCGAGGACCTGACGCCGTCGCTGGCCCGGGCGCTTGGATACAAGGCCGAGCACGGCGCATTGATCGTCCGCGTCACGGGCGGCAGCCCGGGGGACAAGGCCGGGCTCCACGGGGGTAATCGGGAGGCATACGTTCTCGGCCGAACGCTCGAGACTGGGGGCGACGTGATCCTGGCGATCGACGGGAAGCCCGTCGACGGCGCCGACGACGTCGTGCGGTTCGTCTCGTTCTCGCTGAGGCCCAAGGATGTGGCGGTGTTCACGATCCTGAAGCCCGGTGGCGAGCGCAAGAAGGTGGCCGTGACGCTGACGGAGCGCCGGCTGCCCGCGGGTTAGTCCTGGTGGGGCCTGGGCATAAAACCGTTTGAGAGCGAGCGGCTAGAGAGCTCTCGACAAGTTTCGACAGGTTTATTTTGCGTCTTTCTGGGCAAGACTCCTTTCATGCAGGGCACTCGATGACAACCAGCACCAACTCAGGCGCCGTGACGGTTCGGCTGACGATCCCCGCGCGAGCCGAGTACATCACCCTCTGCCGGCTCGCTCTCACCGGCATCGGGCGGCTGCGTGAGCTGTCCGACGAGCTCCTCGCGGATCTCAAGCTGGCGCTGACCGAGGCCGCATCGAACTCCGTCCGGCACGCGTACGGAGAAACCCGGGACGTCGGTGTGGTCGAGATCTCCTACGAGCTCCACTCCGACCGGCTCGTCATCGAGGTCACCGACCAGGGTGAGGGATTCGATCCGGCGGCCGCCGAGGGTCATTCCGACGAGCTCTCCGAAGGAGGTCTCGGCATCGCGATCATCCGTGCGATCGCGGACGAGGTCGAGATCGGCGTTCAGCCCGGCGGCAAAGGGTCGCGCCTGCGTTTCGCGAAAGCCTTGATTTAGCGGCTCCAGCCCGCTCGGCCTGTATTCTCGCGACCGTTCGTCCCCCCAGGAACGCGCCCAGACCATGCTCCAACTCGTCAACGCCGGACACAAGTCGCTCGCCGACTACGCGACGATCGCGACGCGTGGGCTCATGGACGAGATCAAGCGGCTGGCCGAGCCGCTCGCCGGGAAGCGCGTCGTGCACCTGTCGGCCACGGCCTTCGGCGGCGGGGTCGCGGAGATCAACTACACGCTGATCCCGCTGATGCAGGACGCTGGCCTCCACACCGAGTGGCGGATCATCAAGGGCGCGGAGGAGTTCTGGAACGTCACCAAGACGATCCACAACGCCCTTCAGGGGAACCCGCAGGGACTGACGGAGGAGCAGCGGGAGATCTTTCGGCGCTACCAGGAGCTGAACGCGCGCGAATTCGAGGACGACTACGACTTCGTCATCGTCCATGACCCGCAGCCGGCCGGGATGATCGATTACTTCGAAGATTCGCGTGCGCATTGGATCTGGCGCGGGCACATCGACTTCTCGACGCCGAACAAGGAAGTGTTCGACTTTCTGCTTCCGTCTATCCGTCGTTACGACGCCGCGATCTTTCACCTGCGCGAGTACGTGCCGAAAGCCGAGGGCCTGCCACCGTGCTACATCTGGCCGCCGGCAATCGACCCGCTGGCGCCGAAGAACATGGCGTTGTCGCCCGAGGATGCGGCGTACATCGTCGACCAGTTCGGGATCGACGTCGAGCGGCCCATGCTGACTCAGGTCTCGCGCTTCGATCCCTGGAAGGACCCGCTCGGCGTCATCGATGCGTACCGTCTGGTGAAGAAGGAGTTTCCCGACGTGCAGCTGGCGCTGGTCGGCTCGATGGCGCACGACGATCCGGAAGGCTGGGACTTCTACAACCAGACGGTCGCCTATGCCGGAGGTGACCCGGACATCTACATCCTCTCGAACTTGAACAACGTGGGCTCGGTCGAGGTGAACGCGTTCCAGGTGCACTCGGCGGCGGTGATCCAGAAGTCGATCAAGGAAGGCTTCGGGCTGACGGTGACCGAGTCACTCTGGAAGACGCGGCCGACAGTCGCCGGGCGAGTCGGCGGTATCGTCGTGCAGATCCAGGATGGCGAGACAGGCTGGCTCGTTGACTCGGCGACGGAGTGCGCTGAGGCGTGCATCGAGATCCTGCGTCAGCCACAGGAGGCGCGGCAACGCGCTTTGCGTGGGAAGGAATACGTGCGGCGACATTTCCTGACGCCGCGGCTGCTTCGCGACTGGCTCGTGCTCATGAACCGGCTGCTGGGCAACGACACGTCCGGCGCCGAGGTCCCGGTCGTCGCCGCGGTCTGAGCTTCGCGTGCGACGCAAGCTGATCGTCGTCTCGAACAGAGGCCCTGTGTCGTACGGCCGCAACCCCGACGGGACGCGCACGACGAAGCGTGGCGGCGGTGGGCTCGTCACGGCGCTGCGCAACCTCGTGCAGTACCACGAAGTGACATGGATCGCGAGTGCGATCACCGAGGAGGACCGGGCGCTTGCCGGCGCGACGCTCGACGAGACGGCGCGAGACGGTTCGGCATACAAGCTGCGCCTCGTCGCGCACGACCGGCAGGCCTATGACTGGTACTACAACGTCGTCTCCAATCCGATGCTGTGGTTCGTCCAGCACTCCCTCTGGGAGCTGCCGTACGCCCCGAGGATCGACGCTGCGTTTCACCGGGCGTGGGCCGAGGGCTACGTCGCGGTGAACGACAGCTTTGCGGCCGCCGTCGACGCGGAGCTCGAGCGCACACCCGACGCCGCGGTGTTCTTCCACGACTACCACCTGTACCTCGCACCGCGCATGGTGCGCGAGCGAAGGCCGGATGCGGCATTGATGCACTTCGTGCACATCCCGTGGCCCCAACCGGACTACTGGCGCATCCTTCCGAAGGATGCGAGGTCCGCAATCCACGACGGGCTGATGGCGAACGACGTCGTCGGCTTCCACACGGAGCGCTGGCGCAGGAACTTCATCTACAGCGCGCGCGAGTTGCTGGGCGAAGACGCCACCGCGAAGGCGGTGACCGCCCCGATCTCGGTGAACCCCGCGGAGTTCGTCGAGCTCGCGCAGAGCGAAGCAGTGTTGAGTGCCGAGCAGGAGATCATTGCGAGCAGGCCGGAGAAGCTCGTCGTGCGCGTCGACCGGACCGATCCCTCGAAGAACATCGTCCGGGGTTTTCGTGCCTTCGAGCTCTATCTCGAGGCGCATTCGGAGATGCATCGCCGGATCGGGATGCTCGCTCTGCTCGACCCGTCGCGGCAGGAGATTCCCGAGTACGCGGAGTACCTCGCTGCGATTCAGCGCGAGGCGCGTCGTGTGAACGATCGCTTCCAGCAGAGCGGCTGGCGGCCGATCGACCTGGAGATCGCGGACGACTTCCCGAAGTCGGTGGCCGCGTACAAGCAGTTCGACGTCCTGCTCGTGAATGCCATCTTCGACGGCATGAACCTCGTTGCCAAGGAGGCGCCGCTCGTCAACGAACGTGACGGGGTTGTTGTCCTATCTGAAAACGCAGGCGCTCACGCCGAGCTGGGCGAGTGGGCGCTGACAGTGAACCCGTTCGACGTCGAGGGCCAGGCAGAAGCGATCGAACGAGCCTTGTCGATGGACGCCGGCGACCGGCACACGAGGCTCGAGGCCATCCGCGCGCATGTGCAAGACCACGATTTGAACTGGTGGACCAACCTGCTGCTGGCCGCGCTCGACCGCGTTGCCGCGCCCGCTCGTCGTTAGGATCGACCACGGCATGGGCGAGCTGAGCCACGTCACCGAGGCCGGTGACGTTCGCATGGTGGACGTCGGCGGCAAGCCGCTTTCACGGCGCCGTGCAGTGGCACGCGGTGTCGTGCGGATGGCGCCTGAGACGGCGCGGCGACTGCGCGAGCTGCCGAAGGGCGACGCCCTGGCAACCGCACAGGTGGCCGGGATCATGGCCGCCAAGCGCACGAGCGAGCTGATTCCGCTGTGCCATCCGCTCCCCTTGTCCCTCGTCGAGGTTTCCCTCGAGATCGACGCGGAGGGCGTCGTGATTCTCGCCGTCGTCGAGACGACCGCGCAGACCGGCGTGGAAATGGAAGCGCTGACGGCTGTCTCCGTCTCAGCCTTGACCGTGTATGACATGGCGAAGGCGATCGACAAAGGCATGGCGCTGACGGACATCACGCTGGTCGAGAAGACCAAAGAGCCCGCGTGAAGGCCGCCGTCCTCACGATCTCCGACGGTGTCGCGGCCGGCGAGCGCGAGGACGAGAGCGGCGCACTCCTCGTGGAGCTGCTGCAGGGCGAGAAGTACGAGGTCGAGCATCGCGTCGTTCCCGACGAGCGGCCCCAGATCGCGGCGGCGTTGCGTGCTCTGTCCACGGACGCGCGGGTGATTCTGACGACTGGCGGAACAGGGGTGTCGCCCCGTGACTTCACGCCGGAGGCGACCGAATCTGTGATCGATCGAAACGTGCCCGGGATCGCCGAGGCTATCCGTGCAGACGCGATCCGGAAGACGCCGCACGGGCTGCTCGGCCGTGGCCTTGCCGGCGTGCGCGGGCAGACGTTGATCGTGAATCTCCCTGGATCGCCCGGCGGCTGCCGCGACGGCTTCGCGTTGATCAGGCCTGCGTTGACGCATGCGGTCGACCTGATCGCGGGCGGCCGTTCCGAGCATCAGCAGACGTGACAGCTGTAGTTGCGCTCCCGCGTCGCTTCGCGTCACTCGTGAAGATCGAGCACACGGTCTTTGCGTTGCCGTTCGCCTACATCGGCGCGTTGCTCTGTGTGCATCGCATTCCGTCCGGTCACGATCTCGTCTGGATCACGCTGGCGATGCTCGGCGCTCGCTCGCTCGCGATGGGACTGAACCGCACGATCGATGCGCAGATCGACGCTCGCAATCCGCGCACTGCCGATCGCGAGCTGCCGGCCGGAAGGCTTTCGCCCCTGCAGGTCACGGCATTCTGCGCGCTCGCGTTCGCGCTCTATCTCGTGTCGTGCTTCCAGCTCGATCCGATCGTACGCTGGCTGTGGCCGATCCCGATCGTCGGCTTCGTCGTCTATCCGTATCTGAAGCGCTTCACGTGGCTGAGCCACATCTGGCTCGGGATCGTCGATGGACTTGCGCCGGTCGGCGCGTGGGTTGCGATCACCGGCCGGCTGCCATGGGAAGCGTGGGCGCTCGGCGGCGCGGTCGCGGTCTGGATCGCGGGCTTCGACGTCTTCTATTCGCTGTTCGATCGCGAATTCGACGTCGAGCAGGGACTGCACTCCGTGGCGGTGCGCTTCGGTGTGGAGGGTGCGTTCTGGGGTGCGCGACTGCTGCACGTCCTGACGGTCGTGTTGCTCGCCGCGGTGGGCGTCGGTCTCCACCTCGGCTGGCTCTACTGGATCGGGGTCGTGGTGGTCGGAGCGCTGCTGGCCTACGAGCACTCGCTCGTGAAGCCCGGCGATCTCAGGCGCCTCGATGCAGCGTTCTTCACTGTGAACGGTGTGATCAGCGTCGTTTTCTTCGGGTTCGTGCTGGCCGAAGCGGCGCTCTAGTCGAGCTCGAAGCGGCAGGCACTCCAGGGCCAGTCTCCGATCTCTTTGCAGAGGCCGGCGCGAACCGGGTTTTCCATCACGTAGAGACAAACCTGCCGGAGCTCTTCCTCTGCCAGCGATCTGCACCAGAAGCGGTCACCGAAGACGTGTCCCCAGCGTCCATATTTGAAGTTGAATCCCTGGGCGTAGTCGCCGTTCAGGATCTGCATGCCGTCGGAGAGGTTCTCGCGTGTCGTATCGACCACCAGGTGGTAGTGGTTCGTCATCAGGCAGAAGGCCTGACACGTCCACTCGTGGCGGTCGACCGCGAAGGCCAGCAGGCTGAGAAAGTTCCGACGGTCGTTGTCGTCGTGGTAAATCGGCATCTTTGCGACTCCGCGGGCACCCACGTGAAAGAGCCCATCGGGAAAGAGGAATCGAGGAACCCTCGGCATCGACGCAACGTATGAGGCGAGCTAGCGGCTCCCATGCCCAGAGGGGCCACCTGTAGACGAGAAGTCACACTCTCGGCAC
>Ga0307277_10001134_pt1 | contig 10350 bp, 11 predicted proteins | sample ER_DNA_116_FD_194473 | JGI IMG/M metagenome (GOLD analysis project Ga0307277, IMG submission 194473) | Bulk soil microbial communities from the East River watershed near Crested Butte, Colorado, United States - ER_DNA_116 | ecosystem: Environmental > Terrestrial > Soil > Floodplain | place...
TTCGCGCCGCCACTCGTCGATCTTCGCGTGATCGCCCGAGAGGAGAACGTCGGGCGCGCGCCAGCCGCGGAAATCTGCGGGGCGCGTGTAGTGCGGGTACTCGAGCCCGCCGCTCAGCTCGGCCGAGAAGCTCTCGACAAGCCCGGACTCCTCGGAGCCGAGCGCGCCCGGCAGCCGCCGCGCGATCGCGTCCACGAGCACCATTGCGGGTAGCTCTCCGCCGGAGAGGACATACGGGCCGATCGAGATCGAGTCGGACGCCAGGTGCGCCAGGACGCGCTCGTCGAAGCCCTCGAAGCGTGCCGAGAGCAGGGTCAGCCGCTCCTCCCCGGCGAGCTCCTCGACCACCGACTGCGTCAGTTGCCGCCCCTGCGGGCTCAGCGCAACGACCCGGTGAGCCGGTACACCCCCGTAGGCGGCCTCGAGCGCGGCTGCTACGACGTCGACGCGCAAGACCATCCCGGGGCCGCCGCCGTACGGCTCGTCGTCGACCTGGGAATTCGCGAGCGGCGTCGAGTCGCGGTAGCTGAACAGGCGCAGGTCAAGCTCGTCGCCGAGCACGGCTGCAACGGGGCGCTGCTCCGTCAGCCATGCGAAGGCGTGCGGGATCAGGGTGAAGACGTCGAGCTGCAAAGGAAGCGCTGCTCAGGGTAGCTGCGTAGCTGCGAAGCCCGCCGCGATCACGATCCGGCCTTCGTCGAGATCGACCTCGCGAACGCATGCCTCGACGAGCGGCAGGGCAACGCCGGTGTCGAGCTCGAGGACGTCGTTGGCGACGCCGGGCACGACCTGGGCGACTCGGCCGAGCGCGCGGCCGCCTTTCTCCTCGACCTCGAGGCCGACGAGCTGAAAAGCGTAGTACTCGTCCTCGCCGGTCGGCGGGAGCGCTTCGCGCGGAACGGCGAGCTCGGCCCCGCGCGGCACCGCGCGGTCGAGCCGGATCACAGGCCGGCCGCCGGAGCGCTTGGAGGCCTCGACCCGCGCTGGCTCGCGGTCGACGTGAAGGACGGCGCCAACCTTGAACCGCTCGGGATCGTCGCTGGCCTGCTCGACGAAGAACGAGCCGTCGAGGCCGTGCGGCTTGCCGACCCGGCCGACGGTTACGTGCTCAGTCGACGATCTCGACAAGAACGCGGTAGTTCGAGCGCGCAGCGCTGGCGCGGACGATCGTGCGCAGCGCCCGCGCGATCCGGCCCTGGCGGCCGATCACCTTGCCGACGTCGTCCTTGGCCACGTGCAGCTGCAGAACGTGCGCGCCCTCGCGCTCGATCTCGTCGACGCGGACCGCGTCCGGGTCGTCGACGAGCCGCCGCGCCAGCTCGGCGAGCAATTCAGCCAATGTTCTTCACCTTCAGCAGGCGCCTGACGGTGTCGGACGGCTGCGCGCCCTTGGAGAGCCAGTCCTTGACCTTGTCCTCGTCGAACTCGATCGTCGAGGGGTCGGTCTGCGGGTTGTAGCGCCCGACGATTTCGATGAACTTGCCGTCGCGCGGTGAGCGCGTGTCGGCAGCGACGACGCGATAGATCGGATTCTTCTTCGAGCCGACCCGCGTCAATCTCAACTTGACTGCCATCTACCTCCTCGCCTTCTTCTTCTTTCGCTTGCTCTTGGTCTTTCTCGCCGTAGCTGCGCGAGCTCCATTTGCCGCACCCGGTGCCTCTAATCCTGGCAGGGAGGGCATCTTGCCGCTCTTCATCTGCTTCATCACCTTCGCCATCTGCTTGCGCGCCTCGAGCAACTGGTTCACCTGCTGGACGTCGGTGCCGCTGCCGCGGGCGATCCGTTGCCTGCGCGAGCCGTCGATCGTATGCGGCAGCGCCCGCTCGCGCGGGGTCATCGAGAGGATGATCGCCTCGACGCGGCCGAGCTGCTTCTCGTCCACCTGGTCGAGGCCCTCGAGTTGGTTGCCGAGGCCGGGGATCAGCTTCAGAACCCCCTGGAGCGGGCCCATCCGCCGCAGCATCTTGTAGCTCTTCAGGAAGTCGTCGAACGAGAACTCGCCCTGCATCATCCGGCGCTCGAGCTCCTCGCGCTCGTCCTCCTCGACGGCGGCCTCGGCCTTCTCGATCAGGCTGAGCACGTCGCCCATGCCGAGGATCCGCGAAGCCATCCGGTCGGGATGGAAGTACTCGAGCTGGTCGACCTTCTCGCCTACTGAGACGAGCTTGATCGGTTTGCCGGTGACCGCCTTGACCGAGAGCGCCGCGCCGCCGCGGGCGTCGCCGTCGAGCTTCGTCAGGACGACGCCGTCGAAGGCGACGCGTTCCTGGAAGGCCTGCGCGACCGCAACCGCTTCTTGCCCGGTCATCGCGTCGAGCACGAGCAGCACGTTGGTGGGCCTTGCCGCTTTGCGGACGGCCGCGAGCTCCTCCATCAGGGCTTCGTCGACGTGCAACCGTCCCGCCGTGTCGACGATGACGACGTCGCCCTCGGCGGCCTCGATCCCCTCCCGCGTGGCTTTGACCGGGTCGGAGCGCTCGGCGCTGTAAACGGGCACCTGGATCTGGCGGCCGAGTTGCTCGAGCTGGTCGATTGCGGCAGGACGCTGCAGGTCAGCGGCGACGAGCGCGGGCTGCTTGCCCTCCTTACGCAGGAGCAGCGCGAGCTTGGCGGCGGCCGTCGTCTTGCCGGAGCCCTGCAGACCCGCAAGCAGGATCACGGTCGGCGGCCGCCCGGCGAAGGCGAGCCGCGAATCGCCGGAGCCCATCAGCGCGGTCAACTCCTCGTGGACGATCTTGATGACCTGCTGGCCGGGCGTGAGGCTCTTCAGCACCTCCTCGCCGACCGCGCGCTCTCGCACGCGACTGACGAAGTCCTTGACGACCTGGAAGTTGACGTCGGCCTCGAGCAGCGCGAGCCGGATCTCGCGCATCGCCTTCGAGATCGCCTCATCGTCGAGGCGACCTCGTTTGCCGAGGTCGCCGAGGGCGCCCTGGAGCCTGTCTGAAAGCGTGTCGAACACGCCGGCCAGTGTACTGGCGGCAGTTTCAGGTTAAGCCTCTCCCGTGGCCAGCCAGACGACCGTTGTCAATCGCACTCGCGGCGCAGTCGAGCTGCTGCACGATCGCTTTGCCGAGCACGAGCTCCTCACCTACGCAAGCGCGCTCGCGTTCCAGGTGTTGAAATCGCTGATCCCGCTGACGCTGCTCGGCGTCGCGCTGCTCGGCGCCGTCGGCCGGCGTGACGTGTGGACGAAGCACGTGGCGCCGGGGCTGAAGTCGCATCTCGATCCGCCCGTGTTTCGCGCGATCGACTTTGCCGTCGAGAAGATCTTCGCCAGCAACAGCGCCGGCCTGATCGTCTTCAGCGCCTTGCTGACCGTCTGGTTCGTCTCCGCGGGTGTCCGAGGGATCATGGGCGCGATCAACCGCATCTACGGAGCCGACGACAAACGTCCGTTGTGGATTCGGTGGCCGCTCTCTTTCGGCCTGGCGTTCTGCGTCGTCGCCGGGGTCGTCGGAGCGACGCTGCTCGTCGAAGCCGTGCCGAAACAGGACGGGGCGCTTGGGATCCTCGTCATGGCCGTGCGGTGGCTCGGCGCGCTTGGGGCGCTGGTCGCCGCGACGGGATTGCTCGTACGGCTGGCGCCTGCGCGCCGGCGGCCGAAGCGCTGGGCGAGCGTAGGAGCTGTGCTCGTGATCGCGACCTGGATCGTCACCTCGTTCGCTTTCCGCTGGTACGTGGATACGATCGCGAACTTCAAGACCGCCGTGGGCCAGCTGACCGTCTTCATCGTCCTCATGGCCTACGCCTATGCCTCGTCGATCGTCTTGCTCGTCGGGATCGAGATCGACGAGCTCCTGCGGGAGGACGCCAGCGAAAACGAGCGCGGCATTCTCGACGTTCTTTTTGGCCTCGGGCGCTGAGTTCTCCGTTTGGGTCTCGCCCGCCGCGGTTAGAGAATCTGCGGCAACGACCGTTGGGAGGACGAGATGGCTGACGTCGCCAAGGTGATTACGATCATCGGCTCATCGCCGGAGAGCTTCGCGAAGGCCGCCGACGCTGCGGTGCAAGAGGCCGCGAAAACCGTCCGCGGCATTCATGGCGCCGACGTGGTCTCGATGAGCGCCGTCGTCGAAGGCGAGCGGATCACCACGTATCGGACGACCGTGAATATCGCCTTCGCGATCGAGCGGTAACCCCGCCTTTTGAGCCGCGGCTCGACCGGCCTAGACTTGGTTGTGGCCGCATGCCGCACCTGCGGGGAGCCGAACGCCGAGACCGCGCGCTTCTGCCATGCCTGCGGCGGCGCGCTCGACGGCGCCGAGCTTGCCGCGCCGCGAGAGGTTCGCAAGACCGTCACGATCCTCTTCGCCGACGTCGCCGGTTCGACCGCTCTCGGCGAGCAACTCGACCCCGAAGCCCTCCGCAGCGTGATGTCGCGCTACTACGAGGAGATGCGCGCCGTGCTCGAGCACCACGGGGGCACCGTGGAGAAGTTCATCGGCGACGCGGTCATGGCGGTCTTCGGCGCGCCGGTTGCGCACGAGGACGACGCGCTGCGCGCTGTCCGCGCCGCCGACGAGATGCGGAAACGGCTCAGCGATCTGAACGCTGAGCTCCAGCCGCGGCACGGCGTCACCCTCGCGATGCGAATCGGCGTCAACACCGGCGAAGTGGTCGCCGGCGATCCGACTGCCGGCCAGGCGCTCGTCACCGGCGACGCAGTCAACCTCGCGAAGCGGCTGGAGCAGGCCGCGCCGACCGGCAGCGTACTGATCGGCAAGTCGACGTACCCGCTCGTGAAGGACGCGGTGCAAGCAGGGCCGCTCGAGTCGTTCTCCGTCAAGGGAAAGGCCGAGCCGGTGTCGCCGCTCCGGCTCGACGCGATCGATCCGCATGCCGCAGGCGTCGCCCGGACACTGGGGCGGCGATTTGTCGGACGCGTGGAAGAGCTCGCGGCTCTTCAGGTCGCGCTCCGATGGGTTGAAGGGGAGCAGAGTTGCCGGCTGTTCACGATCCTCGGGCCGGCTGGAATCGGCAAGTCGCGCCTGGTGGCAGAGTTCTCCGCGGGCTCGGGCGCGACCGTGCTCGAGGGCCGCTGCCTCCCGTACGGCGAGGGCATCACTCTCTGGCCGTTCCGCGAGATCGTCATGACGCTCGGCGGCGCCGACGGTCTCGCAGCCGTGCTCGCGGGAGCTGACGACGCCGAGCTTGTGGCCGGGCGCGTCATGAGCGCCGTCGGGGCCGCCTCCGGCTCCGCGCACGCCGAGGAGACGCCGTGGGCGTTTCGGCGGTTGCTCGAGGCGATCGCGGGACAACGGTCGCTCGTCGTCGTGCTCGAAGACGTCCACTGGGCAGCACCGGCCCTGCTCGACCTCGTCGAATATCTGCTCGGCTGGCTACGCGGGCCCGTTCTTCTCGTCTGTCTCGCGCGCCAGGATCTGGTCGAGCTTCGTCCCGGATGGCTCAACCCGAGACCGAACGCGGACACGCTCATGCTCGACCCGCTTGCGGCCGATGAGGCCGAATCGCTGCTGGTCGAGTTGGAGGCCGATCCGCAGGCGAAGGCCCGGATCGCCCAGGCGGCTGAGGGAAATCCGCTGTTTCTCGAGCAGATGGCTGCACTGCTCGCGGAGGAGCAGGAGGACGCCGACGACGTCCCGATACCCCCTTCGATTCAGGCCCTCCTCGCGGCCCGCCTCGACCAGCTCGACCCGGTCGAGCGCGCAGTGATCGAGCGGGCCGCCGTTGTCGGGCGCGAGTTCTCACGTGGCGCGGTGAGCGCCCTCTCGCCGCCGGAACTCGCCTCTCCACTCGCGGGAGCGTTGATGGCACTCGTCCGGAAGAAGTTGCTGCTACCCGAAACCTCGGAACCCGCGCAGGAGGACAGCTTCCGCTTCGAACATGTCCTCATTCGCGACGCCGCATACGAGGCCGTCCCCAAGCAGCGGCGCGCGGAACTCCACGAGCGGCTCGCCGATTGGCTGGAGGCGGCAGAGGCGGCCGACGAGCTCGTCGGCTACCACCTCGAGCAGGCCTACCGGCTCGGTCTCCATTTCGCCGGCGACGGCTCGTCCACTGCCCTGCGGGACCGCGCGGCGGAGCGGCTTGCCGTGGCCGGGCGAAGGGCGTTTCTCCGTGGAGATATGCCGGCCGCGGCTGACCTGCTTGGCCGAGCCGCTGATCTGCTGCCGGAGGAGGCGCCCGCGTGGCTCGAGCTCGCACCGGATTTCGCTCTTGCGCTGAGGGACACTGGCGAGCTTGCCCGCGCTCGGACGGTGCTGTCCCGAGCGGTCGAGCGGGCGGCCGCCGCGGGCGATCGAAGATCGGAGTCGCTCGCGCGAGTCGAGCGCGCAGCTCTCGAGTTGATGGCCGGCGATCCGAGCATCGAAGAGGCCGAGGAGGCGGTCGAGCGCGCGGTGACCGTTTTCACCGAGCTCGACGACGAGCACGGTCTTGCCCGGGCTTGGAACCTGATCGGGCGCATGGAATGGATCAAGGGTCGCGCTGCCGCCATGGAAGCAGCGCTGGAGCGGGGGCTGGCCCACGCGAGGCAGGCCGGTAACGAGCGGGACATAGCCTCGATCCTGAGATTGCTCCCCCTGGCGGCGCTGTTCGGCCCACGGCCAATCGAGGATGCGCTCGAGAGATGCGAAGAGATCCGCCGCCAGGCCGCCGGGGATCGGGGCGTCGAGGCAGTCGTCACCATGGCCGTCGCCGTTCTACAGGCCAGGCTCGGCCGCTTCGACGATGCGAGGCGCCTCGAGCGCCGGAGCGAAGAGCTCTTTCGCGAGCTCGGGCTCAGCGTCTCCCGGTCCGGGGTGGGTATGTACGCGGGGACGATCGAGCTGCTGGCCGGCGATCCAGAAGCGGCCGAGCGCGAGCTGCAAGCCGCGGTGGAGGCCCTTGAGCAGCTCGGCGACCGCGCCGGTCTCGCGACGGCCGCGGCACTGCTCGCCGAGGCTCTGTGCGAGCAGGAGCGCGACGAGGACGCCGAGCGCTATGCGGTCGTGGCCGCAGAGGGGGCTTCACCCGACGACCAGGTCTCACAGGTGATCTGGCGCGGTGTCCGGGCCAAGATCTTCGCGCGCCGCAGTCTCGGTAACGAAGCCGAACGCATCGCCCGCGAAGCGGTCGCCCTGGCGGCGAAGACCGACTTTTCCTGGCTCCACGGCAACGCGCTTGTCGCGCTCGGGACCGTCTTGCATGCCGCCGGGAACGACGTCGGCTCCCGCGAAGCACTGGAGGAGGCGCTACGTCTCTACGAGGCGAAGGGCGACCTCGTTTCGAGCCGAAACACGCGCGCGCTGCGCGCGGAGCTGCAGTCGGTGGAGCTTGACCGGGACGCCGCAAGGCGGTAGGAACGGCAAACCCCCTGGAAGGAGCGAGCCATGGCACAGGTCGAACTCAATGTCAGGATCAGCACCTCGCAGGCAAAAGCCCTGCAATTCGCGAGGCTTCTCGCGCGTGACGACAATTTCCGCGGGCGCGCAGCGAGGGACCCGCTCACGCTCCTCGCGGAGTACGGGATCACCATCGAGGGCGGAGACAGCGTCCGCTTTTCGCCGATTATCCCGCCCAAACACGTCGTCGAAGAGGCGCTCGTGAACGTCAGCGAGGCGAGCGAGTTTGTGGAGCTCGACGGGTTCGAGTCCGCTGACCCGTTCGCGTTTTGGCTCTTCGTCATCCTGCTCGCGGCCTGAGCGGCCGGCCGATCGGGGATGCCGCGGATCCGGCGCAGCGTCTACGTCTTCTTCCACCGCTACGACGCCCCCTTCCTCGCCCCTGACGACCTCGTCCGCGGCGGGACCGAGGTGCGCCGGACGCCACGACTGCTCGCGATCTCGGTGCTCCGGGGCGCCGAGTTCGAGATCGGCGAAGGCGACTTCGAGCTGCTAGCCGCGATCCCCTCCGACCGGTGGCTCGACCTGGACGAGCTCGCCGCCCAAGACCAGCCTCGCCTGCGCGAGCTGGCCGAGCTGGGTCTGCTCGTCAGCACCGCAGAGGACCCGCTTCTAGCCGAGTTGCGCCGGCGGGACGATCAGCTCAGCTCCGGCCGCTGGAACATCTACGCGGCGCTGTTCCACTCGCTCACGAAGTGGCGCGACGTCGACTTCCGCCGGGAGCTCGGCCCCGAGCTCGAGGAGCTCCCAGTGCAGCCGGCGGCCACAGTCGCGCGGCTGGTCGAGCTGCACGGGCTGCCGCCGCCGCATTTCCACGTCTCCGAGCAGGCGCTCTCGGCGGTGGAGCTTCCGCTCGTCAGCAGGGAAGGCGGGCTCTTCGAGGCGCTGAGCAGGCGGAGAACGGCGCGCGCGTTCGACCAAGAAGGTGCGGTGACGCTGGACGAGCTCGCGACGCTGCTCTACGAGGTCTTCGGCTGCCGCGGGCATGCGCCGCTTGGTCCCGGACTCGCGGCGTTAGGGAAAACGAGCCCCTCAGGCGGCAGCCTGCACCCGATCGAGGCTTATGTCCTCGCCCGCAACGTGACCGGCCTCGAGGCGGGGATCTACCACTACCGCGTCGACCGTCATGCGCTCGACCTGCTGGAGCCGCTCTCGCCGGCCGACACCGAAGAGCTCGCGGCGCAGTTCACCTGCGGCCAGACTTACTTCGCGCAGGCGGGTGCACTGTTCATTTTGACGGCGCGCTTCTACCGCAGCTTCTGGAAGTACCGGAAGCACCGGCGCGCCTACGGCGTCCTGCTGCTGGACGCCGGTCACCTGAGCCAGACGCTCTATCTCGTCTGCGCCGAACTCGGGCTCGGCGCCTTCGTCACCGCGGCGGTCAACGGCGCGAACATCGAGGAGCGGCTTGGGCTCGAGCCGTTCTCGCAAGGCGTCCTGGCTGTCTGCGGCTGCGGCAGGCCGGCAACGGCACCCTCGGAGCTCGAGCCGGAGTTCCTGCCGTATGTGCCGCGGGAGACGACGATCTAGGCTGCGAGCAGCGCCCGGGCGAAGTCTTCGGGATCGAACGGCCTCAGGTCATCAAGGCCTTCCCCGACGCCGACCAGCTTGACGGGCAACCCGAGCTCATTGGCGATCGCGATCGCGACACCGCCCTTGGCCGAGCCGTCGAGCTTCGTGAGCGCGACCCCGGTGACGCCGACCGCTTCGCCGAAGAGGCGGGCCTGCTGCACGCCGTTCTGGCCGGTGGTAGCGTCGACGACGAGCAGCGTCTCGTGCGGTGCGCCCTCGAGCTTCTGGGCGATCACCCTCCGCACCTTCGCGAGCTCCTCCATCAGGTTCGCCTGCGTGTGCAAGCGTCCGGCGGTGTCGACGACGACCACGTCTCGGCCGCCCTGGGCCGCGGTCTCGATCGCGTCGTAGGCAACCGCGGCGGGATCGCCCCCGCGCTCACCGCCGACGAAATCGGCCCCCGCGCGCTCGGCCCAGATCTCGAGCTGCTCCTCGGCGGCCGCGCGGAAGGTGTCGGCCGCGCCGAGCACGACCGAGCGGCCGTGCTCACGTAAACGGTAGGCGAGCTTGCCGATCGTCGTTGTCTTGCCCGTGCCGTTGACGCCGACGACCAGGATCACGCTCGGCTGCCCGTTGAGACCGAGCCGCCCGGGCTCACCGAGGAGGGCCGCAGCCTCCTCGACCAGCGCCTCGCTGAGATCCCCGAGCTCGCCGCGCGCCTCGAGCCGGCGCACCAGCTCGGCTGTCGAAGGCACGCCGACGTCGGCTGCGATCAGCGCTTCCTCGAGCCGCTCCCAGGCCGCCTCGTCGGCCGGATCGAAGGCCGCCGCCGCAATCTGTTCTGTCAGCGCCCGGCGGCTCTTACCAAGCGAGTCGCGCAGGCGCGAGAGGAACCCGCCCGCTTCCGCGCCCGTCTCGGGCCCGGCGCCCTCCTCGTCGCCGAGCAGCTCCGCCCAGGTGCGGCTCACGCCTGCGATGCGTTCTTGCGCAATCGATCCTTCAGCCGCCGCGATGCCGGCAGTCGCTGGTCGGCGGCGATCGTTGCCGCGCCCGTCGCGACGAGCTTCCACGAGCGGCGTAGGAGGCCGAGCCCGAGCAGTGCTCCACCGATCGTGGCCAGCGGCCCGACGATGACATCGGGGCGGTTCATGCCTCGATTCTACGGAGCCTGTTATGCCACGGCTGCCGCGGCCGGTGCCTCGCGCGGCATCCGGCGGGAGACGATCTGTGAAACCCCGTCCGTGCCCATCGTGACGCCGTAGAGGCTGTCGGCCGCCTCCATCGTGCGCTTCTGGTGCGTGATCACGATGAACTGCGCGCGATCCGCGTACCGGCGCAGCAGCTCGACGAAGCGACCGATGTTCGTGTCGTCGAGCGCGGCCTCGACCTCGTCCAGGAGGTAGAACGGGCACGGCCGGGCGAGGAAGAGGGCGAAGAGAAACGAGATCGCGCCGAGGGCCTTCTCGCCGCCGGAGAGGAGCGAGAGCTTGG
>Ga0307277_10001135_pt1 | contig 10348 bp, 6 predicted proteins | sample ER_DNA_116_FD_194473 | JGI IMG/M metagenome (GOLD analysis project Ga0307277, IMG submission 194473) | Bulk soil microbial communities from the East River watershed near Crested Butte, Colorado, United States - ER_DNA_116 | ecosystem: Environmental > Terrestrial > Soil > Floodplain | place: USA...
TTAGAGCTGCCAGATATTGCGCGTCAAAGGCGCGGAACGCCGTTTCTACGGTTGATCCGACGCCGACTATCCCGTCTTCTATGCCACGCCCGAGTAGCGCGACCCACCTCCCGGACCGGATCGACAATTTGGGTCGGCGCACTGCGGCTGGACTTCCCGGATGCGCGGCAAAGTACAGCTCTGCTCGTTCTTTTGCTGCCATGGCCTGGTCGATGTCTTTATGTTTCATAATTGTTCTTTCCCGAAAGACTTCGCACTTGGCGAGCGAAGCAGTAGTATAAAACGTCTCAGACAACCTGCTGGCCGGTGGGTCGGTGAAAAACCTATACTGTGAGCCAAAGACAAGCATCAGGACTTTCGCTTTCCCAGCCCTCTCGTAGCTGCCGACACACGACCAGCGTTCCGCTTCGCCATCCCGCTTCTCAGATCAACAGCTCAACCGATCCTGGAAATGACCGTCGCTGAAGCGCGACATAACTCTAATACCTCGGTGTGGCTCAAGGCTTGCGATGTGGCGTTCGAACCGCGGGTCGCATGCCTACGCAAAGCGTTGCGGGCTCCAAGTGACTTTAACCGGCCAAGCGCCGCTTCCAAGAAGGCCCGGCCAAAATCAAGTCTTGAGCTGTTTGTCCCTGCTGCCGGAGGCGACCGATGCTGCCGTCAGCGACTTCCCTCTTGAACGATAGCGGATTTGTGCGCCATAAACATTCAGATCATGAGAACGAACGTTTTTAGACGCGGAGGCATGAAGAATGCACATACTCGCCCGAATCTAAAACTTTTCATTTGAGAGGACGACATTTCGGTAAGCAAGTTGAGGAGTTGATCGATTCGCGCGGCTGATCTCTCACACGATGCGTACTCGAACCTTCCTTCCCCGCCCCGAATACCCCCGGCCTGATCGACAACGCAGTTTCGTCCAAGGTGTTGATTGGCTGAACCTCAACGGCGCATGGGAATTTCGCTTTGACCCGGAGCGGGTTGGGCTGGCGGAAAAGTGGTTCGTGCCCAGCGCGCGCCAGTGGCAGGACCAAATTATCGTGCCGTTTTGTTGGGAATCCCTCGCCGCCTGGGGCGAGGCTGATGCCGCGGGCAACGACAATTTTTTTTCGACGCGCGTTTATCGGAATCCGCTCGACGTTAACCGCTCCAATTACCGCAGTGCGATACGTCACGAAGTGGGTTGGTACCGCCGCACAATCCGGATACCGAAAGAGCAAGCTTGGGAAGGCCGACGCGTTATTCTTACCATCGGCGCTGCCGACTTCTTTACGCAGGCGTGGTGCAACGGACATCATCTTGGCGCCAACGAGGAAGGATTCACTCCATTCGAATTCGATATCACTGACACACTCGAGCGCGACGAGAGTGTTACACGATGCGGCACGATCGTGTTTCGGGTGGAGGATCCGATGTGCAATCACGATCAACCGGTTGGAAAACAATGGGGTTGGTATAGCAGCGCGAGCGGAATCTGGCAGACAGTTTTTGTGGAACCACGCGCGGAAAATAATATCCAGCGCTTTGAAATCACGACTGACATCGACAAGTCGCAGGTGCGCTTCAAGGTTTTTGTTTCTGGGGGAACGGATCTGCTCGTTCATATTACGAGTCCGATCGGAGAAAAATTCATCGAACGCCTAACGATCCATAACGGCGTGGCCGATAAAAAATGTCGGCTCGGCTCGGTCACTCTATGGGACCCAAATGCGCCACAACTCTATCAGGTGCGGTTTACATTGCGCGACGGTTCCGATGCTCCTGATGTAGTGCACGGGTACTTTGGGATGCGAAGTTTGGCGGCGGCCGCGGTCGCGGAATCCGCATCGCCCGGAACACTCAGCCTTAATGGCGAACCTATTTATCTGCGAGGCGCTCTTTACCAGTCTTATCACCCGGAAGGTGTCTACACCGCGGGGGACATTGAATCGATCCAAGATGACATAACATGCGCGAAGCGCGCTGGATTCGATCTGCTGCGCATCCACATCAAAGTGGATGACCCGCTCGTTCTTTATTATGCCGACACCATGGGTATTCTTATAATGGCGGACCTGCCTAATTTCGGCGAAGGCGGCGATACCGATGTGGGCCGGCGTCGTTACGAAACGATGATGCGACGAACGATTGAACGCGACTTCAATCATCCGTCGATCGTGGCTTGGTGTCTTTTCAATGAAACGTGGGGATTCGGCGGTCAGTCCGAATTTGTTAAGCTGATCAATCCATCGCCGCCAAACGGCGGCAACTCCGAGGGGCCGCCTGCCGGGAAAAAATTGAGTAATGAACAAGCTTACGCCTGGGTACAATCAATGTGGCAGTTGGCTAAGGGGCTCGATCCAACGCGCCTGGTCGAAGACATGAGTGTGGTGGCGTGGGACCATCTGGAATATTACGGGCATGGCGATACCGACGTAAACTCATGGCATTTTTATAGTGATAGTTATGAAAAGGCACGACGCCAAATCATTGACGTAGTCGAAAAAACTTACGCGGGCTCGACCTTCAATTACGTGCCCGGATTTGAGCAAGCCGGACAGCCTTTGATTAATAGCGAGTATGGTGGCGTCGGCGCGCTTGATAGTGATATCGATACAAGCTGGAGCTTCAAATTCCTCACCAACGAGCTTCGTCTTCATGGTAAGCTCTCCGCTTATATCTATACCGAACTTCACGACGTGGAATGGGAGCGGAACGGTTTTCTCAATTATGACCGTACTCCCAAGGAATTTGGCTACGATCCGACAATTGTTAATCAAGGTGATGTTTTGCCGATTGATTCGCCGCCGATCCGTCCATGCACTCCGGGGGAAGAAATAACCATCGATGTTTTTTCATCGCATTTTTCACGTCGAAAAAGGCACAACGTGATCCTGCAGTGGCGCCTTAGTGGCATCGACTCGTTAGGCTGGCGGCACGACGATTTAGCCTCTGGAAGCGACCCAATTACTTTTTCGCATTTGCGCGTCGAACTGGCCAAGCGTCTACGGTTGCGCATGCCGGCGGAAACGATGCTCTGCACTCTGTGGGTGCGCGCCTACGTGTCCGACGGAACGCTCGTGGCACGTAATTATATTCAATTTTTCGTCGATGGAGGATGTGCTCCGCGCGAAGACGTCCAAGGGCGGACAGTTCTTCGCCTCGGAGCCCACTCCTGGGAGATGGCGGAGTGGAAACAAGGATCATCAAGCCGTGATGAAGCGGTTATGAGCGGCGCCGCTCATGGAGTCACCCGTGGATTTTTCGAGTGGAACTTCCCGTTCACCGCCGCTGAATTGCGGCGTCGTTCGCGCATCACTCTTCTTTGTGAGGCATCGTCGTTCCGTGAAGGCACACCGCAAACCGACTCCTTCGCTCAGCCCACAACGTTGCGAATGTTGCTGAATGGCGTGCCTGTTTATCAGACAGTCCTTCCCAATCATCCGCATGACGCGAGAGGGGCACTCAGTTATTTGCGCGGTGGTCGCGGCGCCTATGGGTATCTGAATCTGGCCAGAGTGGAAGGTAGTTTGTTCGCCCAAGTCCTCGCCAAAATGAGAAATGGTCACCTGAGATTGCGATGTCTCGTTCCAAGAGAAGCGCAGCCGCAAGGGGGCTTAACAATTTACGGTTCTGCCTGCGGACGATATCCTGTTGCGCCGACTTTGATCGTGGAATGACGCTTAGTGATGCGTGCAAAGGCTTACGCGCCCGGCCGGGTCGAGCTTCTCGGCAATCACACTGATTACAATCAAGGTGTTGTGCTCGGCGCCGCGATTGACCGCGGTTTCAACATAACCGGCGAAAATTGTGAAGAGGATTTGATCACGATTAATTCGGCGTCAATGGGCCGCGCCGAAGTTCGTTGCACAGAATTGCGGCCACAAACGAAACACCCCTGGGTCAATTACGTCCTTGGCGTTGTGCGCGAGTTGAAATCCCTAGGCATTCCCATTGCCGGCTTCTCCGCTGATGTGAATGGTAATCTTCCGGCGGGTTCCGGGCTATCAAGTTCCGCGGCATTCGAAGTAGCCACCGCCTTTTTGCTTTTGAAACTCCAGCAGAGGGAACTGCCCCCTTTGGAGATAGCGAAGGCATGTCAAAGGGCCGAACGGGAGTTTGTTGGCGTTCAATCCGGTTTGCTCGACCAGGTCACTTCTATCTTTGGTCGAGCAGACCACGCTGTTCTTTTTGATGCTCGCACTGAAGAAGTGCAAATGATTCCGTTTCCTCGCGGTCTTGCTTTGATCGTGGCGGAGTCAGGCCGCAAACGCCAACTAAGCAACGGCCTTTATAATGAACGCGTGAAAGAAACCCGCGCGGCGGCCGATGCGCTCGGCGTGCACGCATTACGAGACGTCTCGGGTGAAACGCTGAAGAAATTGCCATTGCCGCCGCTCTTGTTGCATCGCGCTTCCCACATTGTTGGAGAAAATGAACGCGTCTGGCGCGCGGTTGACTTATTCACGCAGGGTGACGGCGTCGGCTTTGGCGCGCTTATGAATGAGTCTCACGAAAGTTCGCGAAACAATTTCGATAACAGCAGTCCCGAACTTGATATGCTTGTCGAAATTGCACAAGGCATACCTGGTGTATTAGGCGCGCGATTGACCGGCGCCGGGTGGGGCGGGGCGACGATAACCTTATGCGAGGAAAAGCGCGCCAACGCAGTTGCAGAAAAATTGGCTCGGGAATACGCGGCTCGCACCAAGCTGCAGTCGCAAACATTCGTGTGCAAAATTGGAGACGGCGCGCACTCGTGGCTGATGTCTAAGAAATAATCCTACGGGGACTTCAGAAGAGACACCTACCGCCACGCCGAAGGCGGGCCACGTTTATACAGCAATGACGAAATATGTCGACGCCATCAGACGCGGGAAGCTCAACCAAGATAATTATCCGATCATCGTCCATTCCCATTTGCGTTGGGACTGGGTTTGGCAGCGCCCGCAGCAATTTCTTTCCCGGCTCTCGAAAAAGCACCGCATTCTTTTCATCGAAGCGCCTAATCCGTCGGAGCAGGCATGCACGGCGCAGGCAACGCTGCGCGAAGTTTCCGATTATCCGAACATCATTGTGTTGCAAATACAAATGCCCGCGGCGCGTTGGAATGATCGCGCGTGGGTGGATAAAGAGCGCCGTCGTCTCGTGCAATCGTTTCTCGCTGGACCGCTTGGCCGGAATTTCGATTCGCCCGTGCAATGGTTTTACGATCCGATGGCGGTGACTGCTTTCGCCGGTCATCTGAACGAACGCGCGATCGTTTACGATTGCATGGATGAACTTTCTTCTTTCCGAGGTTCGCCTCCGGAAATGGTGCGGCGCGACCGCGAACTGCTGGCTGTGGCAGATGTAGTCTTCGCTGGCGGCCCAAAAATTTGCAGGGCGAAGCGTGAGTTGAATGCGAATTGCTTTTCCTTCGGCTGCGGCGTGGATGCGAAACATTTTGCGCGCGCGCGCGATCCAAATCTGCCTCTGCCTGCCGACGTCCTCAATCTGCCCCATCCGATTTATGGCTACATTGGAGTTGTCGATGAGCGCATCGATTACGATTTGCTCGCGGCTCTGGCCGATGCGTCGAACGGAAGCGTGGTCATGGTCGGGCCCTCGACAAAAGTTGATCCCGTGACTTTCCCGCGGCGCGCCAATCTTCACTGGCTAGGCGGGCGCGATTATGCCGACCTGCCGGCCTACGCCAAAAGCTTTGAAGTTTGCCTGATGCCCTTTGCCTTGAACCAAGCGACGGAATTCATCAATCCGACGAAAGCGCTCGAATATATGGCAACGGGTAAGCCCATCATCTCCACGAGGGTGGAAGACGTCGTCATGCAATTTAGCGGCGTGGTCGTGATTGCCGAGTCCCAGAGCGATTTCATCGCAAAAGCGACACGCTCTTCCGTCCGGCCCGACCCCGCGCGCATCAAGCGTGGATTTGAACTTGTTAAACGAAATTCCTGGGAATCGATCGTAGACCAACTGGAAAAGCATGTCGCCGACACCTTGGCGAGTAAACGCGCGCTCGCGGTCAACGCAGCCTAATTGCCATGGTCGATTACCTCATTGTCGGCGCCGGGTTTGCCGGAAGCGTCCTGGCAGAGCGGCTCGCGCGTGGCGCGGGCAAGTCGGTCTTAATTTGCGATCGTCGCAGTCACATCGGGGGCAATGCCTACGATCATTACGATGCCGCCGGCATCCTCGTGCACAAATACGGACCGCATATTTTTCATACGAATTCGAAGGAGATTTTCGATTATCTTTCGCGCTTCACCGCCTGGCGAAAGTACGAGCACCGCGTGCTCGCCAGCGTCGACGGCAAGCTCCTGCCGGTGCCGATCAATCTCGACACCATCAATAAATTTTATAACCGCAATTTCAGTGAGTCTGAGGCGGCCGAATTTTTGGCGTCGGTAGCGGAGCCACGCCAATGTCTGCGCACCTCGGAGGACGTTGTCGTGAGCAGAGTCGGGCGCCAACTGTACGAGAAATTTTTTCGCGGCTACACCCGCAAACAATGGGGAGTCGATCCCTCAGAGCTGGAAGCACAAGTGACCGCGAGGATCCCGGTTCGGACAAATCACGATGATCGTTACTTCACCGATCAATTCCAATTCATGCCGAAATATGGCTACACCCCTCTCTTCGAAAACATGCTTGATCATCCGAATATCGAAATTGTTCTAAACGCAGACTATCGCGAAGTAGAGAAGATCACTCGTTGCCGCAAAGTCATTTACACCGGGCCGGTCGATGAGTTCTTCGGCTATCGCTATGGTAAATTGCCTTATCGCTCACTTAAATTTCAGCACGCAACGCTGGACTGCGAACGGTTTCAGAGGACGGCGGTCGTGAATTATCCGAATGACTTTAGTTTCACTAGAATCACTGAGTTTAAACATCTGACTGGGCAACACCACGCGCACAGCAGTGTGGTTTGCGAATATCCGTGCGCCGAAGGCGACCCGTATTATCCAATTCCGCAGCCATGCAACGCTGCGATTTACGCAAAATATCGCGAGCTGGCGGCACGCAGCCCGAACGTCCACTTCGTCGGGCGGTTGGCGACCTATCGCTACTACAACATGGATCAGGTAGTTGGGCAGGCATTAACACTCTACCGAAAGCTCGTCAAAGCCAGCGAGGTCGAAGAAAACAATGAAAACGAGACATCAAAACACTGCGATCGAACTTTGGGGCGGAGCAGAATGCACGGTCAATCGCGTCCGGGACCAGTACTTCAACCAGCTTGACCGCAGTGGCCATTGGGGCCGGGAAACGGACCTGGATCGGTTCGCGGAGCTGGGTCTGCGGACCTTGCGTTTCCCGCTCCTGTGGGAAACGCTTGCGCCTGATTCTCTTGAAAGGATAGACTGGTCCTGGGCCGACCAGCGTTTAACGAAACTTCGCGCGCTTGGAATTCGACCCATCGTCGGCATGCTGCATCACGGCAGCGGCCCACGTTACACCGATTTACTCGATCCATTGTTCCCCGAGAAATTCTCTCGTTTTGCACGCGAAGTCGCCGGTCGCTATCCCTGGATAGACGCTTACGCCCCAATCAATGAGCCACTGACGACGGCGCGATTTAGCGCCTTGTATGGTCATTGGTATCCCCATGAGCGATGCGATGCGAGTTTTGCCAGAGTCATCTTGAATGAGTCGCGCGCGACGATTCTGGCAATGGAGGAGATTCGTAAGGTGAACCCCAATGCGATCCTGGTTCAAACCGAAGACTTGGGCCGAACATTCAGCAGCCACGCCATGAAATACCAGGCCGATTTTGATAACGAGCGTCGCTGGCTCACTTGGGATCTGCTGAAGGGCGCTGTTCAACCGGGCCACCGGATGTGGGACCATTTTTCGTGGCTCGGCGTCCCATCGTCCGAGGTAGAATTCTTCGCTCGTAATCCGTGTCCGCCGGACATCATTGGGATCAATTACTATGCTACGAGCGAGCGCTATCTTGATGAGAATATCGAAAATTATCCTCTCGAGCTGCACGGTAACAACGGACGCCATGTCTACGCCGATGACGCGGCAGTACGCGCGCGAGCCATTGGACTCGCCGGGCCGCGAATCATCATCGCTGAAGCGTTTAAGCGGTATCGCTTACCTATTGCTCTGACGGAAGTGCATCTCGGCTGCAGTGTGGACGAACAAATGCGCTGGTTTATGGAATCATGGCTTGCAGCCGAAACGATGCGCGCCCGTGGCGTCGACATCCGGGCCGTGACGGCTTGGGCGTTGTTAGGATCATTTGACTGGGATAGTCTTGTGACGCGGTCCCACGGCCATTATGAGTCAGGCGCTTTCGCGCTACACGGCGCAACGGTGAAGCGAACTGCCCTGGCAGATCTTCTCGCGAAGCTCGCCGCGGGCGAACCTGTCCGCGAAGCAGCCTTGGTATCGCCCGGTTGGTGGCGGCAACGGTCGCGCTTGCGTTCGACAGTCAGAGCCAAAGTCGCCGCCTGAATCGCTAGGCAGTTATGTTTCGGGAAATCGAATCTGCATCTCAGCGCGAAGATGCCGGGCTGGGCACACACCGGACAAAAATCTCGTCATACCGGGCCCACCGTAGGCGTTTCCCGCTTGATCCCGTCTGATGCACCCATGAGAAAACTCAACGCCTCGGGGAATACGGAAGAGCGTTGGTTGAGTTCCTGCGAGCCCGGATCGCCCACGTCTCGCGCGCTGCTCGATGCCATCATCGTTGGCGGTGGTCCCGCCGGTCTTAGTGCGGCGCTCGTACTCGGTCGATGTCTGCGCCACGTGCTCGTCTGCGATGCAGGGCATCCGCGAAATGAACCGGCCCGCATCTTCAACGGATTCCTTTCCCGCGACGGCTCGACGCCCGCAGAGTTCTTACAAATCTGCCGTGATCAGTTGCGGCGCTACGAGACGATCGAATTCCGCAAAGTGAAAGTCGTGGATGTCGAGCGTGGGGATTGCCGGTTTACCGCGATCCTAGAGACAGGCGAGCGCGTTACCGGGCGCATGCTTCTGCTCGCGACTGGACTCGTCGATGAATTGCCGCGGATTGAAAACTTCCGTCAGTTCTACGGCAGCACCGTGCATAGCTGTCCATACTGCGATGGCTGGGAGTGTCGCGGTCAGCCGATCGCAGTGATTGGGTGCAATCAGGAGTCGCTGGACCTCGCGATCGAGCTTTTGCTTTGGAGCAAGGACCTAGTCCTCTGCACGAACGGCCCTCTTAAGGTTGAGCGCAAAGCGGTGGAGACTTTCAAGCGACTATGCATTCGAATCATTGACACTCCCATCGCGCTGCTTGAGGGCGCGGGCGACAAGCTAGAAGGAATCCGATTCACCGACAGCAGCTTCCTGCCGCGAAGCGCAGTTTTTTTCTCACCGGGGCAGTATCAACGCTCGCCTCTTGCGGAACAACTCGGCTGCGAATTTTGCGAGGAGAACAACTGTATTCAGTGTGGGGAAGACACCGCGACGAACGTCCCTGGCCTGTACGCAGCGGGGAATGCCAGCCGCGGTGTGCAGCTCGTCATCGCGGCTGCGGCCGAAGGCATGCAATCGGCGTTCGCGATCAACAACGCTTTGCTCGAAGCGGACGCAGAGAGGGGTGCGCTGAAAAATTCGCCAGAATGCGCGAGGCCCAATCTTAACACTTAATACCCCCCTACCTACTTCCCGAACCACCATTCCTGAGTCAACCCCGACTATGTATTAGTGGAACTTGGCATGTAATTGTAGTGCCGCGTCCCGGCTGAGTGTCTATCGATAGCTTACCATTGACAACATGGGCGCGATACGTCATCAAATGAATCCCAAGGCCGCGCCTTTTCTTCGAGGGCTGAAAACCAGCACCATCATCGCGGATGCAAAGCTCAAGCGCGTTAGCGCATCGCCGGAAGCCAATGATGATGTGACTTGGCTCTGCATGTTTGAGGCTGTTGTTCACCGCCTCTTGCGCAATGCGATAGAGATTCACCGAAATATCTCGGTCCCGCACGTGGATTCTTTGCGAGCAGTCGCACCGGCAGGGAACCCTCTTATTCGTGCGCGCGGCCAGCTGACGTAGCGCAGAAATGAGCCCGCCCGGCAGGAAATCAAATGGGCGAAGGTTGCGCGCCAAATCACGGGCCAGTCCCACGTTTTGATTCACAGTTTGCGCTGCCTCTTCTAAGGATTGGGCGCATTTCGGATTATCAGTGCCAAAAATTTTCGCCCGAGATTTCAACAGGATAGCCGTCGCAGTCAATTCCTGACAGAGCGTATCATGCAAATCCTGACTTATGCGCCCGCGCTCGCGCTCGGTCACGGCGAGGATTTCGCGCTCGAGTGCCTCCCGCCGTTCAATCTCGCGTTTGAGGGCCGCGTTTATCTGGGCCAATTCCGTTGT
>Ga0307277_10001136_pt1 | contig 10347 bp, 7 predicted proteins | sample ER_DNA_116_FD_194473 | JGI IMG/M metagenome (GOLD analysis project Ga0307277, IMG submission 194473) | Bulk soil microbial communities from the East River watershed near Crested Butte, Colorado, United States - ER_DNA_116 | ecosystem: Environmental > Terrestrial > Soil > Floodplain | place: USA...
GACGGATTCGCGGTCTCGTTGCCGGCACGCAAGCTGCCGGCGCTCGCGCGGCTGGATGCCGTCACCAAGATCTACCCGAGCGTCCGCTACCAACTGGACACCGACCGGAGCCCAGCGGTCATCGGCGCGGACACGATCTGGGCGACGACGGGCGACCGCGGCGACGGGGTCAAGATCGGCATCGTCGACGACGGGATCGACCAGTCGAATCCGTTCTTCAAACCGGCGGGCTTCAGCTATCCGGCCGGCTTCCCGCGCGGCGCGAAAGCGTTCACGACGCCGAAGGTGATCGTCGCTCGCGCCTTTCCGGGCCCGGGTTCCGGAGCCCAGGGCAAGCTGCCGCTCTACCGCCAGGCCTCGTTCCACGGCACCCACGTCGCCGGCATCGCCGCGGGCGACGCAGGCACGACCGCCCCGCCGGGCCTGGACCATCCGGCCGTCGCCGGCCTGAGCGGGATTGCGCCGCGAGCCTGGCTCGGCAGCTACCGCGTCTTCAACACCCCGACGCCGACCGGCTACGACGCGTTCACGCCGCAGATCGTCGCCGCGTTCGAGGCGGCCGTGAACGACGGCATGGACGTGATCAACTTCTCGGGCGGCGGGCCGCAGGCCGATCCGGTCAGCGACGCGCTCGTCGAGGCGGTCCACAACGTCGCGGCCGCCGGCGTCGTACCGGTGATCTCCGCCGGGAACGACCGGGACGACTGGGGGCTCGGCTCGGTTGGCTCGCCCGGAACGGCGCCGGACGCGATCTCGGTCGCCGCCGTCTCGAACAGCCACGTCTTCGCGCCTTCGCTGAGCGTGACCACGAGCGACGCTCCCGCGACGTTGAAGAACATCCCGTTCTCGGACATCGAGCAGGTTCCGGCCGGGTGGACGACGACCGACCAGACCCTTGCCGACGTCGGCACGATCGTCGGCACGGACGGGAGCCCGGTCGAGCGGCATCTCTGCGGCCCGCCTTCCGATCCGAACAATCGGGGCACTCTGCCGCCGGGCTCGGCCCGCGGCACGATTCTGCTCGTCGCGCGAGGCACTTGCGCCTTCGCGACCAAGGCCGCAAACGCAGAAATCGGCGGCGCCTCGGGACTGGTCCTCGTCGACAACCGCTTCGGCGAGGCGAACTTCATCCCGCTGCAGCTGCCTCTGGACGCGGGCATGGTCTCGGACCTAGACGGGGCGCGCCTTCGCGCCTACCTCGATTCGAGGGGCGGCCGTGCGCCCGTCCGCTTCGTCAGGTCGTTCAACGAGCTCAACACCGGCCGGAGCGGGATCGTCACCAGCTTCTCCTCCGCGGGGCCGACCGACTTCGGGCACCAGCTCAAGCCCGACGTCGCGGCGCCGGGCGGGCAGATCCTCTCCGCGACGCTGCCCGAGGCGCTCGGGGAGCCATTCGCGGTCTTCGACGGCACGAGCATGTCGGCCCCGCACGTCACCGGCGCGGTGGCGCTCCTCGTGGCCCGCCATCCGACCTGGACGCCGGCGGAGGTCAAGTCGGCGCTGATGTCGACGGCGGGCCCGGCCTGGGGAGACACGGCGCGGACACAAGAGGCTTCAGTCCTCCTCGAGGGCGCAGGCCTCGTCAACGTGCCGAGCGCCGACGATCCCAAGCTGTTCACGACGCCGGTCTCGCTCTCTTTCGAAGACCTCGACGTCAGCGGGGGAAGCGCCCGGCGCTCGCTCCTGCTCGCGGTTCGGGACGCCGGCGCGGGCACAGGGTCGTGGACTCCCGGACTTCAGAGCCAGGCGGCGACCGCCGGCGCGTTCGTCGATCTGCCTCCGCCTGTCGCCGTCTCGCCCGGCGGGATCGCGGAGATTCCCGTTGTCGTCCGCGCGGACGCAAACGCCGCGACGGGTGACAATTACGGCTTCATCACGCTGACCCGCGGCTCCGACGTGCGACGGGTCCCCTACTACTTCACCGTCGAGCGCCCCGGCGCCGCCATCGGGCCCGTGCTGCCGCTGAAGAAGTTCCAGACAGGCGATACGCGCACGGGCACGTCGAACATCGGCCAGTACCGCTTCCCGGCCAGCCCATTCGGGCCGCCGCCGACCTACACGGGCGCGCAGATGGACGAGAGCGGCGCCGAGAAGCTCTACTACCTCCACATCAACCAGCCACTGGCCAACGCAGGCGTGGCGGTGGTCGGTGTTTCGGCCGGCGCGTTGATCGAGCCCTGGTTCCTCGGCTCTCGCGACGAGAACGACGTTCAGGGATACGCCGGCACGCCCGTCGCCGCGAACGTACTGAGCGCCGACTACCGGCTCGACGTGGGCGTTGCAGGCGCCGTCTTCCCGCGTGAGAAGCGCTATTACGTCGCCGTCGACTCGGGCCGCGACGTCTTCACCGGCCGCTCATTCGCCGGCCGCTACCTGCTCCGCTCCTGGATCAACGACGTGACGCCGCCGAGGTTCAAGCTGCTGACGAGACGCGTGACCGCGGGCCGGCCGCTGCTGGCGGCGCGGGTGACCGACCGCGGCTCCGGCGTCGACCCGCTCTCGCTCGTGATCCAGTACCGGCCGCGCGTCCTCCTCGGGGCGGCGCTGTACGACCCGTCCAGCGGGCTGGCCCTCTTCCCGATTCCCCGCTCGGCGCCGCCCGTTCGCCGCGGGCTGTTCAGAGGCGCCGCGCTTGCGCAGGACAATCAAGAAACGAAGAACGTCGACCAGATCGGCGCCAACGTGCTGCCGAACACGACGATCAAGCGGGCCAACCTCCGCGGCACGACGCAGCCGACCGTGACCTGGCTGCTGCCGCTGGGGACGTCTTGCGTCAAGGGGCGCACTGCGCTTGCGGTCGCGGCTTCGGCACCCGCAAAAGTCAAGGCGATTCGCTTCTTCGACGGGAAGCGCCTGATCCGGACCGTCCGGCGAGGAACCGTCGGGCTCTACACCGCGACCTGGCAAACGCGGGCCGCGAAGCGTGGGCCGCACAGGCTGCGCGCGGTCGTCGTCTCGCGCCGCGGCTCGGCGCAGGCACGCCGCAACGTCAGGGTTTGCCGGTAGAGGCAAAGGTGGCCGTCGTCACGGGCGGCTCGAGCGGGATCGGAGCCGCGATCGCGCGAACGCTCGCCCGGCGCGGCTGGCGGCTCGTGTTGCTCGCGCGCGGCGAGGAGCGGCTGCGCGAGGTCGCCGGCGAGGTAGGAGCTGAGCACGAGGCCTGTGACGTCGCCGACCGCGCCGAAGTCGATCGGGTCGCGGCGGTGGTGCGTGAGAGGCATCCGGCGATCCGCCTGCTCGTCAACAACGCGGGCATTGCAGGGCGAGGCGGCTTCCTCGACCTCGAGCCGGAGCAGATCGAGCAGCTCGTTCGTACGAACTATCTCGGCTCGGTCTGGTGCCTACGGGCGTTCCTGCCGGCGCTCGAGGCGGGCGCCCCGGCAGACGTCGTCAACATCGCCTCGGTCGCAGGCACGATCGCGGCCGGGCACTCAGGCCCCTACAGCGCCTCGAAGCACGCGCAGATCGCGTTCTCGCGCTCGGTCGGTGTCGAGCTCGCGGGCAGCGGCGTCACCGTCCATACGATCAACCCGGGCTTCATCGACACCCCAGGCTTCCCGAACCGTTCGCGCTTCCGCAGCCGCCTGCTGAAGCGACTTGTCGCCGAGCCCGATCTCGTCGCCGAGCGCGTCGCCCGCGCCGTGGAGCGAAACCGGCTCGAGCAGTTCGTGCCGCGCTGGTACCGGCCTGCCGCGATCTTCCAGGCCGCCGCCCCGGCGACGCTTGCCCGCGTGGCCCGCGCTCGCAACAATCGGCGCAGACCGCTCTAGAATCGACAGCAGTGGAGTCATCGGTTCCCATCGGCGAGGTCGCACGCGTCGCGGACTTCCGAGCCGCGCTGCGAGCCTTCCTGCGCAAAGCCGAGCGAAACGCGCGTAAGTCGGGGCTGACTCCGCAGCGCTACCTGTTGCTGTTGATGATCAAGGGCGCGGCCGACGGGAGCGAGAAGTCGACAGTGACCGAGCTTGCCGAGCGGCTGCAGCTCGCTCAGAGCACCGTCACGGAGCTCGTCCGCCGGGCGGAGGAAACCGGCCTGATCGAGCGCGAGCAGTCCGACTCCGACGGCCGCGTCACCCATCTGCGCGTGACCGAAGAGGGAGAGCGCCGGCTGATGAAGGCGTTCACGACGAACGAGCAGGAGCGCCAGGAGCTCCGCGCGGCGATCTCGCACCTCGAAGGCTAGGTGCGCAAGGCGTTCAGAATCTCGTCCGGCTCCGGGAAGCGTCCCTGCTGCTGCTTTGAGAACACGAGCCTTCCGTCGGCGATCACGTCGTACTGGCTCTTCGCGCCCTCGAGCGCCCGTGCGTCGAAACCCTGTTCCGTCAGCTCAGCCGCGAGACTCGCGGCTCGTTCGTCGTAGCCGCTTCAGACGGGGCAGTAGAAGATCTCAACGCTCACGCGGCGCATCGTAACTACCTGGGCCGTCCTCCAAGTCGGCGTCGCAAGCGAGCGCCTCAGGACCGCCGCAGCAGATACCAGCCGAGCTCGGCGGTGTAGTCCGGCGGCGCCAGCGCCTTCGCCTGCTCTCGTGCTTCGCCTACGCAGCCGGCGAGATCGAGATACGGATCGAGCTCGCGTTGCTCGCGGACGAACTCCGCCTTCAGCAGGACGAGGCTGTTCGCCTCGAACAGCTGGCGGAGGTCGACGTCGGCGAGAGCCCGCGTGTGCGAGGGGTCGCGGGCCTGCTCGAAGCGGTTCAGGTCGAGAGCGGCGAGCGGGTCGGTCGGCGCGATCTGGTCGACTACGAGGAGCGTCCCGGCCGGGCGCGTCACCCGAGTCAACTCGGCGATCACGAGCTCGGGTCGCGGGACGTGATGCAGCGTTCGCAAGGTTCCCGCCAAGTCGAAGGACGCGCGCCCGAAATCGAGCTTCGCGATGTCGCCCTCGACGAAACTGACGTTCGGCGGAGCCTTGGCCCGGCCGCGCTCGATCAGCTCCGGAACGAGCTCGACCGCCACGACCTCCCGCACGAGCGGCGCGAGCGCGAAGGCGAGAGCCCCAGTGCCGGTGCCTGCGTCGAGCGCGCGCTCGTCTCCGCTGAGGGGAACGAACTCGCGCACCCGCGCAGCCAGCTCCTCGCTGCGCCGCTCCTGGAGCGCCGCAATCCGGTCAGCCGTCGCTGCGAACCGAGCTCGCGTTGCGTCGTGCGTACTCAAGCGCCTCCTCTTTCGACGTGATCGTGCCTGCAGCGCGTTCCTCCGCGATCTCCTCGAGCAGCCGCCCGACCTCGGGCCCGGGCGAGATGCCGAGCTCGCCGCCGCGCACGAGCGGCTTCTTTGGCTCGCGCTTGCGAGCCTCGAGTACGTCGTCGCGGAATGCGTTTGCGTCCAGAAACGCAAGCGCCTCGAGCGCCCAGGGCTCGGTCGCTCGGCGAAAACGGTGAATCGCACGCGGTGAGGCGTCGGCAGGCGGCTCTGCGCGCAGCAGCGCCTGCGCGAACCGGCGCGTCTCGTTGGAGATCGGAAACTTGGTCAGATTCTTTCCGAAGACGACCACGAGGTCGTAGTCGGGATGGTCGGAGGCTGCTCTCCGATCGAAGCCCGCCACGGACCCGCCGAGCGCAGCGAGCAAGCCGAGCTCGTCGAGCCGCCTGAAGCCATTGGGAGACAGTCTCCGCAGCTCCGCGAGGATCCGTTCCCCGGAAGGGCGGCCGACAAGGTCGGCGCGCGCCCGCAGCAGCTCCTTGGTCCCGGCATCCATGAGAAAGCCGAGCTCGTCCTCGAGCCGAACCGCGCGCAGGAGGCGCAACGGATCGTCGCCGAAGATCGTCTCGCTCACCGCCTGGAGCACTCGCTCCGCGAGCGCCCGTCGACCCTGGTACGGGTCGACCACATCGCCGGTGCCGACTCGTTCGGCGATCGCATTGATCGAGAAGTCGCGCGTCGCGAGGTCGTCTTCGATCGACCCGGTCAGCGGCGTGAAGTCGACCGTTCGCCCGTCGTCGAGCACGACCCGCCAGGCGCCGTGACGCTCTGAGAGCGGGAACGGCGCCCCGCCGGAGCGGTTCGCGTACGCCCGGGCCGCGCGCTCGGGCTGCGCGAGAGCCACGTCCAGGTCGATGACCGGCCGCCCGAGCGCCTGGTCACGTACGGCACCGCCGACGACCCACGCCTCCTCGCCGGCAAACAGCTCTTTCACGAGATCACGAATCGAGGACCACCCGCCTCGCGCGGGCTGGATCGCTGCTGATCCGGCACACGAGCTCGTAGTTGATCGTCCCCGCCACGCGGGCATGATCTTCCGCCAGGACGCCGTGGCCGAGCAACGTCACGGGCGTCCCAGGCGGCAGCTCGCGTTCGAGCTCGACAGCGAAGGCGTCCATCGAGACGGTGCCGACCACACGCCGGAGCTCGCCGCCGACGCGAACCTCGGCCCCCGTCAGGTCGCGCCGGAAGCCGTCCGCGTAGCCAACCGGGACGATCCCGATCCACGTCGGCCGCTCGGCCACGAAGCGGCGGCCGTAGCCGGTGCTCTCGCCCGCGCCGAGTTGCCGAACCTGCGCGAGCTCGCTCGCCCAGTGCAGCGCGGGCGCGAGCCCTTCGTCGCCCGGGTCGGCGCCGAAGGGCGAAAGACCGTAGATCGCGATGCCACAGCGGGCGGCGTCGAACCGGGCGTCGGGAAAATGGAGCGTGCCTGCGCTGTTCGCGAGGTGCCGGGTCAGGTGCCGGTAGGGCTCCGTCGCCTCGCGAAAACGCCGAATCTGGGTCGCGGTGAACTCGGGGTCGCAGTCCGCGCTGGCGAAGTGGCTCATCAGGCCGACGACCTCTCTCGGTGGCTCGGGCAGCTCGGAGAGTCCCCAACGGCCCATGCCGGTGTCGAGCTTCAGGTGGACGCGAACTCCCTCCGGGATCTCGTTGCTCGAGACGGCGAGCTCGAGCCTCGCTTCCCGTGCGAGCGCGATCTCGCGGCTGGTCGCCGTCGGCCCCATGACCAGGATTCGCTCCTCGCGGAACTCCTCGCGCAGCTCGAGGCCCTCGGCGACGGTGGCGACGCAGAGCGCGCTCGCGCCGGCGCCGAGCGCGGCACCGGCCGCGTCCACGGCACCGTGCCCGTAACCGTTTGCCTTCACGACCGCCCAGAGCTGGGCGCCGTCGAGCACGTCGAGCAGCCGCTTGACGTTGCGGCGGATCGCGCCGAGGTCGATGGTTAGCTCAGAGCGTTGCATCGAGGACGCCAGGGAGCTGAGCGATCACGTCGCTCGCGACCAGCCCGCGCTCGTGCGGCGCCGCGAGCGCGGCATCCGCGTGTATACGAGCGCCGGCGGCCGCTGCGAGCTGCGCCTGGAGCTTCTTGGCGAGGAAGGCGGCGATTACCCCGGTCAGCACGTCGCCGGTGCCCGCGGTCGCGAGGCGCGGGGTGCCGGCGCTGATCAACGTTCTCGCGTCCGGCGCGGCGACGATCGTCTCGCTTCCCTTCAGCAGGACGACGCACCGGAAGCGCTCGAGCGCACGGTGGACGGCCTCGAGGCGATGGGCGTCGACCCATGACGTCGCGTCGTCCAACAGGCGGGCAAGCTCGCCGGAGTGCGGCGTCAGGACGATGGGCGCGTCTCGTTCGACCGGCTCGAAGCCGAAGAGAGCGTCGGCGTCGACGACCGCAGGCAACTCGGTTTCCTCGAGCAGCCGCCGGACGAGCTGCCTCGCTTCGTCGCCGCGGCCGAGCCCTGGCCCCAGCGCGAGCGAGCCGGCCCTCTCTGCCGCCTCGAAGACTTCCTCGAGCGGCCGCTTCACCGCCTCCAGCAAGCGGGCCTCGACGACGGGCAGCGACTCGCGCGGCGCGCAGACCGTGACGTAGCCCGCGTCGGCACGGAACGCCGCCTCCGCCGCGAGGCAGACGGCGCCGGTCAGCCCGGGCGCGCCGCCGACCGCGAGCACCGAACCGGAGCGGTACTTGTTGCCGCCACGCTGCCGCCGCGGGACGCGTCCCGCGATCTCGCTCGTGACCAGCGCATGCCCTGTCTCCGCATGCTCGAGCCCGATGTCGGCGACCTCGACCAGCCCCGCGTGCAGGCTCCCCGGCGCGACCGCCAAGCCGACCTTCTCGCCGTGGAAGGTGACTGTCGTCGTCGCGTCGACGCAGACACCGGCGACCTCCCCTGTCGACGCGTTCACCCCCGACGGAATGTCGACGGCGACCACCGGGACGTTTGCGTTGCGGATCGCCTCGATCGACCTCGCCGCCTCTTCGCGCGGCTCTCCGTGGAAGCCGGTGCCAAAGATGGCGTCGATCACGACATCCGCCTCCGGCAGCCCAGCGCCCACCTCCACCGCCTCGGCGCCGAGCTTCCGCGCCGCGATCCGGCCGTCGCCGCCGTTCGCACCCTTGCCGCAGACGGCGACGACGTGCGCGCCCGGGTAGTCCCGCGCAACCGCCGAAGCCACGGCGCTGCCCGCGCGCTCCATCATTGCGTCGATGTCGTGCCCGGCCTCCGCCGCTTTCATCTCGTCCGCTGTGTAGAGCGGCTCGAGCTCAGCCACGCTACGCGTCCTGGGATCCGCCTGCGGCAACTGCCACCGCCGTGGCCAGCTCGCGCGAATGCGACATCGAGAGATCGATCGCCTGCGCGCCGACGCGCTCGGACCACGCCTTCAGGCGGCCGGAGAGCGTCACGCCCGGCTTGGGGCGGCCCGCGATCTCGATCTCGCGCCACGCGAAAGCGCGAGCGACTCCGAAGCCCAGCGCCTTGCCGATCGCTTCCTTGCCGGCGAAACGAGCCGCGTAGTGCTGCGGCGGGTTCGGCCGCGAGTCGCAGTAGGCGCGCTCGGCCTCGGTGAAGCACCGCTCCCGGAACGATGGGTAACGCTCGAGCGCGCGGCGAACACGCGCGATTTCGATGAGATCGATACCGACGGTCATCGGCCGAAGTTTAGGAACTTGCGCGCCAAACGCTGATTTGCAGGCAAAACACAGTGTCGGAACGCCGGTCGCACCCCGGTGATTGCGAATCCGCTAGACGAAGGCGCCCTCCCAGTCTCATCATTCGGGCGGATGCGCGAGCTTCCCTCCGGCACGGTCACCTTCCTGTTCACGGACATCGAGGGTTCGACCAAGCTCCTGCACGAGCTCGGCGCCGCCGCGTACGCGCATGCGCTGGCCGGCCACCGCCGGGTCCTTCGTGAAGCGTTCGGGGCCAAGGGGGGCGTTGAGGTCGACACGCAGGGCGACGCCTTCTTCTTTGCCTTCCCGACAGCCCCGGGAGCGCTACAGGCGGCCGCGGAGGCTTTGGAAGGACTCGCTTCGGCCCCGATCCGGGTGCGGATGGGCATCCACACCGGCACCCCGCACCTCGCCGAGGAGGGCTACGTCGGGGTCGACGTGCACCGAGCGGCGCGAATCGCGGCCTGCGGCCATGGCGGGCAGGTCCTCGTCTCCGCCGCCACCGCGGCGCTCGTCGACACCCACGGTCTGAGCGACCTCGGCGAGCACCGGCTAAAGGACCTCTCGGCGCCTGAGCGCATCTACCAGCTCGGGAGCGGCGACTTCCCACCGCTGAAGAGCCTGTATCAGACGAACCTGCCGGTCCCGGCGACGCCATTTCTCGGTCGCGACGAAGAGCTCGCCATCGTGACGACTGCGATCGCCGAGAGCCGTCTCGTGACCTTGACGGGTCCCGGTGGCACCGGCAAGACACGGCTTGCGATCCAGGCTGCCGCAGAGGTTGCCGACGCGTTTCCCGACGGAGTCTGGTGGGTCTCGCTCACACCGGTGCGGGACGCGTCGCTCGTCCGCTCAGCCATCGCGCAGGCGTTGCAAGCGAAGGGCGAGCTCGAGCAGCAGATCGCGGACAAGCGCTTGCTGCTCGTCCTCGACAACTTCGAGCAGGTGATCGGCGCGGCGACGGAGCTTGCCGCTCTTCAGCGCGCGTGTCCTAATCTCCGCATGATTGTCACCAGCCGGGAAGTGCTCCAGCTCGCCGGCGAGCACGCTTACGCTGTCCCGCCGCTCAAGCCCGACGACGCGATCCAGCTCTTCAATGCCCGGGCGCTCTCTGCCCGGGCCGACTTCCAGGCTGGACCTGCCGTCGACGAGCTTTGCGCCCGGCTCGAGCACCTCCCGCTCGCGGTCGAGCTTGCCGCTGCTCGTGTCCGCGTCCTCTCGCCGGAGCTGCTGCTCGACCGCCTAGGAGAGCGCCTCGATGTCCTTCAGGGCGGTCGCGACGCAGATCCCCGGCAGCAGACTTTGCGAGCCACTGTGCAGTGGTCGTACGACCTGCTCTCCCCGACCGAGCAGAAGCTCTTGTCGCGCCTCTCCGTCTTCGCAGGCGGCTATACGCTCGAGGCCGCCGAGGAGGTATGCGAGGCGGATCTCGACACACTGGCGTCGCTGGTGGAGAAGAGCTTGCTGCGG
>Ga0307277_10001137_pt1 | contig 10344 bp, 9 predicted proteins | sample ER_DNA_116_FD_194473 | JGI IMG/M metagenome (GOLD analysis project Ga0307277, IMG submission 194473) | Bulk soil microbial communities from the East River watershed near Crested Butte, Colorado, United States - ER_DNA_116 | ecosystem: Environmental > Terrestrial > Soil > Floodplain | place: USA...
TGCTACTTCGGTTGTGGCGGAGCCGGTGCAGCGCAGATCGGCATCCAGTCGGCCGACACCCAGCAGTGGGAGGGGTCGGCGGCGATCAGCAAGCAGAACGCCGTCAACGCGAACGTTCCGGTGAACGTCGCCGGTGGCAACATCACCTCAGGTCCGAGCTCGGCGAATCAGTGGGCCAGCTCGGAGGCCGAGGCGAAGTCGCACAACGACGCCGACACGACCCAGAAGCAGGATCAGACCCAGAACGTCGGGGGCTCCTCCTGCAAGGCCGGGTGTGGAGGCGCAGGCGGCTTCCAGTTGGGCATCCAGAAGGCGGAGACCCAGCAGTGGGCCGGCTCCTTCGCGCTCAGCAAGCAGAACGCCGTCAACGCCAACGCTCCTGTGAACGTGGCGGGCGGGAACATCACCTCAGGTCCGAGCTCGGCGAATCAGTGGGCCAGCTCGGAGGCCGAGGCGAAGTCGTTCAACGACGCCGACACGACGCAGAAGCAAAAGCAGAACCAGACCGTCGGCGGCAACTCCTCCTGCTACTTCGGCTGTGGCGGTCCCGGTGGAGCACAGATCGGGATCCAGAAGGCCGACACCAAGCAGGCGGCGTTCGCCGCGGGGCTGAGCCTGCAGAACGCGGTCAACAGCAACACGCCTCATTCGGTCGCCGGCGGGAACATCTACGCCGGCCCGAGCTCGGCGAACCAGTGGGCGAACTCGGAGGCCGAAGGCAAGGCGTTCAACGACGCATTCACCAACCAGTGGTCGTCCCAGTACCAGAAGGTCGGGTGATGCGCTGACCGAAGTTGGAAGGGGAGAGCGATGGAGGAGTGGGCTTCGGCCCACTCCTCCATCTATTCCAGCTACGACCCCCGGCCGAGCCACTCCTCGCCGCCCTCGTAGACCTCCTTCTTCCAGAGCGGCACGGTCTGCTTGAGCGTGTCGATTGCGTCCTTGCAGGCGGCGAGCGCGTCGTGGCGGTGAGCCGCGGAGACGGCGATGACCACGCTCGCCTCGCCGATCTCGACGCGGCCCACCCGGTGGTGGATCGCGACCCCCCAGAGGTCGTAGCGCTGCTCGAGCTCGGCCGCGAGCTGGGCCATCACGCCCTCGGCCATCTCGGCGTAGGCCTCGTACTCGAGATAGAGGACGGTCCGGCCGCGCGACTGCCGGCGGACGGTTCCGAGGAACGTCGCAACGGCCCCGGCGCTCTCGTCCGAGACTTCCTCGACGACCGCCGCCACTGCGAGCGGCTCTTCGGTGACGCGGAACGCGCCGCCCGAGACCGGTGGGATCAGCGCCACCTCGTCGCCGTCGGCCAGTTCCTCCTCGCGCTCGGCGTACCGCCGGTTGACCGCGTAGAGCAGGCCGTCCGGCTCGTCGCCGAGCCCGAGCGCGGGCCAGACCTCGCTCACCCGCGTCACGCCCTCGAGCTCCCGCTCGCCGGCGCCCGCCCGCTCGCGTAGGCCGGCGAACAGCCGTACCGTCACCCGCATTGCCCGGAGCCTAGCCTCGCAGGACTAGCATCTCCGCATGACGCCCGATCCGCCCGCCGCGCCGGAGGCGACGCGCCCGCGGGAAGCCAAGCCCGCAAGCCCGCCGGCGCCGCGTGGATCGTCGCCCGCGCCGGAGACGCCCCGCTTTCGGCCCAGCCGCGGCTGGATCATCTTCGCGCTGGCGTTGCTGGCCCTCAACTTCTACTTCGGCACGCGGGCGACCGAGCCGTCCTCACGAGTTCGCGTTCCCTACAGCCCGTTCTTCCTCGACCAAGTCAAGGCGGGGCACGTCAAGCAGATCACCTCGAAGGGGACGGCGATCCAGGGCCTGTTCACGCAGAAGGAGAGCTACTCGGGCTCGAAGCCGACGACGCGGTTCCGCACCGAGGTTCCTGCCTTCGCAGACAAAAACGGACTCTCGCGGCTGCTCCAGAGCAAGGGCGTGATCGTCAACGCCAAACCCCTCGACACCGGCGCGCCCTGGTGGCAGAACCTTCTGCTCGGCTTCGGGCCGACGCTCCTCTTCATCTTCCTGCTCTTCTGGCTGATGCGGCGGGCCGGGAACGTCCAGAACGTGCTCGGCTCATTCGGCCGCTCGCGTGCACGGCGGTACCAACCCACCGGCGACCGGGTCACGTTCGCCGACGTCGCCGGAATCGACGAGGCGAAGGAGGAGCTATCCGAGGTGGTCGACTTCCTGCGCCACGCGGACAAGTACCAACGGCTGGGCGGCCGCATCCCGCACGGCGTGCTGCTGTCCGGCCCTCCCGGCACCGGCAAGACGCTGCTGGCGCGCGCAGTCGCCGGCGAAGCGGACGTCCCCTTCTTCGCACTGGCCGCCTCCGAGTTCGTCGAGGCGATCGTCGGCGTTGGCGCGTCGCGCGTCCGCGACCTGTTCACACAGGCGAAGGAAGCCGCCCCGGCGATCGTCTTCATCGACGAGCTCGACGCGATCGGCCGCTCGCGCACCTCGGGGGTCGCCGGGTTCAGCGGCGGCAACGACGAGCGCGAGCAGACCTTGAACCAGATCCTGACGGAGATGGACGGCTTCGACTCCTCGACGAGCGTGATCGTGATCGGCGCCACCAACCGGCCGGACGTGCTCGACCAGGCGCTGCTGAGGCCCGGACGCTTCGATCGCAGGGTCGCCGTCCAGCCGCCCGACCGTCGGGGCCGCGAGGCGATCTTGGGTGTACATACACGCGGCGTCCCGCTCGGGCCCGACGTGGATCTCGGCCGGATCGCGGCCTCAACGCCGGGAATGGTGGGGGCGGACCTCGCCAACCTCGTCAACGAGGCGGCGCTCTTGGCGGCCCGGCGAAACCACGAATCCGTCATGGAATCGGACTTCACCGACGCCCTCGAGCGGATCATCCTCGGCGCGGAGCGACAGGTGATGCTGAGCGCGGAGGACCGGCGTCGCACCGCGTATCACGAGTCAGGCCACGCGATCGTCGGCATGCTCACTGAGGGCGCCGATCCGGTCCGCAAGGTCTCGATCATTCCCCGAGGTCTCGCGCTCGGGGTTACGTTCGCGGCACCGGAAAGCGACCGCTTCAACTACCGCGAGCCGGAAGTGGAAGCGAAGATCAAGGTCGCTCTTGGCGGGCGCGCCGCGGAGGAAGTGGTCTACGGCGAGACGAGCACGGGCGCCGAGTCCGACATCCAGCAACTCACCGAGATCGCGCGCCAGATGGTCGGCCGCTGGGGCATGAGCCCGGCTATCGGCCCTATCGCCGTGATCCCGCGTGACGGAACGGGACCGCTGTTGCCTGGCGTCGCCGAAGTTTCGCCGGAGACGCAGAAGCTCCTCGACGACGAGGTGCGCCGCATCGTCGACGAAGCCCACGAGGAGATCATCACGCTTCTGCAAGAGAACAGGAACAAGCTCGACTCGCTCGCCGGCGCCCTGCTCGAGCACGAGACCCTGGACGAGGACGACGCGTACGCCGCCGCCGGCGTCGAGCGAACCGCGGAACCTGCCGTCGACTCGTACGCGGCTGCGGCTCGGTCGCGCGTCTAGCCTTCCGTCCATGGCAACCGCCGCCGACCGGCGCGAGACGGACTCGGGGATCGAGGTCAAGCCGCTGTACACCGAGGATGACGTCGCCGGGCTCGAGCTCGAGCCGCCGGGTGAGTTTCCCTTCACTCGGGGCCCCTACCCCGACATGTACCGCGGTCGGCCATGGACGATCCGCCAGTACGCGGGGTTCGCCTCGGCCGAGGAGACGAACGCACGTTTCCGCTACCTGCTCGAACGCGGCCAGCACGGGCTCTCGGTCGCGTTCGACCTGCCCACCCAGCTGGGCTACGACTCCGACGACGAGCGCGCGGTCGGCGAGGTGGGCCGCACGGGCGTCGCGATCGACTCGCTCGCGGACATGGCGCTTTTGTTCGACCGGATCCCGCTCGCGGAGGTCTCCACCTCGATGACGATCAACGCGCCGGCCTCGCTGCTTCTGCTCCTCTACGAGCTCGTCGGCGAAGAGCAGGGCGTTCCCGGAGAGCGTCTTCGTGGCACCGCCCAGAACGACATTCTCAAGGAGTACATCGCCCGCGGGAATTACATCTTTCCGCCGCGGCCCTCGATGCGGCTGACGACAGACCTCTTCGCCTACTGCGCGGAGCGGCTCCCCAACTGGAACACCATCTCGATCTCCGGCTACCACATCCGCGAGGCCGGCTCGACGGCCGTCCAGGAGCTTGCCTTCACGCTGGCGAACGGGATCGCCTATTGCCAGGCCGCCGTCGATGCGGGCCTGTCGCCGGACGAGTTCGGCGAGCGGCTCTCCTTCTTCTTCAACGCGCACAACCACTTCTTCCAGGAGGTGGCGAAGTTCCGAGCGGCACGCCGGCTCTGGGCGTCGATCATGCGCGAGCGGTTCGGCGTCCAGAACCCGAGGGCCCAGGCGCTTCGCTTCCACGCTCAGACAGGCGGCTCCAGCCTGACCGCGCAGCAGCCCGAGAACAACATTGCGCGCGTGACGGTGCAGGCGCTCTCGGCGATCTGCGGCGGGGCGCAGTCGATCCACACGAACGGCTTCGACGAGGCGCTTGCGCTGCCGACCGAGAACTCGGTCCGGATTGCGCTCCGGACTCAGCAGATCCTCGCCCACGAGGCGGGCGGAACCGACACCGCAGATCCGCTGGGAGGCTCGTTCTTCATCGAGGAGCTGACGAACGAGCTCGAGCAGCGTGTTCGCGAGCTGATCGACCGCGTGGACGAGCTCGGCGGCGCCGTCGCCGCGGTCGAGCAGGGGTTCGTCCAGCAGGAGATCGAGCAGGCCGCCTTCGCGTTCACGAAACAGGTCGAGGCGGGCGAGAAGGTGATCGTGGGCGTCAACAAATACGCCGAGGTCGATTCCGAGGAAATCGAGCTGCACCGCCTTGATCCGGAAGCCGAGCAGCGTCAGCTCGAGCGGACGGCCCGGGTGCGCGTCGAACGGAACGCCGACGATGCAGAGGCAGCCCTCGAGCGTGTGCGCGAGACCGCGCGCGGCGAGGCGAACCTGCTGCCCCCGATGCGCGAGGCGCTGCGCGCCCGTTGCACAGTCGGGGAGATCTGCAACGTGCTCCGCGAGGAGTTCGGCATGTACGACGCGCAGCGCGCCTAGGCTCGGATCTCGAAAGCTCCACGCCGGGCTAGCCTCGAACCCGAGCAGCTTCACGCGCCCGCGGAAATTCCACGTTCGATTAGCGAAACTGCGCCCGTGACGCCTGGAGTCCCCCTCACGGTTGTAGCGAGTCAGGGCGAGGCGGACGTGATCTGCTCCATGCTTCGCGTCGAGGGCATTGGGTGCGCCGACCGAATGGCAGACAGCATTGAAACCAGCGGGAACTGGCGCGAGATCCTTGTCGCCGAGGCCGACCTGTCTGCGGCTCGCGAGCTTCTCGCTCGCGCGGAACCGTAAGGCGCCGCGAGGCGCCGCAGCCCCCACCCATTAAAGGGCGGGGCGCTGCCCTCCGCCCTCGAAAGCGACGATACGGCCGAAATCCGCACGCGTGGGTTACGGGTTGGCGCCGAAATCGTGAAAACTCCCCGCGGTGCGGATCCTGCTCGTCTCGCAGATGTATCCGGGGGAGTCCGAGCCCGATTACGGGGTTTTCGTACGCAGCCTCGAGCGGGCGCTAGCGGGTCGCGGGAACACGATCGAGCGGGCAGTTCTGACCAGCCGCAGCGGTGGCAAGGCGAAGTACGCGAGGCTCGCGCGTCGCGCGATCGCAGCCGCGCGCCGTTTCCGGCCGGACGTCGTCTACGCGCACTTCCTCGTCCCGACGGGATTGATCGCGGGTCTCTCGACCCGGGTCCCGCTCGTCGTCACCGCGCACGGGCAGGACGTGGCGAACATCGGCTCGCGACGGGGCGTCCGCGCCGCGACGACCGCCGTCGCCCGTCGGGCCGGGGCCGTGATCGCCGTCTCCCACTACCTGCGGCGCGAGCTAGAGGCCAAGGTCCCGGCCGCGCGCGGCAAGACCCAGGTGGTCGACTCGGGCGTCGACCTGGAGCGCTTCCGGCCCTCGCCGCCGCCTGCCGGCCCGCCGGCGTTCCTCTGCATCGGCTCGCTGACAGAGCGCAAGAACGTCGTCAGGCTCGCGCGCGCACACGAGCTCGTCGGCGAGGGAACGCTCACCTTCGCCGGCGACGGCCCCCTGCGGCCCCAGCTCGAAGCGCGCGAGAACGTTCGACTTCTGGGCGCCGTCCCTTACGACCGCGTCCCGGCCCTGATCGCCGAGTCGCACGTCGTTTGCCAGCCCAGCCTGGTCGAGCCGTTCGGCCAGGCGCTGCTCGAGGGGATGGCGTGCGGACGCTCGGTCGTCGGCACGAAGGTCGGGGGCCCGCCGGAGTTCGTACCGCCCGAGGCCGGGATCCTCGTCGACCCTCTGGACGAGCAGGCGATCGCGGGGGCGTTGCGCGCTGCGGCCGAGCTCCCACGGCCGAATCTCGTTGGTCGGGCCGCCGCCGAGCGGCACGACGTCAATGAGCAGGCGCGCCGGGTGGAGGCGATCCTCCTCGAAGCCGTTCGAGCTCGGCGAGGCGAATCTCGACCAGCGGCCTGACCGACTCCTCGAGGCCCGCCTCCCGCGCGACCGCAAGCGCCTGCTCGTAACTCTCACGCGCCTTCGCGGCGCCGACGCCTTGCTTGAGCCGGTTGTCTCCGGTGACGAGCAGCTTCTGAACCCGCTTGCGGGCGTCTTCCGCCTCCACGCTCGAAGCCTAACCACGCCCAGTTCCGTTTAATAAGACGATGAACGCCGTCGCCGCCCGGCTCCACAATCCGATTCGCGTCCTGATCGCGGACGATCATCGCCTCTTCGCCGAGGCCTTGGAGGCGATTCTCGCCGGGGAGAGCAGCATCGAGGTCGTGGGCCGAGCGCGCAACGGCTCCGAGGCACTCGAGCTGGCCCTGAAGCTCGAGCCCGATGTCGTCCTGATGGACATCAGCATGCCGGTCATGGACGGGGTCGAGGCGACGCGACGGATCCGCGAGGCCCGGCCCGACGCCTGCGTTTTGATGCTCACCGGCTCGAACGCAACCGCCGACGTCGATCGCTCGCGCGACGCGGGCGCCGCGGGCTACGTCACGAAGGACCGGATCGCTTCGCAGCTCGTCGACGCAATCGTCGACACTGCCGGTCGTTGATCTCAGGGCCGTCGGTCACCGATCGCACACTTGGCTATCCTGGCTGAGCATGTTGCAGCTGCTTGCGGTCGTCCACGTGATTCTGTCGATCGGCCTCGTCGGGCTGATCTTGATGCACTCCGGTCGTGACACCGGCTTCGGCGGCATGGGCTTCACGCCCGCCTCCCAGGGCGGCACGCACATCGTCGAGCGCAACCTGACCCGGCTCACGGTCGTGATCGGGATCCTGTTCTTCGCGAACACGATCGCGCTCTTCCACCTCTTGAGTTAGCTCGGAAGCTTCCTCAGATGCCGGGCGGCCCGCCGACGCCGGTCACGTCGAAGCGCGCCGTCGCGATCGACGGCACCAGCGCCCCGTAGGCGAACCGCTCGTCGTAGAAGGCGGCCTCGTTCGCCAGCGTCGTCTCGCGCGTCAATCCGGGTACGTCCGCGAGGACATCCGGGAGCGCGACGGTAAAGCGAAGGTTGACGAGCGGCTCGGCGAGCCTGCCGTCGCGGATACGGAAGGTTCCGTCCCGCGTCATCCCTGTCAGGATCCCCTGGCGCGGCTCGACGATGCCGAGATAGTGGACGCGCGTGATGTAGATCCCGTCGCCGACGAGGCCGACGAGTTCGTCCACCGACTCGGCCTCGCCGCCCGCCAGCGAAAGTGCAAACGGAAGCGGTCCCCAGCGTCGTTCGACCGGCGGCGCGGCGTTGCCGGTCGACTCCTGCGAGTCCCCGGCCCGAGCGGCGCTGGCCAGGTCCCAGACTGCACCCCGCAGAACGCCGTTCTCGACCAGCGGAACGCGCCGCTTCGGCACCCCTTCGAAGTCGAACTGCTTCGGGAGGCCGCGCGGGTCGAGCGCGTCGTCCGCGATCGAGACTTTTTCGTCGAAGCGGCGTTCGCCGAGCCTGCCGGCCAGGTAACTGCGCTCCTCGAGGAGCGCCAGGCCGCTGAACGCGTCGTAGGCGAAGTACTGCAGCAGCTCGCCGATCGCATAGGGGGCGAGCACGGCTCGGTATGACCCAGGGCGAAGCTCTTCCGCGTTCGCGGTCCGGCCCGCGATCTCGACCGCGTTCCGTGCGACCGTGGCGGGATCGACCTCCCGGACCGCCCAGGCGGTTTGCTCGGCGTAGCCCGACGCGCCGTCGGTTGCGGCGAGCGCCAGCATTCCCGCATCCGTGGAGGTCTGCTCGCCGCTGAAGCCCGCCGACGTGACGACGGCCACTGTCGCCGCGCCGCTCGTGAAGAACCCGTAGATAGGCATGTCGCCGGCCGCCGCGATCCCCTCCGCCGCCAGCTGGGCCTGGTCGGCCGGGCCAAGCGCCTCAGTCTCCTCGTCGTTCCCGTCCACATCCGGAAGTGGGGAGGCCGCGGCCAGGTCCGGGAGATTCGGATCCTCCGGCGAGGCGTCGGCAGCCTCACCCGCGCGCACGGCGAGCTCGCGGAGCCCGTCGTCGTCGACCCGGTTTCCGGCGGCAGCGCCCGCCCGCCGGCCGCGAATGACTCGCAGGAAAACGCTCGTGTTTTCGATCAGCGTCGGTTGATGCACCTCGGATCCGGCAAAGCGCGCGAAACCCGAGCGCTCCGCCTGGACGACCGCCTCGACCCCGTCTCCGTCTGCGGCAGCGACGGCCTGCTCCGCGACCTCGAGCGCTCTCGTCACGAGGGCGCCACGCCGACCTGGACGTTTCGGAACCGCCCCGGTGCAGCGCCGTGGCTGACGTGGGCGTGCTGGCCGGGCTGACCTTTGCCGCAGTTGGTCAAACCGTAGAGAACCCAGCTCCCGGGTCCGGCGACGGCGTCGAGCGAGCCCCAGAAGATCGGCGTCACGCCCGTGTAGGTCGCGTCGCGCAGCATCCGGCCGCGCTTGCCGTTCTTGATCTCCCAGGCGACCTGAGTGCCGAACTGGAAGTTGAGCCGCTTGTCGTCGATCGACCAGGACTTGTTCGTTTCGAAGTAGACGCCGACGTCGACGTCCGCGAGCAGGTCGTCGAGCGTTCCCTCGCCGGGCTCGAGATGGAGGTTCGTCATCCGAACCAGCGGCATCCGGCTCCAGCCGTCGGCGCGCATCGAGCCGCCACCGCCGTTCCCGATCTGCGCGGCCGTCTCGCGCGAGGTCAGGAAGCCCGTGAGAATGCCGGCCTCGACGACCGGCGTGGGGGCCGCTGGAACGCCCTCGTCGTCGTAGCCGAACGTCCCGAGGCCTCGCGCGGTAGTGGGATCGGCGGTGATGTTCATCCGGTCCGATCCATACCGCAAAGAGCCAAGATCGCCCGGTTTCAGAAAGCTCGTACCCGCGTAGGCGGCCTCGGTCCCGTAGACCCGGTCGAGCTCGGTCGGGTGTCCGATCGACTCGTGGACCTGGAGCACCATCTGCTCCGAGTCGATCACGGCCGTCGTCGTCGCAGGCGGGCAGACCGGCGCGCGAAGCAGCGCGGCCGCCTGTTCGCCGACTCGCGGCGCCTCCCGCTCGAGCTCGAGGCCGAGCACGTATTCCCAGCCCGAGCCGGCGCTCGAACCGCCGTGGGCGCTCGGGTAGCTGCGGAGCTGCGAGATCTCGCCGTCCGAGGCCATCGCGTCGATGCCGCCGCCGCACTCGACGAGATCCTGTTCGACGGCGGTTCCTTCCGACGAGACGAGCACCTTCGACTCGCGCATCGCTCGGACGAAGGCGGATGTCACCTTGACATCGGGGTGCTGCATCCCTTCCTCGGCGGCGAGGCAGAGGGCGATCTTGTCGCCGAGGGGAACGTCGACGGGATCCTCGTCGCGCGGCGTCCGGTACTCGCCCTGGACCGGTTCGATGGGCGCGAGGGCGCGTTGATGCTTCCCCGGTGCGGCTTTCGCGAACGAGGTCGCGCGTGCGGCAGCTTCGTGCGCGCCGGCTTCGTCGAGACGCCGGTCGCAGGCGAACCCCCAGGCGCCGCCCACCAGCACGCGGACGCCGATCCCCTCGCTCTCGATGTCGTCGACCCGGTCGACGCGGCGGTTCTTCGTCGAGATCGCCTGCGAGCGGCGGACGATCGCGCGCGCGTCCGCGTAAGAGGCGCCTCCGGCGAGCGCCGCCGCGACGGCTTCTTCACAGACCGCTCGCACGCGGCGAACACTAATCGTGGATCTTGGATCCCGTCGCTACAATCCGCCCGCGCGCTGGTGGCGGAATTGGTAGACGCGCAAGGTTGAGGGCCTTGTGGGGTTAACACCCCGTGGAGGTTCAAGTCCTCTCCAGCGC
>Ga0307277_10001138_pt1 | contig 10337 bp, 6 predicted proteins | sample ER_DNA_116_FD_194473 | JGI IMG/M metagenome (GOLD analysis project Ga0307277, IMG submission 194473) | Bulk soil microbial communities from the East River watershed near Crested Butte, Colorado, United States - ER_DNA_116 | ecosystem: Environmental > Terrestrial > Soil > Floodplain | place: USA...
GCTCGCGCTGCAGCAGGCCGATGCGGACCGGGCGCTCGAAGCCGAGCGGACCGCGGAAGCGGCTCGTGCGGCGCAGGAAGCGATGCGCGCCGCGCAGGAAGCGGCGCGTTCGGCGGAAGCGGATCGGACAGCTGATGCGGAGCGGGCCGCCGCCGAGGCGGAGCGAGCCGTCATCGCGGCGCGAGCGGCCGAGGATGCGCGGCGCGCCGCCGAAGAAGCCCGGACCGCCGACGCGGCGCGTCTCGAGCAGCAGCGGCGCGAGGAAGAAGAACGGCGCGCCGCGAAGTGGCGCGAGGAAGAGCAGCGGCGCGCGGCTCAGTGGCGCGAAGAGGAAGAGCGCCGCGACCAGCAGCGCCGCGAGGAAGACGAGAGGCTCGCCGCGCTGCGTCAGGCGGAGGAGCAGCGTCGCGCAACGGAGCGGCGGGCCGAAGACGAGCGCCGCGCGCTCGAAGCGCGGCGCGCCGAGGAGGCCCGTCTCGCGGCGGAGGAGGCGCGGCGCACCGCAGCGACCGAGGCGCTCCGCATCGCCGAAGCGGCGCGTGTCGCCGAGACCGCCGCCCGCGCCGCGCAGGAGGCGGCCCGCGCCGCCGAGGCGGCCCGAGCGGCTCAGACGCAGCCGGTGGTGGAAGAGGAAGAGGTCTTCGAGAAGGAGCCCCAAAACGCCGCCCAAACCCCTCGGGCGGCTCCCGAATTGACCGTCGTAGAGCGCGAACCGGCCCAAACGGTGGCGGAATCGGAGCAAGTCACTCCCGAGAGGGAGGAGGCGGCTGCTCCGACAAGCAACATTGTGCTGATGCTTTCGCCCGTGCCGTCATTTGCGCGTCTCGTCGATATCGAGCGACGCATTCAGTCGCTGGCGCAGGTCCGTACGCTCTACGTGCGTGACTTCAGGGGAGGCGTCGCGACGCTCGCGGTAGGACTCCGCGTACCCATGTTGGTGGATGAGCTCTGGTCCGCGATCGCGACCCTAGAACAGCCGCGCTTCGCATTGCAGCGCAGCGGCGGCACCTCCCTGGAGCTCCGCATCGAGGGCGAGGCCGGCGCCGGCGTGGCGTAGGCCTCAGGGTGACCCTCAGACTCGACGCTGACTTCTGGACCGCGCGCATGGCCTACCTCGCGAAGGTCGCGCGCGCCGACGCGATCGCGGTGATCCTGAATCTGAAAGGTGAAGGGTTCGCGACGTACGTCGCCCACAACCTTCCCACCGAGACCAAATGGACCGACGGCTTGCCCTCGGTGATGCTCGCAAAGGCGATGACCGAACGCGCTTCCGATCAGGCGACGAGCGGCATCACGCTCATGCTGTCGGACGGCCGAGCCGCCGACACGCTCGCGGTCGCGCCGGTCGTATGGAAGGACCAGGTCGTCGGCGGTCTGGCCGCAGTGCTCGTCGGGCGCGCCTTCACGGCGGAGGACCTCACCGCGTTGAGTCGTGTCGGAGATCTCATCGGCCTCGAGCTCGCGGAGGCGAACGCGCTCTGGCGCGCGCAACGGCAAGGGCAAGACGCCGAGGCGAAGCTCAAAGCGTCGCGCGACCTGCAGGCGATCATCCGGAAGGAGCGCGATCCCGATCAGCTCCTCGAGCGCGCGACGGCGCAGCTCGCCGATGTCTTCGGCGCGGATGGCGTCTCGATCATGCTCGCGGACGCGCAGGGCGAGCTATCGGTGCGGACATCGCGTGGCCTTTCGGACGAAGCGAAGCTGGATCGGAAACGGATCGGTGAGGGGATCTCCGGCACGGTCGCGCAGACCGGCCGGTCGATGCTCCTCTCGGGACAGGTGCAGGGCGGATCCGACCCGACGGCGAGCGAATCGATGATCGCCCCACTCCGGTCCAATGGCCGCACGCTCGGCGTCGTGAACGTGAAGCATCGTGCCTCGCAGGAGCGGTACGGGCAGACGCAGGTGGACTCGCTCACGCAAGCCGCAGCCGAGATCGCGGCGGCGTTCCTGACCGCCGAGGAGTTCCAGCGCGCCGAGGAGGACCGGCGCCAGGCGCTCGTGCTCTACGAGCTCTCCCGTTTCGCGACGCTCGGGAACGACCCGCACAACGACCTCGAGAGCGCGGTCGCGATGCTCGCCGACAACCTTCGCCACGACGCGGTCGGGGTGTGGGCCGCGGAAGAGCATCACCTGCATCTTCGCGCCGCGACCGGCTACGGCGACATCATTCCCTCCGACATCTCGACCTCCGGCACCGACACGGTGCTGGCGCAGGTGCTGCGCGAGCGGCGCACCGCGACGGCGCAGTACGGCATGGCCGAGGACCGCCCGGACTGGGCCGCGCCTTCCTCGACGCACTTCCTCCTCGCGCCGATCGGCGGCGCGCAGACCGGCGTGGTCCTGGGCGTGCTCGTCCTCGGGCGCGCCACGACGCCGTATACGACGGCGGAGGCCGACTTCGTCGCGACGCTCGGCGAGTACCTCTCGGGGATGCTGCAGAAATCCGCATCGACGGACCTCGTGCAGCGAACCGCGTCGAACGAGCGGCGGCGGATCTCGCAGGAGCTGCACGACGGCGTCGCGCAGGAGCTCACCGGCGTGGTGCTCGCGCTCGAAGGTTGCCAGCGCGCGCTCGACCGCGATCCGGGCGCGCTCGGCCCGCAGCTCGCGAAAGCGGCCCGTGACGCGCGCGCGACGCTCTCGGACGTGCGCCAGTACATGGCGGCGCTGCGGCAGACCGAGGAGTCCGGCGGGCTGAACCTGCCGGTCACGGTCGCCCGACTTGCCGACGACCTGCGCAGGCAGAGCGGCGTCGCGGTGGACTTCGAGGAGACCGGCGCGGAGCGGCAGCTCGAGCCGTTCGTCGAGCGCGCGGTCATCCGCATCATCGGCGAGGGCCTGCGAAACGTCGGACAGCACTCGGGCGCGTCAAACGCGAAGGTCATCCTGCGCTACGACGACGAGCAGGTCGTCGCTACGATCGAGGACGACGGCAAGGGCTTCGAATCAAACGAGCTGAACACCGCCGAGGAGCGCGGCCACTACGGCATCGTCGGCATGCGCGAGCGCGCCGAGGGCGTCGGCGGGCAGCTCGTGGTGCGGAGCGAGCCCGGCCGCGGGACGATCGTCCGAGCGACCATCCCCTACCGCGTCACGGTGGATGGCGCCCCTTCCAGCTGGACCGACACGGTCGAGGACACCGACCAGCGCGGGGCGATCGAGGACCTCGAGCGAACCGAAAAGGCGAGCTTTCTCGGTAGGCTCTTCGGCCGATGACCGAGGCCCGCAGGATCCGCGTCCTCATCGCCGACGATCACGCGCTCGTTCGGAGCGGCCTACGGTCGATCCTCGACACGGAGCCGGAGATCGAGGTCGTGGGCGAAGCGGGCGACGGACACGAGGCGCTCGCAGTCGCGCAGGAGCTCCTCCCCGACGTGATCCTCATGGATATCAAGATGGGCGACTGGGATGGCGTGACCGCGACGCGGCGCGTGCGCAACTCGGTTCCGTCGTCGCGTGTCATCGTCCTCACGAACTACGACGAGGACGAGCTCGTGTTCAGCTCCATCCGCGCCGGCGCGTCCGGGTACCTCCTCAAAGAGGTCACCGGCAGCCAGCTCACGAACGCGATCCGCACGGTGGCCGACGGCTTCTCGCTCATCTACCCATCGGTCGCGAAACGCGTGCTCGACGAGTTCGGGCGACTGCGCGGCGGCGACCGCCCGACCGGCGAGGACGAGGGCTACAGCGATCTCACGGCCCGGGAGCGCGAGGTCCTGAAGCTCGTGGCGAGCGGTCGCGCGAACAAGGAGATCGCGGCGACGCTCGGCATCAGCGAGCGCACCGTGAAGACGCATATCTCGAACATCTTCAGCAAGCTCGAGCTCACCGACCGGACGCAGGCCGCGCTGTACTTCCACAACCGCGGGCTCATGGAGAAGGACCCGATTCGCTAGTCGCTAGAGTGCCGTCGTGACCGAGCTCGGGACCGTCGCGATGATCTTCCCGCTCTTCAACGAGCGGCACGCGATCGCCGGACTGATCCCTCGGGTCCCGCCGGTCATCGCCGAAACGATCGTGGTGGACGACGGATCGGATGACGGCGGACCAGAGCTCGCGCGGCAGGCGGGCGCGCGCGTCATCAGCCAGAAGCGCCGGCGCGGGGTCGGGGCAGCTATCAGAACTGGTATCGAGGCAGCGCGTGCGAATGGGCACGGCGCGGTCGTGATCCTGGCCGCGAACGGAAAGGACGATCCCGCCGAGGCCTCGCGCCTCATCGACAAGCTCCGCTCCGGCTACGACTACGTCCAGGGTTCGCGGTTCCTCCGGGAAGGCGGCTCGAGCGTCCATCTACCACGCGGTCGCGGCCTCATGATCCGCGGCTATACATTTCTGTTCCGGGTCCTCTCAGGTTTTCCGGGCACGGATGTGACGAACGGATATCGCGCCTACCGGCTGTCGCTGCTGGACGATCCGCGCATCCGCATCGACCAGGCCTGGCTCGACCGGTACGAGCTCGAGTACTACATGCACTGGAAGGCGATCAAGCTCGGCTACCGCGTCGTCGAGGTCGGCGTCTCGAAGACGTACCCGAAGGGCGGCGGCAACTACTCCAAGATCCGGCGGGTTCGCGACTGGTGGAGCATCGTCAAGCCGACGCTCGTGCTCTGGCTCGGCCTGCGAGATTGAGCGCGGAAAGATCGATGCGGGCGACCGCGATGCCGGCAAGGCCGAGAACCGCGCAGAAGACGGTGAGCGCGATCATCCGTCCCTGACTCATCGCCGAAACGGTGTACTGCAGGTAGTCGGCCTCACTCGTTCCGACGGGCCACAGGAATCGGACGGCTAAGAGATGCAGCACCGTGAGCGTCGCGACTCTCCAGGGCGATCGCCAGAGAGAGGGCGGCGCGAGGTGGAAGACGAAGACGGCGAGCGCTGGCACAAGGACGTACAGGTACCGATCGTCGTCGCGTCCGCCCACGAGGGCGACCACGAACGACATCACCAGGTAGTAGGCCCAATGGAGCTCGCGGCGCAGGAATTCGAAGAGACGCCGCGGCCACGCAAATGGCAGCGCGAAGAACATCCCGAGCGTCAACGGCGCGGCGAGGAGGTACCGCCACGCGTGCGCGTCGGTGTTCTCGAAGACGAAGCGCAGGTTCACGTCGATCTGGTATCGCTCCGCCCAGTTCGTGAAGTCGGGCGGCGGCGGAATCACCGGGAAGAGGCGCACGGCAAGGTAGATCAGCACCGCGGGCGCACCCACGGCGAGGCTCCGGAGCGTCGCGCCGACGGGATCGCGTCGAACGTGCACCAGCCAGAGGAACGGACCGAGGGCGATGAGGTTCTCGCGGGTGAGCGCCGCGACGACCAGGACGCCCCCGAACAAAAGGAAACGGCCCTCGAGGGCGCAGACCAACAGCGCGAGCAGGAGGAGGAACCCGAGCGTGTCCGGCAGCACGGGGTAGTAGAGCGCCCAGCGCAAGCCGAGTGGCAGCACGGCCCACCACGCGACCGCGAAGAGCGCAAGAGCCGGCGCGATCGCGTAGTGCCGCAGCAGCCGGTAGAGAAGCCACGCGCTTCCGAGCGCCGAGAGGAGGTCGAGCAGCAGGAAGCCGAGCTTCACTTCAAGACCGGTCGCGGCAACGATCGCGCTCGGCGCGAGACGGAAGGACCACGGCGGCACGACCACCACGCTGTGGTCGCCACGCAAAGCCTGCGTCAGCCACGCGTACACGCGGCCGTCGAATCCGAGCCCGTCGTTGAACGCGATGCGTGGCGTGAACGGCGCGAGTAGGACAAACGCGATGGCCGCGATCGCGACCGCGAGGCCAGGCCCAGCAAGCGGCTCGTTGGCACTGACGAAGTCCCGGAAGCGCCTGAGTCGAAGGACCGGCTCGGGGAACGATGGAACGCGCACGCGCCAGGCGCGTGGGTCTCCGACGCGGTGGCGGAACCGCGATCCGAACGCCCCAAGCGCCACCGCGAGCCCAACAAAGAAAAGTGCGTCCTTGAACGGCGCCGAGCGGTACTCCGCGGTGATGAAGTGCTGGCCGGCCGGAAGGGCGAACCCCACGTAGCTCGGGGAGACCATGAATGTCGGCACCTCGTGGCCGTCGACCGTGACGTGCCAGTTCGGGTGATAGGTCACCTTGAGCACCATCGCCGAGTCGGTGGCGCAGCTTGCGAGCACGTCGAAGCGGCTCGACTGCGCGCGTGCGTAGGAGATCCCGGGCCGTGGGCAGTCGGCGATCGGTACGGCGACGTCGAGCGGAGCGGCCTGTCGGTAGACGTAGCGAGCGAACTGCCAGCTGGTCGCGGCGCCTCCACGAAGCCAGGCCCGAGCGCGCTCGAAAAGATCGAGCTGGTTCGACGCGGTCTCGCTGCGGGCGACCGCCGCGTACTCCGCGTAACCGCCGCCCGGCGCCCGATAGAGCACGTACTTCGGTGTCGAGACGATCGGTACCAGCCCCGGAGCCAGCGCGGCCGACGGTGGCGCGATGACGTACGCGACGTCGAAGAGACGGTACTCGGCCGGGTCTCGATCGTTGAAGTCGAAGAGCAGGTCCGAGTTGAGCGAGGCGCCACGGTACGGAGGGGCCACCGCGTCGAGGCGACCCGAGGCGAGCAAGTTGTAGACGCGGACCGAGCGGAATGGGATCCCGAAGTCGAGAGTGTCGCCCCAGTTGTTCCGCAGCCCCGCGTACACGCGGCCCGGCGGCTGCCCCGCGAGCGCGTCGAGCACGGTCTTCGCATCGCTGTCGGCGTCGATCGCGGCCTGGGTGACACGCATCCACGTGGCGTTGTCGCCGTAGTACGACCAGCGCTCGGCGAACAGCGGGAGGAAGAGAATCGCCGTTGCGGCCCCCACCGCCGCGAGCCGCGGGAGCGTCAGCTCAGCGCGGGCGAGCTCCCAGAGGTACGCGCCGCCGGCACCGATGAGCAGGATCGCGAAGAGATCGACCCCACCTACGAAGCGATGGAACAGCAAGCCGTCGTGAAGGGGAAGCAGATCCGCGAGTGGACCGAGCGTCGGCCGACCGAAGAAGAGGACGAGCCAGAGCACGAAGAGGCCAAGAGTGAGGAGAAGTAGGCGCGAGCGCACGAGGAGCGCGGCGACGATCCCCGCGGCGAGAAGCGCGGTGAGCACAGGAAGGCGCCCGTGGTCGAGGAGATCACCGGTAACGAGCCAGCCCAGAATGGTCGGCGCACCAAACGAGTCGTACTTCGCTCGGTCGAGGTACGGGCTCGCGTTGAGATAACCGGCCTGTGCGAAGAACGGGACCCACATGAATCCGCCGATCACCCCCGCAAGGCCGCCGACCGCGCCGAAACGGAGGACGCGGCTGAGCGCATTCGCGCGGGTCATCCCGATCAGGAGCAGCACGACAGCGGTGATCGCGGTCATGTACGCGTAAATCAGGTGCGACAGCGCGAGCGTCGCGCAGACCAGAGCCGCGACGACGACACCGCTGCCACGGGTGGCGACGCGATGGAGCGCCGCGAGCGCGATGAACGAGAGATGCATGCCGAAGATCTGCGTGTACACACCGAGGCCACGCCAGACGTAGCTGTCGTACTCGAAGCCGTAGCGATGGTTCCCCGAGATGAGAGACCCCGCGGCTGCCCCGATCGCGGCAGCGACGTCGGAGAACCCGAGGCGCCGCATCGACCAGAACACGGTGAGCGGGAAGCCGACGAGCAGCAGGTACCGCACGAGATCGAAGAGCGTGCGGAGCGGGACGAGGCCGAACGTCACTTTGCCGAGCGCGACGACGACCAGATGCGGGAGGTTCTGGTAGTAGAGGAACTGTGGGAAACCGAGCTCGAGCTCGGGCACCCAGAAGTCGAGCGGGTCCTGGCCATTCGCCGACGCGTCGGACGCCTGCTGGATGAAGAGGACGTGCTCGGCGTCGTCGTTGACGTTGGGGACCTGATACGCGACCTCGGGAAGCAGCGCGACCGCGTTGAACAGCATAGGAAGCGCGACAACGAGAATGAGGACGGTCCGGCGAAGCCGCGGAAGGTCTAGCTGGGACGCGACGTGATCACCTCGTCGGCGTGGGACTCGCTTGCGGCTTCGGGCTCGCGCTCGGGCTCGGCGCGACCAGCTTCGAATCGAGCCGCTGTGCGGCAGCGAACTCCGTCTGCGCCTCGGCCGTCTGCCCGAGCTGGCGGTACAAGAGTCCCAGGTTGAAGTGCGCGGCCGCGTTGTTCGGGTTCACGGTGATCACTTGCTTGTACAGCACGACGGCGTCGGCGGCCACCCCGACGTTCGTGCGCACGATCGCGAGGTTGAACAGTGCGCTCTCCATCTTCGGGTCCTGCTCGAGCGCCAAACGGTAAAAGGCCTCGGCCGCGACGAGCCGGTTCTGTCGCTGGGCGATCTCGCCGAGGTTGTAGTAGGCGAATTGGTTCTTGGGGTCCTTCTGGAGAGTGGTGAAGTACGCGGCGACGGCCTCGTCGAGTTTGCCGGCGGAGTGAGCCTGGAGGCCGCGGTTCAGCGCGTCGGCAGCCGTCTCGTTCCCGGTATTGGCCGAGCCCGGTCCGCCGCACCCCGTGGCGAGCGCAGCCAGGCCGAGGAGCGAGGCGACGAGCAGTCCTTTCACTGAGCCGCGATGTTACCTGCGGGTCGTACGCCGGAATCGGTCTTTTGGGGGACAAAATGGCCAGAAATGGGTGCCGCGGGCCTGTGGCCCGCGGCACCGTTGTCGGGATGGTCGCGACGTGCGCTTACTCGATGGTGATGAAGCCGTCGGCCTTCGGGAGCGTCCCGAACGACCAGCTTCCGACGGTCAATGTCACGCCACTGGCGGTCATGCTGCCGCTGAGCGGGAGACCGTTGAGCGCAGCGGTGCCGTCGCCCATGTCGAGGCTCGCGGTGCCGCTGAAGCTCATCGTGCTGCCGTTGACGCTCGTGGAGGTGATCCAGCCGGTCACCGTGAGGTGCTGGAAGAGACCGATGAGCGGTTGCACGCCGTTCAGGTTCGCCTCGAGATCGCCGGGGCCCGCCGTGCGCAGGCCGATGCCGAAGGTTCCACCCGAAAGCTCGACGCCGTTGACGTTCGGGGTCATGTTGTACGCGCCCGATCCGGAGGCGGTTCCCATCGTTTCACCGGTGATGCCGGCCTCGCCGCGCACCTGAATGTTTCCGGTGCGGAGCGATCCGCCTTCTGCCGTGCAGCCTTCGGGGACCCCGCTGCTGAAATCGGGGAAGGGGGTGGGTTGCGCGACAGCGCAGAAGAAGATGCGGAACACATCGGAGTTCGCGCCCGAGTCGGAGTTGTCCTCGACGTACGCGATGACCTGCGCGATGTTGGTCGGGCAGCTGCCGACAGGGCACGCGGCGGCGATAGTGGCCGAGCCGCCTGTGCCGTTCGGGGAGGGAGGTTGAGTCGTGGTGGCTTGCATGTACGCGACGGAAACGTTCACGTGACGGTCGACGCCGGCGACGCCGCGCTGGTGCCGGTCGTAGTTGAGGCGGCCCTCGGCGAGTCCGCCGCCCGGGAAGCCGACCGTGCGTCGAGCGTTGAAGCCGAAGCTCGCCACGGTCGTGTCCGGAGCGCCGAACGCGAGCACCGTCCCGCCGCCCGTCGCCTTCGCCACCGTGTCCGGGCTCTGGGCTGTGGCGACGCCCCCTTGGCTACCCGGATCGACGCGAGCTTGAGCAACACTCGTGGTCGCGATCGCGCTGACCGCGATGATGACGACCGCGAAGGATGAGGCCGCGCGCGATCGCCTGATCCGTTCGCTGAATGCGCTGAATTGATAACGCATGCGTCCGTGTTCTCCTTTGACGTTTTCTCATCGGTATCCCGACGAGCACGGACGCTATGGACGTGATGAGGCCGCAGGTGAGCGGCGACGACCTGATCTTGTGCGAGTACGGTCATGCGGTGAATGCCGTACGGATTTCGCATCGCGTGAATCCAATGACGTCGGCGCGAACTGAGAGCCGGGGCTGCATAAATATTTGTTGTCGTTCGGTCACTCAAATGTCATCGGTGCGTTTCTTGCAGACTGGCCCCCTATCGATAAGCCAGTACACGTGCGACCACGCGGTCGTGTGCTTGTAGTGGATGACGATCCGGTGATCTGCGACCTCGTTGCGGCAACGCTCACCGAGCACGGGTTCCCGACGCGGCGCGCATCCGACGCGCGCGAAGCGCTTTACCTCGTCGACCGCGAGATTCCCGACGTGATCGTCCTCGACGTCCACTTGCCCGATATCTCCGGCTATCAGGTGTGCCGCCGGCTTCGCGACGATCACGGCGACAGCATCGGGATCATCCTCATCTCGGGCGAGCGCAAAGAGTCGATGGACCGGGCTGCGGGCCTTCTGCTCGGCGCGGACGATTACATGGTCAAGCCGTTCGTCTTGGACGAGCTGCTCG
>Ga0307277_10001139_pt1 | contig 10337 bp, 9 predicted proteins | sample ER_DNA_116_FD_194473 | JGI IMG/M metagenome (GOLD analysis project Ga0307277, IMG submission 194473) | Bulk soil microbial communities from the East River watershed near Crested Butte, Colorado, United States - ER_DNA_116 | ecosystem: Environmental > Terrestrial > Soil > Floodplain | place: USA...
CGCCACGGGGCCGCATCTCCACCTGCAGATCGACCCGGCGACGCACTATCCGCAGGTCGAGGCCTGGTTTCAGCGTTTCGCCGGCACCGCCTTCCGCTGGCAGGACGCGCCGACGCCGCAGCCCGGCGCGACGGCGAGTGCGAGTGCGCCCGTCTTCGCGAAGGTCTCGAGCACGCGCGGAACCGCCGGCGGCGTGATTCGATTCACCCGGTAGGGGGATGGCTCGTCGGCCCCGGCCGCCGACCCAGAAGGTATGGCGGTTCGCTTTGCTGCGGTCGTTCCCCGAATGGCCGTGATCGGCATCGTTTGGCTGTTCGCGACCGCAACCCTGACTTACGCGGCCGGTGAGAAGCTGACCACGCCGGTGACGAGCCCTGCCACCGTCGCGACGCCGCGCCCGATCCTCGTCGTCCCCGACATCCGCGGCCAGGCCTTCGTCTTCGCGAAGGGAATCCTCGAGGACGCGGGCTTTGCCTGGCGAGTCGAGGGCGGCGTCAAGGGCTACTCGACGAACGTCGTCTCCTTGCAGCGGCCGGCACCAGGCACGCGGGTGGCGGACACCGGCGCGCCGACGCTGACTCTGACCATGCGACGGGGCACGTATCCGGAGGCCGGAATGCCGGAGAACACCTCGCCCTACGGGGGCACCTCGATCGCGCCGCCCAAGAGCCCGAGCGCTGCGACGAAGCTTGCGAGCCCCAAGGTCCCGGTCGCACGGCCCAAGGTCGCGACAAAGCCGGTACGCAAGCACGCTCATGCGATCAAGCCGAAGCGGAGGATCGCCAGGATCGCCAGGACCAAGCCGACGCTCCGCCACGCCCGTCCGCCGGCGTTCGTCGTCCCCGGTGCGCCCAGGGAGCCTCTTGACGAGATCCCGCTGACGGTTCGCGCGAGGAGGCTGAGCGGCTGGCTGACACCGTCACGGGGCGCCACGGAGACGAACAAGCGGTACTGGCTCTACCAGCACGCCTGGATCGTGACCGGCGCGAGGTTCGGCTGGTGGCACGGAGCGGCCGCCCTCCGCGTCCTCATCAACGTCGACGGCCGCATCCAGTCCCAGTGGGGCGTCGGCGTCCGGAGCGAGGCGGTCGCACGGGCTGCCCTTGCTGCGGTGGAGGCGAGGGCAAAGTGAAGTTGATCGACCGCGTGGCGCGCCGCCTTCGCGGACAGGCGGGCTTCACGATGGTCGAGATGCTGACGGTGCTCTTGATCCTCGGAGTGGTGATGGGTGGCTTGACCACCGTGTTCACGAGCGCGACAAATGCCGAGGCGGATATGAACAACCGCTTTCGCGCCCAGCAGACGGCGCGGCTCGCGCTCGACAAGCTCCGCCGCGAAGTGCATTGCGCCTCGTCGGCGACGCCCTCGGGGACGAACACGTCGGCGGTCGTGCTGACGCTCCCGACCTACTGCAAGACGTATTCGGGAAACACCTCCGTCACGTGGTGCACGCGAAGCGTCGCGACGAATCGGTACGCCCTCTATCGCGTCGACGGCACGGTCTGCACAGGCGGCATCAAGTGGGCGGACTATCTCACCCCGACTTCGACGGCGACCGTCTGTAGCGGCGCCCTGTGCGTGTTCAACTTCACCGCGCAGTCGACGTCGAGCCTCGCGAAGCTGCACGTCGACTTCCCGGTCAATCCGAAGCCTTCGCGGAGCGCCGCGACCTACGAGCTCATCGACGACCTCGTGCTCAGGAACAGCAGCCGAGCATGAGCAGCAGCACGAAGATGAGGAAGTTCCTGGCGCGCGCGCTGGTCGACGATGAGCGCGGTATCGCTCTCGTCATGGCTCTGGGGATCCTGATCGTCTGCACGATCATGGTCACCACGGTCATCATGTACACGAGCTCGGGGCAGCGCACGTCGTACTACAGCAAGTCGAAGCTGACCGCCTTCGACGCGGCGGATGCCGGCATGAACAACGCGCTTGCGGTGCTGAATCTGCCGACCAACAACTCTTTGAAGCAGAGCATTCTCCCGCCCTGCCACACGGCCAACCCGGACACCTCGACACCCGGGACGACGAATCCGACGTGGTTCAGCAGCTCGAGCAACCTCACCGCTCAGTCGACGTGGAACACGAACGCCTACGGCACTGCAACCGCGTACTGGTGCGGTGACCTGGACGTTCCCGGCGCGCAGTGGTTTCTCCGCTCCGTCGGCTCGATCAGAAATCCGATCGGGAACGGCACCAAGACGACGCGGATGCTGACCGCGAAGGTGACGATCCAGCCGACGGTGACGCAGCCGAAGAACAACCCCGTCTGGGACTACCTCTACGCCGGCCACACGGGCAGCACCTGCGACCAGACGCTGAACAACAACATCAGCGGCGCGTCACGGATGTACGTGGCCGGCAATCTCTGCCTGAGCCCGAACGTCAACCTGGCGCAGTCGATGGTCATCGTCCGCGGCAACCTCGACCTCTCGAACAACGCGTCCGTCGGCGCGAACACGAACATGAACACCCGCGTCGAGACCTACGTCGGAGGCAACTGCCGTTACGGCAGCAACAGTCCACCGTGGGTCACCTGCACGGGCAACCAGGATGCGAACCGCATCTACAGCAAGCTCTCGGACGGAACGACGACGGCCGTCAACCACGTTGCCCCGATCGTTGCGCCGCCGGCCGCCGACTTTGCCGGCTGGTACCGCGACGCGATCCCGGGCCCTTCGCAGCCGTGTGGCACCTCGAGCGGTCCGGTTCCGACGTTCGACACGAACTACCCGACCCTCGACAACAACGTCGCGACCGCCTTCGACCTCACGCCGTCGACCTCGTACACCTGCCGCGTCGGCAGGGGCGGTAGCACGACCCTCTCCTCGGCCATCACCGCGTCGCAGACGACGATCACGGTCGCATCGGCCAGCGGCTTCCCGACCAGCGGCACCTATCGGATCCGGATCGACGACGAGGCCATGACCGTGACGGGCGGCCAGGGCACGACGTCGTGGACGGTGACCCGCGCCGTCAACGGAACGACAGCCGCGGCCCACGTCTCAGCACAGACCGTCTCCCGCGACGATGCCGGCACGAGCGGCGAGATCTCCTGGAATGCGGCCACGAAGACCCTTACCGTCACCGGCACGATCTACATCGACGGCAGTGCCAAGATCTCGAACGGCGCGCTCAACACCTACAACGGACAGGCAACGCTCTACCTCTCGGGGACCTTTTACGCGAACGGCTCGCTCTGCGCCGCGGTCTCGGGGACGGCTTGCAACTTCGCCGGCTGGACGCCGGACAAGGAGTTCTTGATGATCGTCGCCAATGGAAACGGCGGCCAGGTGACTCCCGGGGACAGCATCCAGTTCGCCAACAACTTCTCGTACGAGGGCGGCCTCTATGCGACGAACGCGGTCGAGTTCGGCAACAACGTCAACGTCGACGGACCGATCGTCGGCAGCCAGATTCTCCTCAGCAACAACCTGACGACGAACGCGTTCCCGTTCCTGACGACGGTGCCGGCGGGGATGCCCTCCAACAACGAGGTCTTCGCCCAGCCGAACCCGCCGCAGAGCTTCTCCGGCTAGCGACCTCAACTCTCGCTCTCGTCTAGCCGATACCTAGGGAGATGAATGCCGCGCTCGCTGCGATTGCGTTCGGTCCGGGCCTCGCGATCGGAAGCTTCTTGAACGTGGTCGCGGCCCGCCTCCCGCTTCGGCGCTCGGTCGTGCACCCGCGCTCGGCCTGCATGAGCTGCGCGAACGAGCTGGCCTGGTACGACAACGTTCCGCTGTTCTCCTATGTGCTCCTGCGCGGCAAGTGCCGCTCCTGCGGCGCCCGGATCAGCCCGCTCTACCCCACGGTCGAGCTTGGGACGGCACTACTCGTGGGCGCATGCTTCCTGCGCTTCGGCCTCTCGGCGCAAGCAGTCGTCGGCGCCTTGTTCTGCGTCATCCTGGTCGTCATCAGCTCGATCGACCTGACCCATCGGATCATTCCGAATCGCATCGTCGTCCCTGCAGCCGCGGTCGCACTCGTGGTCCAGACGGGGCTGCAGCCGAGCCCCGAGTGGGCGCTCGCGTCTGGCGGCGCCGCGCTTTTTCTGTTCGTCGCGGCGGTCGCGTACCCGGCGGGTATGGGGATGGGCGACGTCAAGCTGGCGCTGCTGATGGGCGCCGTCCTGGGACGGACGGTCTCCGTGGCGATGATGGCCGGGATGTTCGCGGCGCTCGTGCCGAGCCTCTTTCTGCTCGCCCGGCATGGCAGCGCCGCTCGCAAGATGGGCATCCCGTTCGGTCCCTTCCTGGCGCTCGGGAGCGTGATCGCACTCTTCGCGGGCGAGCCGGTGTTGCATGCCTACTGGGCGCATTTCGTCCATTAGCAGCCCTCTCTAAAGACCAAGTTCACCCTCACGCTTTCGGCCATTTCGGCCGATACCTCATTCGAGGGATATGGACATCGAACGTCCCCCCAATCTCCGTACCGTCGGCGAGGCCGGCGGTGAGACCCCGACCTCCGGGGGGCTCTTGCCCGCCTCGGCGGTCAACGCCGTCGCTGAGCTCGTCGCCGACCTGCTCGCTGCCACCAACCTCCTTCCCGAAGACAAGCTGAACGTCGTGCGCGGCCGGGCCGGCCGCGGCTCGCTCGCGAGGGCAATCGTCGACGAGGGCTTCGCCGCGAGCGAGGGGCTCGCGCGGATGCTCGCCGCTCGCCATCACATGCCGCTCGTCGACCTGCCGCTGACGGGGGTCGACAAGCAGGCCGCCGAGCTCGTGCCCCTGCACGTGCTGGAACGGCTCGTCGCGGTTCCGTATTCGCTCGACGGCGACACCCTCCGCGTCGCGGTCGCCGATCCCGCCGACCTGCACGCGATCGACGAGCTGCGGCTCGCGAGCCGGCACCAGCTCGAGCTCGCCGTTGCGGCTCGCGACGACATTCTCACGGAGCTCCGCCGCCTCTCGCGCGCCTCAGAGGCCTTCGGCGCACGCGCGGCGCTCGCGGAGGAGGAGGCGCTGTTCCAGGCCGAGGAAGAGGAGGCCGACGACCTCGAGGTCGAGGACGGCATCTCGGAGGCGCCGCTCGTCCGACTCGTCAACTCGATCATCTTCCAGGCCGCCGAAGATGGGGCCTCCGACGTCCACTTCGAGCCACAGGAAGACGCCCTCGCCGTACGGCTCCGCATCGACGGCGTCCTGCATGAGGTGCAGCGGATTCCGAAGCGGATGATGGCCGGCGTCACGACGCGCCTGAAGGTGCTCGCGAAGCTCGACATCGCCGAGCGCCGCAAACCACAGGACGGGCGGATCTCGTTGAACGCGGCCGCCGCGGGCCGGATGCTCGACATCCGTGTCGCCACCCTGCCGACGGTCGAAGGCGAGTCGGTCGTCATGCGTCTGCTCGACAAGTCGAAGCGGCCGCCGACCCTCGAGGAGCTCGGCCTCTCCGACGCGATGCGCGTGACGCTGGAGGAGGTCGTTCAGCGGCCGACCGGCGCCCTGCTCGTCACGGGGCCGACCGGCTCGGGTAAGTCGACGACCCTCTACGCGGCCCTGGCCGAGATCAACAACCCCGCGATCAACATCATCACGGTCGAGGACCCGGTCGAGTACCGCATCGGCGGCGTCAACCAGGTGCAGATCAACCAGCGCGCCGGCCTGACCTTTGCGGCCGCGCTGCGCTCGATCCTGCGCTCGGATCCCGACGTCGTGATGGTCGGCGAGATCCGCGACCCCGAGACGGCCAAGATCTCGATCGAGGCCGCGCTCACCGGCCACTTCGTCCTCTCGACCCTGCACACGAACGACGCTCCGGGCGCGCTGACGCGCCTGAACGAGATGGGCGTCGAGCCCTTCCTGACTGGCTCGGCCGTCACGGGCGTGCTCGCGCAGCGCCTGGCTCGGAAGCTCTGCACGCACTGCTGCGAGATGTACACGCCGTCCGTCGACGAGCTGATCAAGGCACGGGTCTCGCCCGACATCGCGGCTCAGGCGGACGGGATGATCTTCTACCGGAAGCGCGGCTGCCCGCGCTGCAACCAGACCGGCTACAAGGGGCGGGTCGGCGTTTTCCAGCTGCTGACGATGAGCGAGAACCTGGAGACGCTCGCGGCCGGGAAGGCAAGCCGCGAAGAGCTCGAGCGGGCGGCAATGGAAGAGGGCATGCGGACGCTCTGGGACGACGGCATCGCCAAGGTTGCGGCGGGCTTGACCTCGATCGAAGAGCTGGCTCGAGTCACGATCTAAAGCCGGGCTTTCGGCAGCCGCCCTCGCGCACGAGCGGTCGCGTGATCCGTGAGGACTGTCCTCACGAACTGGCGCGAGCAGCCATGGCAACTGGAACGAAAGTGTGACGATTCGTCCAGATGCGTCCCTCGGGATCTCGGAAGCGAGACAATGGTGGCGCGAGTGGACGCGGCCTTTGGCCGCTGAAGCACGTCTGCGGTCTGACGGACCGCGTCCGCTACTGAGCCTGCACGTCGCAGCCGAGGTACATCAACGCCTCGACCGCTTCCGTCACGAACGCCGTCGCCTGCTGCGAGTCGGCGAAGGTGTAGGGGCCCGGCTGCACCGGCTTCGAGTTGCTCGCGCCGACGGGGAAGACGTCGGCCTCAACGACGCAGGAGTCCCCGTAGTCGATCGCCTTCAGGAGAGCGACCGAGCGGCCGTCCTTCTTTGCGTGCCGGACGAAGAGCTCGCGCGCCTCGGCAGGCGCCGACTGTTTCACCGGCTCGCGGGGGCGGGCGCCGCGTTGACCGCGGCCTGCTCGATGGTGTCAGCGTCGACGTAGCCGTTGAGCCGCACGTAGAGCGCCTGCGGCCGCTGGAAGACGAGCACGGCCGGAGCGTCGAGCAGCCGGTTCTGAGGATCGGCGCTCGAGCCGACGAGGCCCGAGAGGGCGGCGACCTGGGCATTGTTCGAAACGCTGATCGTCACGAAGCCGGCGCGTGCGGCCGAGGCGCCGGCCTTCGCCTCCGCGAGGGTCAACTGGTCGACGTTCGACTTCGGAGTCACGAGCGCGAGCACGACGACGGCGTGGTGGGCAAGCGCAGAGAGGAGAGGGGTGGGGACACCCTTGGTGACGGCCTGACGCCGTTTCGGCGTCGCCGCCCTTTTCGCCGCGAGCTTCGGCGGCGCGAGCGGGGTCTTGGCGCGCGCCGTCTGCTTGCGCACGGGGTGCGCTCGCGTGATTACGTGCGGCGCCGCGGGTGACGCGGAGCCGCGACCGAGGAAGAGAAAGCCGCCGGCGCCGAGAAGGAGCGCGCCGAGGCCTACGAGCACAGTGACGCGAAGCCGCGAGTTCACGTGTCTTCTATCGGCAACCACGGCGCTCCCCTTTACGAGTAAAAGAAGAGGGCGCGGTTTCCCGCGCCCTCTTTCGAACCAGATGGCTCCTGAACTAGCAGGCGCCGGCGACGATGTCGCCCGCCGGACCCGACTTGTGGTACACGGGGGTCGTCGGCTTCGTGCTCTTGATGCAGTAGGCGTGCGAGGTGGCCGAGACGACCGAGACGTTCTTGATGCCGGCGTCGATCGACTGGAGCTTCGCCAGCGTTGCATTCTCGTAGCCGATGCCGGCGGTGTTGTCGGCATTGTACGCCTCCATCCCCGGCACAGCCGCTCGGACGTTGGCCTGCGCAGCCGACTTGTTGGCGCGGTCGCGGAAGCTGAGGTAAGAGGGAATCGCGATTGCGAGCAGGATTCCCAGGATGATGATCACAACGAGGAGCTCGATCAGGGTGAAACCCTTCTCGCTCCTGACACGGTGCCGCAAGCTCATATGAAGCTCCCTTCGGTTGGTTAGAACGAGCGGTGGCTAGAGGTCTCTATCGGCACCGGTAACCCCGAACTCATAACCCGATAGAGGGAGGCAGAAAGGGCGCGGTCCCGTGCGGCCACGATGAGGCGCGGGCGGCGGAAGACCGTCTTCGGCGGGCAGTTTCCCGGTGGGGTTAAGGAACCTGGCCTCGGTGCCGATTAGCCCGTCTGAGGGACAATGCCGGAGACCTTTCTCTCAATCGACGCTCTGCTCGAGCGCATGGTGGCGCGCAATGCGTCAGACCTGCACGTGACCGTCGGCACGCCGCCGGCCATGCGCGTGCACGGGGTGCTCGAGCGCTACGAAGACGTCCCGGCGCTCACGCCCGAGGACACCCATCAAATGCTCTACCGCATCCTGTCGACCGAGCAGCAGAAGCTGCTCGAGATCAACCGGCAGATCGATCTGGCGCACTCGATTCCAGGTCTCGCCAGGTTCCGAGTCAACGTCTTCTTCCAGCGCGGGACACTCGGTGCCGCGTTCCGACTGATCCCTGCGGATATCAAGACGCTCGAGGAGCTCGGGATTCCGTCGGCTCTGCATTCGCTGACCGAGAAGCCCCGCGGCCTCGTACTGATCACCGGCCCGACCGGCTCCGGCAAGTCGACGACGCTCGCGGCGCTGATCGATGAGATCAACCGCAAGCGCTCCGAGCACATCCTCACGATCGAGGACCCGGTCGAGTTCGTGCACAGGCACAAGCGCTGCATCGTCAACCAGCGCGAGATCGGCCCTGACGCGGCGAGCTTTGCCGAAGCCCTGCGGGCGGCCCTACGCGAGGACCCTGACGTGATCCTCCTCGGCGAGATGCGCGACCTCGAGACGATCTCGACCGCGATCACCGCGGCGGAGACCGGCCACCTCGTGTTCGCGACCCTGCACACGCAGAGCGCGCCGAGCACGGTCGACCGCATTATCGACGCTTTCCCGGCCGTCCAGCAGGAGCAAGTTCGCGTGCAGCTTGCCGCGACGCTCCAGGGGGTCTGCACTCAGGCCCTGCTGCCGACCGCCGGCGGTGCGGGCCGAGTCCCGGCGCTCGAGATCCTCTTTCCGGACGACGCCGTCAGGAACCTGATCCGCCAGGGGAAGGTCGAGCAGATCTACTCGGTCATGCAGACCGGAACCGGCAAAGGCATGCAGACGATGGAGCAGGCGCTTGCCGACCTCGCTCTGCGGAAGGTCATCACTCTCGAGGATGCCCTCAGCCGCTCGAGCCGTCCCGAGCAGCTGTTCGGGCTGCTCGAGCGCGCAGGCGCGAACGTCGATTCCACGCAGGAGGCCGCCCCGCTCGCGGGCCGGCTGCGGGTAGCGGAGGCGTAACCGATGGTCGACTGGAACAAGGAAGTCAAGCTCTCGGATCTGATCGGCCGCAAACCGAAGTCGGCCGAGGAAGCGATCGCACCCGCTCCGGAGGAACTCGCCGAGGACGACGCTCGGACTGCTCCTACCAGCTTTGCTTCGCCTGCGCCGACGCCGGCGGCCCCGGTCGCGGTCTCTCCGGCTCCGCCCGCGCCGCCGGCGCCGGCGCAGGCTCCGACGGCTGTCGAGCCCGAGCCCCACCCCGAGGCCGAGGCCGAGCCCGAGTCAGCCCAGCCGCCGGTCGGGCTCGAGGCCGAACCCACGGCCGAGCGTGTGCCGTGGTACAAGCGGGACCTCTCGTTCGGAGGCAAGAAGGACGAGAAGCCGAAGGCGAAGAAGTCGAAACAGCCGAAACAGAAGGCACCGAACGAGAAGAAGCCGAAGCAGAAAAAGCCGAAAGGGGAGCAGGTCCCCTTCTACAAGCGAGAGCTCTCGTTTGGCGGCAAGAAGAGCGATACGCCGAAGGCTGCCAAGCCGGCCGGGGGCAAGTCGCAAAAGGCCCCGGCTTCCGCGAAGCGGCCGAAGAAGGTCACAGGCCTGAAGATCGGCGGCTCTCAGCTCGCCGCGGCGCGGGTCCACAACAACGGCGTTCCGGAGCTCGTCCAGGTTGCGCGCCAGGAGCTCGAACCGGGCGTCGTTGTCGGCGGAGAGCTTCGCGACCCCGATGCCCTTGCCGACGCATTGAAGGATTTCTTCAAGCGCCACAAGCTGCCCCGCCAGGGCGTGCGCCTCGGAATCGCCAACAACCGCATCGGCGTCCGGATCTTCGACATCGCCGGCATCGAAGACGTCAAGCAGCTGGAGAACGCGGTTCGCTTCCGCGCCCACGAGGTGCTGCCGATCCCGATCGAAGAGTCCGTGATCGACTGGCAAGTCCTCGACGAGCGCGAAGACGAGGACGGAGGGATGACCCGGCGGATCCTGCTGGTCGTCGCCTACCGCGACCTGCTCGACCGCTACGTCGACGCCTGCAAGAAGGCCGGAATCAAGCTGATCGGCATCGACCTCGAGGCGTTCGCCTTGCTGCGGGCCGTCGCAGAGCCGCTGCCGGCTGAAGTGGGGGCCCCGAGTGCCGCGGTCGTCGTCGTTGCAGTCGGCCACGATCGTTCCACCTTTGCCGTCTCCGACGGGCGTGTCTGCGAATTCACGCGCGTGCTCGACTGGGGCGGGGGGACGCTGAACGTCGCGATCGCCCGTGAGCTCGACATCGC
>Ga0307277_10001140_pt1 | contig 10332 bp, 9 predicted proteins | sample ER_DNA_116_FD_194473 | JGI IMG/M metagenome (GOLD analysis project Ga0307277, IMG submission 194473) | Bulk soil microbial communities from the East River watershed near Crested Butte, Colorado, United States - ER_DNA_116 | ecosystem: Environmental > Terrestrial > Soil > Floodplain | place: USA...
CCGCAGCCACCAGGGGAGCCTCGGCCGGCACCCCAGGGCTCTTGACGAGGAGGCCGACTCCCTCGACGAGCCCGACATCGTCGTCGTTCCCGAGCTCCCGGTCGGCGCGCACGATCTCCACCCCGCGCCGCTCGAGCGCCGCGGCCGCCGCAAGGCCCGAGCGCGCGAGCCCGAGCACGAGCACGCGTTCCGGCAGCTCGTTCAGCGGAACCCGCGGAAGTAGCGGTAGTACAGCGCGAAGGCGGCCGCGCAGAGCAGGCCCGTGACGATCCAGAAGCGCACCATGATCTTCGTCTCGGACCAGGCCTTCATCTCGAAGTGGTAGTGGATCGGCGCCATCAGGAAGATCCGGCGGCCCCAGTAGCGAAACGAGAAGACCTGCAGGATCACCGAGAGCGCTTCGATCGCGAAGATCCCGCCGACGAGCAGCAGCAGGAAGATCGTCTTCGTCATAATCGCGAAGGCCGCGAGCGCGCCGCCGATCGCCATCGAACCGGTGTCACCCATGAAGATCTCGGCGGGGAACGCGTTGTACCAGAGGAACCCGATCAGGCCCCCGATCAACGCAGCGCCGACGATCGCCAGATCGAGCTTCGTCTCGAAGCGGTGCCCAGGAGGGCCGGAGCGGATCCAGGCGATCACGTTCATCGCCGTGTAGGTGAAGAGCGCAATGATGCCCGTACCCGCGGCGAGGCCGTCGAGGCCGTCGGTGAGATTGACGCCGTTCGCCGCGCCGGCGATGACGAGAAAGAGCAGCCCGTACCACGCCCACGAGAGCTCGAGGTGGCCCAGGCCCGGGACGTAGACGTTCGTGGGCAGGTCCTGGTGCCTGGCGGCGACGCCGACGCCCGCCGTCACCGCCGCCAGCAGCAGCAGCTTCCAGCGGGCATTGAGGCCGAGGGAACGGCGGTGCCTCAGCTTGATGAAGTCGTCGATGAATCCGATCGCCCCGCAGGCGAGCGTCACGAAGAGGACGGTCAGCGCGGGCACCGTGTACTTCGACAGCGCGAGGAATGCGGCGGTGGCCACACCAAGCGTCAGCAACCCGCCCATGATCGGCGTGCCCTGTTTGGTGACGTGATGCTCGGGCCCCTCCTCGCGGATCGTCTGCCCGTACTCCTTGCGGCGCATGAAGGCGATGAAGCGGGGCCCGGCGAGGATCGAGATCAGCAGCGCGGCGAGGCCCGCGATCAGGACACGGACCATCTAGTGGTGGACCGCCGCGAGCGCTTCCGCCACCTTTTCGAGCTCGAGCACACGCGCACCCTTGACGAGCACGCAGTCGCCGGGCTGCAGCTCTTCGCGCAACGCCTCGATCGCCTCCGTGGCGTCGGCGACCGGGCGGCCCCCGTAGACGCCCGCCTGCGGCCCGACGGCGATCAGAGCGTCGACGCCGATCTCCTGAACGGCGCTCGCGACCTCGCGATGCGCCTCATCCGCGTAATCCCCAAGCTCCGCCATCTCTCCGAGCACCGCGATGCGCCGCCTACCGCCGGCGCGCTCCGCGAGATGCTCGAGTGCGGCACGCATCGAGATCGGGTGGGCGTTCCAGGCGTCGTTGATCAAGAGACCTCCGCCGGGCAGCTCGAGCTCCTGGTTGCGCCACTCGGCGAACGTCGCCTCGATCCGCTCGGGCAGCTCGAGGCCGAGCACCTCGGCCGTCGCGAGCGCCGTCACGGCATTTACCGCGAGATGTCTTGCCGAGAAATCGACTTCGAACGCGCCGAGCGACGTGACGAGCCTCGGCGGCTCGAACGCCTCGAGCGTCACGTCCTCGCCGACGCGAACGACCTGCAGGTCCGACCGTTCCACCTCGAACCCGGCCGGCACGACGGCCGCCCCACCCCGCGGCAGCGCCGCGATCAGCTCTGACTTGGCGCGTACGACCCCCTCGAGCGAGCCGACCTTTTCGAGGTGGACGGGAGCGATCGCCGTCACCACGCCGATCTCGGGACGCGCGTACGCCGCCAGTGTCGCGATCTGCCCGAACCCCCTCATCGCGAGCTCGAGGATGCAGAGCTCGGTGTCCTGCTCGAGACGGCAGAGGGTCAGGGGGACGCCGAGCTCGTTGTTGAAGCTCCGCTCAGCGGCGACTGTACGCCGCTGCCCCGCGCAGATGCCGGCGAGAATGTCCTTCGTCGTCGTCTTGCCGATCGAGCCGGTGATCGCGACGACGACAGCGTTCGAACGATCGCGAACCGCCGTGGCGAGCGCCGCGAGCGCCGCGAAAGGATCGTCAGGGACCAGAGTTGCTGCTGCGCCCCGGGCGCGTGCGTGCTTACGGAACTCGGAACCTGGCCCGACCGCCACGAATAGGTCGTTCTCCTCGATCCGTCGCGAGTCGATCTGGACGCCGGTCACCGCCTCGGCCCACGGCTCTACGCGGAGCTCGCCCAGCGCGACGGCCGCGACCTCCTCGAGCGTCAGTGGGATCATGTGCGCGCCACCGCCCGCAGCGCTTGCCGTGCGACCTCTCGGTCGTCGAACGGGATCGTCCTATCGGCGAACTCCTGTCCCTGCTCGTGACCCTTGCCGGCAATCACGACGACGTCGCCCTCCCGTGCAATGCCGATCGCCCGCTCGATCGCCGCGGCCCGATCCGGTTCCACTTCCAGGTTCGCTTCCGCTCCGGCGACCACCTCGGCGATGATCGCGCCGGGGTCCTCGCTGCGTGGATTGTCCGAGGTGACGATCGCGACGTCGGAACGTTTGGATGCAATCCGCCCCATCATCGGCCGCTTGCCCCGGTCGCGGTCGCCACCGCAGCCGAAGACGCAGATGACGCGGTTGTCGGCCAGCTCTCGCGCCGTGCGGAGGACGTTCTCGAGTGCGTCGGGTTTGTGGGAGTAGTCGACGATGACCGCAAACGGCTGCCCCGCGTCGACCGCCTCGAACCGGCCCGGGACGCCGTCGAGCGCCTCCACGCCGGCTGCGATGGCTTCGGTCGCGATACCGAGCAGGCGCGAGACGGCGACCGCGGCGAGCACGTTCTCGACGTTGAAGCGGCCGCGAAGCTTCGTCCTCAGATCGATGCCGCCGGCACGAAGGCGGGCTCCGTTCCCGTCGACCTCGACCTGCTCCGGCCGAATGTCGGCCTCGTCGGCGAAACCGAAGGTCAGAAGCGGCTGATGCCCGAGTGCGCGAAGGTCCTCCACGAGCCTGCGACCGTGCTCGTCGCCGACGTTGACCGCGGCCGGAGGCCGCTCGCCCTCGACGAAAAGGCGGCGCTTCGCCGCGAAATAGCGCTCCAAGGTGCCGTGAAAGTCGAGATGCTCCTGGCCGAGATTGGTGAAGGCGAGCGCTGCGAAGCGGACGCCGTCGAGCCGTCCGAGCTCTGAGCCGTGCGAAGTTGCCTCGAGCGCGCAGGTGCGATCGCCGCCGTCGAGCATCTGGCGGAAGGCACGCTGGAGATCGATCGCCTCGGGCGTCGTTCGGATCGCGCGGCGGCGCTCGCCTCCGATCCGGCTCTCGATCGTGCCGAGCAATCCCGGCCGCCGCCCCGCCGTCTCGAGAATCGAGTGGAGGAGAAAGGTGGTCGTCGTCTTGCCGTTGGTGCCGGTGACGCCCGCCACGTCGAGCTCCCGAGTCGGGTCACCGAAGAACAGCACAGCCGCCTCCGCCATTGCTTTCCGGGCGTCGGGCACGACGAGCTGCGAGACGTCGAGCTCGAGCGGTCGCTCGACGACCAGCGCGGCTGCTCCCCGCTCCACCGCGTCGCGTGCAAACGCGTGGCCGTCGTGGCGCTCGCCGGGGACGCAGAAGAAGAGCGCTCCAGGCTCCGCGGCGCGCGTGTCGTAGGCGAGGTCGGAGATCTCGACCGGAGCGCGGTGCACGACGTCCGTGGGGGCGAGCGCTGCGATGACGCGCTCCAGGTTCATCTGCGCGGCGAGTCTACCAACGGGACCAGCCGCCACCGTCGAAGCGGTGGCAAGAAAAGATCGCCATTTGCAGCACTTTCATTTGACCAGAGATCTGGGCCCGGCACAGCTGCCTGGTGATGCTCGCCTCCGGAGGAGGCGGGGAGGGACGTCTTAGGTGCAGTCACGTGGCAACGGCCGTCCGAAGCGGGCATCCTTAGCTCCACGAACGGCGATGGCACCCGTCCCGACCCGACATAACGTTCTTCAGGTAGTGCGCCGCAGCGGCCGCGACGTGCCCAAAGCCGACCTGGACCGCGTGCGCTGAGCGACCTCGTCTCTCACCCAGGGCGTCGCCGGCGCAGCGTCCGCATTCCCCGGCGCCTGGGAGTGCGGCCGGTCTCCGTCGCCGCCGCCGACTTCCACGGCAGCGCCGGCTTCTTTGTCCGCGTCGGCATCATCGGCCTGGCCACCCTTGCGCTTTTCGGCCTGCTGGCCCTCCGCCTCTGGTCGCTGCAAGTTGTACGAGGCCCCCACTTCGCGCTGGCGGCACAACGGCAGACCTTCCGGCTGATCGACTTGCCGGCACCGCGAGGCCAGATCGTGGATGCGCGCGGTCGCGTCGTTGCGGGAACGAACGGAGGGCTCGCCGTCTCGGTCGACTCCGCGGTGCTGGGTCTGATCGACCGGCACGGCCGCTGGTGGCCGACCCGTCAGGGCAGATCGCTCCTGCGCCGATTGAGCGCTCTCTCCGGAGCTCCGGCCTCCCTCTTCATCCAGCGCATTCGCCACAGTGAGTTCAAGTCGCCCTATTCCTCGGCGATCGTGTTGCCGCGAATCAAGCGCGACCTCGGCTTCTTCCTCGACGAGCACGCAAGGCAGTTTCCGGGAATACGGGTCGTCGCCCTGCCCGAGCGAAGCTATCCGAGCGGCTCGATCGGCAGCGAGTTCCTCGGCCTGCTCGGCGAGATCAGCCCGAGCCAGCTCGGCGCCCGCGGGCACCGCGGCCTCCGAGCCGGTGCCATCGTCGGCCAGTCCGGCGCCGAGTCGACCTACGACCGGCTCCTGAACGGCGGGCTCGAGAAGGCGCGAGTCGTCGTCGACGCCCGCGGCCGGCCGATCGGCCCGGCGCGGGTGGTCCGCGTGCCGCGTCCAGCGAGCGGATTGCAGCTCACGATCGACCTTCGCCTGCAGCGGGTCGCCGAGAAGGCGATTCGGGACGGGATCGCACTCGCGCACGCGAACGGTCACTCCGACGCCCGCGCCGGGGCGGCGGTCGTGATGAACCCGCGCAACGGATCCGTCTACGCCCTCGCGAGCTACCCCAGCTTCGACCAGGCGCGCGCGGCGACAAATCCCGAGTACCTGCGCGCGCTCCTGAATCCGAACAACCCGCGCCATCTGCTCGTCAACCGCGCGACCCAGGGGACGTACCCGACCGGCTCCACCTTCAAGCCGATCGTCGCCGAGGCGGGTCTCGCAGCCGGACTGATCAGCCCGTATTCGTCGCTTCTCTGTACGAGCACCTACACGGTCGGCAATCACGTCTTCCACAACGTCGAAGCGGGCGTGAACGCCAGCCTCACGCTGCCCCAGGCGCTGTCGATCTCCTGCGATACCTGGTTCTACCGCCTCGGCGCCATGTTCTACGCCGAGCAGCAGAGAGGGCATCTGTACATGCAGGATTGGGCACACCGGCTCGGCGTCGGACACACGACGGGCTTCGATGTTCCCGGTGAGGCGCCCGGCCTCGTACCCACGCCCGGGTGGCTGAAGCGCACCTTCAAGCAACGCTGGGCCCGCATCTGGTACGAGGGCTACTCGGTCAACCTCGCCGTCGGCCAGGGTCAGCTCGCGATCACGCCGCTGCAACTCGCCGTTGCCTATTCGACGCTCGCAAACGGAGGCACCGTCGTCCGTCCGCACGTCGCCAAGGCGGTCCTGAACTCGAGCGGCCAGGTCGTCAGGGAGCTTCGCTTTCCCGCCCGCCGCCACCTCAACCTGCACGGTCTCGGCGCGATCAGGGAGGGCCTGGTCTCAGGCGCGCACTCGGGCACCTCCGCTGCCGTCTTCGGCACCTTCCCCATCACGGTCGCCGGCAAGACAGGCACTGCCGAGACGCGGGTCGGCGAGAGCGATCATTCGTGGTATGCATCGTGGGCGCCGGCATACAACCCGAGGCTCGTCGTCGTCGTCCTGATCGAGCATGGCGGCTTCGGCGCGGAGGCCGCGGCACCCGCGGCGAAGGAGATCTACTCGGCCTACTTCCGGGTCAAGGGCCGGTAGAGCCCGGCGCGTCCGGCGCCGCCGACAAGTACTGCAGGGTCTGCTGCATGATCGCCTTGAAGGCCGGCGCGGCCACGACGCCGCCCCAGATCGCGCCGTGCGGCTCGTCCACCGTGACGAGCACCACCACCTCCGGCCGCGTCGCCGGCGCGAAGCCCACGAACGACGCCACGTACTTCGATGTCGAGTAACCGCCCCGGGGATCGGGCTTCGCGGCGGTCCCCGTCTTGCCCGCCACGTGGTAGCCCGGGATCTGAGCGAGCGTGCCCGTGCCGTCGAGCACCACGTTCCGGAGCATCGAGGTCAGCTCCCGCGCGATCCAGCGAGTGACCACGCGGCGACGGCCGACGGGCTTGCCGACGCCGTCGCCGACCCGCTCGACGACGTGCGGGCGGGTCCAGATGCCACCGTTGGCGATCGCGGCGTAGGCCGAGGCCATCTGGATCGGGGTGACCGCGATTCCCTGCCCGATCGGAACGTTCCCGATCGTCGAGCCGGACCACTTGTCGGAGGGAAGGACGATGCCCTGGCTCTCGCCGGGGAAGTCGATCCCGGTCGGGCGGCCGAAACCGAACCGCGATATCCAGGACATCAGCCGGTCTTTGCCCAGCAGCTCCGCGAGCGTGATCGCCCCGACGTTCGACGACTTCGAGAGGATCGTCGCCACGCTCATCGTCTCCGTCCCGCGGGGCTCGGCATCGTGGATCCTCCGGTCGGCAACCTGGATCTCGTAGGGCAACGTGAACGTCTTTTGCGGCGTCACGATCCCCGACGAGAGCGCCCCGGCGACGGTGACCAGCTTGAAGGTCGATCCCGGCTCGTACGTATCCGTGATCGCCCGGTTTCGCTGCAGGTCCTTCGAGACCCCGGGAAAGTTGTTTGCGTCGTAAGTCGGAGCGACGGCCATCGCGAGCACTGCGCCGGTATGCGGATCGAGGACGACTGCAGTCGCATCTTTCGCACCCCACCGCTGAACGGTCTCCCGAAGCACCGCCTCCGCCGTCGACTGGATGTTCTGGTTGATCGTCAGCGAGACGTCGCTGCCGTCGAGCGCGGGCGACGAGACGATCGAGTCCAGCACGTGGCCGAACGGATCGCGGACGAGCGTCTCGCGTCCCGGCCGTCCTGCAAGCGGCCGGTCGAGGGCGAGCTCCAGCCCCGACAGGCCGTGGTTGTCGACACCGGCGTAACCGAGCACCTGCGCAGCGATCCCACGCTGCGGGTAGAACCGGCGCTCCTCGGGATAGAAGCCGAGGCCGGGGATGTGCTGCGCCTGCAGCTTCGCCGCGCGCGTCGCATCCGCCTTGCGCTCGACATACACGAAGCCGTGCTCGCGATCGGAGAGCTTCTCGTAGACGTCCTTGGCGTCAAGCCGGAGGATGCGCGCGACGAGCGGCGCAACCTTCGTCGCGTCCCGGATCTGCAATGGATCGGCGTAGACGGTCATCGCCTGCTCGCCGATCGCCAGCTGCACGCCCGTGCTGTCGTAGATCGTGCCGCGGTTCGCGGCCAACGTGACCGTCTGGCGATGCTGGCTCGCGGCCATGCGACCGAGAGACTGAGCGCGCACGCCCTGCAGCCAGATCGCACGAGCCAGGGTGGCGCCGAAGACGATCGCGAAGACGGCGAGGAGAAGGCGGATCCGGCGGTTCGCGAGCCGGCCGCTCAACGTGTCCGGCGGGCCGCGAGGTCGACGTAGCCGATCGTCGTCGGATCGGCCAGGACGAAGCCGCGCGCCTTCGCGAGCGCCTGGATGCGCGGCGAGGAGACGGCGCCGGACACCTTCGCGCCGAGCGCGGCGTTCTCAGCCCGCAGCTGCTGGCTCTCGTTGTTCAAGTGATCGAGCTGCATGTTCAGGCGCAGGACCGCCACGTTGAGCGCGACGATCCCGGCCAGTAAGACGGAGGCGACGATGATCCAGGCAAGCCCGCCGGCGACCCCGGCCCTGGCCTTTGTGCGCCCCTTCGTCCGGCGGCGGGGTGGTCCGGGCCGGACCTGCTTGTGATCTAGATCACTTGGTCGGGCACGCTTTCGCCTCGGTGCACGCGCCGGGGCCGGTACGGCGGCGGTGGCATGCCAGGAGGCCATCAGACCTTGACGGCGGCCCTCAACCGCGCCGATGAGGCCCGTGGATTGCTCGCGGTCTCGCGCGAGCTCGGCCGGATCGCGCGCCGCGGCGTCGCGCGCAGCACCGGCTCCTGGCCGCAGACGCAGACCGGGAAGTCCGGCGGGCACGTGCAGCCATGCTCCTGGTCGCGCAGAAACCGCTTGACGATGCGGTCCTCGAGCGAGTGGAAGCTGATCACGGCCAGCCTGCCGCCCGGGTTCAGGAGCTCGACGGCCGCGGGGAGCGCGTCTTCCAGCGCGGTGAGCTCGTCGTTGACGGCGATCCGCAGCGCCTGGAAGACCCGCTTGGCCGGATGCCCGTCGCCGAACCGGGCGGGAGCCGGAATTGCGGCCTTGATCGTGTCAACGAGCTCGCCGGTGCGCTCGAACGGCTGCTCGCGCCGGCGCCGCGAGATCGCACGTGCGATCTGCTTTGCATATCGCTCCTCGCCGTACTGGCGGAAGATGTGCGTCAGCTCGCGTTCGGGCGCTTCGTTGACGAGCTCGCGGGCCGAATAGTCCGCCGAGGGATCCATCCGCATGTCGAGCGGCGCGTCGGCGGCGTACGAGAAACCGCGCTCGGGACGATCGATCTGCATCGAGGAGACGCCGAGGTCGAAAAGGATCGCGTCGGCGCGGGCGCCGTTGTCGGCCAGCTGCTCGAGCACGATCGAGAAGTCGCCACGTAGAAACCTTCCTTGAACGCCTGTCTTCTTCCGAAAGCGGTCGAAGTACGCGCGCGCCGACGGATCGCGGTCGATCCCGATCAACCGCCCCTCGCCCCTCAGGTCTGCGGCGAGCAATGCCGCATGCCCGCCGGCCCCGAAGGTGGCGTCGACGACCGTCTCCCCCGGCTCGATCGCAAGCAGCTGCCGAACCTCGTCGGCCAGTACGGGGACGTGATCAGTCGCGCTTGGTTGCAAGGCGCTCGGCAACATCCTCGGCACTCCCTTCGATCTCGTCCAGGTGCTCGCGCCAGGAGGCGCGGTCCCAGATCTCGAGGTGGTCGTGGATACCCGCCACGACGACCTCCTTCCCGAGCCCGGCGAAATCGCCGAGCGACGACGGCACCATCACCCTGCCCTGCTTGTCGAGCTCCGCCTCGGCCGCGCCGGAGAAGAAGTAGCGCTGGATCACGCGCCCCTCCTTGCTGAGCGGGTCGAGCTCGCGCAGGCGGGACTCGACCGTCGCGGCCCACTCGCTGCGCGGGTAGGCGTGAAGGCACCGCTCGATCCCGCGTGTGAGGACCAGGCCCTCGTCGAACGCCTGTCGGAACTTGGCCGGGAGCGTGAGGCGGTTCTTGTCATCGATCGTGTGCTCGTATTCACCTAGCAGCATGGTCCACCGCGACCCACTTTAAACCACTACACCCCACTTCGCAACCCTTTTCGACCACATTTCGACCACATCTCACAGGTCGACACGCGGCGCCGTTTCAACAGAAGATGGAGGTCGTGCGCATCCCGCCGTTCGAGTTGTTCTACGAGGAGCACAAGGACCCTGTCTTCGCGCACCTGCGGCGGCTGCTCGGACAGGGCGCCGAGGACGCCTTTCAGGAGACCTTTCTGCGCGCCCTCCGCGCCTACCCGGAGCTGCGGAACGGCCGCCACCTGCGCGCGTGGGTGTTCACGATCGCGACACGAATCGCGATCGACGAGACGCGCCGGCACCGTCCGACGACCCATCTGCCCGACGACTTCGTTCCGGCGACAGAAGACGGGCTCCCTCCCCACGCCGAGCTCGGGCCGCTGACCGACGAGCTGCCGCCGAAGGAACGCGCCGCCGTCGTCCTGCGCTACGGCTTCGACCTTCCCTACGAAGACATCGCCGCGGCCCTCGGCTCGTCCGAGGAGGCGGCGCGCCAGGCCGCGTCGTCGGGAGTGCGCCGCCTCAGAGAAAGGAGCAAGAACTCATGACCAGCGTCTCTCCGGACCTCGATACGCGCTTCCGCTCCGCGGCCGCCGAGGCGGGGCTGCTCGACGTCGCCTACGACGTCGTGGAATCTCCGCTCGGCGAGCTCTTCGTCGGCATCTCCGACCGCGGCCTCTGCGTGATCTCCTACGAAGCCGAGCCTGACTTCCAG
>Ga0307277_10001141_pt1 | contig 10319 bp, 12 predicted proteins | sample ER_DNA_116_FD_194473 | JGI IMG/M metagenome (GOLD analysis project Ga0307277, IMG submission 194473) | Bulk soil microbial communities from the East River watershed near Crested Butte, Colorado, United States - ER_DNA_116 | ecosystem: Environmental > Terrestrial > Soil > Floodplain | place...
CGTCGCGGAAAGTGCCGATGGCCGCTACGAGCTGCATCCGGTCACCGCTGATCGGTACGAACAGACCAGCGGCGGATGTCGAGACGACGCGCTGGGCCGCGGCAAGGATCGATGCCAACCCGTCGTGCGCGAGCGCTCCGGCTGCGACGATGCCAGCCGCCTCGGTCAGCGCCTCCGCCTCGAGACGTTGCCGCTCGGACTCGTCGAAGAGACGGCCGACCTCCAGCGTGGGCGCGACCTCCGAGGCGAGGAGCGACAGCAGCTGCCTCTGCTCTTCAGAGAACACCCGCGCCGTTGCGCTGATCACGACGATGCCGCCGATCGCGCGGTCCCCGACGAGCAGGGGCGCCGCCATCGCGCTCTTGACGAAGATTCGGGAGATCGCCGCGGCGCTCGGCCAGTGTTCGTAATCGTTGACGACCACGAGCTCATGTCGGACGAACGCGGCGCCGACCGCGCCTTCGCCACTGCGCAGCACACGTGCACGCTGACCCTCGGGGACACCTTCGATCGAGAGCGCGCGCAGCAGCTGCGACCCGGCATCCCATGCATAGACCGCGCTGCCGTCAGCCTCGGCGAATTCCCGTGCGTGTCGAACGGCCAGCTCCGCGACCGCGTGGGGTCCGGGCAGGCCGCCGATCGCGCTCGCGACCTCGCGGAGCGCCGCGAAGGCGCGCTCGAGCGACCGCCGTGCGGTGCGCGAGGCCGTCTGGCGCAGCTCACGGTCGACGACCGCCGGGAGACGGGCCAGCCGACCCTTGACGAGGTAGTCGTTGGCGCCCGCGCGCATAGCGTCGACGGCCACGTCCTCGCCCATCGTGCCGGAGACGATCACGAACGGAACGTCCGGGTCGCGTCCGCGCACCATCTGGAGCGCCCGGCCGGATCCGAACTGCGGCATGCTGTGGTCCGAGAACACGATGTCCCACGCTTCCTGCGACAGGGCCTGGTCGAGAGAAGCGCTGTCGAACGCACGCTCGTACGTGACGTCGTAGCCGGAACGGCGCAGCTCGCGAGCCAGAAGCTCCGCGTCATCCGCCGAGTCCTCGACGATCAATACGCGGAGCGGCGTGCTCAACGCGTCGGCGGCTGCGGAGGCGGCTCGTTCAGGACAAGCCAGTACATCCCCAGCTCGCGCACCGAATCAACGAAGCGCGTGAAGTCGACCGGCTTGCGGATGTAGCTATTCGCGCGTAGCTCGTAACCACGAAGGAGATCCGACTCTTCTTTGGAGGAGGTCAGGATCACGACGGGCAGGAGCTTCGTCCGCGAGTCCTCCCGGAGCTGGCGGAGCACCTCGAGACCGTCCACCTTTGGGAGCTTCAGGTCGAGCAGGACGAGCTGGGGATCCGGCTCGGTGCGGCCCTTATGCCGATCGCGCTTGAACAGCCAATCCAGAGCCTCGGCGCCGTCGCGGACGACCACGATGCGATTACCGATGTTGTTCTTGGCGAACGCGCGCAGCGTGAGAGCTTCGTCGTCAGGGTTGTCCTCGACGAGGAGAATGATCTTCGTCTCGTCTAACACCGCTCACCGCCACCGCGAGAATTCGCTTAATTCGGAACTGCCCATGCGGGCGCCAACAGAGTTATAGGTTCCTTGGCTCCCTATTGAAAAGCATACTTACGTATAGTTGAAACGGGATTCGCTAACGGGTGCCGGGCTCGGAAACAAGGCGATCGGGCACGATCGCCACCGAGCTGAAGACCGCGGGGACGACGTCAACGAGGCAGAGCGTCGCGCCCGCAGGTGGACGACATCGTCGGCCGTCGTTTGACGGCTTCATCCTTCGCGACCCCATGACGGGCCGCGATTTCTCGTCGACTCTTGGGCCCGCTGTCAGCGGGCGACCGACCGAGCGCCATCACGCCCGTCGCTCGCACAAGGCGTTTCGCGACCGTAAAGTGTCGAGCCTATGGAAGCACTGAGGACGGAACCGTCCGGCGATAAGCCGGCCTCCGCCGAGGGGATCTACGTGTACTGCATCATCGAATCGGCCGAGCCCAGGTTTTTTGGGAAGATCGGGATCGGCGGCCGCTCGGACGACGTCTACACGGTGCACCACGAAGATCTCGCCGCCGTCGTCAGTCGCAGTCCCCTCCTCGTGTACGACCCCACCCGCGAGAACGCGCTCACGCACGAGCACGTGAACGAGGTCGTGATGATCGACAACAACTTCACGCCCGTTCCGATGAGCTTCGGCACCCTGTTCAAGACTGAGGACGACACCCGCGAGTTCCTGAAGGACACGTACAAGGAGCTCCGGGACGTGCTGCGCAAGATGAAGGACAAGCTCGAGTTCGGTCTGAAGATCAATTGGGACCGCGAGTCGGTGCTCACCGAGGTCGAGCGCGACTACGAGGAGATCCGCCGGCTGAAAGCCGAGATCGAGACGAACCAGCAGACCTCGACGTATTTCGCGCGCATGCAGCTGGGCCGTTTGGTCGAGCAGGCGCTCGCCGAGAAATCCGAGGCATACGTCCGCGAGATCTACGAGTCCCTGCAGGACTCGGTCATCGCCTCACGCTCGAACAAGGTCATCGGCGACCGCATGATCATGAACGGCGCGTTCCTCGTCGCGCGCGATCAGGCCAACCAGTTCGACAAGAAGGTCCAGGAGATCGGCAAGCGCTTCGAGGGCAAGCTGTCGTTCAAGTACACCGGCCCGTGGCCGCCGTACAACTTCGTGACCATCCGTCTGAAGCTGGACACGTCGCCAGGGGCGAAGGCGGCGAAGTAGATGCTGGAGCGGGGCGCCGGGTCGACCACGTGATCCTCTTCAAGCTCCTGGCGCTGCCCGTGACGGCGCCCGCTGCTGGCATCCGCTATTGCCTCGAGAAGGTGCTGGAGCTCGCCGAGCAGCAGATGTGGGATGAGGATCCCGTCCGAGAGCAGCTCATCCTGGTGAACGAGGCCTTCGAGGAGGGCCGGATGCCCGAAGCCGAGTTCCGCGAGCGCGAGGCCGAGCTTCTCGCGCGCCTGCGCGAGATCCGCGAGCACAAAAAGGCGGCCGCGGAGGCGCAGCTTTCGGCGATGCCGGACGAGGGCGCGCGGGGAGTCGTCATCGAGCTTCCAGACGAGTTGCGATGAGCCCGCTGCGGTACGTCTACGGCATCGGGCGGGCTGCCGACGCAGCTCGCGTCGCCGCCGCGGGTCTCCTCGGCATCGACGAGCGGCCCGTCGGCTGTGTCGTCGAGGGCGCCCTGCTCGCCGCCGCGAGCGACGTCGACGAGACGGAGTACGGCGAAACGGCCCTGAACGAGCACGTGCGTGATCTCGATTGGCTTTCCGCGCGCGCCGCGCAGCACCAGGCGGTGAATGGGCGTCTGCTGGAGCTTCTCGGAACGGTCCTGCCGTTGTCGTTCGGCGCGATCTATCGGGACGACGACCGCGTGCGCGAGATGCTGCGCGAGGACGCGAGCGACCGGAGTGCGCGGCTGGCAACGCTCGCCGGCCGCTCCGAGTGGGTGGTCACGGTCTCCCGAGATGCGGACGCGCCGGCCGACGACGCGGAGGTCCGGGCGCTCGACGCGCAGATCGCGGCGAGCCCGCCGGGCCGCGCGTTCCTCCTCGACAAGCAGCGCGGCACGACGCTCTCACGTTCGGTCGAGCGACGCGACAGTGATGCCGCCGCGACCGCGCTCGCCGCCCTCGAAAGCGTCGCGCAACGCACGTACCAAGAGGCGGTCGTGGCCGGAGGCGCCGACGCCGTGGCGCTGCGGTTATCGATCCTCGTTGCGCGCGACCGCGAGCCGGCGCTCGCGAAGGCCGTTCGGGAGCTGGAAAGCCGGCTGGCCGAGCGTGGCTATCGCGTGCACGCTACCGGACCGTGGCCCGCATATCGCTTCGGAACGATGTCGTGACGCGCGAAGCAGCGGCGCTCGACGTCCCGCTGGTGGAGCTGGTCGACCGCCTGCTCAATCGGGGCGTCGTGCTCACCGGAGAGCTGACGATCTCCGTCGCCGGCGTCGATCTGATCTATCTCGGGCTCAGCGTCGTGCTGTCATCGGTCGACACGATCCGGCGCGCGGGAGCCGAGGTTTGACCTTCCTGCTTCGCGCGATCGTCGCGGCCGCGGACGCCGCCGTCGCGGCGGACGTCGGTCTCCGCGCGGTGTCGGGAAAAAGCGTCGCGGCCCTCGCGTCGCCGTGGAACGGCACGACTGCGGCAAGTGAAGCGGAGCTGGTCGACCACCATCGGACGATCCAGGCCGTCTTCGAGCGGGTCCCCTGCCTCCCGGCTCGGTTCGGCGGTGTGTTCGCCGACGAGGGGGCCATCCGCGCGCGCCTTGCGGAGCGCGACGGCGACTTCGCGTCCCAGCTGGCCCGTCTGGGGCATCGCTGCGAGCTTGCCATCACCTGCGCCTGGCGTGATAAAGGAGCGACACCGCCCGTCCCGGTCGTCCCTGCCAGTACCGGGCGCGCGTACCTGGAACGCGGCCTGGAGCGGAGCCGCGGCGAACGGACGCGCGAGCGGCGCGCGGAGGAGATCGTCGCTCGTCTTCTCGGTGAACTGGCGGTCGAGCCAGCGTTCCTTCGCCACCGGACTTGCCCCAGACCCGCTGTGGCCGTATCAATGTCGGCCTTGGTGACGCGCGACGAGATCGACGAGATCACATCGCGCCTCGAGCGGGTGGGCGCGCAGCTTCCTGACGTCACGATCGTCGTGCAAGGACCCTGGGCACCGTATACGTTCGCGGTGAGCGAATGACGCCGCCCGCCGAAACCACAAAGATCGAGCTCGAGCTCCGCGAGGAGCTCGCGCGCCTCCGCGCGCTGCTTCCGGAACGCATCGACCTCGACCCGGCCGACCTCGAGCGCGGACTCGCGGGTCTGGTGCTGACACTGGTGGAGTTCTTGCGCCAGGTCCTCGAGCGCCAGGCGATCCGGCGGATGGAGGGCGGCACACTCTCCGACGACGAGGTGGAGCGCGTCGGTCTCGCGCTCATGAAGCTTCAGGAGAAGATCCGCGAGATCGCGCAGCAGTTCGGGCTCGACGAGGACGACATCCAGCTCCGCATCGGAGCGGCGTCATGACCATGCGACTTCCCGCGGGACCACAGGCGAATTCGGCGACCCTCGTCGATCTGCTCGACCGCGTGCTCGACAAAGGCCTGGTCGTGGCCGGCGACGTGAGCGTGTCGCTCGCGAACGTCGAGCTGCTCACGATCCGCATTCGACTGCTCGTGTGCTCGATCGACAAGGCCGAGCAGATCGGCCTCAACTGGTGGCGCAGCGAGCCCGCGTTCGGCGGCAAGAAGACCGACGGCGTTGGCGCAGGGGATGTGGCGCGCCTCGAGGCGCGCATCGCCCAGCTCGAGCGACAGCTCAAGACAAAAGGGGGTTAGCAGATGGCGGTCGTAGAACGCAGCCCGGGTGGCTCGAGCCTCATCGATGTCCTCGATCGCATCCTGGACAAGGGCATCGTCATCGACGCCTGGGTCCGCGTCTCGCTCGTCGGCATCGACCTGATCACCGTCGAAGCGCGCGTGGTCGTCGCCTCCATCGATACCTACCTTCGGTACGCCGATGCGCTTGGCCTCTCGCCGCGCCAGGCGACCGGAACGCTTGGCGCCGGCGCAGGCTCGGTCGACGCCACGACGAGCCGAGCACGTACGACGCAGGAGCGGTAAGCCGCAAGGCCGAAGCGATGCGAGATCTCGCCGAGCGACAGCGGGAGGAGGCCACCGGCCGTGACCCGCGCGAGACGCTCGAGCCGATGCTGGATGACCTTGTGCGCGGCCTCGGCTACGACAAGGCGGTCGTCCTCGTCTACGACGAGGCGATCGCGTCGCTGCGCGGGCTTTTCGGCTGGAGCGTCACCGACGAGCAGGCGCGCCGGCTCGTTGTAGGCGTCGCGGGCTCGGACAATCCCCTGGTCGTCGCCCTCCGTACCGGTGCCCCGCAGCGGGTCGATCTCCTTGACGGCGCGACGCTGGACGAGAACACCAGCGCCGCTCTCGCCGCCATGGGCATCGGGAGCTTCGTGGCTGCGCCGCTCCGCTCCGCGAGTGGACGTAGCGACGGACCGCGCGCGGTGGTCCTCCTCGCACGCAAAGACGGTGTCCGCGACATCGATCTCGACCGGCTCGTCCCCTTCGCGCGGCAGGCGAGCGCCGCGCTCATGCGCGAGCAGGACGTACAGGTCTTGCGCCGCGCGAGCGAGTCGCACGCGGTGGAGAAGGAATGGCTCTGGTGGATGGTCAACTCCGTCGCCGACCCGGTGCTCGTAACGGACCCGCAGAACGACATCCTCCATCTCAACCGTCGCGCGGAGAATCTGTTCCGTTCGAGTGACGAGGATTCCGCGGGCAAGCGCCGCGCGATATGGATGAATAACTTCCTCTTCACCGCGGCGCTGTCGGCCTGGAATCTCGACACGGCGAGCCGGGCCACGAACCGCGAGGTGACGCTCGTCGATCCCGTCGAGGGCACCGAGCTGATCTACGAAGTCATCACCATGCCGGCGCTGAACCATCGCATCGGCGAACGCGGCGTCGTGTCGGTCCTGAAGGACGTCACCGACATCCGCCACATGACAGAGGAGCTCGCTCGCAGCGCGGAACGTATCCAGACCGCCGACCTGCAGATCCGAGCGGAGCGCGACCGGCTCGACCTCGTCCTTCGCAGCGTGCCCAACCCGATCATCGTGGTCGACAATGACAACGAGATCCTCACGCTGAACGCTGCGGCCCAGCGTCTCTTCACGCCGACGCAATACAGCGGGCGCCGCGACCAGCTCGCGCTCGCCAACGACGCGCGCTTCACGTCGTTCCTCTCGCAGCTCCGCCTCGAGCCGTCGGCCACGAAGCGCGGGGAGGTGATGCTCACCGACCCGGAGACCGAAGAGCATCTGGAGATGGAGGTAACGGCAGCGGACGTACGCGGACCTCACGGCTCCGTCGTCGCGACGGTCACGGCGATGCAGGACGTCGGCCGTCTACGCGAGCTCGAGCGCCGCCGGCTGGAGCAGGTGCTGTTCGACACCGAAAAGCTCGCGGCGACCGGTCGGCTCGCGGCTTCGATCGCGCACGAGATCAACAACCCGCTCGAGGCGGTCCAGAACTCGCTCTATCTCCTGTCCCGGTCCATCCCTGAGGGGGCGACCGAGCGATCCTTCCTTGATATCGCCACACGCGAGACGCAGCGCATGTCGCGCATCCTCCGCCAGATGCTCGGCTTTTACCGTCCGACGACCGCGATGGCGCCGACGGACGTAAATGCGCTGGTGGCGGAGGCCGAGACGCTCGTCGCAAAGCGGCTGCGCGAGAACGGCGTGCGCATCGAGAAGGAGCTTCTGCCAACACTGCCGCTCATCCGCGCGTCGGCGGATCAGCTGAAGCAGGTCCTCCTGAACCTCTTCCTCAACGCCACCGAGGCGATGCCGAGCGGTGGCAGACTCATCATCGCGACGCAGACCGGCGGCGGCGAGCTCGATGCACATTCACCCGACGTCGTCCGGATCGACGTGCGCGACAGCGGCACCGGCATCAGCGAGGAGGCGATCGCGCGGATCTTCGAACCGTTCTTTTCGACGAAGATGGAGAAGGGCACCGGTCTCGGCCTGTGGGTCTCGCACGGCATCGTGCAGGCGCACGGCGGGACGTTGAAAGTGCGCAGCCGGCCCGGCCAGGGCACGACGTTCACGATCACCCTACCGATCGCGGGACCACAGGACGATGGTGGTCAGTAAGGTCCTCGTCGTCGACGACGAGCAGAGCGTCGCGACGACGATCAAGGCCATCCTGCAGCTCGACGGAAACGAGGTGACGGCCGTCACGACCGGCAAGGAGGCCCTGGCCCAGATACGCGAGCACGAATTCGACGTCGTGCTGACCGACCTGCGGCTCGATGACCTTGATGGCATCGAGATCCTGCGCGAAACGCAGAAGCTCTGGCCCGACACCGTCTCGATCATGCTCACGGGCTACGCCTCGCTCGAATCGGCGGTGACGGCACTGCGCAGCGGCGCCTACGACTACCTCATCAAGCCGTCGGATGTCGACGAGCTGCGCGCCACCATCGGACGGGCTCTCGAAAGGCGCCGGCTGCGTCAGCGCCTTGTCGAGCTCGAGCAGCTCGACAAGCTCAAGACACAGTTCCTCTCGATGGCCTCGCACGAGCTGCGCACGCCGCTGACGGCTGTGAGCGGCTTCATGCAGATCGCGCGGCGCCGCATGTCACGCATGGCCGGGGCGAGTGACATCCCGGATGCGTGGCGCGAGGAGGCGCACAAGTCGGATGAGACGCTCGAGATGGCGAACCGCCAGGCGAAGAAGCTGGCGCGCCTGATCGATGAGCTCCTAGACGTGTCGCGGCTCCAACAGGGTCGGGTCGAGATGCGCCTCGCGGAGATCGAGCTCGCGGACGTCGTCCGTGAGGTCGGGGAACGGATGCGCCTGCTCAGCCAGGGCCACGAGATCGAGACGACCGTCGACGGAGCGGCCCCGATCGTCGGTGACCGCGACCGCATCGAGCAAGTCCTCGAGAACCTCGTCGGCAACGCGATCAAGTACTCACCCGACGCCGGCCGCATCGAGATGTCGCTGCGAGTGAATGGCGCGAACGCGACCATTTCGGTGCGCGACCAGGGCATCGGCGTCGCTCCAGGCGAGGTCGAGAAGATCTTCGGCCTCTTCTATCGGTCGCCCGACCCGCGCGCGGATCACGTCGGCGGTCTCGGGCTGGGCCTGTACATCAGTCGCGAGATCGTCTCGCGGCATCACGGGCGACTGTGGGCCGAGCGCAACCCGGAAGCGGGCACGACCTTTCACGTGACGCTCCCGCTATCGCGGTCAGGTCCCGCGAAGAAGCTCGAACCGCGTGACTAACGCCGCCGGTGCGTAGCTCCGCCAGCATGTGAAGGCGACGGCATCACGGCACAGTCGCATAGCACGCGCTCCTCCAGCAGCTGCCGATCCCAGCCACCCAGGTCCGCGGCAACGTCGTATGTGCTCTGCAGGAAGCTCAGAAGAGTGGCCGCGGGATCCGCGGCGGTCCGCACGGCTTCGTAGGGAAGGATGAATTCGCCGCGGGCGCCGACCCAGTGCGCCGAGGTCGGCCGGATCGTCGCTTTGGCGAGCCCGGCCGGGGCCGGCATCGCATAGGAGTAGAACTCCGCCTCGGGAACATCTTCACTCCCGGGCCAGAAACCCGCGGCGATCAGCTCGTGTGAATACGCCTCGTGCATGACATGGATATGCACGTTCGGGGCGCTCCCGCCGGTATATGCCGGACCGCGACGGCCGGAGAAGCGCGCGCTCGCGAGATCGAAGCCTCCCCAGAAGAACTGCACCGGGCTGGCCTTTCCGAGGAAGTCAGCACGGAAGCGGTCGAAGACGATCTGCGTCCGGAGGAGAACGGCGTGAAGCCGCTGCACCCTCTCGCGGTCATACGGGCGGACTTCCAGGTCCTCCGCGAATGGGACGACGACGGGGACTTCGACGGGGACCGGCAGGATGCGCGGGTCGGGCACGCCGAGCTGAGCGAGCGCCTCCTGCACCTCGCGATAGAAATCCGCGACGGACATCGGACGCAGGCGGACCCTGGCGCGGCCACCGCGGCTCGTGACGAGCATGAGCTCGTGGTCGAGAAAGTCGAAGTCGATCTGGAGCGCATCGCTCCCGGTCGGCATGAGCGCCGTCGTCAGGCCGCGCGGCGTCACGTAGAGCGTCGAATTCCACCAGTGGTTCATCAGGGGCGTCAGCGCGAGCCGGATCTTTCCGACCACCTGCGTCCACATATGCAGCGCGTGAAGCGTGTCCTTCAACTCCGCATATGCCAGCGGTGGCCAAATGTCCACGGCCCGGCCGGTCGACGCCATTTCGGTCAATTCTCGAGCCCACTCACACGGGCTAGAACATAGGCACGCGGGCTTAACTTCCCGATCATCCGGTAGATGTGCCAGAGAGAGTCTCCGAGCATGATTTCGTAGGCCTCTTTCCCGAAGCGTTCGACGTAGCGATCCGGGGAACGTAGGAGTCGCGCGGCGCGTAGGAGCCGGCGACCTCCATCGCCGCTGTCCTCCTCGGCGCGCTCGCCCCACTCGCTGCCGAGCTCGGTGCGCTGTTCTATCCGCAGACCCGCGGCGGCGATTGCCGCCTCGGTGAGCCGCACGTCCATGCTCGCCGGAACCACGCGCATGGCGCTCCAAAGCCATTCGGCCTCGTGTGGCTCAAGCCGGTCGGTGCCGAACCACTGGCACACCAGAGCTCGGCCCTCCTCTCGCAAGACCCTGCGCCACTCCGCAAAGACCTTGACCACTTCGTCTACGTGGACCAGAACGTCGCGACACCAGATCAGATCGACAGTCGCGTCCTC
>Ga0307277_10001142_pt1 | contig 10313 bp, 8 predicted proteins | sample ER_DNA_116_FD_194473 | JGI IMG/M metagenome (GOLD analysis project Ga0307277, IMG submission 194473) | Bulk soil microbial communities from the East River watershed near Crested Butte, Colorado, United States - ER_DNA_116 | ecosystem: Environmental > Terrestrial > Soil > Floodplain | place: USA...
TCCGCTCGCACGGGAGCTCGAGCTCTGCTACGCGAACATCTCGCTCGTGACGGACTACGACGTGGGCGTGGGCGACGCAGCTCCGGTGACACACGACGAGGTGTTGCGGGTCTTCACGGAGAACAACGCGCGTCTGCGGGACCTTCTGTTCGCCGTGATCCCGGCGCTGCCCGAGAAACGGGACTGTCCCTGCGCGACCGCGCTTACCGGCGCCCGGCTGGAGCCCTGAAGTCCGGACTTCCCGGGCGGACCCTATGATCGGGCCATGCCCACACCGATCCTCGTGACCATCGAGCTTCGCTTCAAGACCGAGCAGGATCCCGAGCAGCTGGCGGAACGCGTCCGCGAAGCCGTGCGGATGATCGTCGGCCGCGAGGACCTGGAGGAGTTCCGTTGGCGCGCCATTCCACTCGGCCCGGAACCCGGGACGGTCCGCGGCTCCAAGCGGTGAGCGAGTCCGGCCCGCTCTCGCCTGCAGCCCTCGAGAAACTCCGCTCGAAGTGACGGATCTCATAGCGGCAGGCACCGCTTCGCGCTAGCCTCCGCCTCCACCCCCTCCCTTCCCGCTGCGGCACCCCTAGGAGAGGAGGGTGAATGAGGAGGAAATGGTCGCCGGCCTCGAAGCTGTTCGGGGCACTCGCCGTGATCTTTTCCATCGCGGCCTTCGCGATCGTTCGCGGGTATGCCGCTCGCGTCCAGGCTCTCGCCCCGGCGCTGGGGAGTCCCGTACCTGTCCTCGTCGCGACCCGGGCCCTCCCCAGGGGGACGCAGTTGTCCCCCGACATGCTCCGGGCGGCCTCGCTGCCGTCGAGATTCGCGCCTCCGGGCCCGGTCGGCAGCACCTCCGCCGCGGTGGGTCGCACCTTGCTCGCCGGGCTCGGTGCAGGGGAGGTCCTCACCCGGACGAGACTCGGTGCAGCGGGAGCGGGGCCGATTGCCGCGCTCGTCCCGGAGGGGCTTCGGGCATTCTCCGTGGCCACGTCGATGCCCGCCGGCGCGGTACGGGCCAGAGACCACGTCGATCTCCTCGCGACGTTCGCGGGGGGGCGGCCCCACACGGAGACCGTCGCTTCGGCCATCGAGGTGCTCATGGTCCTTCCGCCGGGAGGTGAGGCCGGCTCCTCCGCCGGAGCCGGGACGGCGAGCGGGCCGGATACGGGCGGTCCGGACATCGGCGGCCTGGGAGAGGAGGCCCAGACGCTGGTGCTCCTGGTCCGGCCGGATCAAGCCGAGCAACTGGCGTACGCGCGCGCGTTCGCCGACATCAGCATCTCGGTGGAGGGAGCCGGTGCCGAAGGCGACTGAGCTCCCGGTTCGTGGCGCAACCCCACGGCGCCCGATACCCTCGCGTTGGTGTCCGCTCGGCGCCGGCTCCTCATCGTGGTCATCGCGTCCGCGGCGGCGGCCTCCACGCTCGTGGCCGTGGGGGTCCTCGCGGTGGGGTGCTCTCCTTCCCAGGCCCCAGCCGCTCGCGGGCCCTCCCCCGGCGCGGCCGCCACCGCTTCGGGTGGCGACCGACCGCTCAATATCGTCCTGATCGTCACCGACGACCAGCGATCCGACACGCTTCGGTTCATGCCGAATGTCGAGCGCCTGCTCGCCGGGCACGGGGTCACCTTTCGGAACTTCTTCGTGACCACGCCCCTGTGCTGTCCTTCCCGGGCGAGCATCCTGACCGGCCAGTACTCCCGCCACACCGGGGTCCTCGACAACTTCGGTCCGCACGGGGGAGCCATTTCGTTCGACGACCACTCCACTGTGTCGACGTGGCTATCCGGCGCCGGGTACACCAATGCCCTGGTCGGCAAGTACCTCAACCAGTACAGCGCGCTGGGCCGGTGCTACTTCCCACCCGGCTGGGACGAGTGGGACGCACGGATCTCGGAGCCGCAGTCGCACTACTTCGACTACACGCTGGACGAGAACGGCCGACTGGTGAACTACGGGCGGAGACCGGCCGACTACTCGACGACCGTGATCACCCGGAAGGCCGTCCGCTTCATCCACTTGACCCCGGAACCCTTCTTCCTGTACCTCGGGACCACGACCCCTCACGTCCCCGCGAGGACCCTGCCTCGCGACGGGGGACGATTCCGCGGGCTTTCTCCGTCCCGGCCGCCGTCGTTCGACGAGACCGACGTCGAGGACAAACCGTGGTCGGGCCTGATCCAACCCCTGGGCACGAGCCAGATCGCATCCGCCGACCGGACCCGCGAGCACATGATCGAGTCGCTGCAAGCGCTCGACCGCTCCGTCGCAACGCTCGTTCGGGAGCTGCGGACGGAGGGACGCCTCGGGCGCACGGTGATCCTGTTCACCTCGGACAACGGGTACCTGTTGGGCGAGCACCGCCTGGTCTCGAAGATCTGGCCGTACGAGGAGGCCCTCCGCGTCCCGCTGGTGATTCGCGTTCCCTGGCTCGCTTCCCCACGCACGGACTCTCACCTCGCCCTGAACATCGATCTCGCCCCGACGATCGCCGAACTGGCGGGGGTTCGACCGTCCATCGCGCAGGACGGCCGAAGCCTCGTCCCGCTGATGCGTGGACAGGGCGGATCGCGCGGGCGCAACGCGTTCGTGGTGGAGTGGCTCGGCGACCGCGGGGCGGACCCGGAGGCGCCGCCGCCCTACGAGGGGATCCACACGAGCCGCTACGTGTACGTCGAGTACCGGAACGGCTGGCGCGAGCTCTACGACCTGGCGCGGGACCCCTACGAGCTCGAGAATCTCGCAGACGACCCGGCCCGCACCATACTCCGCACGACCCTCGCGACGGAGCTCCACCGCCTTCTTCGCGAACCTGCCAGACCGGGCACCTGAGCCAGAGCTCACGCGCCGGCGATCATCATCTCCCGAACCAGAACGGTGGGCGACCCGATGGACCCGAAGAACCTGAGGTCGGACCCCACGCCTTCCACTCCCCGAAGCATGTCGGTGAGCGTGCTGGCCACCGTCATCTCCCGAAGGGGCTCGGCCAGCTCCCCGCCGGCGATCCGCAGCCCCGTAGCTCCCACGGAGAACTCACCCGAGATCGGGTTGGCTCCCGAGTGGACCCCGGATACCTCCTGGATGTAGACACCACCGTCCGCGCCCTCCAGGAGCTCCGTGGAGCTCGGCCGTCCGGGGACCAGGAACAGGTTGGTGGGCGACACGCCGGGGGGGGTCCGGTAGCCGCCCCTCCCCGCGTTCCCGGTCGACAGCGCCTGGCCTCGTCTCGCGGTGTACGTGTTGTGCAGGAACGCGGCGAGCCGGCCGCGTTCGATGAGCGTCGTGCGACTGGTGGGCACACCCTCGTCGTCGAACGGGGCCGCCGCCGGACCGTCGACGAGACGCCCGTCATCGACGAGCGCCACGGCCTCGGATCCCACTACCTCGCCGAGGACGTCGGCGAACAGTGACCGCCCCTTCTGCACGGCGTCTGCAGAGAGCGGGCCGGACAGGACGCCGAGGAACGCGACCGCTGCCGCCGGGTCGAGCACGACCGGCAGGCGGGCGGTGGGCGGCTTCTTCGCTCCGAGCAGCCGGGCTCCGCGCTCCGCTGCCTCCGCCGCGCAGGCCAGCCAATCGAGCTCGTCGATCTCCCGTCCCAGGCGGAACGCGTACCCGGTCTGCGTCTCCCCGTCACGCTCCGCGAGTGAGCTCACGGCGCACCAGCAATCCGTCCGCGCGTACTCCCGCGCCGGTGCGACCGTGGAGGCGACGGCGATCCTGGACACCGCGTCGCCGTACGCCGCCTGTTCCACCTTGCGTACGTCCTCGTGCGAGCGGGTCGCTGCCTTGTCGAGCTCAAGCGCGAGCGAGACCTTCCGCTCGACGGCGGCCTCGGCCAGCGCCGCCCGGTACAGCTCCGGGATCGCGCGCGCCCCGTCGGACGACGGGAGCCCATTGCCCTCGTCCGTCGTGGACAGCACGGCGTTGGCCCGGGCGCGTGCCACGGTCTCCTCGACCTCCTCCGGAGACGGATCGGCCGTATACGCGTACCCGAGGCGGCCGTCGTCGATCACCCGAACCCCCACGCCGCGGGTTTCTGCGGAGGTGAGCGACTCGACCTCTCCCCCACGGGCCCTCACCTGTGTACGGCGAGTCTCCTCCGCGTAGGCTTCCACCTGCTCGCCGTCCCGCGCGGCTCGCACCGCGGCGGCGCAGAGGTCCACCAGGTCAGCCACCGGTTCCTCCCACCGTCATTCGCGTGATCCGCAGGGTGGGGCTGCCGTTGCCCACCGGCACCCCTTGTCCCTCTTTCCCGCACGTGCCCTGCAGCGTCTCGAAATCGTCCGCCACCGCGTCGATCGCGGCGAGGATCCCGACGCCGTTGCCCACCAGGTTCGCCCCCCGGACCGGACGGGTGATCTCGCCGTTCTCGATCAGGTAGGCCTCGGTCACCCCGAACACGAAGTCGCCCGTCGCGGGGTTGACCTGGCCGCCACCGAGGTGCTTCGCGTACAGCCCCTTCGCCGTGTCGCCGATGACGTCGTCCGGGTCCGATTGGCCAGGGAGGATGTAGGTGTTGGTCATCCGCGGGATCGGGAGGTTCGCGTAGGACTGACGGCGCCCGTTCCCCGACGAGGGCGCCCCGTCCCGCTCGGCGCGCAGCCGGTCGTACAGATAGGACTCGAGGACTCCTTCCTGGAACAAGACGGTTCGTTCCGCGGGCCAGCCCTCGTCGTCGAACGAGAACGAGCCCCACGCGTTGGCCACGGTGGCGTCGTCCACCCCCGACACCAGCGGCGAGGCCAGCGTCTGGCCGAGCTTTCCGCGATAGATCGATGAGTCCTTCTGGACCAGGTCGGCTTCGAGGCCGTGCCCGCAGGCCTCATGGAACAGGACACCGCCGCCGCCGGGCCCCATCACCACGGCCATCTCCCCCGCGGGCGCCCCCACTCCGTCGAGCATGGTCACGGCCTGCCGAGCGGCCTTCTCCGCGATCTCCCGGGGGGGATGCTGATCGACGAACTCCACACCGGCCAACCCCGCGGGCCCCTCGAACCCCGTCTGGATCACGCCCTCACGGGCGGCGACCACCTGGACGGCCAGGCGGATCCGTGGGCGCTCCTCCTCGACCAGCCGGCCGTCCGACGTGGCGATCAGGACCCGCTGGACCGAATCGCCGTACCCCGCGACCACCTGACGGACGGCGGGGTCCACGGCGCGGGCGGCGTCGTCCGCCTCGCGCAGCCACTCGACCTTGCGCTCGGGCGGGAGATCGGCCGCCACCCGTTCGGCCTTGTGCACGACCGGCGGCTCCACACGGCGAAGGTCGACCACACGGCCGGCCTCGCCTTCGCGAACGGAGGCCGACGCCGCCGCCGCCGCTTCCAGCAGGGAATCCCGGTCGAGCCGGTTGGAGTACGCGTAGGCCGCCGTGTTCCCGTGGACGACCCGGACGCCGGCACCGCGATCCAGACCGGAGGAGAGCTCCTCGATCTTCCCGTCGTCGAGGCGGATCGCGGCGGTGATGCGTTCCTCCACGAACAGCTCCGCGAAGCTTCCGCCACGCGTCAGGGCGGCGGACAGCACCTCTTCGATCAGCGAACGGTCGAGCACCCGGCCTCCCCGCGTGTGCCCGGCCCGAGCGGCCGGGGCGGGCGATTCTAACCGCGCTCCCTGCACGTGCCCGGGCAGGGTGGACGGTTCCCACTCCGCCGGGCGAATAGCATTGGCCCACCTTGAGCCAGGAAGCCGGGCGACGGTCGAAGCAGAGCGCGGCCGACCTCGCTCTCCTCGTCGGCGTGGCCGTTCTCCTGCTCGCCTTCTTCGTGTGGCGCTACCCGGCGAAGGGGTTCGGCTTCCCGGTCGGGCCCGATGCGCCGGTCTACCTGTGGTGGACCCGACTGGCCGGGCACGAGGGCCTGTCGGCCGTGGGCGTGCGGTCGGGCCTTCCTGCACTCGCGCTGATGATGGCGGGGGCCCTCCACGTGTCCCAGGCCGAGGTCTTGGCCGGCCTGGGGGCGGCGCTGGGAGCGGCGACGGGGCTGGCCGCAGCGGCGCTGGTCGCCACGGCCGCGGCCGCCGTGGGCGAGTGGGCAGATCCGGCCGGCGCGACGAGGCTCAGGTGGGTCCTCGCCGCGGTGCTCGCGGGAACCTTTGCGATCCATCTCGCGGACGGGTACTACGCGAACCTCGCGTTCGTGGTCGTGTTCCTGGCGGCCTGTGCGGCGCTGATCTGCGGGACGAGGCCCGCAACCGTAGGTGCCGGTGCGCTCCTCGCCGCCGGTGCCATCGCGCACCCCTTGTTCTTCGCCGTTGGGACCGTCATCCTCGTCCTGGCCGCGGCGTCGAGCTTGCTCGGGAAGCACGACGGTCGGAGGGAAGGTGTCCGGATCGCCGCCGCGCTCGTGGGAGGCGGCGCGGCCGGTGGCGCGCTCCTGGGTTCCGTCCTCATCGGCGCCGACCCGTACACCGTGGACACGTCGAAGGACGCATTCCTGCGACGCGCGGGGCTCGATTCCAGCCTCCGCCACGACTATCTGGATCGCCTGTCCAGACACTGGGCGCGCTACTGGCTTCCGGTCTCCGTACCGCTCGCCGGCTGGGCCGCCCTGCGTGAACGCGGCCCCCTCGGTCGGCTGCTTCGGGCATGGGGGGTGGTGACGGTCGTGGGGATCGCGGGAGCGCTCGTCACCGGCCTCGCGCCCGCCGACCGGTTCATCACGTTCGCGTACGTCCTGCCGACCGGAGCCGCCATCGCGCTTCCCTGGCTGTGGCAGCGGCTCGCCGCGCGAGGGAGGATCCTCGCGACGAGCATCTGCGCGCTCCTTGTGGCTGCCATGATCGGCGGCGCCTTCGTGACGTCGCTTCGCTCCCGCCCATTCCTCGAGCCTGCCGAGCTCCGCGCCGTTGCCGCCGCGGGCGGCGTGGCCGAGTCCGCGCCCGCCGGGACGCCGCTGGTGTTCTTGGTCGACAACCGCCGCCCCACGATCTCCTTCCTGGCCACCCGGGCGGGGAACGTGATCAGGGCGGGGCTGCCACCCGGCCTGATCCGGGATGTGTACGTCTACGTGGGGTCGCCGAGGCAGTTCCTCGCCGGACGCCCCACGCTGATCGGCGAGGACGAGCACGACGCGCTCTCGCGCCTGTATCTGCGTGACCTGCGGGCCGCAGGGGGTCGGCCCATGGCCTTCGTACTGCGCCCCTTCAACCCCGCAGGGTTCCGGGAAGCAGGGATCGACCGGACCAGGGAGATCATCGGTCCCGGGGCGGCGGTCCTCCAGCCCTTCCCCCGTGGCGTGTTCCCCGGGTACGACGCCCCGCGGCCGGCACCGGGATGGAGACTGGTCCTGGTGGGGCTGGCTTCTCTCGGCCTCCTGGTCGCCGTGGGACTCGGGTGGTCGGTGGCATCCGTGGGCGGCGGCCTGGCCGGCGGGGCGCTGGCGCCCGCATTCGGCGCCGGCGCGCTAGTCCTCGCCGGAGTGCTCGCCGACCGGCTCGGCCTGCGGCTCGGAGGTCCGGGCTCCGGCGCGGTGGCCGCGGCCGTCGGGGTGGCCGGCTACGTGTTGGCGCTCGTCCGCCCGAGGCGAGACCGGGGGCAGCCCGCCGGCGAGCGGATCGCCGGCGCGCAGGCGCCGGACGAGGTCGACGAGTAGCCAGACCAGGACGAGGAACAGCATGGGCGCCAGCACGTAGCGCCCGATCAGGAGGATCGCTCCGAAGAACCCGGGATAGTCCGCCGCCTCGGCGAGAGGCTGAGAGGCTGCCAGCGCCGCAGAGAGGAACACCAACCCGGCCAGCGGGGCGCCTGGCAGGAGCCACGCCAGGGGCAGGACCCACACCGCGTACCAGGGCAGGAGCACCGGGGAGAGCAACGCGAACAGGAGGAGAGCCCATCCCCAGGTGGCAGCCTGCTCCTGCGCGCCGGCCGGACCGTGCGACCCCCCGGAGGCGGCGCGGATGGTTCGTCTGGCCAGGGCCACGAACACCACCAGGAACGTCGCCGCGAAGGCCACCCTCACAACGGTTTGGACCGCAGCGGCGGCTTCGGCCCCGAACAGGCCGCGCGTGGCGTCGCCCAGCGCCACCCGGAAGAGCCGGGTCGGCGACAGCCAGCCGACATGCGATGCAAGCGTGGAGAGGCCGAGCGTCGGGTCGTCCATCTGGAAGAACGGCGCCGCGAACGCGACCACGAGGCCGCCGACCACGAGGGCGTGGGCGGCCAGGATCCGGAGCCGCCGACCACGAGGGCGCCGCCACACGGCCCACGCCACCAGGAGCACCAGCGCGATCGCAGCAGGTGCTTTCACCAGCGCGCCGAGCGTCAGCAGCCCCGCGGCCACGAGCTCGCGGGTCACGCCGGGTCCCACCGATCTCTCACCAGCGCCGCCGGCTCTCGACGGGCCTCCCGAGCTCGCCTCGCCGGTGAGCACCGCGAGAGCGCCGGCCACGGACAGGCCGACCAGCACGTCGTTGTGTCCGCCGCCCACGGCATGGAACAGGAAGACGGGATTGCATCCGACCACCGCCACCGCGAACGCGGACCGGCCGGGCCACAGCCTCCCGGCGACCCGCGCGATCAGGACCAGCAGGCCGATGGCGGCGAGCCCCCCCACCACCTTGAACGCCCACGTGTCGGCGGCGATGCTGGGGACCAGGCGCGTGATCCCGGCCGAGAGCATCGTGAAGGCGGGACCGTACACGGCGCGCGTGTCCCGCCACTCCGGGCCGACCACCGGGAAGACCGGGTCCGATCGGAAGTCGTTCGGCACCGCCACGTAGGGGTTCGCGTGATGCACCGACGCGATGCGCCCATAGATGGTGTAGCTGTACACGTCTCGCGAGAGGAGCACCGGCAGCGCCGACGAGACCACCACGAACGCGATCGAGATCCACAGCACGAGGCGGACCCCCAGGTTCCGCTGCCACGCCTCGCGCAGAACGAACAGGAACGCCCCGATGGCCGCCAGCATCACGACCACGGCCGTGGCTGCTGCCCAGTTCCGGCTGAAGGTGTCGAGCCCCAGTCCGCCCGCTAGCCCGCTGAAGGGCGGGTACGGCCCGGCTCCCTCGAGGAGCACCGGCGAGAGCGGTGAGCCGTTCATCCCGGCCACGGCGGCGACGGCTGCCACCGACGCCACCATGCCGGCCACGGCAAGATCCGAGGAGAGGGGACGCGGCCGCATCACCGGGGCCGACTGTACCGCGGGTGAAAGGGGGAGGAAGCGCCCGTTACCCGGGCGTGCAGACCACTCGGAGGTACCGGAACGGGTCCACCGCCCCGTTCGCCCCGGCGAGGCTCCGATCGTAGGACTGGACGGTGTTGGGGTGCCACTCGAAATGGTCGTGCGGCGAGGTGCCCTGGGCGTCGCCGGTGTTCCCCACGAACCCGACCACCTGTCCCGCCTTCACGTTCCCGGGCACACCCGGGCCGTAGGCGATCAGGTGCGCCATGTAGACGTATCCGAGGGCCCCGTGCACCTCCACCGCGTTGCCCCCCAGCGTGTTCGGGACCTTCTCCACGTACCCGTCGAACGGGGCCACGATCGGCGTGTTGAAGTCGGCGAAGATGTCGTTGCCCGCGTGGGGGTGATAGCCGCCCGCATAGCGCGGCGCCCCGTAGTCGTCCGAGTAGGCGAAGCGACCGTGCACCGGACAGGTCAGGAACGGGAAACCCTTGGGCAGGACGGTCAGGCTGTAGGCCGATCCCAGCCGCAGGACCTCCTCGACACTCGGCACCTTGACGGGGGCAGAGCGCGGTCCGGAGCCCTTGCCTCCTGGACTGTTGCCATTCGTCGAGGTGGAGCCGCCGTTCTTCCCGCTCCCGGCGGCCTTTCTTCCGTCCGTGTTCCCGGAGCCTTTGGTTCCGGTGCCCTTGGTGCCGGTTCCCTCGGTGCCGGTGCCCTTCGTGCTGGAACCCTTGGTTCCCGAACCCTTTGATCCGCCGCGCGTCTTCTTCGACACGGCCCCAGCCGGCTTCACCTGGTGAACCAGCGTCGCGTCGCCCACGATCGCATCTTCGGCGGGACCCTCGACACCGTCGTCGGGCGAGATCGACGGCGACGGGCTCGGTTGGTTCACTCCCGCCGGGACCGCGTGCACCTCTCCGTCGCCCTGCTGGTGCACGTCCGCATATTGGCCGCACCCCACCCCCAGGAGTCCTACGAGGAGGGCAGCAAGGATCGTGGGCCGGGAGCCCAAGCCAAGCATGAGCGGGTGATTCCCACCCGCTGACCTCGCTAAACGGTTCCACCGGGCCCTCGAGTCTGGTGCCGGCCACAGATTAGCCTCGTGTATGGGCCCCCCTGAGACCGGGAAGACCAAGCGACGCGTAGAGTGTGCCGGGTGTCCCCCCGGCCGTGCGCGAGCACCTCAGGGGGGAGGCC
>Ga0307277_10001143_pt1 | contig 10309 bp, 8 predicted proteins | sample ER_DNA_116_FD_194473 | JGI IMG/M metagenome (GOLD analysis project Ga0307277, IMG submission 194473) | Bulk soil microbial communities from the East River watershed near Crested Butte, Colorado, United States - ER_DNA_116 | ecosystem: Environmental > Terrestrial > Soil > Floodplain | place: USA...
CTGCTGCGCCCCTACCACGCGCGCCAGCGGGCCGAGATCGAGCGCCGCGGCGGCACCCTGGACAAGTTCATCGGCGACGGCGTCATGGCGGTGTTCGGTGCCCCGGTGGCCCACGAGGACGACCCCGAGCGGGCGGTCCGCTGCGCCCTCGGCATGCTGGCCGCCATCCAGGAGCTGAACCAGGCCCGACCCAGCCTCGACCTGGCCGTCCGTATCGGCATCACCAGCGGCGAGGCCCTGGTCCGGCTCGGCCCCGACAAGCAGACCGAGGGCGTGGTCGGCGACGTGGTCAACACCGCCTCGCGGCTCCAGGGGGTCGCGCCGGCGGGCGGGGTGGTGGTGGGGGAGACCACCTTCCGGGCCACCCGGCGGCTGTTCGACTACCAGGAGCTGGGGCCGGTCCAGGTCAAGGGCAAGGCCGACCCGGTGCCGGTGTGGCGCCTGGAGGGGGCGCGCAGCCGCACCGGCATCGAGGCCGTCCGCCTGACCGGCGCGCCCTTCGTCGGCCGCGAGGCCGAGCTGGACCTGCTCAAGGGCCTGTTCGAGCGGACCCTGGCCGACCGGACGGTGCGGCTGGTCACGGTGGTGGGGGAGCCGGGGGTGGGCAAGTCCCGCTTCGTCGGCGAGCTGGCCGCCCACGTCGACGCCCGGCCCGACCTGGTCACCTGGCGCCAGGGCCGCTGCCTGCCCTATGGCGACGGGATCACCTTCTGGGCGCTCGGCGAGATCGTCAAGGCCGAGGCCGGGGTCCTCGAGTCCGACCCTCCGGCCCAGGTGAGGGCCAGGCTACAGGCGGCCGTGGCCAGCCTGGTCGGCGACCCGTCGGAGTGCGAGTGGCTGCGGGCGCGGCTGGCCCCGCTGCTCGGCATCGCCGACCCGGACGCGGTCAAGCCGGAGCGGGCCGAGCTGTTCGCCGCCTGGCGGCGGTTCGTCGAGGCCATGGCCGCCTCCCGCCCGCTGGTGCTGGCCTTCGAGGACCTCCACTGGGCCGACCCGGCGATGCTCGAGTTCCTCCGGCACCTGGCCGAGCGCTCCGAGGGCCTGCCGCTGCTGATCGTGGCCACGGCCCGCCCCGAGCTGCTGGAGCGGCACCCCGGATGGGGCGACGCCGGCCCGGCCGCGACCACGATCCCGCTGGGGGCGCTGAGCGACCTGGAGACGGCCCGGCTGGTGGCCGCCCTGGTTGGCAGGGCGGTGCTGCCCCTCGGCGTGCAGGCCCTGCTGCTGGAGCGGGCCGGCGGCAACCCGCTGTACGCCGAGGAGTTCGCGCGCCTGCTCGCCGACCAGGGCCTGGTGGTCGACGACGAGGCCGCGGCCCTGCCCGACATCCCCCTGCCCGAGACCGTCCACGGGCTGATCGCGGCCCGCCTCGACGGCCTCGCCCCCGAGGTCAGGGCGCTGGTCCAGGACGCCGCGGTGGTCGGCCGGGTGTTCTGGCCGGGGGCGGTCGCGGCCATGGACGGCGCCGGCCCCCGGGCCGTCGAGGCCGGCCTGGCCGAGCTGGAGCGCAAGCAGCTGGTCCAGCGGGCCCGGACCTCCTCGGTCCAGCACCAGGACGAGTACGTCTTCTGGCACGCCCTGGTCAGGGACGTCGCCTACGCCCAGATCCCGAGGGTGGGCCGGGCCCGCCGCCACCAGGCGGTCGCCGAGTGGGTCGAGGTGGTGGCCGGCGAGCGGGTCGGGGACCTGGCCGAGGTGGTGGCCCACCACTACGGCCAGGCGCTGGCCTACGCCAGGGCGGCCAGGGAGCCCCAGGCGCGGATCGACCAGCTGATCGAGCCGACCCGCCGCTTCCTGATCCTGGCCGGCGACCGGACCATCAACCTGGACCTGGACCGGGCCCGGGCCTACTACCGCCAGGCCGTCGAGCTGGGCCAGCCGCGGGACCCCGAGCGCCCCCACCTGCTGGTCAGGACCGGCCGGGTGGCCTTCCAGTCCGGCGACTACCCCGAGGCGGTCGCCGTCTACGAGGAGGCGATCGCCGACCTGCGCCGCCAGGGCGACACCCAGGTCCTCGGCGCCACCCTCGGCCGGCTGGCCACCGTCTACTGGAACCAGGGCGACACCCGGCGGGCCAGCGCCGTCCTCACCGAGGCCATCGAGCTGCTGGAGCGCGAGCCGCCCGGGGCCGAGCTGGCCTCGGCCTATGTCCGAATGGCCGCTGACCGGGTCGTCTCCGGCCACGCCCGCGAGGCCCTGGCGTGGGCGGACAAGGCACTGGCCTTGGCCGATGACCTGGGCGGCCTGCCCCGGATCCGCCCCCGGGCCCTGGACGCCCGCGGGACGGCCCGTTGCGACCTGGGCGACTTCGGCGGCATGGATGACCTCCGCGCCGGCCTGGCCCTCGGCCTCGAGCTGGGCTCGGGCTACGACACCGCGGTCCTCTACAACAACCTGGTCGAGCCCGTCTGGTTGGTCGAGGGCCCGGACGCCGCCCTGGCCGTCTGCGAGGACGGGGTCGACTTCGCCGAGCGCCGCGGCCAGAGCGAGGCCGCCATGTGGCTGCGCGCCTCGACCCTCGGCCCGCTGCTCGACCTGGGCCGCTGGGACGAGGCCGTCGCCCTGGCCGACGAGGCGATCGCCTGGGACCTGGCCCACGGCGGCGACTACCTGGCCATCGGCTGCCGCCGCTACGTCACCCTGATCCTGACCTGGCAGGGCGACCTGATCGCCGCCCGCGACCTCTCCACCCGGGTCCTGCCAAGGGCCAGGGAGATCGACGACCTCCAGCAGCTGATGCCCGCCCTGGTCAACGCGGCCCTGGTCGCCCAGGCGACCGGCGACCAGGCCGCCGCCCTCGCCCTGGTCACCGAGGCCGCCCAGCTCGCCGCCGGCCGCGCCGGCGGCAACCGCTTCCTCGGCCAGTACGTCGCCGACATGGTCCGGGTCGCCGCCGTTCCCGCCCCCGCCCTGGCCCGCGAGCTGATCGGACAGGCCGACCCCAGCGCCACCAGGTACCGCCTCGCCACCACCACCGCCAGCGCGGTCCTGGCCGAGGCCACCGGCGAGCTCGAGCAGGCCGCCGCCATCTACGCCGCCGCCGCCGCCGGCTGGGGCGACTACCTCCAGGCCCTCGAGCACGCTCTCGCCCTGCTCGGCCAGGGCCGCTGCCTCGCCCGCATGGGCAGGCCCGAGGGCGAGCCCGTGCTGCGGGTCGCCCAAGAGCGCCTCAGGGCCCTCGGCGCCCGGCCCTCCGCGGCCGAGGCCGCCTCCCTGCTGCGCGGGCTTCCGCCAGGGCCGCCTCGCCGATGAGACTCCTGGCCATCGCCCTGACCGGCATCCTGATCGTGCTGAGCGTGGTCGGCATCGTCGGAGCGTTCGCGCTGCCGGCCCGGCGGCTGCTGGGGCTGCGAGATGTCCCTCCGCCGATGGCTCGCAAGCCTCGTCGGGCCCCTGCCCAGCGCTCGAACTGATGCCTCAGCGCTGCCCGCGTGGTGGCGAGGTCGCAAGCGCGCCAGGCTCCCCTTGCTTGCTGGAGTACGCAAGCGCCAACTAAACTACGCATCACCAGCAACCGCTGGCCGCGAGGAGAGGAACCATCCGTGCCAACGACCAAGCGTGACAACGACCCGCAGAATTCCATCCTGAGCGCCGTACGCGAGAGCCAGACGGCGCTCGTTGACGTGGTCCGCAGCTGGACCGAGATCACCGAGCAGCTGACCCGAAGCCTTCCCCTGCCGGTAGCCGGCATCGACCTCGCCGGCGCCGTGGACCGTGGGTTCGACCTCGCCGAGCGGACGCTCGCCGCCCAGCGCCAGTTCGCGCTCACGCTGGTGGGCGTCGTTGACCGCCAGGTCGACACCGCCGTCCAGGCCGTGGAATCCAGCGCCCGCGAACGCCTGCATGATGTCGAAGGCATCCTGCGCGAAGCCGAGGACGAGCGACCGCAGCGCGGCCGTGAGCGGTCCGAGCAGCCGCCCGCCGGCAAGCCCGAGGCCCAGAGGACCGAGGCGCGCAAGCAGAACGGCAAGCAGGGCACCAAGCCGGATCGGCGCGGCTTCGAAGAGCGCACCGTCGAGGAGCTGCGCGACCGGGCCCGTGAACTGGACATCGAAGGCCGTGCCTCGATGAGCAAGGACGAGCTGATCGCCGCGCTCCGCGACCACCGCCAGCCACAGCAGCCCAAGGGCGATGCTCAGAAGGCCCAGGCGCGAAAGCAGGACACCACGGTTGACCGGCGCCCGTTCGCCGAGCGCAATGTCGAGGAGCTGCGCGACCGGGCCCGTGAGCTGGAGATCGAAGGCCGTGCCTCGATGAGCAAGGACGAGCTGATCGCCGCTCTGCGCGAGCACGCCAAGTAGCAAAGGGTTGCGGCGCGGCTGCGACACAGCCCTGGCACGGCGCCCCCACGCCATCGCCAGCGGCTGCGCGCAGTCGCGCTGCACAGAACACGGAACCGTCGGGAGGGCACCATCACCAATCAGGAGATGACCAGCGTCGCTGGCCGCCCGCGTGCCGCCCTGGACCGATATCGGCTGGCGACCAGCGCCCCCCGTACGGCCTGGGGCTTCCAGAGCCGCTGGCGGACGGTCCGGGGGGTCGACCTCCACGACCGCGCCTCGCTCGGCGGCGCCAACGGCCCGCCGCTGGTCCTGGTCCACGGCCTCGCCGTCTCCCATCGCTACATGATGCCGCTGGCGGCCAGGCTGGCCGCCCACCACCCTGTCCACGTGGTCGACCTGGCCGGCTTCGGCCTCAGCGGCGACCCAGGCCGGGTGCTGGATGTCGCTGAGCACGCCGACCACCTGGCCACCTGGCTGGAGGCGAGCGGGTTGCCAGCGGTGACGGTCCTCGGCAACTCCTTCGGTTGCCAGGTTGCCGTCGACCTGGCCGTACGCCATCCCGACCGGGTTGGTGGCCTGGTCCTGGTCGGCCCGACCATGGACCCGTCGGCCCGCACCGCCTCCCGGCAGATCCTCCGCTGGCTGCGCGACACCGCTCGCGAGGACCCGCTGCAGCTGCCCATCCTGGTGCGCGACGTCCGCGATGCCGGGCCGCACCGGGTGGCCGGGACCCTGGCCCATGCCCTGCGTGACCCCATCGAGCGCAAACTGCCAATGGTCAAGGTGCCGGCGCTGGTCACCAGGGGCAGCCGCGAGCCGATCGTGCCCATGGCCTGGGCCCAGACGGCGACCAGGCTCCTTCCCCGCGGTGAGCTGGGGGTCGTCCCAGGCCCCCACAATGCCAACTACGGCGCCGCCGATCACCTCGCCGAGCTCGTCCTGGCGTTCCTTGATCGGCGGGTGGTCGCTCGGGACGGCCACGCCGGCTGAGAGCGGCGGCACAACCAGGGACCGCGGTCAGGCTGCTAGCGCCTAGCTTGCGGGATCATGGAGGGGTCCTGGCCATTCCAGGAAGACCATGGTGGCGTCGTCACGAGGTGTCGTGCCTTGGTGGGCCAGGATGGCATGGGCGAGCCGGCGCATCGTCTCGGCTGCGGGCTGGCCGGCCAGGGTCTCGCGGGCCAGGAGGTCGGCCAGGCGAGCTTCCCCGAACGGCTCTCCGGCCAGGTTGCGGCCCTCGGTGACCCCGTCGGTATAGAACAGGACCCGGTCGCCCGGCTCGAGGGCGGCGGTGGTGATCTCGGGTTGGCCGAAGCCGAGTCCCAGCGGCGGGACCGGCTGACAGGCCAGGGTGTCGACCACCCTGGCTCGTCGCACGAGCAGCGGTAGGGGATGGCCGGCATTGAGCCATTGGAGCCGGCCGGTCGCGCAGTCGAGCTGGCCGAGTTGGCCGGTGACGAAGCGTTCGCCGCCGAACCGGGTGGCGATGGCCTGGTCCACGGTCGCGTAGGTGTCGGCCAGGCCCAGGCCGGCGCGGCGGCTGTGCCGGTAGCTGCCGACGGTGACCGCGGCCAGGACACTTGCGGTCAGGTCGTGACCGACCGGGTCGAGGACGGCCAGGTGGGCGGTATCGCCGTTGAGGGCGTAGTCGAAGGCGTCCCCGGCGACCTCGTAGGCGGGTTCCAGCAACCCGGCGATCACCACTCGTGGACTGACGAAGGTCAGTGGCGGGAGCAGCTGCCATTGCATCTCGGCGGCCAGGCTCATGGGCTGTCGGCGGCGGGCCAGGAAGTAGCTGTCGGTGTACTGGCCCTTGGTCATGAGCAGTTCAGCGACCAGCGTGGCCAGCCAGCTGCACCGCACCCGCAGCGCGTCGTCGACCCGTGGGAGGGTGAGGCCGAGGACGCCCAGGCGTTCCGCACCGTCCAGCAGCGGCAGCCACAGCCGCCGGCCCGATCCGGTGTCAGCGTCTTGGACGGCGATGGCGGTAAAGGCCCGGCCGGCCAGGGTGGTGTCGACCTCGAGCGGCGTCCGGTCGGTGCCGTCGGGCAGCGGAACCAGCAGGGTCTGCTCGTAGTCGACCAGGTAGACGGCGACATCCTCGGCGTCCACGGCCTTCCCAGCCCGAGTGACCACAGCGACGAGGTCGTCAGGAGCCAGGTCGTGAGAGGCTTCCAGCAGGTGACCAAGCATCTCCAGGCCGGGGTCACGCTCCACTCGAACCTCCTGGATCGCTGGTCAGCCAGCAGGCCTGATGCAGGGTAACCCACCGTTGCCGCCGGCTGGAACTTCTTCCCGACCAGGCAGCGGCAGAACCGCGGTGATGGGATCGGCCGCTTCCTGCTACAGCGCTCCGAGGAGCAGGTTGGCGAGGAGCGTGACGGTCGCCACGAGAGCGAGCAGCATCCCCAGCGCGATGGGCAGGCAGCAGCCGTAGACCCGAACCCGTGGTCGTGTGTCGATCCGCTCGTAGCCGTCGGCGGTGGCATCGCTATCGGCCGCAGGGACCAGGTCGAAGAAGTCGTGGATGTTATAGGGACTGTCGTCGGGCCGATCGAGTTCGAGCCTGCGGCGCGGGAGTTCCCGCACCGGGATCTCGGTTTCGGCCTGGTCGCCAAGCCGTTCCTCCGGCGCTGCCGTTCCCTCCGGCACTGGCGTCGCCTCGGCTGGTGGAGCTTGCACGACCGTCTCGGTGACCGTGGCTCCGCAGGCCGTGCAGGTGTCGCCCCCGTCGTTCACGGCCTCGCAGACGGCGCAGCGCCATCGCGTGCTCATGAGGTGCCGGTGTCCTTCCTGCGGTCCAACAGCTTCCCGACCAGCCGCCGGGCCGGACCACGCTCGGGAACGGATCCCGATGGCCAGCCGCCCGCCGTGCGCAGGCCCCTGCCCTTCAGCCGGCTCGGGGCGCTCGGCGCGGCCGCGGCTGCCGGCCCGGCCAGGACCGCGGTCGTGGTCGCCGGGATGCGGATGCCCATCAAGGTCGCGTGGGTCTCGGCGATGGTTGGTCTGGCGGCGGGGTCGGCCAGCAGCATCCGGTCGACCAACTCCACGACGGAGGCGGGAAGGGTCATAGGAGCCAGCCGCAGCACCTCGCCGCCCCGGACGGCCACGCCCGCGTACTGATAGCTGCCGGCGTCGAAGGGGGGCAGCGCGCCGGTGAGGTATTCGGCGTAGATCAGACCAAGGGCGAAGATGTCGGCCTTCTGGGTGAGGTCGCCGGCTGTGGTCCCGGTTTCCTGGATGTAGCCGACCAGCTCGGGCGGGTAATAGTTCATCGTGCCGACGATCTCGTCGGGCGGGGGTGGCTCGCCGGCCAGGTAGGCGTTGTCGAAGTCGATCAGCTTGGTCGTGTAGCCGAGCTCAGTCCGCTTGATCAGCACGTTGCTGGGCTTGAGGTCGCCATGGACGATGCCACGATCGTGCAGGATCCGCAGGCTGTGGGCCACGGTCTTGAGCAGCACCAGCTGGTCGGCGAAGGCGAAGGAGGCGACGTCGCCTGGTTCCAGGCCGGCCACGTCGACCTTCTCGGTGACCTTGTAGTACTTGGCTCCCCAGCGGAAGAAGTCGAGGGTGATGATCAGATTGCCACCGAGGCCGGAGACCGTGGCCAGGGCCCCCTGGATGCGCCGATGGTGACGTTCGAAGGCCTGACAACGCTGGCGCTTGCGCATCTTGGTCTGGGCGCTGCCGGGTGCATGCTCATCAGGGTACGTGGGGCTGAGGAACTCCTTGATGAAGTACTCCCGCCCGTCCTTGGCGGCGAAGGTCCATTTGCTCAGCCCGGCGCCCACCACCCGGAAGTCCTCCAGGATGGTGTAGCCGTTGATGACGTCGCCCGCCTTCACGACACCTCCTCGCCGGCCGGGGCCTCGACGGTCTGGTACCGCTCGTAGCCGGGCTTGTAGGCGCCCCACAGCTCGTCGCCGAACTCGGTCCGGCGGGCCCGCAACCGGGCCAGTTCCTGCTCGGCGCGCTGGACCTCGCTATTCAGCTCGTCGAGGGGGTCGATGTACCGGCGCTGGATCTCGGTGGTCCGTTCCCGAAACAGCTTCTTGAAGCCGCCGAGGTCGGCGCCCACCCCTAGCAGGGCGAGGGCGGCGTCGTCACCGGTGATGGCGGTCACCGCCCCCTCCAGCTCCTTCTGCCAGGCGCCGACGTCCCGCGCCTCCCGCAGGGTGGAAAGCAGCAAGTGCTCGAAGTGCATCGGCGAACGCACATAGGCAAAGCACCCGTCGGTGGCGCACAGCAGCAGGAACGGCGCCCGGAGCTCGACCTGGCGGTGCTTGATGTGGAACTCGGTGTCGGCCGAGATGCAGTTGCTCATCACCGAGTCGTCGGTGAGGTTGCGCATCGCGTCGCCCCCTGAGCGCAGGTCATCGCTGCTCAGCTGGTGCAGTCCCGCCTCCGGGTCGACCACGTAGGCGCGGGAGTCACCGGCCCAGAACAGATGGCAGGCATAGGTCGACGCCGCCTGGTCGCCGCGCTGCAGGACGGCCAGGGTCATGGTGGTTGGCAGGGCCTTGACCAGCTTGGACCGCAAGGTCGTCTCTGGGGCCTTGAGCTCGGCCAGCCGTGCCGCCAGGGAGGAGGCAAGCACCCGGTGCAGCTCGGCGGCGGTGGCTGGGCCGTCCAGGTTCCACTCCGGCTTGATCAGCTCCAGCATCAGCCGCTCGACGACGTTGCGGGCGAACCGGGAGGCGATGTAGGCGCCGGTGTGGCGACCGTCAGGGGTGTCGTACACCCGGCCGCCGGCGCCGCCCATGCCGTCGAAGACGCCCAGTAGGCCGAGGTCCGGGCCGACTCGCAGGACCGGTTCGGCGTCCTCACCCTCGCCGGCGACCTTGGCCGTGCAGAACTTGAACGAGACGCTGGGCATGGCGGCAGCCGGTGGGGCGTCGGCGGAAGGGTCGACGCTCACACCGAGTTGGCGATCGAGTCAACGATGGTGCCGTAGTCGACCTCTGACAGGCCCTCACCGGCCTTGGAGGGGTGGTGGACGACGTTCTCCCAGACGCCGGAGATGTCGGTCCATCCCGGGCCGTCGGGAGCGAACACGATCAGCCGCTTGGCGTTCGCCCCCATCACTCCCTGCTCGTTCTCCCACAGGTCGGTCAGGTCGCTGAAGTCCTTGGGGATCTTGTCGCCATACGGGGCCGCGGCGGCAGGCTCGCCGGTCAGCGGCTGGGCCGGCGAGTCGGTCCAGACCACGATGACCTGCCGTCGCCGATCGCCACTGGTCGTCCAAGGAGAGTTGATCGCCAGAGCCACCGCCTCAAGGCCTGACTCCGGTGCGTCGCCGCCACCCTCGGGCACCAGCCTGCGCACGAACTCGGCGAAGCTGGCCTGCTCCTCCGGCAGCGAGAAAAACGGTGACTCTTGCAGCGCGGCTGGGCCGTCGGCCTTGAGGTCCCGGAACGCGATCACCCGCACGCGCAGCTCGTCGACGTTCTTGCCCTTGTCGGTCAGGTTCCTTTGCACGTCGTCGTAGAACCGCAGAGCGTTGTCCTTCACCCGGTCAAGGATCGGGCTCATGCTGCCGGTCACGTCGATGCAGAAGGCGATATCGACGGCGTATTCGAGTCCCTTGGTGGCGGCGGGTGCCTGACCGGGCGCCGTTGCCTCGGCAGGCGATTCGCTCTCGTGCTCAGTCATCTGAACCTCCATTGCTTCAATCTGCGGCAGCGTTCAGTCGAGCTGCTCGGTACAAGATGTCGTTGACGTCCGGACGCGGGACGAGGCGCAAGGCGGGTGGCCGACCTCACCGGGAACTACAGGGCGGGGGCTCGGCCCTGTTCGTCGACGAGAGAACCCTCGTGGGGTTAGCCACAAACACCCCACCCAAACTGGAAGTTGCCTCCGGTGCGGGTCGTCCTCTGGTGATGCGGGCCGGATTCCGTCTGAGGGTTTGGGCCGGGTTCTGGTGGCTACCCTCAGGGTGTCGGAGACGTCCTCCGGCGGTCGGCGGGACCAAATCCTCATCCCGCACGTGCGGAGGTTGCCAGGCAACCAGTCCGCCCCGGTCCCCC
>Ga0307277_10001144_pt1 | contig 10306 bp, 14 predicted proteins | sample ER_DNA_116_FD_194473 | JGI IMG/M metagenome (GOLD analysis project Ga0307277, IMG submission 194473) | Bulk soil microbial communities from the East River watershed near Crested Butte, Colorado, United States - ER_DNA_116 | ecosystem: Environmental > Terrestrial > Soil > Floodplain | place...
GATGCCCGAGGTCGACGGGTGGGAGATGCTGCGCCGAGTCCAGGAACGCCACGGGGTCGGGGCGATCCCGGTCGTGATGTTCAGCGGGAAGGTGGACGAGCGGGAAGCGGCGGAGGCGACGGCACGGGGCGCGCAGGGATTCCTCGGCAAGCCCTTTGATCCCCAGCAGCTGATCGAGCACGCCAAGCAGCTGCTCCCAGCCTGAATCGCTCGTCTTCGACTCGCTTCCGGGGGGGAACCCTGTTTCCCCCGCGAGCCCCCTTCTCCATAGAACCAGGGGAACCTCTTGGTTCCCCCGAAAAACCCCCTCCCAACTCATAGGCCAGACTGGCCTATGAGCTACGACCGCCACCTCGAGCGCTGGACTGTCCATCACCGGACTGGTTGGCTGAACCCGGTCCTCGAAGGGCTCTCGTGGATCGGGGGACAGGGCCTCGTCTGGTTGGTGATCGCTGCCGCTCTGGCGATCTGGTGGCGGCGGCCGTGGCTGTTCTTCCAGGTCGTCGTCGCGGACTTCGCGGCCCAGCTGATCTCGTACGGACTCAGGGAGGGGATCGGTAGAGAACGACCCCCCGAGGTCTATGCCGCGCCCAAGCCGCTCGTCCACGTGCCACATGACGGGTCGTTTCCCTCCGGGCACGCGACGACGAGCTTCGCCTGCGCGACCATGTTGGCCTTCTCCGCGCCCCGCGCTGCGCCGGCTTTCTTCCTCCTGGCAGCCGCGATTGCCTGGTCGCGCGTCTATGTCGGCGTCCACTACCCGCTCGACGTGCTCGGCGGCGCCGTCCTCGGGGTGCTGATCTCTATAGCTCTTCGCTGGCTGTTAGGAGCCCTGCGCCGATCACAGCGAGAGACGCCAGCAGGCTGATCCAGATCCCGATCCCCCGTCCGCTTGCGGGCAGGAATTCGTCCGGGATGGAAATCAGGCGGATCATCACGAAGATCGTCGACAACGAGCCGAGCGCGATCACGACGAGGCTGTACGGCACGCTCGGCGGCAGCTCGATCCCGGCTTCGCGCAAAGCCACGAGCGCGACCACCGCCAGGCCGATGAAGAAGACGAGCTTGCCGAGGGTCCCTGTGTGCCACCCGATCACCCCGATGGTCGGCCCAACGGAGCCCGAGCCCGCATACCAGTCGGTGAACGCCGAGAGGCTGAGCACCACGCCCGCGATCCAGGTTGCGCGTTCGCCGACCGCGGACATGCCGCCGGGCACGGCCGGGGCACGGCCCGCGGGACTGCGGCTTACGCCGCCGGGAGAGAGGGGTTCCTCGGACGCCATGGTGGAAGTATGTGCATCTTCGTGGTTAGATTCATACGTTGCCGATCTAGGGGGTCGGGGTGGCGACATCCCGCGAAGGCCTGACTACAGCCGTCGGCGGTGACGAAATCGAGTTGTTCGCCGCCGGGGAACATACGAAAGGCGAGTTCCGCTGCGCCGATTGCGGATACACGGTCACCGTTTGCCGCGAGCTACCGCTGTGCTCGATGTGCGGCTGCGAGTCCTGGGAGGCGGCGCTCTGGCGACCCTTCGCCCGTGCGTTGGCGACCTCCACCCTCAGTCAGCCCTAAAGCCCAAACAACCTCTGCACCTGATGCCACATGGCGATGCTCAGATAGACGCTGAGCGCGAGCAGAGCGAGGACGATCAGCCAGAAGCGAACGTTCGCGGCGCGGCGCTCGCGCGTGCGTCGCTGACGGGCTTCGCGCTTCGCTCGGTGACGCCGGTATTCACGACGGACGGTGCCCGGGTCGTAGACGGGTACGTCCGGCGGCAACTTCCTTGCGGGCTCCGCCATTCGCGGAAGTTTAGTGGCCCGACCGGCAACATCACTGCGCACGGATTTCGCAGCCCGGCGCGCCTGCCTGTGACCATACTTTCGGGCAGAGGGCGATGAGCATCGACCCGGCGCAGAGGAGCGAGGCGGCCGCAGGCTCGACGGCGCTCGAAGCGCTGGCGGGCGCGCTGCGGCGGCTGGCCCAGGGAAGCTCGCTCGACGACGCGCTGGCAGCGATCGCCGAGGCGGCCGCCTCGGCCACCGGCGCCGAGGTCGCCGTCGTCCGCGTTCTCGACGAGAGCAGCGGCGCGCTCCAAGCGCACGCGGTCTCCGCTTCCTCCACCTCCGTCGCCGCCGAGCTGCAGGGCTCGCGGGTCGCTGCTTCCGCCGACGACGACGCGCTGCGAGCCGCCGGTTACCGGTTGGGCCTCGGTGTCGCGTTCGAGCTGCCGATCGTGGTCGCCGAACGCGAGCTCGGCCGGTTGCAGCTCTTCCGGCGCGCGCAGGCTTTCACCGGCGAAGAGCAGGTGCTCGCCCGGGTGGCTGCCGAACACGCGGCGGTCGCGCTCGCCGGGCTCGGGAAAAACGGCAACGGCATTCGGGAGCTCCCCGGCCGGGAGCTGCTGCGCCTGGGCGGTGACGCCCTTGCGACGGGCCTCGACGAGCAGCGCACCGCCGAGGAGATCGCTCGGCTGGCCATGCAGGCAACCGGCGCGGACGGGGCCGCAGTCTGGCAGCTCGACGAGGACCTTCACCCGCAAGTGGCCGGGCGGTTCGGCGCCGCCGCGGAAGACGAGCGTGACGTGGTCGAGGCGCTCGCGGCCCGGGCGGGGTTCGCCGTCACTCCGGGGTCCTGGGTCATCCAGCTGGGTCACCAGCCTCCCTATGGAGCGTTGCAGCTCCGCTTCGAGCAGCCGGTCGTCCCATCGGACGAAGTCCTCGACGCGCTGACGACGTTCGCCGCGCGTGCGGCGCACGCCATGCGCTCGAGCGAGCGCGCGCGGCGGCAGGCGGTCGAGCTCGAGCGCAGCCGGGCGCTCGTCGCCGTGGTCGGCCAGGCGATCGCCCAGCTTTCGCTCGCCCACACGCTCGAGACCGCGATCGACCGGATCGCCGAGCTCCTCGGCGCCGAGCGGCTTGCCGTCTACCTGCTCGAGCCGGACGAAGATCGCCTCCTCGAGGCCGCAGGCCGCGGCCTGGCCGGTCCGCACACACGGGTCGCCGAGCGCCTGATCGCGCTCGCCCGTGGGTCACTGCGCGGGCAGGAAGCGATGCTGATCGAGGACGCCGGGGCAGATCTCCGCCTTGCTCCGGTTCGCGAGCAGCTCGCGGAGACAGGGATCGAGGCCGCCGTCGGTTTCCCGCTCCGTGTTCGCGAAGATCTGATCGGGCTGCTTGCGGTGTACCCGCCGAGCGGGCGCACCCTGACGCCGGACGAGTTCGCGCTCGTAACCGCGCTCGCGGCGCAGCTCGCGGTTGCCGTCCAAAACGCCCGCCTCCACGAGGAGGTGAAGCGTCGAGACGCCGAGCGGCGCACCGCGCTCGTAGCGGAGCAGCAGGCCTCGCGAACCCTGCGCTCGCTGTACGAGATCTCGCGGACGTTCGCTCAGAGCCTTTCCCTGGACACGACCCTGGAGGCGCTCGTGCGCACGACGGCCGAGCTGCTCGAGCTCGACGCGGTCGGGATTCGGATGCCCGACGAGCGCGGCGAAGCGCTGCTCACACAGGCCCTGCACGTCCGCGACGAGCGCATGGCCGGGGCCGTTCGAGCCGTGCTGTTCCGTCCGCAGCCGTTGACGCCGCGGCTTCGCAGCCTCTTCGCGGGAGGGCGCCCACTGCGGCTCGATCCGCGCATCGCGCGGGAGCTCGGCGGCTCGTACGGGCTGCTCGTGCCCTTCCTCGAGCGGGGCTCGACGACAGCGATCGTCCCGGTCGCGACCCCGGCGGAGGTGCTGGGGACGCTGACCCTCCTCTCGCTCGATCCAGCCCGGCCACTCCGCGACGCCGAGCTCGAGCTTGCGCTCTCGGTTGCGGGCCAGGCGGCGCTCGCGCTCGAGAACGCTCGCCTGTACCAACAGCAGAAGCGATTCGCGGACACGATGCAGAGGTCGCTCCTGCCGCGTGTCTACCCGAAGATCGAGGGCCTCGAGCTCGGCGACGTCTACGAATCCTCGGCCCGGCTCGATGTCGGCGGCGACGTCTACGACTTCCTCCGTCTCGACGACGGCCGCCTCGCCGTCGTGCTCGGCGACGTCACCGGCCACGGAATCGACGCGGCGGCGGACATGGCGATGGCGAAGTTCGTCTTTCGCTCGCTCGCGAGGGAGCATCCGGAGCCGGCAGACTTTCTCGCAGCCGCGAATCAGGTCGTCGTCGGTGAAGTCGCCTCGCACAAGTTCATCACGATGCTCTACCTCACGCTCGATCCCGCGACCGGCGCAGTCGCCAGCGGGTGCGCGGGCCACCCGTGGCCACGCCTTGTCGGGCCCGGTGGTGCGGTGAGCGTCCTGGAGGCCAGAGGGCTCGCGCTCGGCATCGATCCCGGACAGAGCTACGACGAGCTTCGTGCGGAGCTGCCGAAGGGCGGCGCTCTCGTCCTCTACACCGACGGGGTCATCGAGGCTCGTCGGGACGGCGAGATCTACGGCGAGGACCGCCTCGACGCCCTGCTCGCGGCGAAGGGAGGACTTCCGGCCGTGGAGCTCGCCCGCGCCGTCGTCGACGATTGTCGTGTCTTCACCGGCGGCGATCTGACGGATGACTGCGCGGTCGTCGCCATCCGCAGGACTTGACGCCACTTCTTCGCGGCGACCGTGTGCTGCGGATCGCCCATCGCGGCGCTGCCGCGCTCGGACGCGAGAACACGCTCGGGGCGTTCGAGCGGGCCGTCGAGCTCGGCGTCGATTTTCTCGAGTTCGACGTTCTCGATCTCGCTGACGGCACGCTCGTGTTGGCGCACTCGGATGATCTCCTCGAGGTGAGCCACGGCGCGGCGGCCGGCCGCGTCCGGCCACTGCGACTCGCCGAGCTGCGTGAGGTGGCGCCCGACCTGCCCACCTTGGAGCAGGCCCTCGACTTCTTCACGTCCGCCGGCGTCGGCTTGCACGCCGACGTCAAGTGCGCCAGGCACGGACGCGAGGTGGCAGCTGCGCTTCGGCGGCACGGTCTCGTGGAGCGGGCCGTCGCAAGCTCCTTCTGGACGCGCGCACTGGCCGACCTGCGCACCGAGGAACCCGGGCTTGCCGTCGGAATCACCTACCCGGAGGACCGGTACGGCCTCGCACGCCGTCGCCTGATTGCTCCCCTCGTTCCGCCGGCCGTCGGCCTGCTCGGCCGTGCGCTTCCGCGACGTATCCGGGGTTGGCTGAAGTCGACGGGCGCGGACGCCGCGATGCTCCACTACGCGGTGCTCTCGGAGGCGGCGATCGCTCGCTGCCATGCGCTCGGTGTCGCGGTCTGGACGTGGACGGTGAACGAGCCCGAGCTGCTGGCGCGAGTGGAGGCGCTCGGCGTCGACGGCGCGATCAGCGACGACCCACGCATATTCCTACAATGATCGCCGTGAGACGCGGTCTGGTTGCAGGGCTTTTGGTGGTCGTGCTTGCTGCGGGAGGCATGCTCGCGGCGACAGTCGCGTCCGGGGCGGGTCCACTGTCCATTCTGACGACGACCGGGACGACCACGACGACTCCGGCACAGATCGCCTCCGGCGTCACGATCGGCGGCGTCCTGGTCGGAGGGATGACGGCCGCCGATGCCTACGAGGCGGTCAATCAGTCCTTCACGCAGCCGCTCTTGCTCGTCGTTCGCGGCCATCGCCTTGCGCCGGAGCCCAGCCAGCTCGGCGCCTCGGCGCGAATCGGCGAAGCGGTCGCCAGGGCAGGAAGCGCCTCGCCCGGCACGCAGATCCCGCTCGCCGTCTCGGTGAAGCGGGCGCGCGTCCACGCGTACGTCGGCTTGGTCGCAAAGCGATTCGACATCCGGCCCGTCGACGCGCAGCTGTTCCTGCGGCAGCTTCGCCCGTGGATCGCGAAGCCTGTCGTCGGCTTAGAGCTGTACCGCGTCCGGGCGGAGTCGGCGATCGCCTCCGCGCTCTTCGCGAACAAGCGCGGCCCGCTGCTCCTGCGCCAGAAGGTGGTTCCGCCGGCGACCACCCGCACGAACTTCGGTCCCGTGGTCGTCATCCGCCGGGGCTCCAACCGGCTTCACCTCTATCGGGGAATGCAACCGTGGCGAGTCTTCCCGGTCGCGACCGGCCAGTCGAGCTACCCGACGCCGCTCGGCCGCTTCCGGATCGTCGTCAAGTGGAAGAACCCGTGGTGGTATCCGCCGAGTTCCCGCTGGGCGCAGGGGCTGAAGCCTGTACCGCCGGGGCCGGGAAACCCGCTCGGCACGCGCTGGATGGGGCTGAGCGCCCCGGGCGTGGGAATCCACGGGACTCCCGATGCTGCCTCGATCGGCTACTCCGCATCGCACGGATGCATCCGAATGCGGATCGCCGAGGCCGAATGGCTCTTCCGCCACGTCCGCATCGGCACCACCGTTTTCATCGTCTCGGCGTGAGGGGGCACCCTGTTCGCCTCGCTCTGCAGGCGCTTGCGCTTGCCGGCGTTGCCGGGCTGCTCGTCCTGCTCGTTTGGAAGCTGACGCACGACCCCGGTGGAGGCGTCGCGGCCGAGCTGTCGCAGGGCAAGCGGCCGGCCGCACCTAACTTCACTCTTCCCCGGCTCGACGGGCGTGGCTCCGTCGATCTCGCCGCGATCAAGAAGCCCCGTGTGGTCGACTTCTTCGCTTCCTGGTGCTACACGTGCCCCCACGAGTCGAAACGGCTGGAGAAGTACTCTCGCGAATACGGCGGGCGGATCGCCTTCATCGGCGTGAACACGCTCGATGCCGGAACCGACGCGAAGAAGTACGTGCGCCGCTATCGCCTCACCTACACGATCGTCCGTGAGCATGGCCGGAAAGTGTTGAACGCCTGGGGCGGGCTGCCGATCCCGCGGATCTTCTTCATCGACCGAAGCGGCAGGGTGATCGGGGAGATGCAGGCCGAACAGGATCTGCCGCGCTTCTTGAAGAAGCTCGCGGTCGACGCATGAGGCGCCTCGCGCCTTTCGTCGTGGCGGCGCTGCTGCTCGCTCCGACCGCTTCGGCGAGCGAGCGGCACCCCACGCTGAACGAGCTCGAGAGCGAGATCATGTGTCCGGTCTGCGGGACGACACTCGCTCAGTCCGACTCACCCGCCGCGCACCAGATCGAGAGCGACATCAGCGCTCGTATAGCCAAGGGCTGGACGAAGAGCCAGATCAAGAGCTCCCTCGTCGACGACTACGGGCAGGAGATCCTGGCGTCGCCCCCCAAGCACGGGTTCAATCTCCTCGCCTGGTTGCTGCCGCTGGTCGGCATCGTCGCCGCCGGCGCGGCGCTCGGGGTCGCGGCCTGGAGATGGAGCCGCGGCCGTGCCGAGCCCGAGGTGCTGACGGTGCGATCGGTGAACGGCCACGGTCCGATCGATCCCGAGCTCGATCGCCGCGTGGACGAAGAGCTGGCGCGGTTCGAGTAATGGCGGGGCAGCTCCCGGTTGCGTTCCTCGCCGGGCTCCTGTCGTTCGTCGCGCCGTGCGTGCTCCCGCTCGTCCCCGGCTACCTGTCCGCCGTTTCGGCGGTCGAGGCCGGGCGGCTCGGCGAGCCCGGAACGACTCGGCGCGTCTTCCTCGCCAGCCTGCCGTTCGTCGCCGGCTTCACCGTCCTGTTCGTCGCGCTCGGCGCCGGAGCGGGTCTCGTAGGCAACACGGTCTCGCTGAGCTCGACGCGGGTCCAGGCGGTGGCGGGCTTCGTCGTCATCGTCTTCGGCCTCGCCTTCGCCGGGCTGCTGCCCTTCCCCGAGCGCCTCGTCGCTCCGGGCCTAGTCGGCGGTGCCAGGCGCCGCGGCTCCTCGGCCCTGCTCGGGGCGGCGTTCGCGGTCTGCGCCGCGCCGTGCATGGGCCCGGTGCTCGGTTCGATCCTCGTCCTCGCGGGCTCGACGACCACGGTTGCGCGGGGCTCTGTCCTGCTGCTCGCCTACTCACTCGGGCTTGCGTTGCCCTTCGTCCTCGCCGGTATCGCCTTCTCGCATGTGATGGGGCCGTTTCGCTGGCTCCGCGATCACTACGTCGCGATCCGGACGGTCAGCGGCGGCTTACTGGTCGCAATCGGGCTCCTGCTCTTCTTCGATCGCATCTGGTGGCTGAGCATCGGCTTCAACCGCACCCTCGAGGCGATGGGGCTGCACTGATCCTCCCAGGAGGGTCTAGCGAAACAGAGTCTGTGCCGTCGGGCCGCGCTGCTCGCCCCCTGGCAGCGTCCTCAGTCGAGCCCATATCTATGGATATGGACGCTCCCTGCGTCCTCCCCAGGGAACGATCATCGCACCCCGACGACGAGCGCCGTTCCGCTAGACCCTCCTAGAGGACCGGCCGCGGGAGCTGGAGCGAGCCCGCCTCGACCGTCGTCGCCGCCCCCTCCAGCTGCCCCATGAGCCCGGCGATGTCGACGCCTCGGTGCGCCGGTGCGTAGGGCGCCAGCCGACGGCGGGCCTTCTCGAGCTGGCGCTCGCAGCCGACTCGGTTGCCGCGTCCAGCCTGGTACCACGCAACGGCCACGTGCACGAGACCCTGGAGGAAGTCGCGCTCGCTTGCTTTCGCGGCGCGCCAGGCGTCTTCCAGCTCCTCGTGAGCGGCGAAGAACTCGCCGGCCCGAATCAGCTCCAGGCCGCGCTCGAGCGGGTCGAGGCGCTCGCCTGCGAGGTCAGACGGCGACCCTGACCTCGCCGCCCTCGACCTTCACGGCCCGGATCGTCTCTGGAGGAATGTCCTCTGTGCGAGCGACGTTGCGGAACTCCGCCTCGGCCACCAAAGGAGCGTAACAAGCCGGTGTCGGAGTCTTCGGCACCAGGATCGAGAGTGTTACTCTCGTCACGTGGAGACGATCCTGCTGGCGGGAGTCGACCTCTACTTTCGCGGCAAGCTCGAGGGGCTCCTACCGGGTTATCACCTGATCACGGTCGACAGCGTCGACCCGCCCGATCTCGTCATCGCCGACATCGGCCGGATCGACCCCGACGAGGTCGCGGACGCCTATCCCGACGTTCCGATTCTCGGTTTCACGAACCACACCGACACCTCCGGATTGCGTCGTGCCCATGAGGCGGGGTTCGACCAAGTCGTCGCAAAATCGGCGCTGTCGGAGCGTGCCAAGGACCTCGTCCAGGAGCTGACCGCCTCAGTAGACTGACCGGCGCCCGATGACCTACATCATCGCCGAGCCTTGCGTCGACATCAAAGACCTCTCTTGCGTCGACGTTTGTCCGGTCGACTGTATCCACGAGTTCGAGCGGATCCTGATCATCGACCCCGAGGAGTGCATAGATTGCGGGGCGTGCGAACCGGAGTGCCCGGTCGAGGCGATCTTCCCCGAGGACGCGCTGCCCGAGAAGTGGAACGACTTCGTCAAGATCAACTACGCCTACGGCGACGGGGCCGACGTCATCAACTCGCTCGTCGATCAGTACGCGACCGAGCACAACGTCCAGAACCCCCCGCTCGAGAGTTAGTTCTCCCGCTCGTAGGGGACAACCCCGGCGTCCACGGAGAAAGGGGTTCGAGATGCCGCAGGAAGCATGGACCGCGAAGCGCGAACGTCAGTACGAGCACATCAAGGAAAGCGAGAAGAAGCAGGGGCGCTCGACGAGGCGCGCGAAGCAGATCGCGGCGGCGACGGTCAACAAGGAGCGCGCCCGCAAGGGGGAGGCCAAGTCGGCTTCGCCGAGCTCGACGCGCGACATCTCTTCCGGCCGTCGCGGCGGGTTGCGATCCGGAAGCGGCCCCGGCGGCCGAACGAAGGACCAGCTCTACAACGAGGCGAAGCGGCGCGGCATCAAGGGCCGCTCGCGGATGAACAAAGCCCAGTTGCAGCGCGCGGTTGCAGGGAAAAGCTCACGCTCGCCGTAGCCCTGCACCGGACAGGTATCGTGCCCCGGTCGTGAGGCCGCGCACGCTCGACCACGTCGCGCTCTGGGTCGCAGAACGCGATCCGATCGCCGATTTCGTGACCGCCCATGTCGGCATGCACGTGATCGAGCGGACGGACAAGTTCACGCTTGTCGGCTCGGATGCGCGCCGGGGAAAGCTCACGCTCTTCGAGGCCGAAGGGCCGCGCGAACGCGGAGCGCTCAAGCATGTCGCCCTCCGCGTCTCGGACCTCCGTGCGGCGGTCGCCGAACTGCCCGAGAGCCTGGCGCTCGACCAGCCGCGGGAAGGTGAGGCTTACTTCGACGTCGCCGAGGGCCTTCGGCTCGGCCTCGTCGAGGCGCAAACCGACGTCGATTACGACCTCGACCACGCCGCGCTCTTCTCGTCCGATCCGACCGCGACGGCACGGGGCTACGAGCGCCTCGGCTTCCGTTATGCGCCGCCCGGTCGATCCGAGCAGCCGCGCGTCGAGGTCGGCGGCGCCTTCGTCGAGCTGCACGACGGCGCCCCCGGGGATCC
>Ga0307277_10001145_pt1 | contig 10303 bp, 11 predicted proteins | sample ER_DNA_116_FD_194473 | JGI IMG/M metagenome (GOLD analysis project Ga0307277, IMG submission 194473) | Bulk soil microbial communities from the East River watershed near Crested Butte, Colorado, United States - ER_DNA_116 | ecosystem: Environmental > Terrestrial > Soil > Floodplain | place...
AACTCAGGAGGCAGGGGTCGCCTCACGGGCCGTCGCGAAGCGCTCGCGGAGCGCCGTCTTGCGGAACTTGCCCGCCGCCGTCTTTGGGATCTCGGTCACGAACTCGAACGCGTCGGGCAGCCACCACTTCGCGAAGCTGGGCGCGAGGTATTCGCGGAGCTCGTCCGCGGTCGCCGTCTGGCCAGGCTTGAAGAGGACGACCGCGAGCGGACGCTCCTGCCAGCGCGCGTGCGGGACCGCGATGACCGCGGCCTCGGCGACCGCGGGGTGACCCATGAGCGCGTTCTCGAGCGCGACCGAGCTGATCCATTCGCCGCCGGACTTGATGAGGTCCTTGGAGCGGTCCTGGATCTCAACGTAGCCGCGCGCATCGATGGTCACGATGTCGCCGGTGCGGAACCAGCCGTCCGCGGTGAAACGGTCCGCCGACTCCGGGCTCTTGTAGTACGCGCGCGCGACCCAAGGGCCGCGCACCTGGAGCTCGCCCATCGACTTCGCGTCCCACGGCACGTCCTGTCCCGCGTCGTTTTGGGCGCGTATCTCGACGAGCGGCACCGGATACCCCTGCTTCGCGCGATAGGCGAAGCGCGTCTCGGTGTCCGCCCGCTCGAGGTCGCTCATGAGGCTGGACACCACGCCGAGCGGCGTGGTCTCGGTCATGCCCCAGGCGTGGAGGACGCGGAGCCCGTGCCGCTCTTCGAAGCCGCGGATCATCGATTTCGGAGCGGCAGAGCCGCCGACCACGAGGACGCGGAGACGCGAAAGGTCGTAATCCGTCGGCCGCTCGTCGAGCCTGCGGAGGAGCCCGAGCCAGATCGTCGGCACGCCCGCCGTGTACGTGACGTGCTCTCCGGCGAACAATTCGCAGAGGCTTTCCGCGTCGAGGTGCGGCCCGGGATGGACCTGCGTGGCGCCGACCATCGTGCAGGTGAAGGGCAGGCCCCACGCGTTCACATGGAACATGGGCACGACGGGCAGGACGACGTCGGACTCCAGCACGCCGACCGCGCCCGATGCTTGTCCGAGACTGTGCAGGACCAGCGCGCGGTGCGAATACACGACGCCTTTCGGGCGGCCCGTCGTCCCGGACGTGTAGCACATCGCCGCGGCCTCGCGCTCGTCCAGCTGCGGGTAGACGAACGCGTTCGCGTCCGCGCCGGCGAGGAGCTGCTCGTAGCCGATCGCACCGGCGGGCGCCTTCGCGCCGTGCTCGATCACGACGATGTGCGCGACGCGCACGTCGGCCCGGAACTTCTCGAGCACCGGCAGAAGCGTGTCGTCGACGATGAGTACGCGATCCTCGGCGTCATTCACGATGTACGTGAGGTCGCTCGGATGCAGGCGCGGGTTGATGGTGTGGAGGACGGTGCCCGCGAGCGGTATCCCGAAGTACGCCTCGAGGTGCTCGTACTGATTCCAGCACAGGGTCGCGACGCGATCGCCACGCCGAAGGCCGAGCTGCTGGAGCGCGACTGCGAGCTTCTTCGCGCGGGGTACGAAGTCCCCGTAGGTGTACCGGTGGATGCTCTTGTCCGGCCTGCGCGTGACGATCGTCTTGTGCCCAAACAGCGTCTCCGCGCGTCGGAGCATGAATTCGATCGTGAGCGGGTACTCCATCATCAGTCCGTCCACGTCGCTGCCACCTCTCCCATTCCGTTATGAGCCACCGAGAAGCGCCTGTGCGATCTCCGCGCGGTGGGCCGCGCCGGAGCGATCGAACGACTCGATCCAAAGCGCTCGCTTGTAATAGCGATGAAGTGGATGATCCCAGGTGAACCCCATGCCGCCATGCACCTGGATCGTGCGCTCGCATGCCGCGACCGCGGCCTCGGCGGCATACGCCTTCGCCGCGAGGGCGGCCATGTCCGCCTCACCGTCATCCTCGGCGATGCACCATGCCGCCCAGTACGCGAGCGAGCGGGCGAGCTCGGTCTCCACATACGTGTCCGCGAGCTTGTGCGAGACCGCCTGGTACGCGCCGATCGGCCTGCCGAACTGCTCGCGGCTCTTCGCGTGCTCGACGCCGAGGGCGAGCGCGCAGCTCGCGACGCCGACCGCTTCGAGGGCCAGCGCGGCCAGTGCCCGCCGCCGCGTGCTCGCGATGATCTTCGCGGCCGCGGGCGGCGCCGCGAGGAGCCGGGCCTCATGGTCCTCGAAGTGGACACGGCCGAAACGACGCGTCGCGTCGACCGTGTCGAGGACGCGGACCAGCGGCTGGGCATCGTCGCGCTCCGCGAGATACAGCGCCATGCCATCAGGCCCACGCGCGTGGACCACGAACGCGTCGACCGAGCCGGCGTCGGGGACCAGGTCCGTCTCACCACGCAGGCGCCAGCCATCGCCGGCGCGACGTGCTTCCACCGACGGCCCGCTCGCGAGGGTCGCGCTGAGCGCGCCCGAGGCGACGCGCGCGAGGAAATCGGGCGCGCACGCGAGCGCCGGAAGCGCGAGCGCGACGGTCGAGAAGTACGGACCTGCGTAGAGGGCGCGACCGAGCTCCTCGAACACGATCGCCTCTTCGACGAAGCCGAGGCCCGCACCACCCTGCGCCTCGGGGATCGAAGCGCCGGTCCATCCAAGACGAGCGAGCTCGGGCCAGGACGCGCGGTCCCAGCCATCCTTGGACGCCGCGATCTCCGCCAGGCGCGCAGCGGGGAAACGCTTCTCCAGGAAGGAGCGCGCCTGGGTGCGGAGCTGGTCCTGCTCCGGCGAGAAACTGAAATCCATCAGCGGCTCCGCGGCAGTCCGAGCACGCGCTCGGCGATGATGTTGCGCAGGACCTCCGACGTCCCGGCCTCGATGGTGTTGCCGCGGCTGCGTAGCTGCTGATAGCGCCAGTACGCGGGCGCACCGTCGCCGTCCGCCACCTGCGCCTCCGGTCCGATGATCTCGATGGCGAGCTTGGTGAGACGCTGGTTCGCCTCGGACCAGCGGAGCTTCGCGACGGACCCTTCGGGGCCGGGCGCACCGGTGCGCTCGAGGCGGGCCAGGGCGCGGTAGTTGGTGTACCGGAGGGCCTGAAGGTCGATCCATTCGCGTGCGACGCGGTCGCGCACGAGCGCGTCGCCACCCGCTCGCTCGCGGGCCAGGGCCACGAGCCTCCGGACCGCGACGTCGAGCGCGCCGGCGAGAGCGAAACCGAATGTGCCGCGTTCGTGCGAAAGCGTCGTCATCGCGACGCGCCATCCACCACCGACCTCACCGAGCAGGTTCTCCTTCGGCACCGCGACATCCGTGAAGAAGATCTCGTTGAACTCCGCCTCGCCGGTGATCTGGCGCAACGGCCTGACCTCGACCCCAGGGCTCTTCATGTCGACGACCAGATACGTGAGGCCCTCGTGCTTCTCGCCCGCCGTGGCGCTCCGGCCGAGCAGGATGCAGCGATCGGCGATGTGCGCGAACGACGACCACACCTTCTGACCGTTCACCACGAACCGATCGCCCACGACCTCAACGCGTGTGCGCACCGACGCGAGGTCGCTTCCTGAGCCTGGCTCGGAGAAGCCCTGGCACCAGATCTCCTCGGCCGAGAGGATCTTTGTGAGATAGCGCGCCTTCTGATCCGGACGGCCGTGCGCGATGATCGTCGGACCCGCCATGCCCAGGCCGATAACCCCAAGGTGCTGCGGCGCCTCGGCGCGCGCGAGCTCCTCGAGATAGACGGCCTGGTAGCGCCACGGCTTACCGGCACCGCCGTATTCCTTCGGCCAGGTGAGCCCGGCGTACCCGGCCGCTGCGAGGCGCTTGCTCCAGTCGCGTCCGAGCGCGAGGGCGGCGGCGCCGTTCCACCCACGGAAGCCGCGCAGCCCGGCGGGCACGTTCGCCTCGAGCCAGGTGCGCAGCGTCGCGCGGAAGGCGGCCTCCTCGGGTCCGTCGCGCAGATCCATCAGCGCCCCTCGCCCATCTCGCCGCGTAGGGTCATGCATGTGCTCATCGCGCGCGCGACAAGCCGCCCCTCCGCGTCCGTCACGTCGCACTCCACCAGGCCGATCGTCCGCCCAGCTTTCACGGTGCGTGCGGTCGCGACGAGGTGGCCGCTCCAGAACGGCCGCAGGAAGTTGATCTTCAGCTCGAGGGTGGTGAAGCTCTCTCCTTCGGCGAGCGTCGAGGCGAACGCCGTCCCCATCGCGGCATCGGCGACGTCGCAGAGGATGCCGCCATGCAGCGTGCCCATGGGATTGGCGTGCTGCGGACCAGCCTCGAGCTCGAAGATCGCCTTCCCCGTTTCGATCGACGTCGGTCGAAAGCCGATGAGTCGGCCCACCGGGGCGCCCGGGCCATCCCCACGCACCATCGCGTTGAAGCGATCGATCAGCCTGGCCATCAAACCGACCGTCCGGTCGAGAGCGACGGACGCGCCGCGATCTCGGCACCCAGATTGACCAGGACACGAAGACATGCCTCGAGCCCCGCGTCGTGCTCGCCGAGCGCATACGGCGAGGCGATGAAGTCGGTCGCGCCGGCGTCGGCCAGGCGAGACAGCTGCTCGCCGATCGCGTCCGCGTCACCGACGACGGCGACCTCCGCCGGGCCCGCGGCACCTTCCCGGTCGAGCATCGCGCGGTAGGCCGGAAGCGACGCGTATGTCTTGAACACGCGACCCGCCAGCTCGCGCGCGGCGCCGGCATCGCCCGTGAGCGCGAGCGGTAGTCCCACGACGATCCGTGGGGCCGGCCGGCCGGCCTCTGCCGCTGCCTCGCGAATACGGGGCACGATGTGATCGCGCAGCGTGCGCGCGCCCACCATCCAGGTCACCGTGCCGTCCGCGAGCGTACCGGCGAGCGCGAGCATCTTCGGACCGAGACCGGCGAGCAGCACGGGCACTGGTCGCCCATCGGTCGAGCTAAGCCGAGCGTGGACGGCGAACCGCTTTCCGGCGTGATCGACCTCTCCGGCGCGAAGGAGCGGGACAAGGACGGAGAGGTACTCGGCGGTGTGCGCGTAGGCACGGTCGTACGAAAGACCCCAGGTCCCCTCGACGACCACACGATGTGAAGGCCCGATGCCCAGCGTGAAGCGGCCGCGCGCCGCGGCCTGGGTCGAGGCCGCCTGCTGGGCCATCGCGTGAGGGTGGCGCGGGTATGTCGGCGTGATGGCCGTGCCCAGCTCGATGCGTGTGGTCATGCGAGCCGCGAGCGCGGCGGCGGTCATCGCGTCGTGCCCGAAGATGTTGTTGAACCAAACTGACGCGAGGCCGAGGTCCTCGGCGAGGCGGGCGCGCTCGACGAGCTCGTCCAGCGTCGCGGGTCGGCGGTCCCTCTGCGCGCCGTCGAAGAGCCCGATGCGCATCAGCCCGGACCTCGGACGAAGGCCGGGCGCGATCGTGTCCCGGCGAGCGGGGTCGACGTCAACTCGACGCACCTCGACCCCGCCCGCCATCCCCAGAGCGAACGCACAGCCATGTGCACGTCGCTACTTGAGCGTGATGAAGCCAGTTACGGTGACGAACTTGCCATCCTTCGCCGCCTGGAAATAGGCGGCCTTCACCCCCGCGTGATCCGTGGAGCTGTAGCTGAGACTTGGCACGAGCGAGCCTGTGAAGTTCTGCATCTGGTCGAGGTTCGTCATGAAGCCCTCGCGGGTCAGCTCCTTGCCCCCGCGCTTCAGCGCCTCGATGAACACCTGTCCGTATGTGTACCCAGCCTCGGTAAATCCGCCGATCTGCTCCTTCGGCGCGTACTTGGCCATGAACGCCTGGTATTCGACGATCTTGGCGTTGCTGGTGTCGTCGAACGCCGGCAGGTATGCCTCGATCAACATGCCGTTGATCGCCGTTCCGGCCAGCTGGAAGATCGACGGATCGTTGATGACCGAGGATGAAAGCAACTTCGGCGCGTAGCCGATCTTGCCCATCTCGGCGATGATCGAGCCGCCCGGCTTTGGCACGGCGTAGAGGATCACCGTATCCGCGCCGCTCGTCTGCAACTTGAGCGCCTGCGCGCTGAAGTTGGTGTCGGCCGTTTCGTACGACACACCGGTCGCGGCAGGAAGTCCGCGCTTCTTCAGCTCGGCCTGCACGGCGTCGAGGCCCTCTTTGCCGAAGGCGTCGTTCTGGTAGAAGACCGCGATCTTCTTTGTGCCCATCGTGTCGAGCGCGTATTGCGTCGCGAGCGTCGCTTCCGTCGTGTAGTTGAGCTGGACGGCGTAGATGTTCTTCTTGAGCGGCACGGCGAGCGCGGTCGTGCCGGTCGCTGGCCACACGTGCGGGACGTTGTTCGAGACGAGGTAGTCCATGACCGCCAGGTTGTGCGCGGTCCCGAGACCGCCGCAGATCGCGAAGACCTTGTCTTCCTCCACGAGCTTCTTCACCGCGGCCACCGTCTTGGCCGGCTGGTAGCTGTCGTTCTCGTAGATGAAGCGGATCTTGCGGCCGTTGATGCCGCCCTGGTCATTGATCATCTTGAAGTACGCGTCGAGCGTGCGGTCGATCGCGCCGTAGGCGCCCGCCGGTCCATCCTGCGGGCCCCAGCTGCCAACGACGACCTCGGTGTCGGTGACGCCGGTCACAACGGGTTTGGCGGCCGCCGCCGTCGGAGTCGCCGTCGCGGCTGGGGTCGTCGGCGACCCGCACGCGGTGACGAGCAACGCGACGAGCAATGAGGCGACGAGCGCCGCCCGTCGTACTGACCGGTTCTGCATCCTCGAAAGCTGCCGTGTCAAAGCGTCCTCCCTTTTCCTTGCGAGCCCTAGTACCCCAAATATGCGCGTTGCACCTCCTCCCTCTGCCGGAGCGCCGCGCTCCGATCGCTCAGGATCACGCGTCCGGTCTCCAAGACATACGCATGGTCGGCGACGCTGAGCGCCATGTGGGCGTTCTGCTCGACCAGGAGCAGGGTCGTCCCGGCAGCGCGAATGTCGCTGATGACGCTGAAGATCTCCTTCACCAGCAACGGTGCCAGGCCAAGCGAGGGTTCGTCGAGCAGAAGCAGGCGTGGCCGTGCCATCAAGGCCCGGCCGATGGCCAGCATCTGCTGCTCGCCGCCGCTGAGCGTTCCGGCGCGCTGCTGCAGCCGCTCGCCCAAGCGTGGGAAATAACCGAACACACGCTGTGAGTCCTCGCGTGCGGAGCCGCCATCCCGTCGCGCGTACCCACCCAGCAGGAGGTTCTCCCGCACGGTGAGATCCGCGAAGATCTGGCGTCCTTCGGGCACCTGAACGATCCCCGCACGGACCAATCGGTCTGGGCTAGACCCATCGATACGTTTGCCGTCGAACTCCACCGAGCCGCGGGTGGGCCGGAGAAGACCGGAGATCACGCGCAGCGTCGTCGTCTTGCCGGCGCCGTTCGCGCCGAGCAGCGCGACGACGCTCCCTTCGGCCACCTCGAGACTCACGCTGTGCAAGGCACACACGCGTCCGTAGTAGGCCTCGAGCTCGTGCACGGTCAGCAACGGACGAGCCACCTAGACCTCGGAGACCTCGAGCTCGGGTTCGCCCAGGTACGCTTCGATGACCGCAGGGTTGTTGCGAACGTCAGCGGGCGCCCCCTCGGCGATGCGCCGGCCGAAGTCAAGCACATAGAGCCGGTCGCAGAGCCCCATGACGAACGACATGTCGTGCTCCACGACGAGCACGCTCAAATCGAACCGGTCGCGCATCCGGCGAATAAGTTCCGCGAGCCCCGAGATCTCCTGCTTGTCGGCGCCGGCCGTGGGCTCGTCGAGCAAGAGCAGCGCTGGACGCGAGACCAGCGCCCGGCCCAGCTCGACCAGCTTCTGCAGGCCGAAGGGCAGCGTGGATACCACGCGGTCGCGGTGGGGTGTGAGTCCCAAGAGGTCGAGCACCTCGTCCGCGCGCTGCGTCGCCCGAGCTTCGTCTGTGCCAACCCCGCGCAGACGCAAGCCATCACGGATCACGCCGCTGCGTATGACGACGTGCTGTCCGACCAACAGGTTCTCCAGCGCCGTCATGCTGCGACAGAGCTCCACGTTCTGGAACGTTCGCGCGATGCCGAGGCGGATGATCTCGTGCGACCGAGAGTGCGTGATGTCGCCGCCTTTGAAATCGATCGTCCCGCGATCGGGCTCGTAGAACCGGCTGATGCAGTTGAAGACGGTCGTCTTCCCCGCCCCGTTCGGTCCGATGAGGCCGACGATCTCGCCCGTGTTGACCGAGAGATCGAGGCCGTCGACGGCCACCAGGCCTCCGAAGCTGATCGTCAGGTCCTTGATCTCGAGAAGCGGTCCGCTCATCGCGCGCCGCTCCCCTCGCCCAGCTCGACGATCTGGTCTCCCCGCGGCGCACCGTCTCGGACGCGTGCCGCCCAGCGCAGCGGCACCGAACGCGCGACGCCGGCCAAGCCGCGCGGCAGGAACGAGATGGTCAGGATGAGGATCACACCGAGGACGACGATGTACAGATTCTTGAAGTCGTGCACCACCGGCAGTCGCGTCAGGGCGTTCTGCAAGAACGTGAGCAGCAGGGCCCCTGAGAGCGCGCCGCCGACGGAGCCGAGGCCGCCCAGCACGATCATCGTCAGGAAGTCGACCGAAAGGAGCACGGTGAAGTCCTCGGGACTGATGCCGTGGAGGAGGTGCGCGTAGAGGCCGCCCGCGATCCCCGCATAGAGCGCGCTGAGTGCGAACGCGGTGGTCTTGTAGCGCACGAGGTCCACGCCCATCGCGCGCGCGGCGATCTCACTGTCCCGAATGGCGACGAACGCGCGGCCGGTATGACTCGCGACGACGTTCCTCGCGAAGATCGTGAGCACGATGAGCACGGCTGCGGTCAGGTAGTAATAGTCCTGATCGGTGCGGAACACGAACGTGAACGCGCCCAGCCCGAGTTACGCGAGCGGCAGACTGTGCAGTCCCGACGAGCCGCCGGTCCACGAGCCCTGCCACACGACGAGCTGCGGGATCGCGAGGCCGAAACCAAGCGTCGCGACCGCGAGGTAGGGACCGGAAAGGCGCAGGGCGGGCAGCCCTAACAGGAATCCGATCGCCGAGGACAGCGAGCCCGCGACAAGCAGCGCCACGACGAACGGCAGGCCCAAGCGCAGCGTCAGCAGGGCGGAGGCATAGGCGCCGATCGCAAAGAAACCGGCGTGTCCGAGCGAGATCTGGCCGGTATGTCCGATAAGGATTCCCAGGCCGATGGCGACGATCGCATAAATGAGCGCGAGCGAGACGAGATAAAGGATGTAGCCCGGGGCGACGCCGGGGATGGTGTCGAGCACCGCGGGGATGACGAGGATCGCGGCGAGGCCCAGACCGTAGGGTGCCAGGGCGCGCCCGCGCGTTTGGAGCCAGCGCACCATCACCTGGGTCCTAGACCTTCTTGGTCTCGTGCTTACCCAGCAGGCCGCTGGGCCGCACCACGAGCACGAGGACGATGAGGGCGAACGCGATGGTGTTCCGAAGCTCGGGCGCCTCGAACCCCGCGACGCTGTCGATGATCCCAAGCAGCAATCCACCAACGACGGCACCGGGGAGGCTGGTGAGTCCACCGACCACGGCCGCGGCAAAGGCCTTGAGCGCGACGTCGCCCATCATGCTGGGATCGAGGTAGTTGATCGGCGCGATCAGCATGCCGGTCACGGCGCCCATCCCCGTGCCCATTCCCCAACCGAGTGCATTCATGCGACCGATGCTTATGCCCATCAGCTGCGCAGCGGTTCGGTTCTCCGCAACGGCGCGCATGGCGATTCCTGTCGGGCTGAAGCGGAAGAACGCAAAAAGGACGGTCATCAGGACGAGCGTCACGACGAAGATCAGCGCGTTCAGCTGGCTCAGGACGACCGTCCCGAGGCGAAAGGGCGGGCCGACGACCGGGTCGGGAAAGGTCCGAATCTCGTAGCCCCAGATCCAGCCCGCAGCACCAAGCAGGATGAGGCTGAGCCCGACCGTAACGATCACCGGGTTGAGCACCGTGGTCGCACTCACGCGGCGGAGGACGACACGTTCGATCAACGCGCCGAACAGCCCAGCGAAAAGCAGGGTCAGGACGAATGCGACCGCGAACGGGAGCTGGAAGGCGGTCAGGAGCGTGAAGGCCACGAACGTGCTGAACATCGCGGTCTCGCCCTGAGCAAAGGTGATGACCTTCGTCGTCTTGAAGATCAGGACGATGCCGAACGCGGTCAGCGCGTAGAGGCTGCCGAGCGCGAGCCCGTTGACGAGCAGCTGCCCCCACGGCACCTCCTCGTTCCTCAGACCGACGTCAGCGCAATGCGGACCTCGAGCGTCACACGCTCAGCATCCGTATCGCGCGGTCGGCGAAGTCGTCGGCGATCGCGGTCTCGGTGAGCCGACCTTTCGGTCGGTACCAGCGATGGACCCACGTGCACATCCCGAGGAGAGCG
>Ga0307277_10001146_pt1 | contig 10294 bp, 8 predicted proteins | sample ER_DNA_116_FD_194473 | JGI IMG/M metagenome (GOLD analysis project Ga0307277, IMG submission 194473) | Bulk soil microbial communities from the East River watershed near Crested Butte, Colorado, United States - ER_DNA_116 | ecosystem: Environmental > Terrestrial > Soil > Floodplain | place: USA...
CCATCAACAACGCGGTCCGCATCGCGATGCCGAAGCAGGAGGGTCGAGACGCCTTCGACCTGATCGCGGAAGTGCAGCAGCACCTCGGGAACGACCGGGTCCGCGCGGTCGCCATGGACACCACGGACGGGCTCGCTCGCGGCATGGACGTGGAGGACACGGGGGCGCCGATCAGCGTTCCGGTCGGCGACGCCACCCTCGGCCGGATCTTCAACGTTCTCGGCGATGTCATCGACGAGGGCGACGACGTCGAGGCCGACGAGCGCTGGCCGATTCACCGCGATGCGCCGAGCTTCGAGGAGCTGCAGCCGACGACGGAGGTATTCGAGACCGGGATCAAGGTCATCGACCTGCTCGCTCCCTACGTGAAGGGCGGCAAGGTCGGCCTCTTCGGCGGTGCCGGAGTCGGCAAGACCGTGCTCATCCAGGAGCTCATCCGCAACATCGCGGAGGAGCACGAGGGCCTCTCGGTCTTCGCCGGCGTCGGCGAGCGCTCGCGCGAGGGGAACGACCTCTGGCTCGAAATGAAGGAGTCGGGCGTGATCGAGAAGACCGCGCTCGTCTTCGGGCAGATGAACGAGCCGCCCGGAGCCCGCCTGCGCGTCGGCCTCTCGGGCCTGACGATGGCGGAGTACTTCCGCGAGCAGGGCCAGGACGTCCTCCTCTTCATCGACAACATCTTCCGCTTCGTGCAGGCAGGCTCGGAGGTGTCCGCCCTGCTCGGGCGCATGCCGAGCGCCGTCGGCTACCAGCCCACGCTCGCGACCGAGATGGGGCAGTTGCAGGAGCGCATCACCTCGACGCGCAAGGGCTCGGTCACGTCGGTGCAGGCGATCTACGTGCCCGCCGACGACCTCACCGACCCCGCGCCCGCGAACACCTTCGCGCATCTCGACTCGACCACAGTCCTGTCACGGGCCCTTACGGAGCAGGGGATCTACCCGGCGGTCGACCCGCTCGACTCGTTCTCGCGCGCGCTGCAACCGGATGTCGTCGGCGAGGAGCACTACGAGACGGCGACGCGCGTGCAGGAGCTTCTGCAGCGCTACCGCGAGCTGCAGGACATCATCGCCATCCTGGGCATGGACGAGCTCTCCGACGAGGACAAGCTCGTCGTCCAGCGCGCCCGCAAGGTGCAGCGCTTCCTCTCCCAGCCCTTCTTCGTCGCCGAGGCCTTCACGGGCACGCCCGGCAAGTACGTGAAGCTCGAGGACACCATCCGCGGCTTCATGGAGATCATCGCCGGCAAGCACGACGACCTACCGGAGGGCGCCTTCTACATGGTCGGGACGATCGAAGAGGCGATGGAGAAGGGCAAGGAGATCGCCGGCGAAGGCGAGGAGGAGCCGCAGGCATCGGAAGAGGAATCCGAATCGGAGACCGAGCCCGAGCCCGAGCCCGTGGCGGCGTAGATGGCCGCTGAAGGCGGCGTCCGCACGTTCGACCTCTCGGTGGTCACGCCTGACGGTGCGGCGTTCGAGGGCGAGGCCGAGATGGTGATCGTCCCCGGTGCGGCGGGGGAGATAGGCGTGCTCGCCCGGCATGCTCCGCTCGTCGCCATGCTGAAGGCGGGCGAGATCCGCGTGAAGGCGGGGAACGACTGGCAGTCCTTCGCGGCCGGGCCGGGCTACTTCAAAGTGCAGCAGGATCGTGCGATCGCGCTCGTGGACGACGCCGTGCGCGCCGAGGAGATCGACATCGAAGAGGCGCGCCGCGAGGCCGAAGAGGCCCGCGCCGCGCTCGAGCGCGCGGATTCCGGCGACGAGGAGATCGATCGCTGGCACATGGAGCAGCGCCTCCAGCACGCCGAGAACAAGATCGCCGTCGCAGGGCGATGAGCGCGTCCGCCGCGCCGGGCTAGCTCCGCTCGTCGAGCCAGTCGAGCAGGATGCGAGTCACCTCTCCCGGGTTGTCCTGGAGGACGCCGTGCGTCGCGTTCGGGATCGGCACGATGCGTGCCTCGGGGAGCTCCACGCGGACCCGGTCGAGCGCCCGTTCGCGTATCGGCCGCAATTCGGCCGGCTCGGTCGCGTGAGCGAGCAGGACGGGAATCCCACTCTCCCTGACCAGAGGGTAGAGCGGTGGGCAGGGAGCCAGCCGTGAGGCGACCATCGCCGCCCCGATGACCTTGGGCGGCGCATCCCACGACTCGCCTTCCTCGGCGCGGCGGCGGAGCTCCTCGAGCTCGTCCTCGTAGTCCGTTTCGGGGTCGTAGTCGGGGTCGTCTTCGGCCACGAGGTAGCCGCCGTCCAGGAGAGCGAGCCCTCGCACGGCCGAGGGAAAGCGCGCTGCCGTGTGGACGCCCATGCTCGCTCCCCAGGAAAACCCGATCCAGACTGCGGGCGCGATGCCCAGAGCGTCGAGAAGCCCGGCCGCCAGCTCGGCGAGCTTCGGGGCGGCGTACCCCTCGGGCTCGAGCGCAGGCGAGGCTCCGTAACCGGGCGCGTCGACGGCGAAGAGCGTGTATCCGGCGGCCACGAGCGGCGGCGCTAGCACCGGCACTTCGTCGCTTCCTCCACCGCCGCCGTGCCAGTAGAAAAGCGGCTCCCCGGCCCGGTTGCGCCAGGTCTGGACGCGGACACGCGTCCCCTGCACTTCGACGTCGCCGACTTCCACGGCCGCTATTGTCGCCGCTCCGGTGGAGCAGAACTTCGGCAAGAGCGCCCCGTTCAGCCTCGGGGTCGAGGAGGAGTTCCAGATCCTCAACTCCGAGAGCTACGAGCTCGTCTCCCGGATCGACGAGATCCTGCCTGCCCTCGAGGGCGACCGCGAGGAGAAACGGATCAAGGCTGAGCTCCTCCAGTCGGTGGTCGAGGTCGCGACCGACGTCGCGGCAACCGTGGGGGAGGCGATGGAGGACCTGCGCCGCCTGCGCGGGCGCCTGCGCGAGGTCGCCGCGGAGTCGGGCGCGCTCATCGCGTCGGCGGGCACCCATCCGTTCTCGCGCTACGAGCACCAGGAGGTCACCGAGGAGCCGCGCTACCAGGACCTGATCCAGTCGATGCGTTGGGTGGCCGAGCGCGAGCTCATCTTCGGCCTCCACGTCCACGTCGGGCTGGATTCGCCGGAGAAGGCGATCGCGTGCGCGAACGGCCTGCGCACCCACCTGCCCGAGCTGCTCGCGCTCTCGGCCAACTCGCCTTTCTGGCAGGGAAGGCCGACCGGCCTCGCGTCAACGCGTGTGAAGATCTTCGAGCCGTTTCCGCGCGCCGGCCTCCCGCCGGCCTTCGCCTCGTATGAGGAGTTCGAGCTCCTCGTCGACCGCGGCATCAAGACGAACTCCTTCGACGACTACACCTACATCTGGTGGGATCTGCGGCCGCATCCGCGTCTGGGCACGATCGAGCTGCGTATCTGCGACGCGCAGACCCGGATCGATTCCGTCGCGGCGATCGTGGCGCTCACCCAGTCGCTCGTCGCGACGCTCGCGGCCGACTTCGACAACGGCGAGCCGCCTGCGACCGAGCAGATCACGCTCATCGCCGAGAACAAATGGCGCGCCGCGAGGGACGGGCTTGGCGCAAAGCTGATCGACTTCGCGAACGACACGGAACGCTCCGCTCCCGATGCGATCCGGCACCTAGTCGAGCGGAGCCGACCGGCCGCGGAGGAGCTGGGCTGTGCGGCCGAGCTCGAGCTCGTCGAGGCGTTGCTGGAGCGTGGCACGGGGGCCGACGAGCAGCTTGCGGTCTACGAGGAGAGCGGGAGTTTGCTGGCCGTCGCCGAGCGGCTTGCGAGCGAGACGGTTGGGCAGGTTTGACCGCCGTGCGCTCGGCTATCCTCCTCTAGTCGCCCCTCCGGCGACTTTTCATATGCGAACGACCCTCAAGCGTGGAACAGCCGGCCATGCCGCCGGAAACGGCCACGGCGGGATCCCGATTTCTCCGCTCACCGGCGCCACCCGGTACCGCACCAACCGCCGGGGGCCGCTGCGCATCCTCGGCAAGTTCTTCCTCTGGCTCGTGATGGTCGTGCTCGTTGCGGCCGGTGCCCTCGCCGGCGGCGCCTGGCTCTACATCAACGAGAGTGTCGCCGAGGTGCGCGCGCACTCGCAACCTCTGATCGACGCCCAGCAGGACCTCGACGTGCCGACCCCGGACCAGCCGACGGTCGCCCTCGTGATCGGCTACGACAAGCGGCTCGGGCCGGAGAGCTCGATCGGCTCGCGCTCGGACACGGTCATGCTCCTGCGCGCGGACCCGCAGAAGAAGGTCATCTCGATGATGTCGTTCCCGCGCGACCTCGTCGTCTCGATTCCCGGCTGCGCAGGCCAGTTGCCCTTCTCCGGCCGAATCAACGAGGCCTACACCTACTGCGGGCCGCGCGGGACGCTGAAGACCGTCAAAGAACTGACCGGCGTCCCGATCAACTACATCATCACGGTCAACTTCATCGGCTTCCGCGACATCGTGGACAAGCTCGGCGGCGTCTATCTCGACGTCGACCACCGCTACTTCAACGACAACTCGAACGGCGAGAACTACGCGACGATCGACCTCCACTCGGGGTACCAGCACCTGACCGGGAAGCAGGCGCTCGACTACGTCCGCTTCCGCCACACGGACTCCGACCTTTACCGCGTCGTCCGCCAGCAGAGCTTCGTGAAGGCGATGAAGCAGCAGATCGCGGCCAACTGGTCGGTGACGAGAATCCCGGGCATCGTCAACACGATCACGAAGAATGTCGAGGTCGGCGTCGGCGGGGGAAAGACCCTCGACGTGCCGACGCTGTACGAGTACGCGAACCTGGCCTACGGCCTGCCCTCGGGGAACTTCCAGCAGGTACAGATCGAGAACATCAGCGGCTACAACGAGCTCTCCGCGTCGCAGACGTCGATCGACGACGCGGTCAACAACTTCATGAACCCGGACGTCTCGGCTCCCGAGAAGGCGGCCAACGCCGCACTCGGGGAGAAACCGAAGGAGCAGCAGGACACCGGGCCCAGGCCTTCCCAGGTCAGCGTCGAGGTCATGAACGGCAACGGCGTAGCGGGTGCCGCAGACCAGGCGGCAGTCGCGCTCGGGGACCGCGGTTATCCCGTCACGAACGGGGGCAACGCGGACAAGTTCAACTACTTCAGGACGAAGGTCCTCTACGACCCCAGCGTCGCCGGCGCGGAGGCGGCGGCCACGCAGATGGCCGACCTCTTCGGCGACGGCGAGACGGAGCCGGTTCAGCCCGGACAGCAGCTCGAGACGATGCTGCAGGTCATCGTCGGCCAGACCTTCCACGGAGACCTCACGCCCGGTCCTTCCGACGACACGCCGACCCACGAGCCGCCCGCGATCACCCCGGAGTCGATCGCTGCCGGGGAGCTGAAGAGCGTCAGGAAGAAGGCAGGCTTCCAGCTCTACACGCCGACCGTACGCGAGGAGAACTCGTCGCTCTCCACGCTCGAGCCGGTGCGGGAGTACCGGATCGGCGACCACAGCGCGGTGCGTCTCGTCTACGAGACCGGGGGCCTCGAGTACTGGGGGATCCAGGAGATGGCCTGGGACGAGCCGCCGATCCTCGACGGGGCGAGCGTCCAGCGCCGCATCAAGGGCCGCGACTACGGGCTCTACTTCGACGGGCCGAAGCTGCACATGATCGCGTTCCGCGAGGACGGCAACTCCTACTACGTCACCAACACGCTCCTCAACCGTATGTCCAACGAGACGATGCTGGCGATCGCGAAGGGCTTGAAGCCCCTCGGCCCGAACTAAGGTCTGACGATGAAGGAACCCCTCGGCGTCATCGGCGCTGGCTGGGTCGGCCTCGTGACCGCAGCTTGCTTCGCCGACCTCGGCCACGAGGTAGTCGTTCGCGACGTTGTGCCCGAGAGGATCGCCGACCTCGATGCCGGGCGCGTGCCGATTTTCGAGCCGGGCTTGTCCGAGCTCCTGGCGGCGAACCGCGAGCGGATTCGCTACACGCTCGACATCGCTGATGTCTTCGACGCGGCCCGCATCGCCTTCGTCTCCGTCCCGACCCCGCCGACGCTTTCCGGCGACGCAGACCTCTCCGCGGTCTGGCGCGTGCTGGACGAGCTGCCCGAGCTCGGGCAGCGCGCGATCGTCGTCATGAAGAGTACGGTTCCCGTCGGCACCGGCGAGAAGGTGCGTCACGAGCTCGACGCACGCGGCCTCGCGCATGTCGGCTATGTCTCGAACCCGGAGTTCCTGGCCGAGAGCACGGCGCTTCACGATTTCAAGAGCCCAGACCGAATCGTCATCGGGGCGTTCGACGAGGCCGACGGCGACGTCGTCGCCGCGCTCTACGAGTCCATCGAAGCGCCCGTCGTGCGCGCAGACGTGGCCTCGGCGGAGATGGTCAAGCTCGCGTCGAACGCCTTCCTCGCGACAAAGATCTCGTTCATCAATGAGATCGCCAACGTCTGCGAGGAAACCGGCGCCGACGTCTCGGTCGTCGCCGAGGGGATGGGTCTCGATCGCCGCATCGGCTCGCTCTTCCTCCGGCCCGGCATCGGCTACTCGGGCTCGTGCCTGCCCAAGGACGTGACGGCGCTCAAGCAGCTCGCCGGCAACTCGGGCTACCACTTCCAGCTCCTGACGGCGGTCATCGAGGTGAACGAGCTCCAGAAGCGCCGCGTCGTCGGGAAGCTCGCGAAGCACCTCGGCTCGCTCCGGGGGAAGACGATCGCCCTTCTCGGCCTCGCCTTCAAGCCGTTGACGAACGACATGCGCGACGCACCGAGCTTGATCCTCGCGCCGCGGCTCCTCGCCGAGGGCGCGGTCGTGCGCGGTTGGGACCCCGTCGCGCTCGAGGAGGCGAAGCAGGCACTCCGAGGCGTCGAGCTCAGCGAGACGCTGCTCGAGGCGCTGACGGATGCCGACGCAGCCGTGATCGTCACCGAATGGGACGAACTCAGGGGCCTGCTCACGTCCGAGCTGCATGACGCGATGCGGACGCCGCTCATCGTCGACGGGCGCAACCTGCTCGACCCGGGCGAGGCCCGCGCTGCCGGCTTCGTTTACGAGTCGATCGGGCGCGCGGCCCACGATCTCGACGCCCTTCCGGAGACGGAAGAGCCCGAGACGAAGCTCCACCAGTAGCGATGGAGGCGATCATCCTCGCGGGCGGCAAGGCCGAGCGCCTCGGCGCGGCGGCCGAAGGGCGCCCGAAGGCGCTCGTGCGGATCGCCGGGCGGGCGCTCGCCGCCTACCAGGTGGCTCTGCTCGCCTCCGCCGGGGTCGACCGCGTAATCGTCAGCTGCTCGGCCGGGACCGAGGGCCTCTTCGCCTCGGAGCTCGGAGGACTGGGCGCCGAGATCGTCACCGCTCCCGAGCCCGAGCCGCTCGGCCGCGGGGGAGGGCTTCGCTTCGCAGCCGCGCTTCGGAAGGAGGCGGGAGAGCTCTTCGCGCTCAACGGCGACGAGCTCATCGAACTCGACCTCGGCGCGATGCTCGCGCACCACCGGGCGACGGGCGCGGCAGCGACGATCGCCGTGGCGCCGCTCAAGTCTCCGTTCGGGGTCGTCGACCTCGGGGAGGGCGACGTCGTCACGGGATTCCGCGAGGCGCCCGAGCTGCCGAACTGGGTCAGCTGCGGCATCTACGTCCTCGGCGAGGAGGCGGTCGAGCGTCTGCCCGAGCGCGGCGACCACGAGGACACGACCTTTCCGGAGCTCGCTCGCGAGGGACGCATCCACGCGTTTCGCAACGCCGGCCTTTGGCTGACGGTGAACACGCCCAAGGATCTGAGGCAGGCGGAGGAGGTCATGTCCTCGGAGGCGGCCTTGACTCTGGTTGGGAGGCTGGGTTAGGACCGTTGGACATGAGCGAGATGTCACCGAATCTCCTCGACCTCGACCGCTTCGCCGTCGAGGTGAAGAAGATCGACAAGCCGTGGGGCTACGAGCTCGTTTTCGCCGCCACCGACCGGTACTGCGGAAAAGTCATCTTCGTACGCGCGGGCGAGCAGCTCTCACTCCAGTTCCACCGCTTGAAGGACGAGACGATCTACGTCCAGTCGGGCCGCGCCGAGTTCGAGATCGGGGATCCGGGCGGCCCACTGGATTTCGAGGTGGTCGCGCCCGGCCGCGCCTTCCACGTAAAGGCGGGAACGGTGCACCGGGTCCACGCCCTCGAGGACACGGTCCTGCTCGAGGTTTCGACCCCCGAGACCGAAGACGTGGTGCGGCTCGAGGATCGCTACGGCCGCGCCGACGGTTAGGGCTTCACTAGAGTAGTTCGCGGTATGGCGACGACCGCTCCGAAGCACGACGTCCGCGATCTCGCGCTTGCGCCCGACGGGCTGACGAGGATCGAATGGGCCGACCGGCAGATGCCGGTCCTTGCCTCGATCCGGGAGCGTTTCGAGCGCGAGAAGCCGCTCGAGGGCCACCGCATCTCGGCGTGCCTGCACGTCACGACCGAGACCGCGAACCTCGCGCGCACACTCAAGGCCGGGGGAGCCGACGTGCTCCTCTGCGCCTCGAACCCTCTCTCGACCCAGGACGACGTGGCCGCGGCGCTCGTCGCCGAGTTCGGCGTGCCCGTGTTCGCGATCAAGGGCGAGGACGACAACACGTATTACTCGCACATCACAGCGGCGGTCGACCACCATCCGCACATGACGATGGACGACGGCGCCGACGTCATCGGCGTCCTCCACTCGAAGCGCCCGGAGCAGCTCGGCGAGATCATCGGCGGTACCGAGGAAACGACCACCGGCGTCATCCGCCTGCGCGCTCTCGAGGCCGACGGCAAGCTCGGCTTCCCCATCGTGGCGGTGAACGAGGCGAAGACGAAGCACCTGTTCGACAACCGGTACGGAACCGGACAATCCACGATCGACGGGATCGTGCGCGCCACCAACATCCTCCTCGCCGGCCGGCGCTTCGTGGTTTGCGGCTACGGCTGGGTCGGCCGCGGTGTCGCGATGCGCGCCCGTGGCATGGGGGCACACGTGATCGTCACGGAGGTGGATCCGCTGCATGCGCTCGAGGCGCTGATGGACGGGTTCGAGGTCCTCTCCACCGACAAGGCGGCGGAGGTGGGGGACATCTTCTGCACGGCGACCGGCGACAAGCACGTCCTCGCCAGGCGTCATTTCGAGCGCATGAAGGACGGCGCCATCCTCGCCAATACGGGTCATTTCAACGTCGAGATCGAGATCCCCGCACTGCAGGACATGGCGACGGAGACGCGCGTCGCGCGCCCGTTCGTCGAGGAGTTCATGCTCGGCGACGGGCGCCGCATCTATCTCGTCGCCGACGGCCGTCTGGTGAACCTCGGCGCTGCCGAAGGCCATCCGGCGTCCGTGATGGACATGAGCTTTGCGAACCAGGCCCTTTCAGCCGAGTTCGTGGTCGAACACGCGGATGAGCTCGAGCCGAAGGTGTACGGCGTGCCCGAGGACATCGATCGGGAGATCGCCCGCCTCAAGCTCGAGGCCGAAGGGGTCGAGATCGACACGCTCACCGAGGAGCAGGCGAAGTACCTGGCTTCTTGGGACGAGGGCACTTAGCGTCCGCGTGATGAGACCCCGGTTCGCGGGCGGGGCGGTCGACCTTCGCCCGGAGGAGATCGTCCGCCTGGAAGGCGATCGGGTCGTGCTCCTCGACCAGCGCCGCCTTCCCGACGAGGAGGTCGAGGTGGAGTGCCGCTCGGCGGAGGAGGTCGCGGATGCGATCCGGACGATGGTCGTCCGTGGCGCCCCCGCGATCGGCGTCGCGGCTGCGTACGGCTACGCGCTGGCCGCCGCGAACGGGGAGGACCTGGACGAGGCGGCGGAAGTCCTCGTCTCGGCGCGTCCGACCGCGGTCAACCTGCCGTGGGCAGTCGCCCAGATGCGGCACGTTGACGGCGACCTCGCCGGGCGGGCGCGCGACATCCACCGCCTCGAGGTGGAGCACTGCCGGCGCATGGCCGAGCATGCGGCCGGACTTCTCCGCGAAGGCTCGACGCCGTTGACGCATTGCAACGCGGGTGGGCTCGCCACCGGCGGCTACGGCTCGGCGCTCGGCGCCCTCAAGGCGGGCTACGAGCGCGGGCTGGTCGAGCGCGTCTTCGTCGACGAGACGAGGCCGCTTCTCCAGGGCAGCCGGCTGACGGCCTGGGAGCTCGAGCGCGCGGGGATCCCTGCGAGCGTCATCGCGGACTCCGCCGCCGCGTCGCTCATGGCGCGAGGAGAGATCACGCACGTGATCACCGGGGCCGACCGGATCGCGCGAAACGGTGACACGGCGAACAAGATCGGCACGTACGCTCTCGCCGTGCTCGCCTCCCATCACGACATTCCGTTCTACGTCGTCGCGCCGACCTCGACCCTCGATCCCGGTGCCGCCTCC
>Ga0307277_10001147_pt1 | contig 10288 bp, 9 predicted proteins | sample ER_DNA_116_FD_194473 | JGI IMG/M metagenome (GOLD analysis project Ga0307277, IMG submission 194473) | Bulk soil microbial communities from the East River watershed near Crested Butte, Colorado, United States - ER_DNA_116 | ecosystem: Environmental > Terrestrial > Soil > Floodplain | place: USA...
TCGCTCGCCGGCCACGGCGGCGAAGTGTAGCGACCGTCAAACGCCGCTGAGCAACATCGTCGCTAAGACGCCGATGCCGACCGCGAGTAGCCCGGTCGCTAGATACCAGGCAAACTCGCTGCGTCTGCGACGAATCGTGTAGGCCGAAGCCGAGGCCAAGCTCGAAGACAGCAGCGCGGTCGCAGTGGCCCAGCGCAGCATCAGTCGAGCTCCTCCTTTTGCCGCCGGAGCCGCTCGACGAGCCGAAGACCTGGCGAAACCCGTGCCACTGCCGCGCATGGTCCTGGCCGAAGATCCGGCGAGGCTCGAAGAAAGCAGCGCGGTCGCAGTGGCCCAGCGCGGCGTCAGGCGATTTCCTCCCTTTGCCGCCGGAGCAGCTCGACGAGCGCCGAGCTGTATCTGTGTTGCCAACCCGCCACTTCTACCCAGCTGACGACGGCGTACAAGCACGACGCCAAGGCCGAGGCTGGCCAAGACGGCAACGCCGCCCCCCAAGGTTCCAAGGCTCCAGTCGGAGCCTTTCTGGCGGACTCGCCTGGCTTCCGCTGTCCGTCGGGCTGGCGGATGCGCTTTGTGATTGGCTGCGAAGCCGACAAGTAACGGATGACGGCGGGCCCAAACCCCGTAACGGATACCCCGGGATCGAAGCCAGCGAGCGAAATCCGCCCGCGTCGCAAAGGTGTGCCCGTGCCACACGATTCCCTTTGTTGGCCCGTTCGAGGGTGGCGGATAAAAAATCTGCGTCTCGAAGGCCGCGATCGCAAGCACGATCGCGGCGGGGAGGATCAGCGCGGCCGCCAGCAGTTTCATCCAACGTAAGTTTCCCATCCAAAGGCACGAGTACCAACACGAAATTCGGCTCGGCACCGCCCCTCAGAGGTCGAGGATGTCAAGCCGGTTAGCTAGAGGTGGAAACTCAGAAGAGCTGATTCTCGCCGGCGAAGATCGCCGAGACCGAGTCGTCGGCGAAGACGTTCATGATCGTCTCGGCAAGGAGGGTCGTGACCGGGAGGACGTCGATCTTGTCCGGGCGCTTGATCGGGTCGACGGGAACGGTATTCGTGACCGTGACCTGCGTGATCTTGCTCGCGGCCAGCTTCTCGAACGCATCGCCCGGGAAGAGGCCGTGCGTCGCGCAGGCATAGACTTCGAGCGCGCCTGCGCCGAGCAGCGCCTCTGCGCCGGCGATCAGGGTGCCACCGGTGACGATCATGTCGTCGCTCATGATCGCGATCTTGCCGTGGACGTCGCCGATCACCTGGGTGACGGCCGCCTTGTCGTGCTCCGGGCGAGTCTTGTTCAGGATCGCCAGGTCGCCCTCGAGCATCTGCCCGAACCGGCGCGCCATCTTCGCGCGGCCGGGGTCGGGCGAGACGGCAACGATCCCGTCGCCCTGCAGGCCCTTGTCGCGGTAGTACTGCGCGAAGAGCTGCAATGCGGTCATGTGGTCGACGGGAACGTTGAAGAAACCCTGGATCTGGCCCGCATGCAGGTCCATCGCCACGACACGGTCGACGCCGGCAATCTCGAGCGCATCGGCGACGAGCTTGGCCGTGATCGGCTCGCGAGGCGCCGACTTCTTGTCCTGCCGCGAGTATGGGAACCACGGCACGACCGCAGTGATCCGCTTCGCGGATGCGAGCTTCGCGGCCTGGATCATGATCAGCAGCTCGACGAGGTGGTCGTTCACGGGCGCATTTCCCGACTGGACGATGAAGACGTCTGCGCCCCGGATCGAGTCCTCGTAGCGGCAGTACGTCTCTCCGTTCGCGAAGGTCTTGAGCCGGACCTCGCCGAGCTCGACGCCCAGCGTCTCGGCGATGCGCTCGGCGAGCTCGCGGTTCGAGCTGCCCGAGAACAGCATCAACCGCTTTTGCGGGCCGCGTTCGATCCAGCGCTTGGGCTCGCCCTCGGGCACAGGTGGGTCCACCGTCTCGAGTCCGGGCAACGTGGCGGTCTCAGTCATCGGCTGGCCTTCCGTGCTTGTCGTAGACGTAGCCTTCCTTCGTCACCTGGCGCGGCGCGAAGCCCGCGAGCGAACCGGGCGGCACGTCGTCCGTGACGACCGAACCGACCGCGATCCATGCGTCGTCGCCGATTTCAAGCGGAGCAACAAAGGCATTCTGGACGCCGGTCCTGACGTTGCGGCCAATCTTCGTCCGCCCCTTGGGTTTACCCGGCTCGTGCGGATAGTTAACGGTGATCCCGCCTGCACCGATGTTCGTCTGCGCGCCGATCTCCGCGTCACCGATGTAGGACAGGTGTGGCACCTTTGTCCCTTCTCCGATCCGAGAGTTCTTCAGCTCGACGAACGTGCCCGCCTTTGCGCCGGCTTCCAGCACCGTTCCGGGGCGAAGGTAACAGAATGGCCCCACGAGCGCGCGCTCGCCGATCTCGGCGTCGATCGCGACCACATGTGGGCCGACCTCGGCGCCGCGAAGGACCCGGGTCGCGCCGCGGAGGACGGTGAACGGATGGACCACAGCGTCGGGCTCGAGTTCGACCTGTGGATCGATCCACGTCGCCTGCGGATCGACGATCGTCGCGCCGGCGAGCATGTGCCCCTCGTTGACGCGGTCGCGGAGCACGGCGGCGGCGGCTGCGAGCTCGACGCGGGTGTTGATGCCAACCGGGGCCTCGGGGTCGTCCGACTTGAACGTCGCGACCGGCTTGCCGGCATCGACCAGGGCTCGCACGGTGTCCGTCAGGTATAGCTCGCCCTGGGCGTTGTCCGGCTTCAGCTCGTCGAGGGTGCCCCAGAGCTCGGCGGCGTCGAAGACGTAGGTCGACGAGTTGAGCTCCCGGATCGCGCGTTCCTCCTCGCTCGCGTCTCCCTCTTCGACAATCGCACCGACGTTGCCCTTGCCGTCGCGGACGATTCGGCCGTATGGCAGGGGTCGCTCGGGCTCGAACGTGAGCACCGTCGCGGCAGCCTTGGCCTCCCGATGGGCTTCGACGAGGCCTTGGAGGAGCTCCGGTGTCAGCAGCGGCGAGTCGCCGGAGAGCACAAGCACGTCGCCGTCGAAGCCGTCGAGCGCTGTCCGCGCAGCCGCCACCGCGTCTCCCGTCCCGCGCGCTTCACCCTGGACTGCGAGTGTGACGCCGTCGCCTGCGAGGACGTCTTTGGTCTCGGGCGACGTGACGACGACGAGCGGCTCGGGGCCGACGTCGCGGGCTGCGTCGAGCACCCAGTCGACGAGACGCTTCCCGAGCAGCGGGTGGAGATGCTTCGGCGTCTCGGAGCGCATCCGCGTCCCCAGGCCGGCGGCCATGACCACTGCTGCGAGCTTTCGATCTGTCACGGAGCCAGAAATAGCTGGGGCGCCAGGATTCGAACCTGGGATCGCGGGACCAAAACCCGCTGCCTTACCACTTGGCTACGCCCCATCGGCCTCGCGCCCACCAGGAAAGTCTAGTCCCGAGAGCTGAAAAGCAGCACGAGCGCGACGACAGCGAGGATGGCGACGACGATCAGCGCCAGCGTCCCGACGATGAGCACCAGGACCGGGACGAGCGCGACGAGCGCCTGAGAGACCGCGGCAATCCAGCCCGCCTGGCGCGCCGTCTCGGAGCGGAGGCGGTGGGCCAAGCTGAACCAGCCCACAATCACGAGCGCCGCGACGGCGACCGCCGCCCACCAGGAGATCGCGTGGAAGACGACCAGGATCCCTTCGGCGACCGCGATCCAGAAAGCGATCCGAACCCGGCGGGCTCGCAGCCAGCGCCCCATCCGGCTCGACCCGTGCTCTATCGCCGGCCCGCCGTACTCCATCGCGGTCAACCGTACCAAGCTGGTGCCGTGAGCCAGATGCGGCCGTGAGCCTTGAGCGCCGCGCGGGCCTTGCGGGCGCCCTCGAGGTGCTGGAAGAGGCCGTAGACGACCGGCCCCGCTCCGGTGACGTCCGCCCTGAAGGCTCCCTCGGCGAGCAGATAGGCGGCGAGCGGCGAGCTCGCCAGGTCGTTCGGGGGGAGCCGTGCGAGGTCACGGGCGCGCGCGACTTCTCTCAGGGCCCGCTTCAGCGACGCGCGCCGGTTGCGGTAGCCCTTGCCGCCGTCGCGCTCGTCGAACGCCGCGTAGACGGCACCGCTCGAGAGCTTGGTCGTGCGCGGCAGAACCAGGAGCACCCAGTAGTCCTGCGGAAGGTCGATTGGCGTCAGGTCGGTGCCGTCGCCCTCGCCGAGCTGAGGGCCCTGGGTGAGAAAGAACGGTACGTCGGCGCCGAGCTCAGCCGCGAGCTCGTGCAGCCGAGCGGCTGGCAGCGGTTTCTCGAGGGTCTCGTTGGCGAGGCGCAGAGCGGTAGCCGCATCCGAGCTGCCGCCTCCGAGCCCGGCCGCGACGGGAATTCGCTTGGTCAGCCGCGCCTGCCAGCGCGGCGGGACGCCCGTCGTCTCGGCAAGCCGTTGGAGTGCGCCGCGGACGAGCGTGTCGTCCGCGAAGCCGGTCACTCGAAGACGCGGCGCCGGCGCTACCGCGACCCGATCAGCGAGATCGAGACGCTGGTAGATGGTCGTCAGCTCGTGCTTGCCGTCGCGCAATCTTCCCACGACGAGCGAGAGGTTCAGCTTCGCGGTCGCCGGCGCGCGTGTCATTCGAGCGCGTGCGCCAGCGCCACGAACTCATCGGGCTCCAGAGCCTCGGCGCGCGTCGAGGGCTCGCGCCCGATCCGCGCGAGTGCCGCCACCGCCTGCGCGCGTGAGCACAGCCCGGCCAGTTCAAGCGAGTTCGGCAGCTGCTTCCGGCGGTGCGCAAAGGCGGCGCCGACGACGGCCTTCAGCCGGGGGTAGTCGGCGGGCAGCTCCCTGCGCCGGCGAAAAGCGACGAGCGCAGAATCGACGTTCGGCCGCGGCCTGAACACGTTCCGCGACACCGGGTGAAAGCCCGTTCGCTCCGCGGCCAGCTGGACGAGGACCGAGACGGCTCCATACGCCTTGGTCTCGGGGGCGGCGAAGAAGCGGTCGGCGACCTCGCGCTGCACCATCACGCACCAGAGGCCGACGTTGGGCAGCCCGTCCAGGCTCTCGGCGATGAGCGGCGTCGCGACGTTGTACGGGAGGTTGGCGACAAGCTTCGTAGGCGCCGGCTCGAGCGCTCCAAGGTCCAACCCGAGCGCGTCGCCGAAGTGCAGCTCGACGTTGTCACGGCCCACGAGCGCCTCACGCAGCTTCGGCTCGAGCGAGCGGTCGAGCTCGATTGCGTGCACATGCGAGACGTGCTCGGCGAGGTAGCTCGTCAGGACACCGAGGCCGGGACCGATCTCGAGGACGACGTCGACGTCGTCGAGCTCCGCGAGCCGGCCGATCACGCCGAGGAGGTTCTCGTCGGCGAGGAAGTGCTGGCCGAACTCCCTCTTGGCGCGTGTGCTCACCGCGTTGGTGACGCGACGGGCAGGGAGAACGCGACAGTCGCGTTAGCGTCGATCCGGGCCGCAAGCTCAGCGGCATCCTCACCGCGAGCATACGCAAGCGCCGCGACCGTATGGACCACGTTCGCAGGCTCGTTCGGCCGGCCGCGGCGCGGGACCGGCGCCAGGTAGGGACTGTCGGTCTCGGCCAGGATGCGTTCCGCGGGGACGCGCTTCGCCGCTTCGCGCAACGCCTCGGCGCTCGGGTAGGTGATGTTGCCGGCGAACGAGACGTAGCAGTCACGCTCGAGAGCCGCAGCAAGAAGCCCCGGCGACGAGAAGCAGTGGAGGATGATCGGCCCGTCGAAATCGGCGAGCATCTCCATTGTCTCCCGGTCGGCTTCCCGGTTGTGGATGACGACAGCCTTGCCGAGCTCCGCCGCGAGCTCGAGCTGGGCCGCTAACAGGCTCCGTTGACGGTCGTGCGGCGCCCAGTCGCGGTAGAAGTCGAGCCCGGTCTCGCCCACGGCGACGGTGCGCTCGTGCCTGAGGAGCTCCGCTAGCTCACCCAGCCGGTCCCCTTCCTCCCCGCCCGCCTGGTGCGGATGAATCCCGAGTGCGGCGAAGACACCGAGCTCGCCTTCCGCAATTGCGAGTGAAGCCCGACACGAGTCGATTCCTGAACCGACCGTAATCACGCGCTCGACGCCGGCATCACGGGCGCGGGTAAGTAGCTCCTCGGGCGGCGGCTCGCACCCGTCGAGGTGCGCATGGGTGTCGATCACGCGACGGCGGTCTCGAGCTCTACCCGCGGGAACAGCGGCTCGGCGGGCAAGATCCCTGCCGCCGCCGTCGTCCGGCCGTAGGCGACGCCTTCCCACGCGACGTCCTCCGGCTGGCCGAGCGCAGCCAGGATCCGCTCCGCCGTCTCGGGCAGGTAAGCAGCGAGGGCGATCGCGACCGCGCGGAGGCCGTCCGCGAGGTCGTAGAGCGTTTGGTCGAGCTCCTCGTTCTTCGTTTCGTCTTTTGCGAGCTGCCACGGCGCGCGCTCCTCCACGTATCGGTTGAGCGAGCGGATCACGCCCCAGATCGCCTCGAGCGCGCCGGAAAGATCCCACTCGTCGAGCCGAGTAGGCACCTCCCTCGCGAGCTGCTCGAGATCGCGCCGGAAGGGCGAGTCCCATGCTGCCTGCTGGAGCCGGCCGTCGCGGTAGCGGGCGATCATCGCCGTCGTCCGCGAGAGAAGATTGCCGAGGTCGTTAGCGAGCTCCCGTTCGTAGCGCTCGTGAAAGTCGTCGACCGAGGCGTTTCCGTCTTGACCGAACCTCGTCACGCGCGCGGTGTAAAAACGGAGCGCGTCGATGCCGTAGATCTCGGTCAGCTCGAGCGGCTCGATCACGTTGCCACTCGACTTCGAGATCTTCCGGTCACCGAACAGCAGCCAGCCGTGGACGAAGATCTGCTTCGGCACCTCGTAGCCTGCGGCGAGCAAGAGCGCAGGCCAGAAGACGCAATGGAAGCGGAGGATGTCCTTGCCGATCAGGTGTTGTGCCACGGGCCAGAACTCCTCGCGGAGATCGTCGCCCGGCCGTGCGTACGTAAGCGCGCTCAGGTAGTTGATCAGCGCGTCGACCCAGACATACACAACCTGGTCTGGGTCCCACGGCACTGGCACCCCCCAGGGCTGGCCCGCTCGGCTGAGACTGAAGTCCCGCAAGCCACCCTCGATGAAGCTGCGCGCCTCGTTGTAGCGGAAGTCCGGCCGTACGAAGTCGGGCCGCTCGTCGTACAGGCGGAGCAGCTGGTCCTGAAACGCCGACAGGCGGAAGAACCAGTTCCGCTCCTCGATCCACTCCGGCTTCGTCCCGTGCTCTTGACACAACCCTTCCGGCGTGAGCTGGTCTTCTGTCTTGAACTCCTCGCAGTTGACGCAGTACAGGCCTGCATAGACGTCCTCGTAGATGTGCCCGTTGTCGTAGATCCGCTGCACGAACTCCTGAACGACGCGATGGTGACCCTCATCGGTCGTGCGTATAAAGAAGTCGGGAGATGCGCCGACCCGGGCGGGCAGCGGTCGCCAGTGCTCCTCGACGAGCCGGTCGACGAACGCCTTCGGATCGACCCCCGCCTCGTCCGCTGCACGCACGTTCTTCGAAGCGTTCTCGTCCGTACCGGTCAGGAAGAAGGTCTCGTCGCCGCGCTGGCGGTGATGCCGCACGAGGATGTCGGCGGCGATCGTCGTGTACGCGTGCCCGATGTGCGGGGTCGAGTTCACGTAGTAGATCGGGGTTGTCAGGTAGTAGCGCGACATTTGGCGCAATGATAGGCGCCGGGTGTTGGGAGCCAGAGGCGCGCCGGCGCCGCCGGACGAGCGCGACGGCGCCGGCGACCGGCAACAACAACCCTGCCGGCCAGAGCCAGGCCGGGACGCCGTTGCGGTGGCGATCGGAATCCGTCGCCGGCGCCGAGGCGTTCGGACCCCCGTGGTCGTGTGGTGGCGCTACGGGGCTCGGCACAGGTGAGGGTCGCTTTTGTTCTCCCGAGGACCGGTCCCGCTCCGAAACTCTGCTGGCGACACGGGCTCGGGTCGGCCTTCCGCGCTGATCGCGCGGCTCGGTAGGGGCCCGCCGACGCGCCGGGCGGACTGTCCACGAAACAGCGCCCTGACGCGAGCCGGCCGCATCGGCGCCGTGGCCCACGCGGGGCGATTCCGCTCGCCGAGCGGAATCGCCGCTACGGGCACCGCTCGGTTCAGTGATCACAATCGACGCCGCGGATGCCGCCGGCGCACTCTCTACGGAGGAGGACGGGGTCGCCGCCGGAGCCGCCGGCGCTGACGCCGGGGGCGGAGGCGGGGGCGGGGGCGACGCCCGTACCAGCGGCGGAGCGGGGGTCGGCGCAGCAGGCGCCGCAGGCTGCGCCGGCAGAAACCGGAGTGGGTCGAGATACCCGTTCGGATCCTCGGAGCGCCGGATGCCGAGATGGACATACGGGATGTCGTGCTCGACCTCCCCGCTCGGGCCGATCGTTCCGACCGCGGAAGCCTCGGCAACGGTCTCGCCGCGCCGAGCGCTCGTCGAGCCGAGATGGGTCAGCGTGACCGAGTATCCGTCCGGTGTCTGGATCGTCAGCGTCCGACCGCTGACCGGCACGGTGCCCACGAACGAGACAGTGCCGGACGCGGGGGCAAGCACGGTCGCTTCCGACGGGGCCCCGATGTCGATCCCCCTGTGTTGGCCGGCAGCGTACGGGTCGTCCCCGAAGACGAACTTCTGCAGCACGGGGCCTTGGACGGGCCATGTCCACGCCTCCGCGGACGGCACGATCACGAGAGCCGCCGCGAAGACGGCGAGCAAGGTTCGGCGCATATCTCTCCTTGTTGTCTTGTTTGCCAACAGAGTCACCATACCGATGGCGTCGGCTGTTGTCAATTCGGACTACAGAGAGGCGTCGTAGAGTTGCTTGCGCGGAACGCCGGTGAGCCGGGCGACGACCGCAGCGGCCTGACGGCGGGCGAGGCCGGCGGCTACGAGCTCGGCGACTGCTTGCGCGGCGTTCGCGGCATCCGCGGGCTCTTGTTCGGCGCCGGGCCCGAGCACGAGCGTGATCTCGCCCTTCGGCGCCTCGACGAATTGCTCCGACAATTCGTCCGCGCTCCCGCGCACGACCTGCTCGTGCCGTTTCGTCAGCTCGCGGCAGACGGCGAGCCGGCGATTGGGATCCACAGCGACGAGCGACCGCAGGGTCGCCGGCAGCCGCCGCGGCGACTCGAAGGCCACCGCGGGCCAGGGCCAGTCCGCGAGCTCCTCCCACACGCGTGCCAGTGCTCGCCCGCCACGAGGCAGGAACCCGAGAAACTGATAGCGCTCGGCTGCGAAACCGCTCGCGACGAGCGCGGTGTCGACCGCAGAAGCACCCGGCAGAACGGTCACGGCCACACCCGCCTCTAGCGCCGCTGCAACCAAACGGGCGCCGGGGTCCGAGATGCCAGGCAGCCCCGCGTCAGAGACGAGCGCGATCCGCTCGCCAGCCTCTAGATCCGGCAGCATCTCCGCCGTCCGCGCAGCCTCGTTGTGCTCGTGGTAGGAGCGCAACCGTGCCCGGATCCCGTGTCGCTCGAGCAGGCGCCGCGTGTGACGCGTGTCCTCGCAGAGGACGAGGTCAGCCTCGGCGAGCTCGCGCAGCACGCGCAGCGTCACGTCCTCGAGGTTGCCGATCGGCGTCGCGCAGACGGCCAGCATCGAACCGTTAGTCGAGCTCGTCGTAGGCGACCAGCGCCGCGCCGATCACACCTGCCGCCGTGCCGAGCTCGGCCCGGACGATCTTGACGTGCTCGTTCGCAGGCTGCAGGGCGTCCCGGTGCATCGTCTCGCGCGCAGGCGCGAGCAGAAAATCGCCGGCCGAGGCGAAGCCCCCGCCGATCACGACGAGCTGCGGGCGAAAGATGTTCACGAAGCTGCCGATTGCGGCGCCGAGCTTTCGGCCGATCCCGTCGAGGATCTCGATCGCGGTCGCATCGCCTTCGCCGGCGAGGCGAACGAGCCGGTGCGCGTCGACGGCCGGGCCGAACGCCTCCTGCGCGAGCTTCGTCGCCGCCGTTCCGCTCACATATGCCTCGAGGTGTCCCCGCCCCTTGCACGTTCCCTGGCAGGGGACGCCGTCGTAGACGAGCACCGTGTGCCCGAGCTCGCCGCCGTCGCGGAGCAGCTTGCCGTCGATGACGACGCCGCCTCCGACGCCGGTCCCGAGCGTGAGCATGACCATCGTCCGGGCGCCGCGCCCGGCCCCAACCCGGTGCTCGGCCAGAGCGGCGGCGTTGCCGTCGTTCTCGATCGCGACCGGGCGGCCGAGCCGTTTCGCCATCAGGTCCCGCAGCGGCACATCGGCGAGCGGGATGTTCACCGAGCCGTCGACCCGTCCGGCCTGCTGATCGATCCGGGAGGGCA
>Ga0307277_10001148_pt1 | contig 10283 bp, 8 predicted proteins | sample ER_DNA_116_FD_194473 | JGI IMG/M metagenome (GOLD analysis project Ga0307277, IMG submission 194473) | Bulk soil microbial communities from the East River watershed near Crested Butte, Colorado, United States - ER_DNA_116 | ecosystem: Environmental > Terrestrial > Soil > Floodplain | place: USA...
CGCGAAATTGCGCCTGACTGGTGCCGATCGAGTCCGGTTTCTGAACGGACAAACCACCAACGACGTCCGCAGAGCCAGGGCAGAGGCGACACAGGAGTCATGCGTGCTCAATGCCAAAGGTCATCTCGATGCGCATCTCTTTTTGTTTGCCACACCTAACGATATTTGGATCGACGCCGACGAGGAATTGCGCGAGCAATTACGATTCCGGCTCGAGCGCTACGTCATTGCCGACGACGTTGTCATTGAAGACGTGACGGATCAGTTTGCGCTCTTTCACGTGCTGGCGGAGTCAGACCCGAAAACAGCGGGAGCAAAGTTTTGCCCTCGCTCGCGGCGGCTGGGAACCGAGGGCTGGGACCTCTGGGTTGAATCGGCTGGAGCAGAGAAAGCGAGGAATATTCTGGCTGCCGATTATCGAGCGCTGGATGAAAGCGAGTGGGAAGTTTTGCGGATCGAGAATGGAATTCCACGCTGGGGGCGCGAACTCACGCCCGAAATCATTCCGCCGGAAGCCAATCTCCAAGCGCGCGCCATAGATTACGAAAAAGGCTGCTACATCGGGCAGGAAGTGATCTCGCGAATGAAAATGAGCGGCCAAAGCCGGCAGCGTCTGTGCGGTCTGACTTCGGAAACCGCACTAGTTGGGGGAATGGAGGTGCGCGCCGGAACAAAGGTGGTTGGCCGCTTAACGAGCGCGGTCTTTTCCCGGCGGATGAACTCTTACATCGCTCTGGCGATGATAAAGCGCGGTTATACCGAACCCGCCACGTCGTTAGTCACGTTGGCGGACGGCGCGGAAACAACTGTCGAAGTCGTTGCGCTGCCGTTCACCAGCCCATCTTCTCATTGACACCGGCCTTCAGGTCGGTGTGAGCACATCGAGTCGCGACAAAAGCCGTTTCAACGGCTTTCTCATTCTGCCAGTGCGATCGGTGAAGCTCCCTCGAACAGGGGCCAAGCCGTAAAACAGCTCACTTGTGTATCTCGATCGGAGAATCACCGGCCTGAAGGTGTTAATTAGAGTTAGGATTTTGTTGCCTGGGCGCATTGCTGAAAATCAAGAAGGTTTGACCGGGCTGGAACGTTCCCGCTAATTTGGATGGCCGGCCCCTTTCTGGCGACCGAGCAAGCAATGGCCAAGGTCACCCTTAATCACGTTTACAAGATTTATCCCGGAGAAAAAGGGAGCCACGTAACCGCGGTCGAGGATGTGAATCTCGAAATTGCCGATCGCGAATTCGTCGTGTTGGTTGGCCCGTCCGGTTGCGGCAAGTCGACCACTCTTCGCATGATTGCCGGCTTGGAAGAAATTTCGCGGGGCGATATCTACATTGGAGAGCGGCGGGTTAACGACGTCGCACCGAAGGACCGCGATATCGCGATGGTATTCCAGAATTATGCGCTCTATCCGCACATGAGCGTCTTCGATAATATGGCCTTTGGCCTGAAGCTGCGGAAATACGGCAAAGCCGAAATCAAGAAGCGAGTGGGGGATGCGGCGAGCATTCTTGGAATTGAAGGATTGCTCGATCGCAAGCCGAAAGCGCTTTCCGGCGGACAGCGACAGCGCGTCGCGGTAGGGCGCGCCATCGTGCGACAGCCGAAGGTTTTTTTGTTCGATGAGCCGTTATCGAATCTGGATGCGAAAATGCGGGTCCAAATGCGCACCGAAATCACCAAATTGCATCAGCGTTTGCAAGCAACGATGATTTACGTCACCCATGATCAGATTGAAGCGATGACAATGGGCGACCGGATCGTGGTGATGAACAACGGCAAGGTACAACAGATCGATACGCCGTTGAAACTTTACAATGAGCCGGACAATCTTTTCGTCGCCGGATTTCTTGGCAGCCCGCCGATGAATTTCATCAACGGCGAATTAAAACAGGAACGCGACGCCATCGTGTTCAAGGAAAGGCAGGGTGGAACTATCGAAGTTCGATTCGCCAATCGACCGCAAGCGCGTGAATTTCTGGGCAAACCAATGCTGCTTGGGATTCGGCCGGAAGACATCGAAGTGGCTCAGCTTTCGAAAACGGGGAACACGACCGCGAGTTTTCCGGCGATCGTGGACATCGTGGAACCAATGGGAGCGGAGACGAATTTGTACTTGCAGACCGGCGCGCACACTGTCGTTTGCCGGAGCCAGCGCGCGCTCGACCATCGCGAGACCGGTCATCGTTTACAGTTCGAGCTCAATGTGGATAAAACGCATCTATTCGATTCCGCGACGGCAACTCGTATCTTCTGAGTGGTTTACAGTGACCTGTTTTTACGCGAATTTAGTTGCATGGACGGACTCATTATCAGTAAACTAGTGGCCGCCCAACGGCCATGAATCAAAGATTGCTGGCAGAGATCGGCCGAACGCAACGGCTCGAAATTGTAAATGCGCTCAAACGCAGCCGCGGATTATCGGTCAACGAATTGGTCGGTCGCATGCGGATGAGTTACATGGGCATCAAACAGCATTGCCTCACCCTGCAGCGCGACGGTTATCTCGATACCTGGCGCCGTCCGCAAAAAATGGGACGCCCGGAAATGGTTTATCGTTTGACCCGCCGCACGCAGGATCTTTTTCAAGCGGACAGTAATCGTTTCACGTTGGAATTGCTCGATTCGGTTCAGGGGATTTATGGGCCGAACGCGCCGGAAAAATTGCTCTACAATTTGTTTGAAAGGAAGTGCGCTAGCCTGAAAGAGAAGGTGAAAGGCGCGACGGTGGCGGAGCGGGCTAAATCGCTGGCGAAAATTCGCGATACAGAAGGTTATATGTCACAATTTACGATCGACGATGGCGGCCCGCAGATTCTGGAATGCCACACGCCGCTCCAGAATGTCCTCGATAAATATCCAATTATTGGCCGGCTCGAGCAGGAAATGTTCGAACAGCTTCTCGGAACACGAGTGCGGCGGCAGGAAACGCGCAATTCCGGACTGTACGAGTGCGCGTTTTACTTTGACGCGTAAAGAAGTCACCCGTCGCAAGGACGAGTCGTCGAGGATGCGTCCAGATCCCGTCGCGTTGTCATCCTGAACGAAGTGAAGGATCCCGCCTACGTGCTACGGGCCACACATACTTTATCGCGTGATCATTAGATCTGTTGTGAGGTCCCTCGCTTGCGCTCGGGATGACGGAGCTTGCTAATTCGGGCGGCACAAACTAAGCCGACTTGCCTTTCGCTGAAATTCGTTTGATGGAACGCCCATGCTTCGGGCATTTCCGAGCGCGGTCATTGAAAATCTACAGCCGCTAATCGATGGCGGTCGCTATCCGATCAAGCGGGTGACCGGTGAAGATCTGATGGTCGAAGCCGATATTTTCAAAGAGGGGCACGATGTTGTCGCGGCCGCGCTGAAATGGCGAATGGTTGGCGAGAGCAGCTGGTACGAGACGCCGATGAAATTGATCGATAACGATCGCTGGCGTGGGACCTGCACTTTTTATGAAAATGCGATTTACGAGTATACGGTGGAGGCTTGGATTGACGCTTTTACCGGCTGGCAGCACGAATTTTCCACCAAGTTCAAAGCTGGCGTAACTCCTTTGCGCAGTGAAGCGCTCGAAGGTGCGGCGTTGATCGAGGAAGCAGCAGGACGCGCACACGATCCGCATGACGCAAGCCGGCTCTGCGAAATCGGGGAGGCAGTACGAACAAAGGTGCCGGCAGAGGTCGATCAGCTGGTGCATTCTGGCGAGCTCGAGGTTTTGATGGCGACCTATCCGGATCGGACCGGTGCCACGCAATGGGCTCCGGCGTCGCGCGTGGTTGTTGACCGTCTGGAAGCGCGGACTGCGGCTTGGTACGAATTCTTTCCGCGTTCCGCCGAGGGTAGCGGCGAGCGCGGTTCCAAGCTGCGCGATTGTTTGCCCCGGATCGAGTACGCCAAAACAATGGGATTTAACGTCATCTATTTCCCGCCAATCCATCCCATTGGTACTACTAACCGCAAAGGACGAAACAATGCTGTTATCTCTCAACCTGATGATCCCGGCGTGCCTTATGCCATTGGCAACCGACATCTTGGTTTGCCGAACGGTGGCGGCCATAAGGACATTGATCCCGCCCTCGGGACGCTGGAGGATTTCGCCTGGCTGGAAGAGGAAGTTCGAAAACGTGGACTGGAAATTGCACTCGATTTCGCAATCAACTGCTCCCCCGATCACCCTTACGTGGTGGAACATCCGGAATGGTTTTATGAGCGACCCGACGGCACCATCAAGTTCGCCGAAAATCCGCCGAAGAAATACGAGGACATTTATCCGCTGAATTTTCGCTGCCAGAACTGGCCGGAGCTATGGGCGGAAATGAAGAGCATCATTTTGTTTTGGGTCGAACGCGGCGTCCGCATTTTCCGGGTGGATAATCCGCACACCAAGCCGGTGCCGTTCTGGGAGTATTTGATTTCAGGAGTACGTGACGAGTTTCCGGACACGATTTTTTTGTCGGAAGCTTTTACTCGACCAAAAATGATGAAGGTGCTGGCCAAGGCTGGTTTTAACCAGAGCTATACCTATTTTACTTGGCGCCATTCAAAACAGGAACTGGTCGATTACTTCTCCGAGCTTACCCAGACGGAGATGCGCGAGTATTTCCGGGGCAATCTTTGGCCGAACACGCCCGATATCTTGCCGCCGATTTTGCAAAATGCCGGGCGACCCGCTTTTATGATTCGCGTCGTGTTAGCTGCCACTCTGTCAAGCGTCTACGGGATTTACAGCGGATTCGAGCTCTGCGAAAACGCCGCTTTGCCCGGGCGCGAGGAATACCTCGATTCGGAGAAGTATCAGTTTAAGGAGCGCGACTGGGACGCGCCTGGTAATATCAAAGAGTTTATCGCGCGCTTGAACACGATCCGGGACCAGAATCGGGCGCTGCAACTCTACGACAATCTGCGCTTCTACAACGCAGACAACGGGGCGATCCTGTTTTATGGCAAAACGACACCGGCGCGAGAGAACGTCGTTTTCGTGGTGGTGAATCTTGATCCTTATCGCCGGCAAAACTCGATGATCGATGTGCCAATCGAATTATTCGGTCAAAACGAAGGCGAGCCATACCAAGTGCACGATTTGCTCGATGATTCGCGTTATACCTGGTACGGGCGGCGCAATTACGTCGAGCTCGATCCAGCAACTCGCCCTGCCCATATCTTCCGTTTGCGCCGTTTTGACGGAGCGCTGGTTGCGCGGTAGCGCTCGCCGCTTATCGTAGCGGCTGTCTGGGCATGAAAAAATTCCTGTGGCTGTTTCTCGCGCCGGCCAGCGCCTCGTCACTCCTCGCACAAACTCCCGCGCCGCTCGCTCCTGTGGTGCCCCGAACAACAACCACCATGTTACACGCGATGTCACAGGCCGGGCCGGTAATGGTGGTGCTCCTGATCCTGTCGATCATTTCGGTCATGCTGGTCATCGTTTACTTCCTGAGCATTCGACGCGGCGCGGTTGTCTCGCATGGATTTATGGCCACCGCCGATGCTCTGTTGCGCAAACGTGATTATCTCGGCCTGCTCGCTGTTTCCAATCGCCATGGCGAAGCCATTGCCCGCGTCGTCCAACAAGTTCTCGACTTCACCACCAAAAATCCGAACGCCGATTTCGAGCAAATCCGTGAAATTGCGCAGACGGAAGGGACTCGGGTCGCTTCCAATTTGAATAATCGCGTAACTTATCTCGCCGATATCGGAATGATTGCGCCGCTCCTTGGCCTGCTTGGAACTGTGATCGGAATTATTCGCTCCTTCGGTGCGCTCGGCGCTGACGTTGGCAGTCAACGTTACATCCAGCTTTCGCAGGGCATTAGTGAAGCGCTTTTTAATACCGCAGCCGGATTGGCCATCGGTATTCCGGCGATGATTTTTTACGCCTTCTTCCGTGGACGCTCGCAACGTTTGATTTCGGAATTGGAATCCGCGGTTACACACATCCTCGCCCTCCTCTCTTTGCAATTTGTTCGTCGCTCCGAGCGCACACCGGCGCTCCTCGAGTCGGAGTTTTAATTGCTCTTGGTCTGATGAATTTGCGTAGCCGTGCCCCGCTGCAGCACCCGGGAATCCAGCTCGCCCCATTGGTCGATGTCTTGATGCTGCTGCTGATTTTCTTTTTGCTGACCTGGAGCGCCGCGCGCAACGAGAACGAGCTCGATGTCAAAGTCCCGAAGGCGTCGGCCGCAAAAGAGAAACTGGCGCCGCCGGGCGATGTGGTTGTGAATGTGAAAACCGATGGAAGCGTGATCGTCAATCGACGAACGATGAACGGCTCGGAGTTGGGCAATCTGTTGCAGAACCTGGCGAAATTGTATCCGGACCAGGCAGTGGTAATTCGCGGTGATGAAGGCGGCGCTTATAAGAACGTGGTTAATGTGCTCAACATTTGCAGCGAAGCCGGAATCACCAACGTCGCCTTCGCCACGGCAAAATGAAATTGTCCCGGCGCTGGGCCGGTTTCGTTTTGGCCGGGCTGCTATTGGTCACCGACTTTAGCTGGGCGCAAGAAGTTCGTCGCGCTCAGCCTTTTATCGAGCCACAGGTTCCGCGTGCCCTTCCAGTCGATGAATCGACTCCGCCACCGGAAGAAAGACCATCGACGCCGGAGCAACCGAGCGACAAACGGCAGCTGGAGTACGCCAATGCGCTCTTCGCCCGCAAGATGTACGACCTGGCGATTCCTGAGTACGAAAAGTATTTGAATGATTACGGCGGCGCCTCCGGCCGCGCCAATGCCTATTTTGGATTAGGCGAAAGCTATCGCTTACTCGGGAAGAATGGTTCCGCTCGCACCAATTTTCAAAAAGTGCTCGACGATTTTGGGGACAGCGAATTTGCCGGTCCAGCAGCTTATGCCCTCGCCGTTCTTGCTTTCTCGCAAAAGGATTTCGCTGCCGCACAACCGCTCTTTCACAAAGCAGCCGCAAAATCGAAGGACGCCTCGGTTGCGTTATCGGCCAAATATTTTGAAGCGCGATGCCTCGAAAGCACCAAACGCGCGGATGACGCCCTTACTCTTTACCTGCAGGTGGCCGAGGCGAAAAGTCAATACCGCGAAGATGCGCGCACCACTGCCGGCGCGATGTTACTCGCGCGTGGTCGGCGAACTGATGCCCTCAAGCAATACGAAGCGCTGGCCAGCGAAGCAGAAAAGCCGGCTGCGAGAGCCGAATCAGCCGTTCGTGCAGGTTTGATTGCGCTCGACCTTTCCGTCGCCGATCGGGCCAAGATCGACAGCGCCATGGCGGAAAAAGCGCGCTCTCTCCTGCAAAAGGGGCGCGTTGCCTCTGATTCCGGAAAGTGGAAAGGTGTTGCCCAAGCAGGTCTGCTTCGTCTCGAATATCAAACCGGACAATTCGCCCAGGTCGTTTCAGATTACAAAAAATCGGCCGAGCAATTGCCGGACGAAGCGAAACCAGAAGCGATGCTTCTTGTCGGCAACGCCCAAAGACAACTTGGCCACACCCAGGAAGCGGAAGGAATTTATCGCGAGATCATCGAGAAATTTCCCAGCCGGGAAGAAGCGAAGGACGCGCGCTATCAACGTCTGATCAATATTTATAATTCGGACCCGAACGCGGTCATCGCGGAAGTCGATGAATTTCTCAAAACCAATCCGTCGGGCGAGCGGGCCGACCAGGCGAAATTGTTAAAAGCGGAAGCGCTTTATAAGCAGCAGCGCTTTGCTGATGCCGCGCCGGTCTACGAAGAACTTCGTGCCTCGGAGTTGACGCCCAAGTTGCGGGCGGAAGCGGCCTATAAACTAGGCTGGTGCCATATTCAGCTTAAGGATGTGGCCCGGAGCATTGACGCCTTGAGTTATTTTCTCAAGACGTTTCCCGATCATCCACAAGCGCCCAGCGTTCTGAGCCAGCGCGCACTCGCCTTTCAACAAAGCCAGAATGCCGATGCCGCCATCGGCGATTTGAATTTTCTGATCAAGAATTACCCGGCAGCAAAGGAGCGCGAGCCCGCGATTCAGCAAAAGGCGCTGCTGCTAGGCGAGCTAAATCGTGAGGCGGAAATGGCGCAGACTTTCCAGCAATTACTCAAGGAGTATCCGAAAAGTAGCGCGGTAGCGCAGGCAAACTATTACATCGGAAAGGCTGCATTCGATGGCAAAGATTACAAACGCGCAATTACTTCTCTCGACGCGGCGCGGCGGTTAGATAGGGAGCAATACTACAATCTTGCCACTTTACGCATTATTTTAGCTCACTACTATTTGCGCGATCGCAAAGCGGCAATAACGGAAGTAGATGGGTTTCTCGCCGCTAGCGGCAACGCCAATGTTCCTGCTGAAGTCTTGGAGTGGCTCGGGATCGAATATTACAACGATAAGAATTACTTGATGGCGGAAAAGTACCTTGGCGTGCTTGCTCGGACCGAAAATCCTGCGGGCATCAAACCCGATTTCTGGTTTTATCTCGGGGACGTCGCCGGGAAATTGAAGCATTACGACGAAGCGGAAAATGCTTACTCACGTTATTTGCAAAACTCGACCGACGCTGCCGGGAAGGCGAAAGTGTTGCTGGCGCTCGGCGCGACGAAAATCGCCGCTCATAAACCCGATGATGCTGAAAAAATCGCGTCTGAGATCATGACTTTGCAGCCGGAAGGCAAGGTCAATGCCGAAGCACGGCTGCTGGAGGGCGATGTTCAGTTCGAACGGCAGCGATTTGAAGACGCGGGCAAAGCTTATGCCGGGGTCGCGCTGCTTTATGACGACCCTGCCATCACTCCGCGCGCGCTTAACAAAGCGGCCGATGCGTATCGTCGCGCCGGGAAGACGGACGAGGCAGATCACGTCGCCAAACAATTGCGCGACCGCTACCCCAACTATGCCGGTGGCTGAACGACGGGGCGACAGGATCGCGGCCGCCTTGTACCTACATTTTCACTTACACGACACTGCCTACTGATTCCCAAAAGCGCCAGAGGGCTGGCGCACTCCAAGACGCTTCGCGAAAATTGAAAAGGGTCTCGAACATGCGTCGCTTTTGGAGTGCGGCAGTCTTGTGCCGCTTTTCACAGCGGCCCCTGTGATTAGTCGAGCGCCAACGACGAACTACTAAGACTAAAGTGCTTCCACGGCCACCGTTTCGATTGGAAGCGGCGCGAGAAATTTCTTCGCTTCTTTAATTTCGAGCACCAGCTCGGCACGATAGGCCGCGAGAAAACTTGCGTCCGGGTTTTGGGCGATTCCAGCGCGGGCTACCAGATCACAGTGCGCAAGCAAATCGATCACGTTTTGCAGTTTTTCACTGAGACGAATTCGTTGCATGAATTGGACGGTGCAGACGCCGGGAGCAGTCGCTTCCACGAAAGGCGAGAGCATGAAGGCATGATGCAGTAAAATGTCGCTGAGTTGTCGTTCGCAATCGCGCGCACGTGCTTTGATGATCAAGTGAAGGCAGCGGGCCAGGGCCTGGCTCGGGGTCATCCCGGCGCGAACGCCTTCGTTTTCGGCAGCTTCGTTTAATTGCAGGATCGCCGCCTTTGTCGCAGTGGCATCGAGGACAGCTAACGGTTGCTCACGCAATTTCGGTTGATGACGCGCAATTGCTTGCAGATAAAAATTCGGGAGCAAAATAGTGGCGAACATTTTATCCCAACGCTGAGGCGATTTTTTTTGCTCGCCGGACCTTGAAATGCAATTGCGCGCCCGGATTGTCTCGCGATAAATCGGGAAGCGTCCATCGGTTTTCCAGCACAATTTTAGTGCGGGCGCTCGCCACCAGGTTGTGGCGACTCAATACTACAAATGCGGTCGGCGCTGGCTCGACCAATCGTTGCAAGCGGTACCAGCTCGTCGCTGGAATGCGGCGCAATTCTTCCACCGTATTCAACACCAGATCGAGGACGACGAGGGGGAAATTTCCGTCGCGCAAAAGAAAATCAGCGGCCTTGATCGCTTCGGTTGCCTTTTCGCAACGGACCCAAAGCAAGTGTTGCAAGGTGGCGGCATCGACGGATTGGACATCGAACGAATCGCGTCCATCAATGAGCGCGAGAAAAAATCGATCGCGTTGTGCGATTTGCAGTAAATTGTGAATGAGCAGAGCCGAGCCAGCGCTCGTATTAGGGCTGATGATTTCGGTGATTGCGCCTTTCCCGAGACCGCCATCGCTCGCTCGACCGAGAAGGGGAATACTAATTTGTCCGCCGGCATGAGCGGGTGGATGCTGAAAGCGTTCGGCCAAAAGATTGCGCAGATCGATAATTTGCCGGCTCGCTGCCATTCCCAACGATGGCATAACAGAAGAATATGTTCAAGTGAACATAATAAA
>Ga0307277_10001150_pt1 | contig 10279 bp, 8 predicted proteins | sample ER_DNA_116_FD_194473 | JGI IMG/M metagenome (GOLD analysis project Ga0307277, IMG submission 194473) | Bulk soil microbial communities from the East River watershed near Crested Butte, Colorado, United States - ER_DNA_116 | ecosystem: Environmental > Terrestrial > Soil > Floodplain | place: USA...
CGGGGCCGGCTTTGCTCGTTTCGGAGCAAATGCTGCGCATTTGCTCCGACTGGCTCAGCACCAACGCGTGCCTTCCAGGTCGCGGCGGCGGCGGCGCGGCGAAGCCGCGCCTAGTTCAAACGTCGAATAGGGTGAGGTTGGTGCAGGGATGTCTTGCGTGCGATCTCGCCGAGGGGCGGCTCCCGCTGCCGGGCGGTGTGATCCACGAGACCGCCGATTGGGTCGTCGAGCACACGGTTGGACCACTCGGCGTCGGGACCTTGATCTTGAAGCCCAGGCGCCACGTAACGCGTGTGTCGGAGCTCACCGACAATGAGGCCGCGGAGCTGGGACCGCTCCTACGCCGATCCGCTGCCGTCGTCGACGAGCTGGTCGCGCCGGAGCAGGTCTACACCTGTCTGTGGTCGCATGCCGGTGGGACTCCGGTGCATATCCATTACGTCGTCCAACCGGCAACGCGCGACCTGATGGATCGATACGACGCCTACGGCCCCGATCTCATGGTGGCCATGTTCCATGACGGAACTCCCCCGCACGAGCCCGACGTCGAAGCGTTTGCAGAGCGGGCACGCGTCGCGTTTCGAGGCTAAGCAGCGCGCAACTTCTCGCGCCAGGTGGGGTCCAGCGCCCGTAGCCTCCGGACGCGCTCGCCGACCGGCGGGTGTGTGACGAACAGCGCGGCCAGTCCTTCCTCGGCGAACGGGTTGATCGTGTAGAGCGGCTCGGTTGCGGGGCTCGCCTGGAATTCGACGAGCTCGCCCGTCTGCTCAAGGCGGATCAGCGCGTCGGCGAGCCCGTGCGGGGAATCGCAGAGCTCGGCAGCCGCGGCGTCCGCGAGGAACTCGCGTTTCGGCGAGAGAAAGAGGTTGACGATCGCGGCCGCGAGCGGCCCGAGCGCGAAGAGCAGTCCCCGCTGGAGGAAGCCGCCGATGCGGCTCGTCTCGACGATCACGCAGGCGAAGACCGAAACCGTGCTCTGGATCAGCACGTCGCGATCACGGATGTGCGCGAGCTCGTGCGCCAGAACGCCCTCGAGCTCGGCGGGGGTGGCCGCCCCGAGAAGCCCGCGGCTGACGGCGATCGCCGATCCGCGCGGCCCGCGGCCGGCGCAGAGCGCCCGCGGATAGCCGTCGGCCAACACGTAGAGCTTCGGAGCCGGCACATGTGCGCGAGCCGCGAGCCGCGCAACCGTCGAGTACAGCGCCGGCGCCTCACCGCGAGGCAACTCACGGGCCCGGACCATTCCGAGCGCGATCCGATCGATGTAGAAGTAACCCGCACCGGCGAGCAGCAACGCGCAGAAAAGGAAGACCGAGAGCAGCCGGTAATCGCCGGTGAGCAGCGGCACGATCCCGAGTACCGCAGAGAGACCGAACAGGAGCGCCCACGCCTTGAGGATGTTGCGCAGGCGCAACAGTGTGCGCCCCATCGGCCTAGGACTCGTCCGAGCCGTCGTCTTCGGCAAGCCCGCGCGGCGGCCAGTCCGGCTCCGGAGCGTCGCAGCGACTCGAACAATGGAGAGAGGCGATGTTCTGCAGCGGGATCAGGATGTGACCGTTGAGCTCGATGTGGGCGACATCCTCGACGAAGCAGTAGGCGGTCAACACGCCGTCCTGATAATCGCCGCCGAAGAGGGCGATCTCGACCTGCTCGCCCTTGTATTTATTCGTGTAGTCCTCGATGGCTCGGAGCCTAGCCAAACCCCGCATTCCTCCAATGCCCCCATTGCCGCCGAGGTCGCTAGATGCGCTGGCGGTGTGGTCCGGTGTGCTCTCGGACCCGTCTACAGGAGAGGCAACGGCCTTCAACGAGTAGCTGGTTAATCACCAGCTACTCTCGAGACTGAGAGCCTGCAGCGGGAAATAGCGGGACCGAGCGAGTCGGAACGCCGAGAAGCATCACCCCGGCTCCCTCGTCGCTGAGTTTGGTTCCAGTTCGGCACCCTCCGCTCGAGGCCTTTCGCCGTAGGGAGGAAGCGCGGAGCGGGCTGGACAGCTGGTGCCGATCCTGTCGAGCCGAAAGAACACGACAGTGGCGGGCTGAATCCTCAGCACCTCGCTCAATCAACGCGAAGCGTCGTGCCGTATACCGCGTCGAGCATTCAGTTCCGACCCGGCCGTGCATCGTCTGCGGCGAGCGGTGCCGCAACCGCCGCAAAGTCGAGCAGCGGAGGATGCCTGATGGCGCCCTAGTGGGCGTACGAGCTGATCAGTGTCACGATCAGGAAGAACATGACGGCAATCAGGAGGTAGGAAGCGCCCCGCGCGATGAATCCCCCAACCTTAGAGGCGGGCGCTGAGCGCCGGACTTCTTGCACGAGCCTGAGTGCGTCGCCCGACAGGGAGCCACGGGCAGAGCGGAAAGCCTCGGTCGCACAGCGGCTACACAACTCCGCGAGGACGAGGTCGGTGGCGAGTGCTGCACTTTCCCAGACGAGTCGGTGCCGCTCGCTTCTCGGGAGAGCGCTCCCGCAGAAATCGCATCCGGGCGCGGCACGCCGTCGAGGCTCGGCGGCTTCGGGCTTCGTTTCGCGCTGAGCAGAAAAGGAGGGGGAGCCGCCGAAGCGGCTCCCCCTGATCGTCTGCCCTGGGACTGGCAGATTCAGGCTCACTTAGCAGCTAAGCGGAACGGTTCCCGAAAGCCCGTTCGGGTTTGAGGCCGTACAGGTGAAGAGCGTCGTTCCACCCTGCGCGATGGTCATCGTGATGTTGGTCGTCGTCAGGGTTGGGTTGACGCCCGTCCAGTTCGCATTCGGACAGCCCGCCTGCGAACCCGAGACCGTCGAAGGTGCCGTCAGAACGGCCGGGTTAGTCGTGAAGCTGACGTTCCCGTTCTTGATCTGATTGGCGGGGATCGTCGTCGGCGCAGTGGTCGGGCCGACCAGGACCCTGTTCTGCCCGGGGGCGATCTGGCCGCCGTTGTTCTGGCACTGGTAGACCGCAGAGCCGCTCACGGTGGTGTTGATGACGAGGTCTCCACCACCGAGGCCGGTGAGCGAGGCGGAACAGACTGTCGAGCTCGATCCCGATGTATTGCTGACCGTGCAGACCGGCTCGCCGCCGTGCTTGAAGTGCGGGCTCGCAGCGAAGGCCACCGTTGAGATCGCCGTGACAGCACCAACGAGCGCTGCCAGAGCTACAAAGCGTTTCTTCAGACGCATCAGCTTGCGCCTCCTTTGTCGTTGTTGGACTCACCCTTCGGGTGAACTTCTCCACCAGACGATTCAGCGCCAAGGGCGCTAGTAAGCTGAGGCGTTAAGCACCACCTTCCTCTCGTCGTCTACAAGGGGCGTTCGGGAATGCGAGGTCGGTGCTACGGCCCCGCCCCGCGTGGCAACGTGGGGTGGGGCTTCCCTTGGAGCCGCAAAATCGGTTTTCCCTCTCAAGTCCGTCCTTCCGCGTGGGGGGTGCGCCGGACGGCCCGCCGCAGTAACTCATGGATTGTCTCCCCGTGCGCGCCCGGATTGCAAACGGTTACTTTGTAAATACCGGCTAAAAACCTCGCAAAGAGCGCCCCTTGTGGGCTGCTCGACGCAGGAAATCATCCGGAAGGCGCGTCTATCGTTAGCAGAGCCGGCGGGGTCCGCTCGCCAGCCTGTAAGGCCGCTAGCGTCTCCGCCGGCTCTTATCCAGACGGCGCGTGGCTGCGTCTTCTTCCCAGCTTTGGTTCGGCCGCACCCGAGCACCATCTTCCGCAGAGCGCTCGAGCGCGACAACCTCGTTCTTGCCGAGGTGACGGCGCGGGAAGTCGGGCGCGTGACGATCGCGGAGGCGCTCGAGCTGACGGCGCTGGTCGCGCGGAAGCAGCCTGACCGCTACGGCTGCTTCGCCGCCCGCTGGCTTTGCGTCTATCTCGAGGAGCACGAGCAGGCGACGCTCGAGATGTCACGGTGCTCGTCTCGAACCTGCGCTCGCTCGCGAGCACGAAGGACCACGCCTCGGCGCTAGCGATTCTGAGGAAAGCGACACGACCGGCGGAGAGCCTTCCGGCTTAGCGGGACGGCGCCGCTCAATTGGAAGCCGCGCCGCGCGGGTCGTCAGCGACGTGTGGCTCGAGCTCGCGAATCACGCTTTGGCATCAGTCCGGCGTCCCGGCGCGGGAGCTCGCCGAGCGGGCGGGACACAGCAAGCCCAGCATGAGCCTCGACGTCTACTCACACGTGATGCCACCCGACGAGGGCGCGGCGAAGCAACTGCAAACCCTGATCAACGAGGCAAGGGTCCTGCCTTGAATCTTTCGTCACAAGACGGCAAACTCGTGCCGTCATCGAATCTGAGGGGAGAAGCTCCATGCGGCGACTCATCGTGTCACTCATCGTGACGGCCGGTCTAGCGGGATTTGGCGTCACCTCCGCCAGCGCGCACAACGCCGGCCACGTCTTCTTGCCGTCGGGCCAGTGCCTCGAGGTCGGAGGCTTCAACCAGGTGTTTCCAGGCCCAGACAAGACGACGGCGCTTGACCTCGACCCGTCGACGCCGTCTCCACCGTTCGACGAAATCGGAACCAGTTTTGCGGCCGGCCAGGGCAACACACCGATTGATCCGGGTCCCTGCCCGAGCTGAGATAGCAGGAAGGACTACATCACGCGCCCCTCTAGGCTGGCGCGTTACCGAACGAATTGGGCGCCTTTGGCGCCCTTTTCGTGGCCGTGGTGTGGTCCCGGTGTGGTCTCGTGGCCGGGACTGCGACGCAAGCCCGCATTCCTCCGCGGTGCTTGTACCCATTGGTGTAGTCCTCCACCGGCGGCCAGTCTACGATCAGCCGGGCGTGAACGGCCGCACGGCAAAGACGCAACGAGCTCGAAGTTCGTGTCCAACAAACTGTCCTAGCCGGCAGGAGACGGCGGCTGGAAAGCGGCCTTACGGCGCTCCTCCTGGTCGCGGGCAAGCAGCTCGTCGATGCGGCCCGCAGGGCAGAGCTCGCTCAGGCGGCCGGCTTTGACGCACACGGCCGAGAGCCGTGCGTTTGGCTCCACCGGCCGGACGCGCCGGTAAGCCTCGACGTCCATTCCGAGCGCAGCCCCGTGGATCGCGCGGATCGGTCCCCCGTGCGAGACGATCAGGACGCGGCCGCCTTCATGGCCTCTCGCGATGCCGTCAACGGCGTCGAGAACCCGTGCGCTCATCTCCCCGTAGCTCTCGCCGTCGTCCCAGCCTGTACCGCCGGCGAGCCAGCGGCGGAAGCCGTCCGGGAACCGAGTCTCGGCCTCTGCCCGGGTCAAGCCCTCCCACGAGCCGACGTCGACCTCACGGAGCTCCGGGAGCTGGACGACACCGAGCTCTTGGGCACGCCCGACCGCCTCGGCTGTCTCACGCGCGCGGCGGAGGTCGCTCGAGTAGACGGCGTCGAGCGCGACGTCGCCCAGCCGCTCTGCGAGCTCCTGGGCTTGGGCTCGTCCACGCTCGGTCAGCGGCCGGTCGGCATGTCCCTGCCAGCGCCGGGCACGGTTCCAGTCGGTCTCGCCGTGTCTGGCGAGCAGCAGCGTCGTCACACGCACATCCTGCCGTAGGCTTCCGCCGCCATGGACCTCGGCCTTCGGGAGCGTGTCTGCGTCGTCACCGGCTCGACCGCCGGAATCGGACTTGCGACGGCGCGAATTCTTGCCGCCGAAGGCGCGCACGTCGTGGTGACGGGGCGCGATTCGGCGCGTGTGGATCGCGCGCGCGAAGACGCGGGGGCCGCGCTCGGCATCGTCGCCGACCTGGCGGAGCCCGCAGCGGCCGAGGAGGTGGTCGGCGCGGCGAACGAGCTCGGCCCTGTCGATTGCCTCGTCAACAACGTCGGAATCGCCTACCAGGCGAGCTTCGACGAGTTGACCGACGGGCAGTGGGACGAGATGTGGCAGCTGAACGTGATGAGCTTCGTTCGTTCGATCCGCGCTGTTCTGCCTTCGATGCGTGAGCGCGGCTCCGGCGTGATCGTCAACGTTTCTTCGACTGCTGCGAAGCGCCCCTCGGCCGGAATGCCGAATTACTCGGTCACAAAGGCGGCGGTGCTGTCGCTTTCGCGGCTCGTCGCGGACCTGTACGCGAAGGACGGCGTCCGCTGCAACGCGATCACGCCCGGACCAACCGCGACGGGAGCGTGGCTCGACGAAGGCGGCCTGGCCGAGCAGCAGGCCAGGCGCTCCGGTAAGTCGCGGGAGCAGGCGCTCGAATCGGTCGCGTCGGGGCGTCCCCTCGGTCGCCTCGCGGAGCCGGACGAGATCGCATCGGTTGTTGCCTTTCTCTGCTCGGAACGCGCGAGCTACGTGACCGGCGCGGCGTGGAGCGCGGACGGGGGGACCGTGCCCATCATCATCTGAGCGGCAGGTCGTCTTCCTTTCGGCGCACTCCGGACACGGACACGTCACGAGATGCTCGGTAGCGTGACTTCAGGGGCCCGTTTTCGCCCCCCATTGGGGGCGGACCGAGCGGGCGAGAGGGTGGCGAGGCGGCCCGCAGAACGCTCTACAAAATCCCCTTCGTCCCGACCGGGGGAGCGGCTAGAGTCGGTCCCGTGCCCGAGCTTGCAGGGAGAGTCGCCGACGGCTTTGAAACGCGGATCCGAGAGCAGGAAGAGGCCTGGCTCTCGCCGCTCGCGGTGCGTTCGTACGAGAGCCGTGGCCGGCTGCACGCGGAGGACGACTGCCGGCTGCGCACGCCCTTCCAGCGCGACCGCGACCGGATCGTCCACTCGAAGTCCTTCCGCCGCCTCAAGCACAAGACGCAGGTCTTCATCGACCCCAGCGGCGACCATTACCGGACACGGCTCACGCACACGCTGGAGACGACCGGGATCTCCCGTGGAGTGGCCCGCGCGCTGCGCCTGAACGAAGATCTGACCGAGGCCATCGGGCTTGGACACGATCTGGGCCATCCGGCCTTTGGTCACGCCGGGGAAGAAGCTCTCGACGCCGTCCTGCGAGAGCGGTTCGGGCTAGCCTTCCGCCACAACGAGCATTCGTTGCGCGTCGTCGACCACCTCGAGCGTGAGGGCCGCGGGCTGAACCTCGCGGCCGAGGTCCGCGACGGGATCCTCAACCACACCGGGGAAAATGAGCCCGACACGCTCGAGGGCAAGATCGTCCGCCTGGTCGACCGCGTCGCGTACATCAACCACGACATCGACGACGCGGTGCGGGCCGGCGTCCTCGAGACGGCCGAGCTTCCGGCGGACGAGATCGAGTTGCTCGGGCCGACGGGGCCGCGCCGGATCGACACGCTCGTGCACGACCTGGTGGAGACGTCCGAACGCGCGGGCGACATCCGCCAAAGCGACGAGATCGGCGAGGCGATGCTCTCGCTGCGCTCGTTCATGTTCGAGCGGGTGTATCTCGCCGCGGACGCGAAGCCGAACCAGCAGCGCGCACACGCGATCATCCGCGCGATCTTCACCCACCTCGTCGACGAGGGTCGCCCGGCGCAGGAAGCGACCGACTACGTCGCCGGCATGACCGATCGATTCGCTCTCGCCTACGCCGCAAGGCTCGAGGACTGAGTGCCGCGGATCGCCGACGCGTCGGTCGAAGCGGTCAAAGGGGCCGCCGACATCGTCGAGGTGATCTCGGGCCGTACGCAACTGCGTCGCTCCGGCGCCCGCCTCACCGGGCTCTGCCCGTTCCACGACGAGCGGACCCCGTCCTTGTCGGTCAGCCCCGAGAAGGGGCTGTACTTCTGCTTCGGCTGTGGAGCCTCGGGCGACGCCGTCTCGTTCGTCGAGCAGACCGAGGGAGTCGACTTCGTGGGGGCAATCGAGTGGCTTGCCCAGCGGTTCAACATCCCGCTCGAGTACGAGGAGGCCTCGCCGGAGCAGGACGCTAGGCGCCGCCGCCGAGAGCGGCTCTACGCGGTTCTGGATGCCGCCGCCTCGTTCTACGAGCGGTACCTGTGGGAGTCGCACGCCGGGGCAGATGCGCGCGCGTATCTCGAGAGCCGTGGCCTCGGCGAGGAGGTCTGTCGCGAGTTTCGGCTCGGGCTCGCGGCCCGAGGCGCGACGCTCACGCGGAAGGCCGGGGAGCGCGGGTTCACGCCGCAGGAGTTGAGCGGAGCTGGATTGGCGAACCGCCGCGGCAACGACTATTTCCAGGACCGCCTGCTCTTCCCGATCGCCGACGCGCGCGGCCGAGTCGTCGGCTTCCAGGCGCGCCGGCTTCGCCAGGACGATCCGCTGCCGGCGAAGTACGTCAACTCACCGGAGGGCGAGCTTTTCCGCAAGGGGGACCTCCTCTACGGGCTCGATCGGGCTCGCACCGCGATCGCGCGAGAGGAACGGGCGCTGATCGTCGAAGGCAATACCGACGTGCTCGCACTGCGCCAGGCTGACCTGGGACCGGTCGTCGCGTCGATGGGGACGGCGCTCACCGAGCGGCAGTTGAAGGAGCTCGGCCGCCTGACACGCAAGCTCTACCTCTGCTTCGACGCCGACGCGGCCGGGGAAGCTGCGACGCTACGAGGGATGGACCTGGCCTCCGGGCAGGGTTTCGACGTTCGCGTCGTCGCCCTCCCGCCCGGCACCGACCCTGCGGACGCGGCCGAGGGCTTCGAGCAGCGACTCGCCAAGGCTGAGAGCTATCTGCTCTACCGCGTCCGCCTCGAGCTCGACCGGGCGCCCGACCGCCAAGAGGCTTTCGTTCGGGCGCGCGAGGTCCTCGCACGCTTCGAGGACTCGCCGGAGCGTCAGCAAGCACTGCGGTTGGTGGCCGACCGGCTCGACCTGCCGCGCGAGACGCAGGCGGGCCTCGTCCCCCGACGCGGCGCGCGGGGCGCGGCGCCGGCGGTCTCCCCGAAGCTCCTCGAGAAAGGCGAGCGCCTGGAGCGCGACGCGCTGGCCGGCGTGGCGGCCTACCCAGACCTGCGTGAGCTCCTTGCGGGGCTCTCACCTGATCATTTCGACGTAGAGCTCCACCGGCGCGCGCGCGAATACCTGCTCGGCCCGGGCGAGGCCGACCGAGAGCTGATCCAGCTGCTCGCCGAGCTCGACGCTCGGGCGGCTGCCGAGGGCATCGACGAGGCGACGACGAAGGAGCTGCTACTCAACCTGCGCGAGCGGCAGCTCCGCAGGGAGCTCCAGTCTGCGGATCTGGAGCACACCAAAGAGCTGCAGGAAGCCCTGGAACGGCTCCGTAACGCCGCCACGAACCTCGTCTAGACGCCGCTACACTTTCGCCCGGCCGAGCGCCGTTCCCCGGTAGCTCAATTGGCAGAGCATCCGGCTGTTAACCGGAGGGTTGTTGGTTCGAGTCCAACCCGGGGAGTGAGAGAAGCCCCGCAAGCGCGGGGCTTTTCAGTCAAACGCTCCTCGGTCTCCGCGCTCGGCCGACGAGCTACGCGATGAACTTGTCCGAATTTGCCAGGAAGCCGGTCGCTGGCGGATTGACTGACGAGCGCTCAGGGATATCTTCGAGCTGACAGGGACAGGACCCCCTCCCGATCTGCGGCATCTGGAGCCGGAGCCCTCCTCTCTCCCCATACCCCGGACGAGGGCGCTCGTTCTTGCCACAGCGGAACGGGCGCTCCTCCTCCGGCTTCACCTCGCGTCGCAAACTTCGAGCGTTTACGCCTCCGCCGTCGGGTTACCTTGCACAGGAGCCGAGCGGAGCAGGCATGGGGAGAGGCTCGACTGTGGTCGCTCGGCTCACCTCGCAAAAGGGGCGGGGTACCGAAACGAGCGAGCGCGCGTTAGCCTTGTGGTCTGAGCGGCCAAGGCGAGGACGCTGCCCCATGCCGTTAGCCTGGGCAGCGTCTTCCCCTTCTCTCCCCTGGGGCTAAGCCTTGGCCGTTCTTATCTCATCCCCTCGGAGCCCGACCTGCAACCGAGAATCCGCTTGTTTACAAAGACCTTGCAATGGTCGACTAGCCGCGTTTGGGTAAGCGCCAGCCGTGGATCCGCTCGCTAGCGGGCTTGCGGCATTCGTCGAAGACGAAGGGGTCACCATCCTGGCTTAGGTACGGACTGCCCTAAAGCGCGGGTGGCACCAGGCTCCGATACATGCGCTCGAGCTGTAGTCAGTGCCCGTCTCTGGGCGAGTTTGGCGTCACACGCCTTCCTACGAGTGGGCTGTTACCGGGAGGGTTGTTGGTTCGAGTCCAACCCGGGGAGCTTCAGAAGAGCCTGTGGTCAGCCTGTTCCTGGCCGGGCAGGGCCTCACCGAATCGCCGCTTGTGGCCCGCCCACCCGCTCGCTACGCTGGGATGGATGCGCCTGACGATCGCTGTTGCCTGCGCGCTGGGGGCGACGCTGGCGGCGACTCAGCCCGTTGCCGCCTCTGACCCGTGGGCCAGGCTTCATCGGCCGCTGC
>Ga0307277_10001151_pt1 | contig 10274 bp, 7 predicted proteins | sample ER_DNA_116_FD_194473 | JGI IMG/M metagenome (GOLD analysis project Ga0307277, IMG submission 194473) | Bulk soil microbial communities from the East River watershed near Crested Butte, Colorado, United States - ER_DNA_116 | ecosystem: Environmental > Terrestrial > Soil > Floodplain | place: USA...
GACCGAGGCCGCCCAGCCCGTCCCGGCGTCTCCCCTGGACGCCGAGGACCTGCGCGCCCGGGTCGACCGGGCCCTTGCTGCCCTGCTCGACCAGGAGCTGACCGCCCTCGGCTTCCTCGGCGCCGACGCCGGCCCGGTCGCCGACGCCTTGACCCGGTTCGCCCTCGAGGGGGGCAAGCGGCTGCGGCCGGCCTTCGTCTACTGGGGCTACCGGGGTGCCGGGGGCGCCGCCACCGGCCCGGCCGCCGAGGCCGCCATCCGGGCCTCCTGCTCGGTCGAGCTGCTGCACATCTGCGCCCTCATCCACGACGACATCATGGACGGCTCCGAGGTCCGGCGGGGCCGGCCGGCCATGCACGTCGGCTTCGCCAGCCTGCACCGGGGCCGGGCCTGGCGCGGCGACCCGGCCGCCTTCGGCGAGGGCGCGGCCATGCTCATGGGCGACCTGGCCTTCACCTGGGCCGACGTCGCCCTGGCCGAGGCCGGCCTGGCCGACGACCGCCTGGCCGCCGCCCTGCGGGTGTTCAACCGGCTGCGCTCGGAGCTGATGGGCGGCCAGTACCTCGACCTGGTCGAGGCCCGCCGGGGCGCCCCCGACGAGGACGCCGTCCGCCGGGTCCTGACCTACAAGTCGGGCAAGTACACCATCGAGCGGCCCCTGCACCTTGGCCACGCCCTGGCCGCCGGAGCGCCCGGGCTGGCCGCGGCCTACTCGGCCTACGGGCTGCCGCTCGGCGAGGCGTTCCAGCTGCGCGACGACATCCTGGGGGTGTTCGGCGCCCCCGAGGTGACCGGCAAGCCGGCCGGGGACGACCTGCGCGAGGGCAAGGAGACCTACCTGGTCATGCTGGCCCGCCGGCGCGCCGACCGGGCCGGGCGCCAGCTGCTGGAGGGCGCGCTCGGCAACGCCAAGCTGTCCGAGGACGACGTCGCCGAGCTGCGCCGGCTGATCACCGGCTGCGGCGCGCTGGAGGCCACCGAGGCCCGCATCGGCGAGCTCCTGGCCCAGGCCAAGGCCGCCCTCGCCACCGCCCGCGGGATCGACGAGACGGCCAGGGCGACCCTGGCCGCGCTGGCCGACCACGTCACCGACCGGAGCGCCTAGCCGGCCATGGCCGGGCGGACGGTGGTCGTGGGAGCCGGGCTGGCCGGCCTGTCGGCGGCCGTCCACCTGGCCGCGGCCGGCCGCGAGGTGGTCGTGGCCGAGGCCGAGGCGGTCCCGGGCGGCCGCTGCGGCACCGTCAGCGTCGGCGGCTACCGCTTCGACACCGGGCCCTCGGTGCTGACCATGCCCGAGCTCGTCCGCGGATGCGTCGGGGCCGCCGGCGAGGAGCTGGAGGACTGGCTGGAGCTGGACCCGCTCGACCCGATCTACCGGCTCACCTTCCACGACGGCAGCCGCCTGGAGGTGGTCCCGGGGGCCGAGCGGATGGCCGCCGAGGTCGAGCGGCTCGCCGGCCCCGAGGAGGCGGCCCGCTACCTGGCCTTCCGGAGCCATCTCGGCCGGATGGCGGCGGCCGAGTGGGACGGCTTCATCGACCGCAACTGGGACGGCCCGGCCGACCTGGTGCGGCCGCTGGCCCTGCTGCGCCTGGCCCGCCTCGGCGGCTTCCGGCGGCTCGACAGCCTGGTCGCCACCCACCTGACCGACTGGCGGCTGCGCCGCGCCCACACCTTCCAGGCCCTCTACACCGGCCTGTCGCCGTTCGACGCCCTCGGCATCTACGCCGTGGTCGCCCACATGGACACCGTCGGCGGGGCGTTCTTCCCCCGCCGGGGCGGCATGCACGCCCTCGCCCAGGCCCTGGCCGGGGTGGCCGAGAAGGCCGGCGCGTCCCTGCGCTACTCGACCCCGGTCGAGCGGGTCGAAGCCGGCGCCGGCGGGGTCAGCGGGGTGGTGCTGGCCGGCGGCGAACGCCTCGCCGCCGACGACGTGGTCGTGACCAGCGACCTGCCGGCCGCCTACCACCATCTGCTGCCGCCCGCGGCCACCGACTGGCGGGTGCGGCGGCGCCGGCTCCACTTCGCCCCCTCCTGCTACCTGGTCCACCTGGGGCTGACCCGGGAGCTGGCCGGCCAGGCCCACCACACCGTCCACCTGGGCCGCGACTGGAAGGCCACCTTCGAGGCCCTGACCCGCCACCACGGCATCCAGCCGGACCCCAGCCTGCTGGTCACCTACCCGTCGCCGCGGGACCCGGACGCCGCCCCACCGGGCCACGCCACCCTGTTCGTGCTCGAGCCGACGGCCAACACCCGGGCCGGGCTGGACTGGGCCGAGACCGGGCCCCGGCTGCGCGAGCGGCTGTACCGGCGGCTGGCCGGGCTCGGCTACGGCGACCTGCGCCGCGACAGCGCGGTCGAGCTGGTCGTGGACCCTCCCGCCTGGGAGGCCAAGGGCCTGTCGGCGGGGACGCCGTTCTCGCTGGACCACCGGTTCAGCCAGACCGGCTGGCTGCGGCCGGCCAACGCCTCGGCGTCGGTGCCCGGGCTCAGCTTCGCCGGCATGGGCACCGTCCCCGGGGTGGGGGTGCCGATGGTCCTGATCTCCGGCCGCCTGGCCGCCGAGCGGGTCCTCAACCGGAGAGCGGGGACGCGGTGAGGCTGGCCAAGATGGCGGCGGCCCCGGCCGGGACGATCCGGCCGGTGGGGCCCGAGCCGCGGACCCTCGGCGCCGCCTACGAGCGCTGCCGCCAGCTGCACGCCCGCCACGGCCGCACCTACTACCTGGCCACCCTGCTGCTGCCCCGCTGGAAGCGGCGCCACGTCCACGCCCTCTACGGGTTCACCCGCTACGCCGACGAGATCGTCGACGACCTGGGCTCGACCCTGGACGGGGCCGGCCAGGCGGCCGCCCTCAGGTCCTGGGGCGAGCGCTTCTTCGCCGGCCTGCGCGGCGCCCCCTGCGACGACCCGGTGCTCCCGGCTGTGCTGCACACCGTGCGGGCCTTCGACCTGGACGTGGCCGACTTCGAGCGGTTCCTCGACGCGATGGCCGCCGACCTGCACACCGACGGCTACCGGAGCTACGACGACCTGCTCGGCTACATGGAGGGATCGGCGGCGGTGATCGGGACGATGCTGGCCCCGATCCTGGAGTCGGCCGACCCGGTGGCCGCCCGTGAGCACGCCCGCCAGCTCGGCCTGGCCTTCCAGCTGACCAACTTCATCCGCGACATCGCCGAGGACCACCAGCGCGGCCGCGTCTACCTGCCCGCGGCCGACCTGGAGCGCTTCGGGGTCGCCCGCGGCGACCTGGCCGCCGGACGGGCCACCGCGGCGGTGCGGGAGCTGGTCGCCTTCGAGGTCGAGCGGGCCCGGGCCCACTACCGGGCCGCCGAGCCCGGCATCGGCCTGCTCGCCCCGTCCTCCCAGCCCTGCATCCGGGTCGCCTTCGACCTCTACGGCGGCATCCTCGAGGAGGTCGAGCGGGCCGGCTACCAGATCCTCGACCACCGCGTCCGGGTCCCGCGCCACCGTCGCCTCGGCGTCGCCGGCCGCCACCTGCTGGCCGCCCGCACCGCCGCCCGGGCCGAGCGCCACGTCAGCGTCACCACCCCAGGGGCCCGATGATCCTGCGGGTCGCGCTGGCCCTGGCCGTGGTGGTGGCCGGGGCCGCCGGGTTCCTGCTGTGGGCGAGAGGGCTGGCCACCCCGGTCGGGCCGGAGCGGGCCGCGGCCAGCTTCCTGGCCGCGCCGGCCCCGGCGGCCGGGCTTCCCGGCCCGCGCCCCCCTGCCGGGGTGTACCGCTACCGGACCAGCGGCCACGAACGGATCGACCGGTTCGGGGTCGACCGGGCCTACCCGGCGGAGACGGTCCGGGTGGTCAGCTGGCGGGGTGGCTGCCGCTGGCGCGAGACCGTGCCGATCTTCGCCCAGCACGTCGAGACCTACGACTTCTGCGCCGCCGGCGGCGACGCCGAGGACTTCGCCTACTCGACCCGCCTGACCTACTTCCTGGTCCCCGGCAGCCAGCGGTTCGCCTGCGCCCCGGTCGGCCGGCGGTTGCTCAGCGGCCGGCCGCCCGGCAGCACCAGGACCTGGCGCTGCGTCGAGGGCAGCTCGGCCTCGGCCAACACCACCATCTACCTCGGCCCCGAGACCGTGCAGACCGGGACCGGCCCGGTCGCGACCCGCCACCTGCGCCTGATCACCGCCCTCTCCGGCCAGTCGTCGGGCGGCGCCGTCCGCGACCTGTGGCTGGACCGCGACGGCCTGGTCGTCAGGGAGGAACGGCAGGTCGAGCTGCGGGTCCGCTCCGGCTTCGTCGGCCTGCTCACCTACCGGGAACGGGCCAGCTTCCTGCTCAGCGGCCGCCCGTAGCCGAGTTCCGGTAGGCTATTTCAACGGTTGGCGAGTTCGAGGAGGGGGTGGAGATGGCACGGACCGGCCGGCGGCCCGGGACCAGCAGGACGCGCGGGGCGATCCTGGACGCGGCCCGGCGGGCCTTCGCCGAGCAGGGCTACCAGCACGCCACCATCCGCGGGGTGGCCGAGCTGGCCGGCGTCGACCCCGCCCTCGTCCACCACTACTTCGGCACCAAGCAGGAGCTGTTCGTGGCCGCCGTGCAGCTCCCGGTGAACCCGGTCGAGCAGCTCACGGCCGTGCTGGCCCAGGACCCCGACCAGGCGGGCCAGCGCATGGTCGAGCTGTTCCTGTCGATCTGGGACCACGCGGCCGACCAGAGCCCGCTGCTGGCCCTGGTCCGCTCGGCCGTGGGCGACGAGCACGCCGCCGGGATGCTGCGCGAGTTCATCACCGAGGAGGTCCTCGGTCAGATCGCCCACCGGCTCGGCAGCCCCGACGCCCGGCTGCGGGCCACCCTGGTCGGCTCCCAGATCATCGGCCTGGCCATGGCCCGCTACATCGTCAAGGTGGAGCCGCTCGCCTCGGCCCCGGCGGCCCAGGTGGCGGCCGCGGTCGGCCCAACCCTGCAGCGCTACCTGACCGGCGAGATCGCCGCCCCCGCCCTGGGTCGCCCCTAGCCGCCGACCCTGGGGAAGCTGGCGGTGGCGGTCTCGGCCACCACCATCTGGGCGGCCGACTCCGAGGGGGCCTGCCGGGCCGCCAGGGCCTCGAGGGCGGCCTGCTCGCCCACGTCGCGGCCCTCCCGCTCCGACAGCAGCCAGCGGACCTCGATCAGGTCGCAGTAGGCCTGGATCGGGTCGGCGACGTCGCCGAGGGCGGCCGCGGCCTTGGCCATGCCGGGCTCGAACACGTCGGTGCGCCAGCGGAACCCGGCGACCACGTCGTTGGGCACCGCCTCGGGCCGCTCCACGGCCAGCCGCGACTGGTAGGCCCGGAGATCGTTGAGCAGGATGGTGGCCTGCCCCTCCCCCACCTCCAGGCCGGTCAGGCGCCGCAGCTCCTGGGCGTGGAAGCGCCGGTTGGCCACGGCGACCTTGAGCCGCAGGGTGCTGCGGTCGGCGGCGGCCGGCTCGAGGGCCAGCTCGTCGATGGCGAAGCCGAGCTCGTTCAGCCGGCGCACCCTGGCCTCGACCTTGTAGCGCTCGTCGCGGCCGAAGGAGACCTCGTGGGTGAGCTCCTCCCACAGGGCCCGGTAGCGGTCGGCGATGCTCTCGGCGGCGGCCAGGTCCTCGTCGATCCGCTCGCCGCTCTCCCCCAGCTCCATCGAGACGTCGACCAGGTCGCCGGCCACGTTCTCGACCAGGATGTCGAGGTCGTGGGCGCGCTGGCCGGGGCTCAGGACCGGGTGGACCTCGCTGGTCTCGGCGTCGACCAGGAACGCCTGGAGCAGCTGGCCGTCGCGCTTGAACAGGGTGTTGGCCAGCGAGCAGTCGCCCCAGTAGACCCCGGCCCGGTGCAGGTCGACCAGCAGGCCGGCGATCGCGTCGAGCAGCCGCTCGCGGTGCTTGACCAGCTCCCTGGGGAGCCGCCGGAACAGCCGCCGGAACTGCCAGGAGTGCTCGAGGTACTCGGTGACCAGGATCGAGTTGCCGGTGTCGGGCTGGTCGACCAGCCCCACCGGCCGCACCGCCGGCAGCTCGCGGATCTCCAGATCGCGCAGCACCCGGTACTCCTTGTCGGCGATCCGGCTGGGCAGCTCCTTGAGGGCGTACAGGACGTAGTCGGCCTCGACGAAGCGGACCAGGTGGCGGCTGGGCCCGACGTTGAGCTCGCGGAAGTTCGCCGCGTCCCTGGGCCAGGCCTCCAGCGGGTCCAGCCACGGCAGCAGGAGCAGCCCCGGCGAGGCGGCCCGCAGGCGGATCGAGATCTCGCTCATGGCCGCCATGGTGCCAGCTGCGGCACGCCCCTACGCTACCGGCCCGTTACGATCGGGCGTCTTCGGCGCGGCGCAGCCGGGTCGGTGCCCGTCCCGGGATGGTCACGGCTCCGCCTGGGGCTGCCGGGGCCGCCGGTCCGGTGTGGCTCCGGCAGGCGACCGTGCGCCGCTGCGGTCGGCCGGGTAGGTGCGGCCCTTCCAGCTGACCGGGGCGCCGGTGCGGCGGCGGCGGACCGAGTCGGCGTAGACGGCCAGCAGCACCAGGTCGGCCGCCGGGTAGGCGAGGGCGAGGCGCGGGTCGGCCCCGGCGACCAGCCGGCCCCCGGCCCGGACGGTCAGCTGCAGCAGGCCGCCGGCCAGCGCCACCCGCCGGGCCGGCGGGCCGGGGCGGGCGGCAAGGGCCAGCCAGGGCGCCACCCCAGCCAGGGCCCTGGCCGCCTGCCGGGCCAGGTCGCCGGCGCCGGCTCCCCAGACCTCGGCCAGGTTCTTGGCCAGCCCCTCCCACAGGTCGCCGAAGCGCCCGTACATGCGCACCGCGGCCAGGCCGGGGGCCAGGCGCAGCTCCAGCCGCCCGCCGGCCGCCTTGAGCGCGGCGGCCAGGGCGAGGTCCTCGACCAGCGACCCGGCCACGGCCGCGAACCCGCCGACGCCGTCGTAGGCGTCCCGCCTGACCAGCAGGCACTGCCCGGACAGGAAGGCGTCGGGGCTGGCCGGGTCGGCGACGGCGTCCAGGTCCAGCCGCTCGGCCACGGCCAGCCCCAGGTCGGGCAGGAGCAGCTCCTCCCACCAGGTGCGGGTCGCCTGCCTGGCCAGCGGGCTGGCCGCCACCGCCCCGGAGTCCCGGCAGGCCGCCAGCAGCCGCGACAGCGCCTCGGGGGCCAGCACCACGTCGGCGTCGACGAACGCCAGCCAGCGCCCGGCCGCCGCCACCTCGGCGCCGTAGGCGCAGGCGGCCGCCTTGCCGGCGACCTCGGGGCCGGGCGGCGGCGCGGCCACGACCCGCACCTCCGCCCGGGCCCGCCCGGTCGGCGCCGCCCGGACGGGCCCGGCCCCGGCGGCCGCCGCCTCGGCCGCGGTGGCGTCGCTGGACCCGTCGTCCACCACCACCACCTCGGCCACGGCCGCGTCCTGGCCCAGCAGCGCGGCCACGCACCCGCCGACCCGGCCCGCCTCGTCCCTGGCCGGCACGACCACGCTCACCGTCTCGGCGCGCTCGGCAGGGTCGCCGGGTCCCAGCCGGTGCCTGCCTCGCCCGGCCCGCCCCAGCCGTGCAAGGCTGTGGGCGCCGGCGGCCAGCCCCGCCGCCCCAGCAAGGACGGCGACGGCATTGCGGGCGCGCACGGGCACGGGAGGTTCTCCTGATGAGCTGGACGGGCTGGGTCGGGGCCGGTCTGGGCGTGGCCGGCGTGGCCATCCTCGCCTGGACCGGCCTGGCGCGCACCCCGGCCCGCCACGGCCGTCCCGGCCAGGCCCGGCCGGCCCCGGCGCCCCCCGCGGCCGGCTGGACCTTCGAGGCGTACCGGGCCGGGTGGCGGGAGGTGCATCTGCTCGGGGAGGAGGCGCAGCCGGGGGGGCGGCTGGCCGCGGCCTACCTGCGGCTGCCCTATGCGGCGGGGGCGCCGCTGGCCAGGGCGGGGGTGGACCCGGACCTGGTCACGCTGGCGGCGCTGTGGCTGGCGCTGGTCGCCGGGTGGACGGCCACCCTCGGGCCGGGCTGGGCGGCGGCCGCGGGTGCGCTCACCCTGCTGGCCGGGGTGGCCGACTCGGTCGACGGGGCGGTCGCGGTCCTGCAGGAGCGGGCCAGCGCCTTCGGGTTCGTGTGGGACTCGACCGCGGACCGGCTGGCCGACCTGGCCGTGGTCGCCGGCCCGGTGGCCCTGGTCGCGACCAGGGCCGACCCGGGCTGGAGGGCGGCGGCGGCGGTCACCGGGACGGCCGCGGCCGGGATGGCGCTGCTGCTCGAGTACGTCCGCGCCCGGGCCCAAGCCGGCCAGGTGGCGGCGGCCTGGTCGCTGGCCACCCCGGGCGAGCGGCCGACCCGGGTGATCGTGCTCGGCCTGGCCGGCCTTGGCGTCGGCGCGGCCCAGCTGGCCGGCGACGGACCGGCCGGGGCGGCCCTGAACGCCGGCTACCCCCTGGCCCTCGGCGTCCTGGCCGTGCTCGAGGCGGCCGGCTGCGCCCAGCTCCTGCTGGCCGTCCGCCGTGCCGGCGGGCCGCTGCGGTAGGCTTCCAGCGCCCAAGAGGCACGAATGCCTTCGACCCCATATCCTCGAATCGTCATGCTGGAATCGATCAGGCAACCTAGCGACCTACGGCAGCTGTCCGGCGACCAGCTCGGCGAGCTGGCCGCCGAGATCCGGGACTTCCTCGTCCGGGCGGTGGCTGTCCGCGGCGGCCACCTCGGCCCCAACCTCGGCGTCGTCGAGCTCACCATCGCTCTGCACCGGGCCCTGGACTCGCCGGTCGACCGGATCGTCTGGGACACCGGCCACCAGGCGTACGTGCACAAGCTGCTCACCGGCCGCCAGGACGACTTCGCCAACCTGCGCACCCACGGCGGCCTCTCCGGCTACCCGTCGCGTTCCGAGAGCCCCCACGACGTGATCGAGAACTCCCACGCCTCGACCGCGCTCGGCTACGCCCTCGGGCTGGCCGAGGCGCGCCGGGGGGGCTACGGCGAGGGCCGGGTGGTCGCGGTGGTCGGCGACGGCTCGCTCACCGGCGGGGTCGCGCTGGAGGCGCTCAACCTGATCGGCCACCGCAAGCCCGACCTGCTGGTGATCCTCAACGACAACGGCCGCTCCTACGCCCCGACCGTCGGCGGGCTGGCCGGGCACCTGGCCCCGTTCCGCCTCCACCCCGGCTACGAGACCCTCAAGAAGGGGGTCGAGGAGACCCTCGGCCGGGTGCCGCTGGTCGGCGAGGGCATGGTCGAGGCGGCCAAGCGGGTCAAGGAGGGCGCCAAGGCGCTGGTCGCGCCCCGGGTGGTGTTCGAGGACCTGGGCTGGCAGTACGCCGGCCCGGTCGACGGCCACGACCTGGCCGCCCTCGAGAAGGCGATCGACCACGCCAAGCGGGTCCCCGGCCCAGTCCTGCTCCATGTCATCACCCGCAAGGGCCGCGGCTACCCGCCGGCCGAGCAGCACGAGGAGGACAACCTCCACTCGCTCGGGGCCTTCGACCCTGAGACCGGGCGGCCGCTGGCCAGGTCGGGCGACGAGGTCGCCTTCACCGACGTGTTCGGCCAGGCCCTGCTGGACGAGGCCCGCCGCCATCCCGAGCTGGTCGCCATCTCGGCCGCCATGCTCGGCCCGACCAAGCTGACCGTGATGCAGCGCGAGTTCCCCGACCGGGTGTTCGACGTCGGCATCGCCGAGCAGGTCGGGGTGACCATGGCCGCCGGCATGGCCCTGCAGGGGCTGCGGCCGGTCTGCGCCATCTACTCGACCTTCCTGCAGCGGGCCTTCGACCAGGTGATGATGGACGTCGCCCTGCACCGGCTGCCGGTGATCTTCGTGCTCGACCGCTCGGGCATCACCGGCGAGGACGGCTCCTCCCACCACGGCGTCTACGACGTCACCTGGCTGCGGGAGATCCCCAACCTGGTGATCGCCTCGCCGCGCGACGGCAACGAGCTGCGCCGGGCCCTGGCCACGGCGATCGCCCACACCGCCGGGCCGTTCGCGATCCGGTTCCCCAGGTCGACCACGCCACGGCTCACCGTCTCGGGCCCGGTCCGCAAGCTGAAGCTGGGCGCCTGGGAGGTGCGCAGCCGCGGCCGGGACGTGCTGCTGCTGGGGCTGGGCAAGCTGGCCGTGGCCTGCGAGGAGGCGGCCCGGCTGCTGAAGCAGGACGGGATCGGGGTGACCCTGGCCGACCCCCGCTGGGTCAAGCCCCTCGACCCGCGCCTCGGCCCGGTCGCCGGCGCCCACCGGCTGGTCGTCACCGTCGAGGACAACGTGCTCGCCGGCGGGTTCGGCTCGGCCGTTGCCGAGGTCCTGGCCGACGAGGAGGTGGCCACCCCGCTGCTA
>Ga0307277_10001154_pt1 | contig 10267 bp, 11 predicted proteins | sample ER_DNA_116_FD_194473 | JGI IMG/M metagenome (GOLD analysis project Ga0307277, IMG submission 194473) | Bulk soil microbial communities from the East River watershed near Crested Butte, Colorado, United States - ER_DNA_116 | ecosystem: Environmental > Terrestrial > Soil > Floodplain | place...
CAGCGTCACGATCGCGAGCGTGCTCGTCCCGCCGCCGCCGCCGAGCGACGAGACGCCGTCCACGAGTGGCGCCGGCGTGTCGGAGCTCTCGGACCCGCTCCAGTCGACGGTCGAGCCGTCGGAGTAAGACTGGCGAACCTTGAACGTGTAGCGCTTGCTCGAGTCGAGGCTCGCGTTGAAGCGAAACACCGCGTCCTCGCCCGTTGGCACGTGACCGCGGGCCCAGGTGTAGCTGAACGGATCCTCCGAGCGCGTCCAGCCCGGAGACGGCTCGAAGGAGTCGATGTGAAAGCCGCGCGGAACGAACAGCTCCACCGACCTTGTCGTCACGCCTTCCTTCTCGGTCGGCACCGAGAGCGTGAACTGCTGCAGAACCTTCGCCTTCGCCACAGGCGGGCTCACGATCGCGTGGGCGAATGCTGCCTGCGCACCCACGAGCGCGGCCGCCGCGGCCACAACCACGGCCCCTTTCATTCGATCTCCTTTCGTCGCTGGACTACGGTCAGGCAGTCAGCGGCGGTGCGCGAGATCGGGCGCGCTGAGGCATCCGCGACGGGTTCAGCGAGACGAGGCGGAGACCTGCGGCCGGCCTTGCTGGCAGCAGGAAGAGGCGCGGACGCAGGAGCTCGCGGGCGGCGGCCCGCATCCAGCCGATGAGGTGGAGAACCGCCTCCGCGAGCGCCGAGGCGACCAACGCGAGCGCGGCGAGCAGCGGGATCGCGTTCCGGTGCACCGGCCCGACGAGGCAAGAGAGCCCGTGGAAGCCGAGACCGGCTTGCCAGTGCAGGTACGACTCGAACGACGCGAAGCCGGTTGAGCTCGCCGTGTAGAGCCCGACGGCCTTGAGCCCGAAGCGGCGAAGCCGCAGCCTGGGCGGAACGCGGTCGGGGCGCAAGCGGGCTCGCTCGCGGACGCCAACGGCAGCCAGCCACAGGACGGCGACCGAGATCGCTGCGGCGAGGGCGAGCGTCACCACCGAGACGAGCACGAGCGACGGTCCTCCGGCCGAGCTCTGGAACCGGTTTGCGAGCGGGCTCGGCTGCGCGAGCGCGTACGCGAGCCAGCGGGCGACCAGCACCATCATGGCGACGGTCCCCAGCCAGGCGAGCAGGCGCTTCATCGCACGCTCAGCGTAAACGGAGCAGTCAGGACCCGCCCGCGATCCTGAAACTGGAGAAAGAGCCGCCAGATCCCGGCGACGGGCAGCAGCACGCCGACGTTGAGCTTCCCGGGCCCGGCCGGCCGGCCGACGACCTTGGCGCCGCCGAAGATGCTCGTGCAGCCTGGAGTGTCGGGCCCGCAGACGTGCGTGTGGAAGTAGTCCAGCGTCTCCGCCCTGAAGAAGATCGCGTGCGCGAGGGCGCCGAACCACGGGTGAAAGGTGACCAGCTTGCCGTTCGGATTCGTGATCGTCGCCGTGAGCGTGACGGGATCGATCGGGTGGATCCGCTTCGGCAAGCGGAGCGCGATCTTGTAGCCGTCGACGGAGTCCATGGACGAGAACGAAGGGAGCGGCTTCGCCCGGTACGTGCCGCCGACACGCAGGTCGGCGTGGAGCTGGAAGTTCCGCGGCGCACCTTTCACGGCCGGATAGACGTCCACGAGAAGGCGGTAGGGGCCGGGCTCGGTGAAGGCGATGGCCTGGACGACCTTGCCGTTCGGACCGATCGGCGGGTGGCGGTGGATGATCACGCTCAGGTCTCGCCGCACGATGATCAGGTGGATACCGGTATGCGGCCCCGCGCCGCGCCGGTATGAGGTGAGCGGCGCTCCCGAAGGCTGTCGAATCGTGAAGGAGATCCTCGCCGCCCCCGTGTGCGCGACGCGACCGGGTGTGAACCCGGAGAGCGCAAAGGTTCGCGCAGGCTGGATCGTCGGCACGCTCGGCCGCGAGGAGCCCGAGCAGCCGGAGAGCAGAAGCAAGGCCGCGCAAGCGAGGAGACCAGGCCTCATCGCGGGCAGGCTACCCTCCACCTGCTGTGGTGTTAGCGCACTTCTCCGCGACCTGGGAGGCCCCGGCGCCGGTCCTGGTCGCGGCGCCGCTCGCGGCGCTCTTCTTCACACAGGCCTTCGTGCGGCTCCGCCGCCGCCGACCGGAACACGCGCCGTGGACACGCGCCGCCCTCTTCGGCGCAGGGCTTGCGCTGCTGGTCTTGTCGGTCCTCTCGCCGTTGGACGCGGCCGGAGACGACTACCTCCTTTCCGCGCACATGCTCCAGCACGTTCTGATCGGCGACGCGGCCGTGGCGCTCCTCGTCGTGGCCGTGCGCGGGCCGCTCGTCTTCTTCCTCCTGCCGCCGCCGGTCCTGCGCCCGCTGGCCGCTTTCAGGCCGCTCCGGGCCCTGCTCTCGTTCCTGCTCCGGCCGCTCGTCAGCCTCCCGCTCTGGGCCGCGTCGGCGATCGTCTGGCACGTGCCGCGCTTCTACGACTACGCGGCCGCGCACCCGGCGGTGCATCACCTCGAGCATGTGAGCTTCGTCGTGGGTGGGCTGCTCGCGTGGACGCAGCTCGTCGACCCGGCGCGGCACGGGCGCCTCCGCCGGCCGCAGCGGATCTTCTTCGCGCTCGGGATGCTGGCGCTGAGCCAGCCGGTGGTCGACTTCCTGCTCTTCAGCTCGACTGCGCGCTACGGCAGGTACGCCGCCCAGCCCGACCGGCTCCTAGGCCTCTCGCCCCTGACCGACCAGCGCCTCGCCGGCGCGGTGATGATGGTCGAGCAGCTGCTGACGCTCGGGATCGCCGTCGCGATCCTGCTGCGGCCCTACGTGGGCCGAGCGAGAGCGCCCGCCTTCTCGCCGTGAATCCTCCCGCGTCCTACTCGTTCAGCTTCGAGCCGCTGTTCCTCGTGCTCGCGGTCGCGGCCGCCTACGGCTACTACCGCCTCGCCCGCACCGTCGAGCGGCCGAGCCGGGCGCGGGCGACGATCTTCGTACTGGGCCTCGTTCTGATCGCCTTCTCGCTCAATTCGCCACTGGAGACGATCGCGGTCCACTACCTGCTCGTCTTCCACCTGCTCCAGAACGTGATGATCGCCGACTGGGCGCCGCCGCTTCTCGTGCTCGGCCTGACCCCGGCGATGCGTGCCGCGGTTGCCGCCCGCGGCGGGCGGCCCCTGGCGCTCCTGACGCGACCGCTGTTCGCGCTGCCGTTCTGGCTCGCCGTCTGGTACGGCGTCCACCTGCCCGCGTTCTACGACTGGGCGCTGCGCCACGAGTGGCCGCTCAACATCGAGCACGGCCTCCTGATCCTGGCGGGCCTCGTCTTCTGGTGGCCGGTCTTCGCGCGCGAGCCGCAGCGGGTCTCGACCGCGATCCGCCTCGCCTATCTCGGCGCCGCGTACATCGGCTCGGCTTTCCTCTCGCTGGCGCTGATCTTCGCGGGCCGCGCGTTCTACTCCTTCTACGAGCACGCGCCGCGGCTCTGGGGCCTCTCGGCGCAGAAGGACCAGAATCTCGGCGGGATCCTGATGAACGCGGAGCAGATGCTCGTCTTCTTCGCCGCGCTGTCCTACTTCTTGCTCCGCCTGCTGAGCGAGGAAGAGGAGTCGCAACGCGCCTTGGAGGGCCGGTGAAGCAGCTAACGCTTATGGCAGCGCTAGCCGCGTTGGTGCTGCTCGTGCCCGGAGCCGCGCGCGCCAACGGCGATCCCGCGAGCGACGTCCTCCTCACCGACCACGTCTTCCTGCCCTTCGAGGCGCCGATCTCGAAGTCCGCGCAGGACGGCCTGCGCAAGACCGTCGCGGAGGCGAACAAGAAAGGCCTCAAGCTCCGCGTCGCGCTGATCGCGTTCACGAGCGACCTGGGAACAGCGACCGCTCTCTGGGGACAACCGCAGAACTACTCGAAGTTTCTCGGCAAGGAGATCGCGTTCGTCACCACCGATCCTCTGCTTGTCTCGATGCCGGCCGGGTTCGGCTTCTACGACCAGGACCGGCCGGTGACGAAGGAGAAGCGGGTCCTCGCCAAGATCCCGCCCGGGAAGATTCCGACTGCGCTCGCGGAGTCGACCACCTCCGCGGTGCGCGCGCTTGCCGCCGCGAAGGGGATCACGCTGCCAAAGCCGTCCTCCGGCCGCTCCGCCACGCACGACCGCCTGATCCTCGGCGCCGCCGTACTTGCCTTCCTGCTCGTGCTCGTCTTCCCCGCGCGGCTCGTCAGGAGACGAGGCCGAGGTGGCGAGCGATCACCATCCTCTGAACCTCGTTAGTCCCCTCGCCGATCTCGAGGATCTTCTGGTCCCGGTAGAGCCGCGAGATCGCTGATTCCTCCATGAAGCCGTAGCCGCCGTGGATCTGCAGCGCCGAGTTCGCGACGCGGTGTGAGAGCTCGCCGGTATAGAGCTTCGCCATCGCCGCCTCTTTGGCGAATGCACGGCCTTCGTCCTTCAGCCATGCAGCCTTGTAGGTCAGCGCGCGGCCGGCCTCGATCTCGACCGCCATGTCGGCGAGCGCGAACTGGACCGCCTGGAACTGCGTGATCGGCCGGCCGAACTGCTCGCGCTCCTTCGCATAGGCGACCGCAAGGTCGTACGCGCCCTGCGCGAGCCCGACGCCCATCGCCGCGACCGAGATCCGGCCGCCGTCGAGGATCTCGAGGAACTGCTGGAAGCCCTTGCCGCGCCCCCCGAGGAGGTTCTTCTCCGGCACGGCGCAGTCCTTGAACGAGAGCTCGCGCGTATCGGAGGCGCGCCAGCCGAGCTTCTCCATCTGGGGCGAGATCTCGTAGCCGGGAGTGCCGTTCGGGACGATCAGGTTCGAGATCTCGTCGTCGCCCGTCTTCGCGGTGATCGTGACGCAGGAGGTGATGTCCGTGCCCGCGTTGGTGATGAAGATCTTCGAGCCGTTGATCACCCACTGGCCGTCGCGCAGCTCCGCGGTCGTGCGTGCCGCGGCGGCGTCGGAGCCCGCGCCCGGCTCGGTGAGCCCGAAAGCCGCGAGCTTGCGGCCAGCGGCGAGATCAGGCAGCCACTGCTGCTTCTGCTCCTCGGTGCCGAAAAGCAGGATCGGCATCGTCCCGAGCGAGGTGTGCGCCGCGAGCGTGATCGCGACCGACGAGTCGATCCGCGTTAGCTCCTCGACGGCGATCGCATACGAGAGCGTGTCGGCGCCCGCGCCGCCGTACTCCTCGGGGACCGGCATCCCCATGAGCCCGAGCTCGGCCAGCTCCGCGACGAGGTCGTAGGGAAAGCGGTGCTCCTTGTCGAGCTCCGCCGCGACGGGCGCGACCTTCTGCTCCGCGAACTCACGGACGGTGCGGCGGACGAGCTCGTGCTCGGGCGAGAGATCGAAGTTCACGCGCTGAGGCGTGAGGCGAGCTCGACGATCAGCCTGACCCCGTACCCCGTGCCGCCGCGCTGGCTCAGGTAGTCCCCGCGCGAGCGTTCGAGGAAGGCGGGGCCGGCGATGTCGGCGTGCGCCCAGGGGCCCTCGCCCACGAATTCCTGCAAGAACGCGGCCGCGAGGGCGGGGGAGGCCTGCCGCAGGTCGGACGAGTTCTTGAGGTCGGCGAAGGCGGAGTCGACGTAGCGGCGGTAGCGCGGATGCAGCGGGAACTCCCACGCGTGGTCGCCGCTCGCCTCGCCCGCGGACACGACCGCCTCGCGCCACCCGTCGTCGTTCGAGAAGACGCCGGCGTAGAGGTCGCCCAGCGCGAGCTCCATCGCACCGGTGAGCGTGGCGAGGTCGAGGATGTGCGTGGCGCCGTTCTCGCGCGCGTACCAGAGGGCGTCGGCGAGGACGAGCCGGCCCTCGGCATCCGTGTTCGTGACCTCGATCGTCTTGCCGTTGGCGGCGGTCAGGATGTCGCCGGGGCGGTACGCGTGGCCGCCGGGCATGTTCTCGCAGGCCGCGACCACCGAGATGACGCGGATCGGCAGGCCGAGGTCGGCGATCGCGCCGGTCGCCTCGATCACTGCGGCGCCTCCGGCCATGTCGCCCTTCATGTCCTGCATGTGCAGCGACGGCTTGAGCGAGATGCCCCCGGTGTCGAACGTGATCGCCTTGCCGACGAGGCCGAGAACCAGGTCGGACTTCGTGGGCTGCGGCGGCTCGTAACGGAGGACGACCAGCCGCGGCTCGACGTGGCTTCCTTGCGCGACCGCCGCGAAGGCGCCCATGCCCTGCTCGTTGATCCGGTCGGGCCCGAGGGCGTCGGTTTCGACGTGCTCGACCTGGGAGGCGATCTCCGCGGCACGCTCGGCGAGTCGCTCCGGGGTGGCCTCGTTCGGCGGGCTGTTGATGAGATCCCGGGCGCGGTTGACCCACTCGGAGATGCGGGTTGCGCGCTCTACGCCTTCGGTGACGTTGGTGTCGCCGCAGAGCACGAGGCTCTGGAGCTTCGGCTTGTGGTCGTCGTCGTGCTTCCAGCGCGCGGGGTCGTAGGCCCCGAGCAGCGTGCCCTCAACGATCGCGCGCGCCTGCTCCTCCACCGGCAGCGGCAGCGACGAGTCGAGGGCCCACGCGATCGAGCTCGAGAACTCACCCGTCTCCTGCGCGACCGCGGCGGCGGCGGTGCGGACGGCATCGGCGTCGATCTTGTCGCGCTTGCCGAGCCCGGCCGCGGCGACCCGCTTGGCTGACAGCTTGCCACCTGCATGGGCGAACCGCGCGTACCCGAGATCGCTGCGGAGCTCGCCTTCTTGGAGCAACTGCTGGAGGAGGCCGTCGAGTGCCGCGTCGACTGCCTGGCCGCTCTCGGTGAGGCCTTCTTCGGTCAGCGGAACCGCGAGGGTGTCGGCCTCGACTTCGGTTGGTGCGACGGCTTGCACCTGGACGTTCATCGCGGCGCGATGCTATCCGACCGCCTGCCTACCCTGCCTCGCGGTGGGGCTTTACCTTCGTCGCCTGCGCGCCGATAGAAGGGGCATGGCATGCGGCCCAGCACTACGTCCCCTGCGCACGTCCCGTTTCCGGCGCGGCCGGAACCTTCCCTCAGTCGATGTCCTCGCGGCCCGGATCGCCGATCTGGTCACCGAGCGCCAGGAGCTTCGCCAAGTGGGCTCCCCGCGCGCCGCGATCGAGCGCAACCGCGTCCAGCTCGCCCGCGCCCAGTGGGAGCTGGCGCACGCGCTGATCGACGAGCATCTCGCGGAAGCAACGGCGGCGTAGCTAGTCTCGGCCCGTGCGGGCCGAGCTCGATAAACGGGCCATGGCCGCCCTTTCTGCTGGCCATTGTGCGACCGACTTCGCCAACGGGGCGCTGCCGGCGCTGCTGCCCTTCTTCGTCGACCGCTTCTCGCTCTCGTACACGCTGGCCGCGACGCTGATGCTCGCGTCGGCGGCGTCTTCATCGCTGATCCAGCCGGTGTTCGGCGCGTGGTCGGACCGGCGAGGGGCGCTCTGGCTGCTTCCGGCCGGCGTGGCGCTCGCCGGAATCGGGATCGCGCTCGCGGCTGCGTCGCCGTCGTACTGGCTCGTGCTGCTGCTCGTGGTCGTCTCAGGCTTCGGCGTGGCTGCGTACCACCCGGAAGGGTCGAAGTTCGCGGCCTACGCGAGCGGCCGAAAGCGCGCGAGCGGGATGAGCCTGTTCTCGATCGGCGGCAACGTCGGCTACGCGCTGGGGCCGACCGCGACGACGCCTCTCGTGCTCGCCTTCGGGCTGACAGGGGGCCTGCTGCTCGCGGTTCCGACCCTCGCCGTAGCCGCGCTGCTGTTCGCCGCCGTGCCGTTCCTGGCGAGCTTCGTGCCGGACCGGAGCGTGCGGGCCGAAGGCGGGGAAGACCGGCCCGGCCCGCTCGCCTTGCTGCTCGGAGTGATCGCCTTCCGCAGCGTCGCCTGGTTCGGGCTGATCACGTTCGTCCCGCTCTGGGAGGTTTCGCTCGGCCACTCGAAGTCGCACGGGAGCCATCTGCTGTCCCTGATGCTCCTGGCCGGCGGGCTCGGAACGCTCGCGGCGGGCCCGATCGCGGATCGCCTCGGCCGGCGGCCGGTGCTGATCGCGAGCATGTTCCTAATCGGCCCGCTGACCGTCGTCTACGTCCTCGTCGGCGGCGTGCTGGGCGCCATCGCGCTCGCGCTCGTCGGCATCTGCGTGATCAGCACGTTCGGCGTGTCGATGGTGATGGCGCAGGAGTACCTGCCGCGGCGTATCGGGATGGCGTCGGGGCTGTCGATCGGGCTCTCGATCGGCCTCGGCGGGATCGCCGCGGTGGGACTCGGGGCGGTCGCGGACTCGGTCGATCTGCGGACGGCGATGTACGCGGCGGCGGCCGCTGCTGTCCCGGGTTTCGTGCTCGCGGCGCTGCTGCCGTCGTCCCGCGGCCGTCATGTAGGCTCGCGCGTCGATGGACAGCCCGAGGGAGTTCTTCGAGACCCTGGAATCGCGCGTTGATCCCGCCAAAGCCGCCGGTCTGACCGCGACCTACCGCTTCGAGATCGACGGCGCCGGCAACTGGACGGTCGATGTCGACGACGGCAAGGTCTCCGTGAGCGAGAACGGGGGCGACGCCGACTGCACGATCTCGGCCTCTTCGGAGACGTTCCTGAAAATCGCGAACGGCGAGCAGAACCCGACGGCCGCCTACATGTCCGGGAAGCTGAAGGTCAAGGGCGACATGGGGCAGGCCATGAAGCTCCAGAAGTTGTTCTAGTCACTCCTCCAGCTCGACCAGGAGCTGGCCGCCTGCGACGCGGTCGCCTTCGCTCACGTGAACCGCTCGCACGACCGCTTCGTAGGGCGAGACGACCGGGGTCTCCATCTTCATCGCCTCGAGCACGACCAGCGGTTGGCGCGGCTTGACCGAGTCGCCGTCGCCGACGAGCACGCGGATCACCGTTCCGGGCATCGGCGCGGTGAGAGCGCTCTGCTCGCCTCCGGGGTGATCCTGCGAGGCGACTTCGGGGTCGGGCGGCGGTGCGGGCGGGGGAGGGTGCAGGTTGAGCCGGAAGGCACCCGCCCAAGGCCGATCCGGCACCCGCAGCGGCGCGGCCGACAGCGGCGGATGGTCGGTGAGGAAGGCCGTCGTCGTGCGGCCGGCCCGCAGCGCGGGGTGCGCGACGAGCCAGCGCAGGAAGGGCAGGTTCGTGACGACGCCTTCGACCTCCGTTTCTTCCAGCGCTCCGGCCAGCAGCTCGAGCGCATTGTCCCGGGTCGGCCCGCGCGCGATCAGCTTCGCGATCAGCGGGTCGTAGCTCGTCCCGACCTCGTCGCCCTCCTCGACGCCCGCGTCTACGCGGATCCCGGACGGCAGCCGTAGCCGCTCGACCCGGCCGCTCTGCGGCAGGAACGTTCGCGGATCCTCTGCGTAGAGCCGCACCTCGACGGCGTGACCCTCCAAGCGACAACTTGTTACTTGAAGGTCTTCGCCTTGCGCGATCCGGAGCTGCTCGCGCACCAGGTCGACCCCGGTGACGAGCTCGGTAACCGGGTGCTCAACCTGGATCCGACCGTTCAGCTCGAGGAACCAGAAGTCGCGGCCGTCGAGCATGAACTCCGCCGTCCCCGCGCTCCGATAGCCGATCGACCGGGCGAACGCGACGGCCGCCTCGCTCATCCGGTCGCGCAGCTCCGCGTCCAGTGCCGGGGAGGGCGACTCCTCGAGCACCTTCTGGTGACGCCGCTGCACCGAGCACTCGCGCTCGCCGAGCGAGACCACCTCGCCGCGGGAGTCGCCCAGCAGCTGAATCTCGACGTGCCGCGGCCGCTCGACGTAGCGCTCGCAGAAGACGCGGTCGTCGCCGAAGGCCGCCTTCGCCTCGCGCCGTGCAGCAGCCAACGCCTCGTCGAGCTCGCCGGGCTCGCGCACCACGCGCATCCCGCGCCCGCCCCCGCCCGCCGTGGCCTTGATCATCAGCGGAAAGCCGAGCTCTTCAGGCTCGCCCTCGGGCACGACCGGCACGCCCGCCTCGCGCGCGATCCGCTTCGCCTCGAGCTTGTCCCCACCCGCCCGGAGCGCCTCTGCCGGCGGCCCGACCCAGATGAGACCAGCAGCCTCGACGGCTCCGGCGAATTCCGGGCTCTCCGCGAGAAAGCCGTAACCGGGGTGAATTGCCTCCGCGCCGGTCTCCCGAGCCGCGCGGATGTGCTCGTCAGCGTCGAGGTACGAGGAGATCTCGACGGTCTCGTCAGCCGAACGCGAGTGGAGCGAGCCGCGATCGTCTGCGGGCGCCACAGCCACGGTCGCGATTTCGAGCTCGCGGCAGGCACCAAAGACGCGAATCGCGATCTCCCCGCGGTTTGCCACCAGGAGCTTCCGCATGCGGGGAGGCTAATGAGAAAACGGGATGGCCCGGAGCGATCCGAGCCATCCCGTCAGAACTGCTTACGAACCT
>Ga0307277_10001157_pt1 | contig 10253 bp, 7 predicted proteins | sample ER_DNA_116_FD_194473 | JGI IMG/M metagenome (GOLD analysis project Ga0307277, IMG submission 194473) | Bulk soil microbial communities from the East River watershed near Crested Butte, Colorado, United States - ER_DNA_116 | ecosystem: Environmental > Terrestrial > Soil > Floodplain | place: USA...
GCGCTCCCCGAGACCCTCCGGCGCCGGCTCGGCCAGACCCTGCTCACGCGCGACGCGCCGCACTTCTTCCGCCAGAGAGCCGAAGCCGGCCCCGCGGAGGCCCTTGAGCAGCTGGCGCGCCCCCTCGCGAGCCAGCAGCGCCGCGCCCTGGAACGGGATCCTCGCGTCGCCGAAGAGCTCCTCGAAGTCGGCCGAGCGTGAGTTCAGCCGCAGCAGCACCGCCATCTCCTCGTAGGCGACCCCTTCGGCGGCGAGCTCCCGCACCCGCTCCAGCACGAACGCGCCCTCGTCCTCCGGCGAGCCGAACCCGCGCAGGATCGGCTCGGGCCCCTCCGGCCGGGTTGGGCGCAGCGTCTTCTCCGCCCCGCCGAGCTCCGGCGTGAGCCGGTTCGCGAGGGCAAGCACCTGCGGGCTCGAGCGGTAGTTGGCCTCGAGCCGTATGACCGTCGCGTCCGGGAAGCGTCGGGCCAGGCCGAGCAGCCACTCCGGCGAGGCGCCGGTGAAGCCGTAGATCGACTGGTAATCGTCGCCGACCGCGCAGACCTCGTCGCCCCCGCCGAGCCAGAGCTCGAGCAGCGACTGCTGGAGCAAGTTGACGTCCTGGTACTCGTCGACGGTGAAGGCGCGAAAGCGCTCGCGCACCGCAGCCAGCGCCCACTCGTCCGCCTCGTACATTCGCACGGCGAACTCGAGCAAATCTTCGAAATCGACGAGGCCGGCCGACGACTTGCGGCGCTCGTACTCGCGGAAGACGCGGGCCATCAGGTCGGGCGGGATCGGCGGCTCGTGCCCGTCGAAGCCGCGCCGGTACCCCTCGGGCGTCAGGCGGCGGTTCTTCGCCCACTCGACCTCGGTCGCAAGGTCACCCGCGGGCCGGAAGCGGTACGGCCGCGGCAGCGAGTTCCCGATCTGGCGCAGGAGGAGCGCCTTCGTCGAGAGGATCCTCCCGGGCATCTCTCCCCGAGCCCGCCGCAGCTGTGCCAGCGCCGCCGAGTGGAAGGTTCGCGTCTCGACGCCGTCGACGCCGAGTCGCTCGAGCCGCGAGCGCATCTCGGCCGCGGCCTTGTCGGTGAAGGTGACGGCGAGGATCTCGTCGGAGCGTCGGGCGCCCGAGGCGACCTGCCACGCGATCCGCCGGGTGATCGTGGTCGTCTTCCCGGAGCCGGCGCCGGCGAGGATGCAGACCGGCCCGCTGACGGCCTCTACCGCCCGCCGCTGCTCGGGATTCAGCCCGCCGAGGATCGTCTTCGCGTCCACTAAGGCGCTCGCTTGCGACGCCGACCATAGAGGCCGCGCCGGCTCTGCCGGCGCGGCCGTCCAACACACCGTCTGGGTGCAGAACCTTCTCGCCTTCTCACCGAGATAGCCACCGAGCCACCCTAGCCGCGTGCGCGGACGGGGCTAGCTCAGCTTCTGTCCAGAAAGCGTGTCTTCTTCTTCCCGGTGCGCCGGCTCCGGCGCCCCGGCCAGCCGCGGCAGGCGCATCATCGACGAGAGCCGCGAGACGACCTCGAGCGTCTCGCCCTCATGCACCAGCCGACCAAGCTCGCCGAGCTCGTCCTGTAGCCAGAGCGGGTCGACGGTCGGCCCGCTGACGCGCATGATCTTCGCGTGGGAGGTCGGCACCGCCGTCTCACCCTCGCCCCAGAGCTTCTCGTGCAGCTTCTCGCCCGGCCGCGCGCCGACGATGTCGATGGCGATGTCGCGCTCGGGCTCCTTGCCCGAGAGCCGGATCATCTGCATCGCGAGGTCGATGATCCGCACCGGCTCGCCCATGTCCAGCACGAAGACATCGCCCCGGCCGCCGATCGCGCCGGCCTGGATCACGAGCGACGCGGCCTCCGGGATGGTCATGAAGTAGCGCGTCATCTCCGGGTGCGTGACGGTCACAGGCCCGCCCTTTGCGATCTGCCGCCGGAAGATCGGGATCACGCTCCCGGACGAGCCGAGCACGTTGCCGAAGCGGACTGCGACGAAGCGTGTCGTGACGTCCGTCCGCGCGCCGTAGGCCTCGACGATCCACTCGCAGAGCGCCTTCGACTGGCCCATCACCGTCTTCGGATTGACGGCCTTGTCGGTGGAGACGAGGACGAAGCGGGCCGCGCCGGACTCGACCGCGGCATCGGCGACCACCTGCGTCGCGAGAGCGTTGTTGCGCACCGACTCGAGCGGGTTGGCCTCCATCAGCGGCACGTGCTTGTACGCCGCCGCGTGGAAGACGACTCCCGGCTTGTAGCGGTCGAAGATCTGGCGCATCTTCGTCCGGCTCTTGCAGTCGGCCAGCACCGGAACGCTCGCCGCGAAGCCGCGCTCGTCGACCAGCTCGCGCTCGATCTCGAACAGCGGCGTCTCACCCTGGTCGACGAGCACCAGCCGCTGCGGGCCGAGCCTCGCGATCTGACGGCAGAGCTCGGATCCGATCGAACCGCCGGCGCCGGTCACGAGCACGGTCTGGTCGCGGACGTAGGCGGCGATCGTGCGGAGATCGACCTCGATCGGCTCGCGCCCGAGCACGTCCTCCACCTGCACCGGCCGGATCTGCGCGGCGAGGTCGCTCTCGCCCGAGATCAGCTCGTAGAGGCCGGGAAGCGTCTTGACCGGGACGTTGCCCTCGCGCGTGATCGTGACGATCCGCTGGCGTGCCTCGCCAGAGGCGCCCGGAATCGCGATGAGCACCTCGTCCGGTCTGTTGTCACGAAGGATGCGCGGCAGGTCCTCCGCGCCGCCGAGAACACGAACGCCGTGGACGCGCAGGTTCTTCTTGCGCGGGTCGTCGTCGATCAGGCCGATCGGCGTATAGCCGAGCTGCCGGTTCCGCTGCAGCTCCCGGATGACGAGCTGCCCCGCGTCTCCGGCGCCCACGACGAGGACCTCCTTGCCTCGGGCGACGAGGTTGATCCCCGGACGCTCGATCACCGTGCGCGCGAGCAGGCGCGTGCCGGCAATGAGCCCGAGCAGGAGAAGCCAGTCCATGATCGCGACCGAGCGCGGCAGCCGGACCTGGGCGACGGGCGAGAAGAAGTAGACCGTCAGCCCGGCGATCAGCGAGGCGGCGGTGACTCCGCGAAAGGCGACCCACATGTCGCGCACGGAGACGTAGCGCCACCAGCGGTCGTAGAAGCCCGCGAGCACGAAGACTACGAGCTTGATCGCGATGACGATCAGGATCGTGCGCCGGAAGAGCGTGTCGTAGTACGGCGGCACACCGCGGTCGAAGCGAAGCTCGAAGGCGAGGTACCACGCGAGCGCGATCAGCCCCGCGTCGGCGACGAGCTGCCAGATTCGGTGTCTGTTGATGGGAATCACGCTCGCACCGCTGCAGCCTCGCGGATCACGGAGACGACGCGCTCCTGCTTCTCGGCGGAGATCCCCGCCCACATCGGCAGCGCGAGGTTCTCGCGCGCCGCGCGCTCGGTCTCGGGAAGCGAGCCCTCCTTCCAGCCGAGGTAGCGCAGGGCAGGCTGGAGGTGGAGCGGGGTCACGTAGTAGGCCGCGTTCCCGATCTCTGCCCGAGAGAGGGCCTCTTGCAACAGGTCGCGCTCCTGCGAGCGCACCACGTACATGTGGTAGACGTGCCCGGGCTCGTCGTTCGGTAACTCGCAGATCTCGCCGAGACCGAACTCCTCGTAGCGGGCGGCCGCTTCACGCCGCTTGCGGTTCCAGCCCCCGAGCTCGCCGAGGAAGAGCCGCAGCACCGCGGCCTGAAGCTCGTCGAGGCGGGAGTTGTAGCCGACGGCCTCGAACTCCTTCTTCTCGCGCGAGCCGTGGAAGCGCAGGAGGGCGACCCGGTCGGCGAGCCGCTCGTCGTTCGAGCCCACGAGGCCTCCGTCGCCGAGCGCGAACACGTTCTTCGTTGGAAAGAAGCTGAAGGTCGAGAGGACGCCGGTGCGGGCGACGCCTTCCGCGCCGAAGGCCTGCGCCGCGTCCTCGACGATCGGCAGGCCCAGCTCGGCCAGACCGGCAAGGGGCATCACGCGTCCGAAGAGATGGACCGGCATCAGCGCCCGGGTCCTCGGCGTCACCCGCGCCGCGACGTCCTCGGGATCGAGGTTGAGCGTCGCGGGGTCGATGTCGGCGAACACCGGGGTCGCACCGCGGCGGGCGATCGCCTCGGCGGTCGCGTAGAAGGTGAAGGCGGGACAGACGACCTCGTCGCCGGGACCGATTCCGAGCGCGTCGAGCGCCAGAACCAGCGCGTCCGTGCCGTTCGCGACGCCGACCGTGCGCGGGACGCCGAGCAAGGCCGCGGCCTCCCGCTCGAAGGCCTCGACGTTCGGCCCGAGGATGAAGACCCCGGAGTCGAGCACCTCGCCGATCCGCTCCTGAATCTGGGGGATCAGGCGCTCGTACTGGGCTTTGACGTCGACGAGGGGAATGCTAGGCACGCGGGCTGAGTCTAGATGTTCGCCTTCTCAGGATCAGATACAGCACCAGGAGGACGGCTCCTGCCACGACGACCCAGTCCACGTAGCGAAACGCGCTGTGGACGCGGCTCCAGTGCGAGCCCAGCGCGTAGCCCGCGCCGCCGAGGCCGAAGCAGAACGGGATGCAGCCGACGAGCGCAAGAGGGGCAAATCGCCTCAGCTCCAGGCGGGCGATTCCGGCTGGGATCGCGACGAACGACCGCGCCACCGGCACGGACAGGCCGACCGCGACCGCCAGCGGCCCGAAGCGGTCGAACCAGCGCTCCGCGCGGTCCAGGCGCCCCGGCGTGACGTGGAGCCAGCGGCCGTAGCGCTCCAGGAACGGGCGCCCCCCGAAGGCGCCGATCCCCCAGCCGACGATCGCCCCGAGGAAGCAGCCGAGGACCCCCGCGACGGCCATGGCCACGTAGGCCCAGAGACCGGTCGAGAAGCGCTGGCCGAACACGACCACGTGCGCACCTGCGAACGCGCCTGCGGCCACCGCTCCGCCGTACAGCATCACGACCTCGCTCGCAGCCGGGATCACCGCCGAGAGCAGCATCAGCGCGAAGACCGCGTAGACGCCGTGGTTGCCGATGAAATCGGTCAGGGAGCCTGTCAGGGAGGCGAACACCGCTGGAGTCTAGGCTCGCCGGCTAGCGGCGGACGCCGAACGGCTTGGCCAGCGTGACGGGGCCGTAGGCGTTCTTGGCGAACACGCTGAAGACGTAGCTCCCGCGATAAGCGAGGCGCCCGCTGCGGTAGCGGCCGTCCCAGCGGATGGCGCGGGTTCCTGCCCCGAGCCTGACCGGGCCGAGGCGGCGAACGAGCACGCCGGTCCGGGTGCGGACGGTGCCGACGACGGTGGCCGTGTGCGTGAGCCGGAAGCGGGCGACGACGCGGTTCCGGCGCCGCGCCTTGAAACGGGCGGCGCGCGGCGAGACGCGCAGAAAGCCGAGCGTGTCGTTGACCCAGAAGGCCCGCTCGATCGAAGAGTCCCGTTCCTGGTCGTCGGTCGCGCTGACGACCCAGCGCCAGCGGCCGAGCGGCGTGAGCGCCTGCCGGCGCGCGTCGCGCGTGCCCGAGGGCCAGGTGACCTGGTACGTCCCCGCGAGTCGCGCGGAGGTGACGTTGTACGCGGCCGTGCCGTCCGGCCCGACGATTCTCGCGGTGACCGTCGAGGGCCGAACGATCTTGAAGGCGAGCGTCTCCTGCGAGGCGAGCCCGCCTCCCGCCGGCGAGATCACGCTCAGCGGCGGAGGCGGTGCGTAGACCCCGGTGTACATCACGGCCAGCGTTTCCTTGACCGCCCGCTCACCGCCGCGGTCGGACGGCCGGTTGAGCAGCTTGCCGTCGAAGGCCATCGTCGTGGAGCCACCCGAGTCGAGCGCCGAGCCCGTGACGACGCCGAGCCGGACCATCGCCTGGGCGAGCTCGAAGTTCGTCAGGCCGACGCTGTATCCGGGCCGCCCGCCGTCCACCGCCGCCAGCACGATCCTCCCGTCGCGGCGCTGGCCAACCCCCGTCCGCGCATAGCGCGGGGCGATCTGGGAGGCGAGGAACTCCTCTCCGGACGTGAAGACGGCGTGACCGTTCCTGACCACGACAGGGCCACCGCCCAGCGCGTCGGCGATTCCTGCCGCGGGCCAGTTCGGCGCCAGCACGAGCTGGACGTGCACCACGGTGGGAGGCGGAGTCTCGGCGACCAGCTTCGCCGCCTGCGTACCCACTGCCATGAGTACGGCGCCGTTCCGCGGAATCGGGGTCCCGCCGCCGCTCGACTGTGCGAGCGACGTGCCCACGAGCTCTCCGGTCGTCGTGGGCGGGAAGGGCTGGAGCACCGTCTCGGCGGCGCCCGCCGTGACCGGCGTCCTCGCCCCCCACGACGGGGTGAAGAGCGCCGCGCCCTCCCCGCTCAGGGCCCTGTTCACGGTCAGCGGTTTCCGGCTGCCGAGCCCCTGCCAGTAGCCGAAGAGGGTGACGCGCGCCACGTTCAGGGCGCCGGTCGACGAGATGCCGATGCTCGAGCGGTTCTTGTACGGCGGGCTCTTGATGATGCCGCCCTGCAACACGATCCCGCTCGGGTGGCCGTCCCTGTAGTTGAAGAAGTCGCCGTTGACTCCGGCGACGGTGGCCGAGTCGGAGACCGCCTTCTCCATCGAGGTGACCCGCTGCCGGCCCGTGACCGTTCCGTTCGCGAGGATCGGCTGGAGCGAGTACAGCCCGCCGGGACGCGGCGCGGTCAGCACGTGCAGAACGACCGGCCCGTGGGCGGTGAACTGGATCTGCTTCGAGTACGTGACGCCCGGCATCAGCGCCAGCGACCCGGCGCGCGCCAAGGGCGCGGCTGTTGCCGCCAAACCCGCCAGTATGGCTCCGATGAGGACTCTGCGGAGCACGACCCCGCTTCACAGTAGCGGAACTCCAGAACAGGCGTGACAATCAGGCCGGTGCGCCGCCGCCTGCTCGCTTTCGCCGCGCTCCTCGCCTTTCTGGGCGGGGGCCTGGCCGCGGTTCTTGTTGCCACGGGGTCGTCCGGGAGCCACACGCGAACCGAGGCCCGTACGGCCTCGCGGCCTGCCGCAGGCCCGAAAGCGAAGCCCAAGCCCCGCATCGTCCAGGGGCCGCACGACAGTCCCGTGCCGGTCCTGATGTACCACGTGCTCGGAATCCCGCGCCCCGGCACGCCCTACCCGGAGCTGTGGGTCAAGCCCGCCGACCTCGCCGGGCAGATGGACTGGCTCCAGAGCCACGGCTATCACGCCGTCACGCTCGGACAGGTCTTCCGCTACTGGCGCGAGGGCGTCGCCCTGCCGCCGAAGCCCTTCGTGGCCTCCTTCGACGACGGCTACCTGAGCGACTTCACCGTCGCAATGCCCACGCTTCGCCGGCACGGCTGGGCCGGCGTCCTCAACCTCGTGGTCGAGAACATCAAGCCGGGGGACATCACCTCCTGGCAGGTGCGCCGGCTGATCAAGGCCGGCTGGGAGATCGATGCGCACACGATCTCGCACGCGGACTTGACAGCGCTCGACGCCGCGCAGCTGCGGCACGAGGTCGCCGGCTCGCGCGCCAACCTGCGGCACAGGTTCGGCCAACCCGTCGACTTCTTCTGCTACCCGGCGGGCCGGTACAACACGAGCGCCGTGGCTGCCGTGCGGGCAGCCGGCTATCTCGGCGCGACGACCACGAACCCCGGCCTCGCGAGGCCGGGGCAGGCTTACACGCTGAGCCGCATCCGGATCAGCTACAGCGACGGCGTCGGCGGCTTTGCCGAGAAGCTGGCCCAGGCGACGCGGTAGTTTGCAGACGTGAGCTCGATCGTCGGCACCCGAAGCGGCCTGCTCGAGGAGCTGATCACCCGCTACCCGCAGGTGCCGCCGGAGGCGGTCCTCAAGGAAGACCTCCTGCGAACCGGGATCGCGTTCGACCAGGCGGCGCTCACCGACAACCTCGACGGCGGCGTGAAGCCGAAGTCGTACTTCATCTTCTCGTTCGACCAGAAGCCGCTCGCCGAGCTCGGCGCGGCCGCGGTGCAGCGGCCGCCGGAGGAGCTCGCGCTCACGGGCGGGCCCTGGGAGCTGCGCCGGACGATCGTCTCCGTGCGGGTCAACCCGGGCTCCCCGTACCGGGTGGGGCGCGTCGACGGGGAGCTGCGCCTCTCGCTCGACGGCCGCGAGCTGTCGGAGGTCACCCTGCCGCCGATGCCGGAGTACTACCGCCACACGCTCGCCAACGGCAAGACGGTGATGGAGACCGCACCGACGATCGAGTGGGGCTACCTGATCTACCTGACCGTGCTGCGCCTCTGCCAGTACTTCGGTGCGCACGAGGAGTGCGGCTTCTGCGACATCAACCACAACTGGCGCCAGCACAAGAAGGCAGGCCGGCCCTACACGGGCGTCAAGCCGGTCGAGGACGTGCTCGAGGCGCTCGAGCTCATCGACCGCTACGACGACGGCGCCACGCACGCCTACACGCTCACGGGCGGCTCCGTCACCTCGACGGTCGACGGCCTCGCCGAGGCGGACTTCTACGGCCGCTACGCGCAGGCGATCGAGGAGCGCTTCCCCGGCCGCTGGATCGGCAAGGTCGTGGCGCAGGCTCTGCCCAAGGCGGACGCCCAGCGCTTCAAGGACTACGGCGTCTCGATCTACCACCCCAACTACGAGGTCTGGGACAAGCGGCTCTTCTCGCTCATCTCGCCGGGCAAGCAACGCTACGTCGGCCGCGAGGAGTGGCACCGCCGGATCCTCGATGCCGCCGAGATCTTCGGGCCGAGCCACGTGATCCCGAACTTCGTCGCGGGCGTCGAGCTGGCGCGCCCGTTCGGCTTCGAGACGATCGACGAGGCGATCGCGTCGACGGTCGAGGGGCTCGACTACTTCATGAGCTACGGCGTCACGCCGCGCTTCACGACCTGGTGCCCCGAGCCGACGACTCCACTCGGGCGCGACAACCCGGACGGCGCGCCGCTGGAGTACCACGTGCGGCTGCTAGAGGCCTACCGCGACGCCCTTGACCGCCACGGCCTGCGTCCGCCGCCGGGCTACGGCGAGCCGGGGGCAGGGCGTGCGGTCTTCTCGGTCAGCTCCTTCATGGACGTCCTGTGAGCAGGGTCTCGGTCGACGAGGCCCGGACGCTGTGGGAGGAAGCGTCCGACGAGGAGCTGAAGCGGCTCGCCGGCGAGGTGCGGGCGCGCTACCACGACCCCGGGCGCGCGACCTACATGGTGATGCGGATCGTCAACTACACGAACGTCTGCGTTGCTCAGTGCGACTACTGCGCCTTCTACGTCCTCCCGAATCAGGACGGCGGTTACGTGCTCTCGCGCGAGGACGTCTTCGCGAAGATCGACGAGCTGGTCGACCTCGGCGGCGACCTCGTCGCCTTCAACGGCGGGTTCAACCCGCGCCTGCCGCTGGACTACTACTGCGACCTGTTCGCCTCGGTGCGTGAGCGGTACGGCGAGCGGGTGGAGTTCTACGCGCTGACGGTGGCCGAGTTCGTGTTCCTCGCCGACCGGGCGGGGTTGTCCTACGCCGAAGCGGCGGCCCGGCTGCGCGACGCAGGCGTGCACTGGATCACCGGCGGTGGCAGCGAGATCCTCACCGAGGACTTCCGCGCTCGCCATGCGAAGTGGAAGTACACGGTCGCCGACTACTTCGAGGCGCAGCGCGCGATCGTCGAGGCGGGGCTAAACACGACCGCGACGATGGTGATCGGCTTCGACGAGACCCTCGACGAGCGCCTCGAGCACCTGCAGCGGACGCGCGACTTCCAGGACGAGGCCGGCGGGCTGTTCTCGTTCCTCTGCTGGACGTACAAGCCGTACGGGACTGCCTTCGGCGGCCGCGAGATCTCACCGCAGGAGTACTGGCGGCACATCGCGCTGTCGCGGATCTTCCTCGACAACGTGAGGCACATCCGCACGTCGGTGCTGACGCAGAACGAGGAGGCCTTCCGCGCACTGGACTACGGCGCCGACGACTTCGACCTGCCGATCGAGGACGAGGTCACCCAGAAGGCCGGCGCGCGCATCGACCTCGACCTCGAGGGGCTGCTCGCGATCCCGCGGCGGCTGGGCTACGAGGTCGAGTACCGCCGGGCCGAGCGGCCCGCGGCGCTGGCGCCCGGATAGCGGCTACCCAGCCGGTGCACGGCCGGCAGGCTACGTCAGAGACGTCGTGCGGAACCCACGCTCGCGCGGCGGCGGCCGTGCGCGTGTGGACGCCGAGCTCGCCGTAGATGTTTTCCAGGTGCTTCCGCACGCTGTGCTCGCTACGGACAACTGCCGTGCGATCTCCTTGTTCGTCGCGCCCGCCGACACGAAGCGCAACACCTCGCGCT
>Ga0307277_10001158_pt1 | contig 10245 bp, 9 predicted proteins | sample ER_DNA_116_FD_194473 | JGI IMG/M metagenome (GOLD analysis project Ga0307277, IMG submission 194473) | Bulk soil microbial communities from the East River watershed near Crested Butte, Colorado, United States - ER_DNA_116 | ecosystem: Environmental > Terrestrial > Soil > Floodplain | place: USA...
TGATTGTCCTGACGGTGGTCGGCGCGTGGGCGGCGGTGCTGGCGCTGACGGAAGCCACGTGCTGGATCGCCCGGACGGCGACCGTTGGAGGCCTGATCTGGGAACGGATCCCTGTCACCAACTCCGTCACGATGGGACCGGGCGATGTCGCGAGCTCGTGCTCGAGCGGCGTCCCGACGCCGACTGGGCTCGCAGTTGCTGCCTTGCTCCTCGCGGTCGCCCTGATCGTCGCCGCCGTTCCGCTTCGTGGCCCTGGAGTCGGGAGGGCGCTGACCGGCACCTGATCGGGCCTCCGCGAGCGAGCGACCCGTATCATCCCGAGCATGCCCGTCCTGCGGAGCCGTCTCGATCCCGCCAGTCCCGAGGCTGGGGCGAACCACGAGGCGATGGCAGGGCTCGTCGCCGCGTTGCGGGAACGTCAGGCGGCCGTCGCGGGTCGGGGCGCCGGAGGCGACGACCGTTCGATCGCCCGACATCGCGAGCGCGGCAAGCTCCCCGTCCGTGAGCGGATCGATCGCCTGCTCGATCCCGGCTCGCCGTTCCTCGAGCTGAGCCCACTGGCCGCCACCGGCCTCTACGACGGCGACGCGCCGAGCGCCGGCATCGTGACCGGCATCGGCTCGGTCGAGGGGACGCGGGTCGTGATCGTCGCCAACGACGCGACCGTCAAGGGCGGGACCTACTACCCGATGACGGTCAAGAAGCATCTCAGGGCCCAGGAGATCGCGCTCGAGAACCGCCTGCCCTGTGTCTATCTCGTCGACAGCGGCGGCGCGTTCCTCCCACTCCAGGCCGATGTCTTCCCCGACCGCGATCACTTCGGCCGGATCTTCTATAACCAGGCCCGGATGTCGGCTGCCGGGATTCCCCAGGTGGCGCTCGTGATGGGCAGCTCCACTGCAGGCGGTGCGTACGTCCCGGCGATGAGCGACGAGACGGTCATCGTCAAAGGAACTGGCACGATCTTCCTCGGCGGGCCGCCGCTGGTGAAGGCGGCGACCGGGGAGGAGGTCAGCGCGGAGGACCTCGGCGGAGGCGACGTCCACACGGCGGTCTCCGGCGTCGCCGACCACCTCGCGCTCGACGACGAGCACGCGATCGCGCTCGGCCGTTCGATCGTGGCCAACCTCAACCGCCGACCGCCGCCGGCGCCCTGGGATCGTCGGGAGCCGGAGCCACCCGCGGTCGACCCGTGCGGCTCGGCGGCGACGGCCGGGCTCTACGCGTCCGTCTCCGCCGATCCGCGTCGGCCCGTGGAAGTGCGCGAGATCATCGCGAGGCTCGTCGACGGCTCGCGCTTCCACGATTTCAAGCCGCGCTATGGCGAGACGCTCGTGACCGGCTTCGCCCACGTCGATGGCTACCCGGTCGGGATCGTCGCCAACGACGGAATCCTGTTCAGCGCGTCGGCGCTGAAGGGCGCCCACTTCGTCGAGCTGTGCGCCCAGCGGAAGATCCCGCTCGTCTTCCTCCAGAACATCACGGGGTTCATGGTCGGCCGCGAGTACGAGGCTGGCGGCATCGCCAAGGACGGCGCGAAGATGGTGACCGCCGTCGCCTGCGCCGAGGTCCCGAAGTTCACGATCCTCGTCGGTGGCTCGTTCGGGGCGGGCAACTATGCGATGGCCGGGCGGGCCTATCAACCGCGCTTCCTGTGGACCTGGCCGAACGCCCGGATCAGCGTGATGGGCGGCCAACAGGCGGCGCGGGTGCTGTCGACAGTCGGGGGTCCGTTCAAGGACGAGGCGGCTCGCGATGCGTTCGAGGCGCCGATCCTCGAGACGTACGAGCGGGAGGGGTCGCCGTACTTCGCGACGGCGCGGCTGTGGGATGACGGCGTGATCGACCCGCTCGATACGCGCCGGGTCCTGAGCCTGGGGATCGAGGCGGCGCTCCACGCGCCGATCCCGGAGACGCGCTTCGGCGTCTTCCGGATGTAGCCGGGACGATTGGCGTGCACGAGTCCCTCGTCGGACCGGTAGGCGGCCCGGAGATCGGTCGCTAGACTGCCGCCACGAAGCATCCGCGCGATGGCGCGACGCCGGCGAAACAGCGAGGGACGGATGATGAAGCGCGAGAACCAGCTGACCCGCTGGGGCAGTCTGGCGTTTGCATTCGGGGCGCTGGCGTTCCTGCCGAGCCTGGCGGGCGAGGAGCTGATGATCCTGTCGTGGCTCGGCTCGATGCAGGTGCCGGTCGGGATCAGCGCGATGGTCGTCGGGGGCGCGGTGTTCGGTCTGGGGAAGCTCCAGGAGATCCGGAACGGGCCACCGGCGGGCGGCGGACCGAACGAACCGGGCGGGCAGATCCCACCTCCCAGCCAGACGTCTGCGTCGGACCTCCGCGCACCGAGCCAACCGAACGCCCAGCCCAAGGTCCAACCGAACGTCCTGTCCAACCAGGCGAAGCCCAACGCCGGTCCACCCGACCGCCCGTGACGGGGCCCGCCGACGGCCGCGTCCTCCGGGTCAACATCTCGCCTGGCGGGGTCCCGAAGCTCCCCGTCGAGCGGGCGTGGGTCGGGCGGCTCGGACTCGAAGGCGACGCCCACAGCCACGCCACCCTCCACGGGGGACCGCACCGGGCGGTCGCCCTCATGGCGATCGAGGCGATCGAACGGGTCCAGGCCGACGGCCACCCGATCGAGCCGGGCTCCGTCGGGGAGAACCTCACGACGACGGGCATCGAGCTCGCGCGGTTGGCGGTCGGCACCCGGCTTGTGATCGGCGAGCGGCTCGTGCTCGAGCTGTCGGCTCCCGCGAATCCGTGCGACGTCATCAAGGGTTCGTTCCGCCAGGGCAAGTCGGGCCGGATCTCGATCCTGACCCACCCCGACGATTCGCGGATGTATGCCCGCGTCCTCACTGACGGCGAGGTCCGGCCGGGGGATCCGATCCGCGTCATGCCGCCCGCGCCGGACTCGATGGCGGCCACCCACCAGCTGCTGGACCTGCTCGAGAGCATCGACCGGGAGGCGTGGCTCGCGATGTGGCGAGCGGCCGCGGGCGCCGGTTTCAACGTCCGGATCGTCGAGCTGGGCGATGCCGCCGCGGCCGCCTCTCCGGACCTGTCAGGGTCGATCTTCAACCGTGCGTATGGCCTGCGCCAGATCCCGATCATCCTGCCGGACCTCCTCGCCCTGTACCGCGAGGCAGGGACAACCGGCTGGCTCGTCGCCGGGGTCGACGAACCGCCATTCCCGGGAGCCGTCGCCGAGCACCCGACCGGCATCCATGCCGGCCTGATCGGGGAGGTGCCGGATGCCGCCGTCGAGGGACTCGAGATCCGGTCAATCGAGCCCGGCGAGGAGCGACGCTGGGCGGAACTGTTCGTGGCCGGCTTCGACATCCGCGGGCCTCTCGCCGACGCCTGGCTGCGGTTCAACCCGCTCCTCGCCCGAACCCGCGGGTACGAGCAGCTGATCGCTCGGCAGGACGGTCGCGAGGTGGGCGTCGCAGCCATGTTCACCCGCCGCCGCGTGGCCTGGCTCGGCGCCGCGACGGTCCTGCCCGAGGCCCGAGGTCGCGGAATTCAGCGGGCGCTGATTGCCGATCGAGCCCGGCGGGCGGAGGCCGTCGGCTGCCGGCGGATCATGGCGACCGCGGACCTCGACGGTGTCTCGGCCGCGAACCTGGCGGCGATGGGGATCCCGCGGATCTGGTCGCGGGCCGAGTACCGGTTCGATCCTGCGGCTGCCTGACTCGCGCCGATCAGCCCCGGTACGATGCCCGGGTGACCGATCTCGTCCGCGTCGAGCGGGGCGGCCCGAACGATTCCGTCGTCCGAGTGACGCTCGACCGTCCCGACGTCCATAACGCCTTCAACGCAACGCTGATCGCGGAGCTGCGACAGGTCTTCGTCGGCCTCGGTCGTGAGGAGCCGATGGAGTTGCGGGTCGTCATCCTGGGCGGCGCCGGCCCGTCGTTCTGTGCCGGCGCGGACATCGACTGGATGCGGGCCGCGATGCAGCTGGACGTGGAGGCGAATGAGCACGACGCCATGGCGATGGCCGACATGCTCGAGGCGATCGACACGTGCCCGGTGCCCGTCATCGCCCGCGTTCACGGTCCGGCGCTCGGTGGCGGATCGGGCCTCTGCGCCGTGGCCGACCTCGTCATCGCCGAAGCCGGAGCGAGGTTCGGCTTCACCGAGACGAGGCTGGGCATCTTGCCTGCGGTGATCTCGCCGTTCGTCATCTCGCGGATCGGCGAGACGCATGCCCGGGCCCTGTTTCCCGGCGGCCGCCGCTTCGACGCCGTTCGGGCTCAGCGGATCGGGCTGGTCCACGAGGTCGTCGAAGGCGTCGAGGCGCTCGATGCGGCCGTCGACCAGGCGGTTGCCGACGTGCTCGCCTCGGGCCCGACGGCCGTGCGTGCCGCGAAGGCGATCGTCCGCGAGGTGCGGGGTCTCGGGCATGGGTCGGCGAAGTGGCATACCGCCAGGGTGATTGCGCGGCAACGGGTTTCCGAGGAGGCGCAGGAAGGGTTCCGCGCGTTCACGGAAAAACGCCGGCCTGCCTGGGCACCGGATCCCGACTGATCTGTGCCCGTCGCCTGCGTCGGCAGTCGTGGGGGGCTTGCGGCCCTCACTCGGATCCCAGATAGGCCTTGCCACGTGGGCGCTCGAACGCGACAATCGCGCCAGACATGCCTGACGAGCTGAGCCCGAGCGAGGCGGCGGCGCGGATCGGCGCGACGACGCGGTCGGTCCAGCGCTGGATCGCGAGCGGTCGCCTGCAGGCGCGACGGGTCGGCGGGCGCTGGCGTGTCGCGTCTGGCGCGTTGGACGCGTTCGGCTGGCCCGCCGCGACCAACCCGGTCGCTACCGCCTCCCCGATCGAGCGTGTCTTTGTCGCCAACCGCGGCGAGATCGCGGCGCGCATCCGGCGCACCTGCGACCGGCTCGGGATCGTCACGCTCGCTCCGGCGACCGGTGGCCCGAAGGCACTCGACCTCCTCGACGTCGATGCCGTTGTCGCGGCCGCCACCGCAGCTGGCGCCGATGCGCTTCATCCGGGATTCGGCTTCCTGGCCGAAAACGCGACCTTCGCGGAAGCCGTGCAGGCGGCAGGGATCCGCTGGATCGGGCCGCCGGCCGCGGCGATCCGGGCGATGGGCGACAAGGCCGCCGCGCGCCGTCTCGCCCGGCGCCTCGGCATCCCGACGGTCGCCGGCTACGACGGCGATGACCAGGCCGACGCCACGCTCATCCGGGCAGCAAGACGGATCGGCTACCCGATCCTCGTCAAACCGGCGGCGGGGGGTGGCGGCAAGGGGATGCGGACCGTCCGTTCGGCGAGGGATCTCCGGGAAGCCCTTGCCGGTGGGCGGCGGGAAGCTCGGGCCGCCTTCGGCGACGAGCGACTGATCCTCGAGCGCCTTCTCGAGGGTCCACGCCACGTCGAGGTCCAGATCCTCTTCGATGGCGAAGGCCACGGCGTCCACCTCGGCGAGCGGGACTGCTCGATCCAGCGCCGCCACCAGAAGGTCCTCGAAGAGACCCCATCGCCGGCCGTCCGACCAACGATCCGACGACGTCTCACCGAGGCCGCGCTCGCGCTCGGCCGTGAGGTCGGTTATGTCGGCGCCGGCACGTGCGAGTTCCTGCTCGACGACGCGGGTGAGGTCTTCTTCCTCGAGATGAACACGCGGCTCCAGGTCGAGCATCCGATCACCGAGCTCGTCACCGGCCGCGACCTCGTCGCCGACCAGATCCGGATCGCGGCCGGCGAGCCGCTCGGCTTCGACCAGCGCGACGTTCGCGCGACCGGCCACGCGATCGAGGTCCGTCTCTATGCCGAGGATGCCGAGGCGGGCTTCCTTCCGGCGACCGGGCCCGTGTTGACCGCCGAGTGGCCGTCGGGCGACGGGATCCGAGTCGATGCGGGCGTCGCGACCGGGGACGAAGTGACCGGCCGGTTCGACCCGATGCTGGCGAAGATCGCGGCCTGGGGCCCCGATCGCCGAACTGCCCTCGAACGCCTGACCGCGGCGCTCGACGAGACGATCGTGCTCGGCCTGACGACGAACTTGCGGTTCCTGCGGTGGCTCGTCCGGCAGCCGGTAGTCGTCCGGGGCCAGGCGCGGATCGACACGCTCGACGCGATCTGGCCTCCGGGTTCGCCTGGGACAGCGGCCACCGGTGGTGGCGGCCAGCGGAGCGCCGAAGCTACGGCCATGGACACGGCCTGGTCCACGGCGGCTCGTGCTCTCGGCGGTGGCTGGCGGCTGAACGGCCCACCGGTCGTGCGCCTCCAGGTCGAGGCGGCCGCCGGCCCCGAGGAACGATCCGTGGCGATCACGGACGATCCCGAAGAGGCGGTGCCGCCGGCAGTCGTCCAGGTCGGTGACACGGTCCACATCGACGTCGCCGGGCGATCCATGCCGTTCCGGGTCGCAGCGCCACCGGATGTCGATCGGGCGGCGATGGCCGCTGCCGCCCACGCCCACGGCGGCGGTCCGGTCACGATCTCGGCCCCGATGCCCGGCGCGGTGCTCGCGGTCCATGCCGCCGTGGGAGACACGGTCGCCGCGGGCGACCCGCTCGTGACCCTCGAGGCGATGAAGATGGAGCATGCCGTAACGGCGCCCGGGCCGGGCCGCGTGACCGAGATCCTCGTGACGACGGGGCAGCAGGTGAACCGCGGCCAGCCGCTCGCGACGATCGAGGGATGAGCCCGGACGCGCTACGCTCTCGCGGGCACAGGAGGACCGATGGCAAAGGACAGGAAGAAGGACAAGAGCAGCGCCAAGGGAGCCGCGAGCCGCGCTAAAGCCCACTCCACGTCGAAGGCGTCCGAGCTAGCCGGCGGCCAGCACCACGCCGCCAAAGCGCACGGCCAGGCCGCCCAGGTCGACTCGAGCCTGCCGGCGACCCGACCGGAGCTGCTCGCTCTGCACGCCGAAGCGCGCCGGCGGCGGAACGCCGCATCGCTCGGCAGCGACGCGTTCCGGGCCGCGGTCGAGGAGATCGCGCGGATCGAGATCCGGGTCGCCGACATCGAGCGCGCCCAGGATCCGCCGCCCGGCTGAGCGCCCCGTGACGCCGGCCCCGACCGACCCTCCTCGCACGACGCCCGGCGACCGGGTCCGGGTCTACGAGGTCGGGCCACGCGACGGCCTCCAGAACGAGGTCAAACCCGTTCCCCTCGCGACGAAGCTCCGCTACCTCGAGCTCCTCGCCGACGCCGGCCTGCGCGAGATCGAGGCAACGTCGTTCGTCGCGCCCACGGCCATCCCCCAGCTCGCCGACGCCGACGAGCTCATGGCGACCCTGCCCCGCCGACCCGGAGTCCGCTACCCGGTGCTCGTGCCGAACGTCCGCGGCCTCGCCCGGGCCGAGGCGGCCGGCGTCGACGCGATCGCCGTCTTCACGGCTGCCACCGACGCGTTCACCACCCGCAACATCCGGATGACGATCGCCGAATCGCTCGATGCATTCGCGCCCGTCCTGGCCCGTGCCGGCGAGCTGGGCTGGTGGCGGCGCGGCTATGTCTCGACGGCATTCGGCTGCCCGTACACGGGCGCGGTCGGCCCCGAGGTCGCGGTCGATGTCGCGCTTCGCCTGCTCGCCCTCGGCCTCGAGGAGGTCTGCTTCGGCGACACGATCGGCGTCGCCGTGCCACCGCAGGTCCGAGCGATCGTCAGTCGCGCCGAAGACGCGGGCATCCCGCTCGTGAAGATCGCCTTCCACTTCCATGACACCCGGGGAACGGCCCTGGCGAACGTCGCCGCGGCGATGTCCGTCGGCGTCCGCTGCTTCGATTCGTCGACCGGTGGCACCGGCGGCTGCCCATACGCTCCGGGAGCGGCCGGCAATCTTGCGACCGAGGACCTCGTCTATTTCCTCGACGCGATCGGGCTCGACCACGGGGTCGACCTCGACGGCGTCCTGCGCGCCGCCCGCTTCATCGCCGACGCCCTCGGCAAGCCGCTCACGACGAAGGTCGGACAGGCCGGCGGGTGGGATCCGGCCACGGGCCAGCCGACCGCTCGAGGCTGATCGGTGGCGATCGGCGATTCGAGCACGCCTGCACGCGCCGCGGTTCTTGCTATCGTTCGCCCACCATGAACGGCGTGGTGCTCGTCCTGAACCAGAATTACGAGCCGCTCAACGTCTGCAATCTCCCGCGGGCGTTCCGGCTCGTGTTCGGCGAGAAGGCCGAGATCATCGAGTACGACCACCAGGTGATCCGGACCCCGCGAGCCGAGTACCACGCCCCGTCCGTGATCCGGCTCCAGTACCAGATCCGGCGCCCGCGGCCGCGGGTCAAGCTGAGCCGGCGCGAGATCTTCGCCCGGGATCGGCACACCTGTCAGTACTGCGGCCGGCAGTCGCATGACCTGACCCTCGACCACATCGTCCCTCGCCATCGTGGCGGAGGCCACTCATGGGAGAACCTCGTCACGGCGTGCAAGGCGTGCAACCACCGGAAGGGCGGCAAGACCCTGGAGGAGGTGCGCTTCCGCCTCCATCGAGCGCCGTTCGAGCCGCGCAGCGACGTCTACTCGATGTTCACCCCGTACCTTGCCGACGACCGCAACGAGGCCTGGCGGACGTACCTCTTCCTGGGACGGAACTGAGCGACGCCGACGACCTCGCCGGCACGATCCCGCAGCCGGTCGAGGACGTGCTGCGAACCCTGTGGGACGCCGGCTTTCCAGCCTACGTCGTCGGGGGAGGGCTGCGCGACACGCTCCTCGGTCGACCGACGACCGACTGGGACCTGGCGACCGCGGCCCTGCCCGAACAGACCGCCGGGCTGTTCGATGACGCGGCGTACGAGAACCGGTTCGGCACGGTCGCCGTCCGGCGCGGCGGGCAGGAGTACGAGATCACGACGTTCCGCAGCGACCACGACTACGCCGACTTCCGCCGGCCCCATCGGGTCGAGTTCGGGACGTCGCTCGAGGCGGACCTGGCCCGACGCGACTTCACGATGAACGCCCTGGCCTGGGGCGCACCCGACGCGGCGGCCGATCCCGCGCTCGTCGATCCCTTTGGCGGTCGCGCTGACATCGCATCGCGGCTTGTTCGCGCAGTCGGCGATGCGGACCGTCGTTTCGAGGAGGACGCGCTGCGGATGCTTCGGGCGGTCCGCTTCGCAGCGACCCTCGGGTTCGAGATCGAGCCCGCGACCCTCGCCGCGATCCGCGACCACGCGCCACTCGTCGCCCATCTCTCCGGGGAGCGGATCGCGGTCGAGCTCGGCAAGATCCTGGCGGTGCCCCGTCCATCGGTCGGGCTCCGGCTCCTCGCCGACACCGGTGTCCTCATGCACGTCTCACCCGATCTCGCGGCCCAGCGCGGCATCGGTCAGAACAAGACCGCGGGCGAGGACCTCTGGGATCACACGCTGCGGACCGTCGATGCGGCCGCCGATCGCCCGGTCGTTCGGCTTGCGGCGCTGCTCCACGACATCGGCAAGCCGGCCACCGCCGCGGACGGCCATTTCTATCATCACGAGACCGTCGGAGCGGAGCTCGCGGCGGCTCTCCTCGACCGGCTCCACGTGCCGCGGTCGACAGTCGTCGCGGTCACGCGCCTCATCCGCGAGCACATGTTCCGGTATGTCACGACCTGGGGCGACTCGGCGGTCCGGCGGTTCATCGCGAAGGTCGGACCCGACGCGATCGACGACCTCTTCGCGCTTCGCGAGGCCGATAACGAGGGCAGCGGCGTGCCACGCGACGCCGACGGGCTCGCGGAGCTCCGGGCGCGTATCGACGCAGAGCTGGCCGCCGGCCCCGTCCTCGACCGGTCCAGCCTGGCGATCGACGGCGCGGACCTGATGAACGAGCTCGGGCTGCCGGCCGGGCCGGCCCTCGGCCGGATCCTGGCCGCCCTCGTCGAGCGTGTCGTGGACGAGCCGCAGCTCAACGACCGGCCGACCCTGATGCTCCTCGCCCGCGACCTGGCCGCGCGGGACGCAACGGACGCCGGCCGATGATCGAGCTGATGCTCGAGGCGGAGCGGGCCCTCGCGGTCGGCCTGCTCGACCAGGCCGAGCGGCTCTACGCCCAGGTCGTCGCCGCCGACCCACGCAACGCGATCGCCATCGTCGGGCTCGCCCGGGTCGCCCTCGAGCGTGACGATCAGCGGGGCGCTTACGTGCTCGCACGGCGCGCGCTCGTCCTCGATCCGGACAATCCCGCGGCAAGCCATCTGTCCCGGCGGATGGCGGAGATCATGGCCGGTCGGGGCGAGATTCCCCCGGACGATCCCGGCACGCCGGCATCGCAGCCG
>Ga0307277_10001159_pt1 | contig 10239 bp, 9 predicted proteins | sample ER_DNA_116_FD_194473 | JGI IMG/M metagenome (GOLD analysis project Ga0307277, IMG submission 194473) | Bulk soil microbial communities from the East River watershed near Crested Butte, Colorado, United States - ER_DNA_116 | ecosystem: Environmental > Terrestrial > Soil > Floodplain | place: USA...
AGACTAATCGCGTCTTCAGCTACTTCAACCTCGCTCGTGCCTTCGCCGAGCTGCAGGATGGCGCCGAGCTCTACTGTCTGCACAAGAACCGCTGGTGGCAGACGTCGCGCGGCGCGCTCCTCGATGCCGGCGCCTTCGTGGCGGGGCTCGAGTACGCGGCGGACACGGAGGCGACGGTGCTCGGTAAGCCGAGCGCGGCGTACTTCGCGGCGGCGATGGAAGCGATCGAATACGACGCGGGGCAGACGTGGATGGTCGGCGACGACGTCGAGGCGGACGTGGGCGGCGCGGCTGCCTTCGGGCTGCGCACGGTGCTGGTCCGCACGGGCAAGTACCGCGAGGAGGCGCTGGAGGAGGCGACCGTCAAGCCGGACGCGGTGATCGACTCGATCGCCGCGCTGCCCGACTGGCTGGAGCATAGGTAGTGCACGTCGGGATCGACCTGATCGAGATCCCGCGCATCGCCCGCGCGCTCGAGCGCTATCCGGGCTTCCGCGAACGCTGCTTCACGGAGGCGGAGCGGGCCTACTGCGACAGCAAGGTGAACCCGCCGCAGCACTACGCCGCCCGCTTCGCCGGCAAGGAGGCGGTCGGCAAGGCCCTCGGCTCCGGGGTCTGGTTCACGTGGCGCGAGATCGAGATCGCCGGGCGTCCGAAGCCAGGGGTCACGCTTTCGGGTCGCACGCTCGCATGGGCGGAGCGGGTCGGCGCGGGGAGGATCGAGCTCTCGATGACGCACTCGCGCGAGCTCGCGACTGCGGTCTGCGTCGTCTCGGATGCTTGAGCCGCTCTACACGGCGGACGAGATGCGCGCCGCCGAAGCGGGCCACGACGTCGACGAGCTGATGGCCCGAGCCGGGCGGGCCGTTGCCGAGGCGGCAATGCGGCATTTCCCGCAGGGGCGGCGGTTCGTGGCGGTCTGCGGCGGCGGGGCGAACGGCGGCGACGGGCGGATCGCGGTCGACGTGCTGCGCTCGGAGGGGCGGGACGCGGTTGTCTCCGACGAGGTAGCGGGCGCAGACGTGATTCTCGACGCGCTCTTCGGCACCGGGTTCCAAGGTGAGCCGCGTGAGGAGGCGGCGCGGAAGATCGAGGCGATCAACTCGGGCGGCGCGCCGGTCGTGGCGGTCGACCTGCCGTCGGGCGTGAACGCCTCGACGGGCGAGGTCGCCGGCGCCTGCATCGACGCGACGCTGACTGTGACGATGCACGGGAAGAAGGTCGGCCTCGAGGTCGCGCCGGGCCGCTTCCACGCGGGCAAGGTGGTCGTGGCCGACATCGGGCTCGAGCGGCGTGAGACCGAGCATCGGCGAGTGACCGTCGAGATTCTGCAAGAGGTTCCTCACAAGCGACCCGACCAGAACAAGTACACGGCCGGGACGGTGCTGGTCGTGGGAGGCTCGCGGGGGCTGACCGGCGCCCCGTCGCTCGCAGCGGAAGCGGCCTTCCGTGCCGACGCCGGCTACGTCGCGGTCGCGGTCCCGGACTCGACGTTGCCGGTCTTCGAGCAACGGCTGCTCGAAGCGGTCAAGCTCCCGTGCCCCGAGGACGAGGGCAAGATCTCGCCGCGCGCGATCGAGCCGATCGTCGAGTTCGCCGGCAAGTCCGGAGCCGTCGCGCTCGGTCCGGGCCTCGGCCGCGGCCCCGGGCCGAAGGAAGTGGTCGCGCGCCTGCTCCGCGAGCTCGAGGTGCCCTTGGTCGTGGACGCCGACGCGCTCTTCGAGCTCGAGCCATTCGAGCGTCCGGCTCCGACGGTGCTGACTCCGCACGAAGGCGAGCTCGCCCGGCTGCTGGGCGAGGAGTCGAGTTGGGTCTCGGCTCACCGGCTCGAAGCCGTGAAGCGCGGGGCGGAGCGATTCGGCTGCGTCTGCCTGCTCAAGGGTGCAGACACGCTGATTGCAGAGCCGGGAACCGGTGTCTGGGTTTGCTCCCTCGGAACGCCTGCGCTCGCCACCGCAGGGACCGGCGACGTGCTCACCGGCGTCATCGCCGCCTTCCTGGCGAAGGGGCTCGAAGGCCGCGTGGCCGCCGCGGCCGCCGCGACCGCCTGTCAGCTCACGACCAGGCAGATCTCGCAGGTCGGCGTCGTCGCGAGCGACATCGTCTACGCACTCCCGGAAGTGCTGTAGGCGGTTCAGTCTGGTCGAACCAACTGGTTCAGTGTCGCCGAACCAGTCTGCTAGCGTGCCGGCGTGGCCGACGTCAACCCGTTCGTCTACTCGCGCCCGCTCGCGCCGGAGGACGTGCTCGACCGCGAGCCGGAGATCGAGCAGCTGCTCTCGCTTGCCGCGGGCGGTCATTACGTGCGGCTCTACGCACCGCGGCGCTTCGGCAAGACGAGCCTCCTGCGCAAAGCGCTCGCGCAGGCGGAAGCAGGCGGCGAGCTCGTTCCGGTGCTCGTCGACCTCTACGGCGTGCTCAGCTACGCGGACGTGACGATTCGGATCGAGCGCGCCTACGCGCAGCTGAAGGGAACGATCCGCAAGACGATCGAGGCGATCCTCCGCACGACCGGCCTCGGCCTGTCGCTGGGTGCGCCGGGGATCTCGGTCAAGCTGCAGCTCGAGCCGCGCACCGACGCGCTGCCCGCCCTGCACGCGCTGCTCGACCTCCCGGAGCGCGTCGCCGAGCGTAGCGGCACCCGCGTACTCGTCGCGCTGGACGAGTTCCAGGACATCGCCAAGGTGCAGGATTTCGACAAGCTCCTCCGCAGCCACATCCAGCACCAGGGCGAGGCGGCGTCGTACATCTTCTGCGGCTCCGAGCCGGGGATGATGCGTGAGCTCTTCGACGTCAAGGGGCGGCCGCTGTACGGCCAGGCGGACCCGCTGCGGCTCGGCCGGTTGCCCGATGACGAGGTCGCGACGTATATCGCCGAGCGCTTCGCTCGCACAAAGCGGAGCGCCGACCGCGTCCTCGACGCGCTGCTCGCAACGGCTCGCGGCCATCCTCAGCGCGCGATGCTGCTGGCGCACCGGCTGTGGGACGAGGTCGCTCCGGGCAAGGCCGCGGACGAGAACGACTGGCAGGCGGCGCTCGCGCGGACGCGGAACCAGGTCGCCTCCGAGTTCGACGCGCTCTGGCGCGGGCTCGAGGCGAACGAGCAGCGGGCGCTGCGGGCGATCGCGCTCTTCCCGGAGGCGCCGTACGGGGCGCGGGCACTGGGCGCGGTCGACCTGAAGAAGTCCGGGGCGCACTACGCCGTCCGCTCGCTGCTCGCGAAGGGCGAGCTCGAGGAGGAGAACGGGCACGTCGTGTTCGTCGACCCTTTGTTCGAGCTCTGGCTCAACGACGTGCAGCGCGGGAGGGAAGATGCACCGGAGTGAGGTGACCGTCGACCTTGGTGCGGTGCGTCGCAACGCGCGGACGCTGTTGCGCGCGCTGGAAGGCTCGCAGCTCTGGGCGGTCGTGAAGGCGAACGCGTACGGGCACGGCGCGGTCGACGTCGCGGCAGCGGTGGTCGACGAGGGCGCGGGTGCGCTGTGCGTGGCCACGGTTGCGGAGGGGCTCGAGCTCCGCGAGGAGTTCTCGCTGATCCGGATCCTGGTCATGGGCCCGACCGCGTCGAGCCGTGAGATCGCCGAGGCGCGGGAGGCGAAGCTCGAGGTCGCCGTGTGGGAGGAGGAGATCCCCGAGGGAGTGCGCGTGCACCTCAAGCTCGACACCGGGATGGGCCGCTGGGGCCTGTCGGAGCTGACGAAGCCAGGGGCGGAGGTCGTCGGCCTGATGACGCATCTCGCGACGGCTGACAACGATCCCGCTTTCGCGGCGAAGCAGATCGAGCTCTTCCGCACGGTGACCGAGCCGTACTCCGACCTGATGCGGCACGCGGCCAACAGCGCCGCGGCTCTGCGGATCCCTTCGTCGCGGTTCGACGCGGCCCGCTGCGGGATCGCGTTGTACGGGCTCTCGCCGTTCATGGAGGACCCGGCGGTCGACGGGCTCGAGCCGGCGCTCACGTGGCGCAGCTATCTAGCGCAGGTGAAGCAGCTCCAGCCCGGCGAGAGCACCGGCTACGGGCGCCGCTATCTGGCCGAGCAGCCGACCTGGATCGGGATCGTGCCGGTCGGCTACGCGGACGGCTTCCGCCGCGACCTGACCGGGACCGAAGTGCGGGTGAGCGGCGAGCCGCGGCGCGTCGTCGGGACGATCTCGATGGATGCCTTTGCGGTCGAGCTCGAGCACCAGGAACCGGTCGGCGCGCCGGTGACGATTCTCGGGCAGGGCGTCCTCGCCGAAGAGCACGCGCGCCTGGCGGGGACGATCAACTACGAGCTGGTGTCCGGGATCAAGGCCGATCCGCGGCGCGCGAGGCGCGTGGTCGTCGATGCTTGAGACCGCACGCGAGGTGCTGGCGGGTGAGGAAGCCTGGGTCGTCGGAGGCGCGGTTCGGGACGAGCTGCTCGGGCGCGACCTGATCGACCTCGACATCGCCGTCCGCGACCCCCGGCGGGCCGCGCGTGCGTATGCGAAGACTTCTCGTGGCGCGCCGTTCGCCTTGTCGGAGCGGCACGGCGCCTGGCGGGTCGCGCTCGACGGCGGTCGGACGGTCGACTTCACGCCGCTGCCCGGCTCGGTCGAGGACGATCTGGCCACACGCGACTTCACCATCAACGCGATCGCGCGCCCATTGGCGGGGGGCGAACCGGTCGACCCCTTCGGCGGGCAGGCGGATCTGGGGTCGAGGCGTCTGCGGGCGGTGCGGGATTCGGTCTTCGAGGACGACCCGCTCAGGCTGCTGCGGGCGGTGCGGCTCGAGGACGAGCTCGACGTCGTCCTGGACGACGAGACCGAGCGGCTCGTGCGGGAGCACGCGGGGCTGGTGACGCGGCCCGCGGGCGAGCGGATCCTCGCGGAGCTGCGCCGGCTCTCGCCGGGCGGCTACCGGCGGCTCGACGAGCTCGGCCTGCTGGAGCCGCTCGGCGGCGCGATCACCGACCGGCTCGATCGCGTCGACTCTGCGGACTACCGACTCGTGGCGGCGTTCGGCGAGGCGCTGCGGCGCCTACCAATCTCGAATGAGCTGCGGCGGTATGCGGCTGCCGTGCTCAACGCCGAGCGGCCGGAGCCCGATCCGCGGTCGATCCATCGCTTCCGGCGCGCGACCGAGCCCTGGGCCCTCGACGCGCTCGCGTTTCTCGGAGCCTCTGATCTGGCCGGCGCGATCGAGGAGGCACGCCGTGTGGAGCCGGCCGAGCCGCTCCTGCGCGGCGATGAGCTCGGCCTGCCCGCCGGTCCCGAGATCGGGAGGCTGCTCGCCGAGATCGCCGAGGAGCAGGCGGCGGGTACGATCGCCACGAAGGAGGAGGCGCTCGAGTATGCAAGACGCAACGCGCGAGCGGTTCGCGAGGACAGCTGAACGCGTAGCCGAGCTCCAGGACGCGCGGGCGGCTTCGCTGGAGAAGGACATCTTGCGTTTCGTCGCGCCGTCCGGCGACGAGCGGGCTTTGGACTCCGGCACGGGCTCGGGAGCGCTCGCGTTCGCTCTGGCGCCCCACGTGCGGGAGGTCGTTGGCGTCGACATCGTTCCCGAGCTGCTCGAGCAGGCGCGCAAGCGTGCAGAGCGGCTCCCGAACGTCACCTTCGTCGAGGGCGACGCGACGAAGCTGCCGCTGGACTACGCGTCGTTCGATCTGACGGGGACGCTGCGGACGCTGCATCACATCGCGCGTCCTGAGCTGGCGATGGCGGAGCTCGTGCGCGTCACCCGGCCCGGCGGGCGGGTGCTCGTGATCGACCAGATTGCCCCGGTCGACCCGCTTGTCGCGTTCGAGTTGAACCGCTTCGAGCGGGCGCGCGACCGGTCCCACACGCGGGCGCTCGCGGATATCGATCTGCGGCACCTGTTCGAGTCGAACGGCCTGGTCCTGATCCGCGCCGAGTACGAACGCGAACCCCGTGAGCTCGACGCGTACCTGGATCTCGCAGGCTGCGAAGGCGAAGCGCGGGAGCAAGCCGAGACCCTGGCCCCGCCGAACTACACCGCCGAGCTCGGCTGGTACCTGCTCGAGAAGCGCTGACCGTAACGGCCGGGTCCCGGTGTCAGACACCCGCACGAGAGTGTCACGAACGTTCCACAATCCCTGCTCAGGGCGTTTTCGGCGGTGCCAGGCACCGTCACGGAAGTGTCACGCGAAGCGGCCGAGGACGTAGCCGAAGAGGGCATGGCGCCACGTTGCCTGCGCGAACGCTCGGGGGTTCCTCAGCAGCGGTGGGATGCCCGGCTCGCCGCGGGCCGGGTGGTGGCGGTCGATGAAGTAGCAGAGCGGATAGAGCATCAGGTGCTCGCCCAGCGCCGCTGCGACGGCCAGCTTGCGTGGGCCTACTCGCAGCCGCCGCTCCGCTTCGTGGAAGACAAGGCCGAAGATCGCGCCGTTGGCCGCGTGGATCGCGAAGCCAGCCGCGCGCCAGCCGCGCCCGCGCGTCACCGCCTTGCCGAGGAGCGCGATGTCCGAGTAGTCGCAGCGGAAGACCCACCGGTCAAGCGGCTCCTGCAGCCCCCAGACGACCGCGGCGACAGTGCCGGCCGCAGCGGCGCGGCTACGCGGCGCGGAGGGCCTCCATGATCTCACCGTCCTCGGGAAAGCGACCGGTCTCATGCTTCGAATAGACCAGTGCCCCGTCGGCGCGCACGTCGAACTGGCCGTTGCCGCCCGGAATTGCCTCCGCGTCGAAACCCTCTCCGCTCAGCTCGGCCGCGAGACTCGCGGCCCGCGTGTCGTAGCCGCTTCAGGTCGGGCAGTAGTGGATCTCGACGCGCACTCAGCCCGCCGTGACCTGCCCGCGGATGCTGTCGAACGCATCCAGGAGCGTCTGCCGCTCGGTCGCGTTGCTGGTGAAGGTCTGGGCAAGCCGCCGTTCGCCCTCGGCCGTGAGGCGCAAGTGCGCGATCCGGCCGTCGACGGACGAGCGCTCGCGCTCGACGAGGCCGATCTCCTCGGCCCGGCGAACGAGCTCGGTGACGGTGCTCTGCGCGAGCTGCAGACGGTCGGCGAGCTCGGTTACCGTCGACTGCTCGGAGTGGTCGGCCGCGCCCTTGATCATCAACAGCAAGAGGTAGCGCTGCGGCGTCAGTCCGGCGGCTCGGGCATTCCGCTCCGAGATGCGCAGGAACCGGCGCAGGGCTGACCGGAACTCGGCAACCTGTGCGGCCTCCTCGGCTGTGAACGGCTCGCTGATGGGGCGGAGTCTAGTCTCCCGACGGCCGGAGCCCACGTTTGCCGGCCCGCGCGACCAGGCCCGGCGCGAAAGCCTGAGCCAGCGTGGCGAGCCGGTAGTAGCGCGGCACGAACACCTCGCCCCGGCCGCTCTCCACCGCGCTGACGACCCGCTCGGCGACCTTGTCGGGCTCGATGACGACCGCCTGCCAGAACCTGCTCGAGAAACGCGTGCGCTGCGGAAAGCCGGGCGTCTCGACGAAGCCGGGGAGGATCGTGTGCACGCTGATCCCGCGCCGACGGAGCTCTCCGCGCGTGGCCCGCGAGAACGCGAGCTGGGCGTGCTTCGACGCGCTGTACGGCCCGGACGCCCCGCTCGAGACCGTCCCTGCGACCGACACGACGTTGACGACGTGGGACGGCGCTGCCGCCTCCAGCGCGGGCAGGAATGCCCGCAGGCACCAGATGCCGCCTAGGTAGTTCGTCCTGATCACTTCCTCGATCAGCTCGGGGTCGGTACGGAGGAAGCCGCCGCGTCCCGGGATGCCTGCACTACAGACGAGCAGGCCGATCTCGGGATGGCGCTCGCGAATTGCACCGGCGACGCGTTCGACCGCCTCGCGGTCGCCGACATCGCAGCGCTCCCACTCCGCCCCCAGCTCTTCGGCCACCGTCCGCAGCCGCTGCTCGCCCCGCGCGACGAGCACGCAATTCCAGCCTCGTTCCGTCAGCTTCCGGGCAGCCGCGGCGCCGATGCCGCTCGAGCCGCCGGTGACGACCGCTACCTGCGGCACACGCGAACGACCCGCCGCGCCTGCGCCCGCCGGCCCTTACGGTCTGTGAGGACGACTCGTAGCACGTGCTTGCCGCGCGACGCCTTCTTCGTCCGCCACGTTGCCGCGTAGGCCCCGAGGTTCCCGCGCCGCGTGGAGATCCGCTTGTGGCCCGCGAAGAACTTGACCGACCGCACGCCGCGCGGCGAACCACCGGCAACGATGAGCGGCGTTGCCTTGCCGACGCACGAGCGGGCTCGCGGCAGCAGCCAGGTCACCGTCGGCCCGTTCACCGCGCGGAGCCGCAGTCGCCGGAAGGTGCTGTTCGGGAGGATGTTCCCACCCGCCTGGTCGACGTTCTTCGATTCCTGGAAGTCGGAGCCGATGACGGTCAGGCGCGTCTTTCCACGCGGGATCTTGGGAGCGCCGTCAAGGAGCCAGATCGCGAGCCCCGTCGACGGGTCGTACAGCGCCGCGAGCACCAGCGCCTGGCGGTAGCCGACGACGAGCGAGAGCGGATCGACCCCGGCACCCTTGTCGCGGACGATCGCTGCAAGGGCCGGGCGGCCGGCGGTCACGCGCGTCGTCAGGACGCGCAGGCTCGGCGGCTTCACGTCGTTCTGCCACGAGCGAAGCCGGTACGACCCGCGCAGGGGCTGGCCAGTGTAGGGATCGGCCCTCGAATCGACCACGACGTAGTACCGCTTCTGCCGTGGGAAGTCGATCGCCGTCGCTCCTATGTCGAACTGGTACTCGAAGGTGAGGCCGTTCACGTTGACAGGCGTGCCCGGATAGCCCTGCACGTCGTCCTCGTTCAGCGAGCCGAGCAACCACGGCTCGACGAGCGAGCCGAAGCTGCTGGAGACGATGGCCGCACCCGCGTTCGCGGCGCGGGGCTTCACATCGAGCGAGTAGACGTGCTCGGCGCCGTTCTCGAGCATCCCCGGGCCGGTGTAATCCGGCGGCGGCCCGAACGGGAACGCCGGGAAGCGGTAGACGTCGACGAAGTCGGTGCCGCCGCTCGTCCTCCCCCTCTGGTTGCGCTTGATCGCAGATTGCGGCGCCTGCCCGATCTTCGGCTGGACGACCGTGAAGTCGTACGGGATCCGGATCCGGTCGCCGCCGCGCTCTAGGACGACGAAGCCGTAGTCGTCGCCGCGTGGCGATCCCGCCGAAGCGCTCACGGTGATCGGCAGGTCGACCGCTCCCCCCGGCGCGACCGCGATCACCGAGGCGCCCGTACCGACGCTGGCCCCCGTGCTCGCAGACTGTGCCGCGACCGTGACCGTCCACGCGCCGGAGCCGCCGCCGGCATCGGTTAGCGAGATCAACAGCTGCCGGCTCGTGTTACCTGCGCTCGCGTCGAGGTACCCGAACGACAGCGAGGCTGGGTTCGCGAAGAGCTTCGGGCTGTTCGCCGCCAGCACGTTCACCAGGCCGGCGCCTTCGAGCAGCACGGGCGCCTCCTGCGTCCGCGCGGTGTTCGCCCAGGCCGGGCCAGCAGTCGTCATCAGCGCCGACTTGACCTGCTGCGTCGTCCAGGCCGGGTGCTGCTGGACGAGGAGCGCGGCGGCGCCGGAGACGTGCGGGGCGGACATGCTCGTGCCGTCCAAGACCGCGAAGTCCGCGCCGGCGAACTCGCGCAGCGTGGAGGAGAGGATCGAGCCGCCGGGCGCGGCGACGTCGGGCTTCAGGCGGTGGTCGAAGTTCGTCGGCCCGCCCGAGGAGAAGCTCGTGACGACGCCGCTGCGCCCGGTCTGGATCTCCAGCGGGCTGCCCGAGCTCGTCACGCGGAAGGTTGCCCGCCCTCCGTGCGCATCGAGGAACGCGCGCAGGTTTGCGCCGTCGAAGTCGGCGATCATCCCGCCGCCGATCGGGAGGAGCAGGGGAATGAAATTCGCCTCTCCGGGCCGGTTGTCGACGATCACGATCCCGGTGCCCCCGGCGCGCTGGACGCGCACTGCCTTAGAGTCGAACGTGCAGCCGCCGCGCGAAACGAGCGCCACGACGCCGCCGAGCGAGCCGGATGGCAAGGGCGAGATCGTGGGGTCGTTCGGGTCGCTCCCGCTCGCGCAGAGGTGCCGATCGACGGGCTGCCCGTTCGTGCCGGTGATCGTCCCGACGTCGACGAGGATGTGGTCGAACTGCGTCCAGCTCGGCGGCACGCGGCCGTTGAACGCGAAGGGGATGTGCTGGGTGTTCGGCGGAGCACCGGCGGCCGTGGTGTTCAGTTCCGGGCCGAAGACGTGCAGGTTCGAGACCGCCGCTACCGAGATCGCGTCCGGCGCGTTGCTCGGCGAGCCGACCGA
>Ga0307277_10001160_pt1 | contig 10233 bp, 13 predicted proteins | sample ER_DNA_116_FD_194473 | JGI IMG/M metagenome (GOLD analysis project Ga0307277, IMG submission 194473) | Bulk soil microbial communities from the East River watershed near Crested Butte, Colorado, United States - ER_DNA_116 | ecosystem: Environmental > Terrestrial > Soil > Floodplain | place...
TAGCTCGCCTCTTGCGCGGCCGCCGCCGCGGGCAGCAGAAGACTCACCACTGCGATCGCCAGCGAAATCCGCATTCCGCGCTCTCCCTGAAGTTCTTGCCTTTTCCCCGACTATCGCTGATTTTCCGGCGCGTGCCTACGGCGTGTCTCCGCGCGCCAACGGCAGGACCGAGCATCCCCATGCGCAACAGCACCATCCGCGTCGCCACCTTCGCCGGTCCCGGCGCCGAGCCGGTCATCCGCGCGGTGCCATGGCCGCAGGTTGGCAAGAAGGCGGCGCTGATTCAGATCGGCGCCTGCGGGGTGTGCGGCACCGACCTGCACATCCTCAAAGGCCACTGGCCGAAGCCGCTGCCCTGGCCGTTCACGCTCGGCCACGAGCTCGGCGGCGTCATCGTCGAAGCCGGCAACGAATTCAGGGAAGACTTCATGGGCAAGCCGCTTGCCGTCGGCTCGAAGGTGATGATCCCGCCGCTGATGCCGTGCGGACACTGCTATTACTGCGTGCATTATCCGCAGCAGGCCAACAAGTGCCTGACCCCCGTCTACTACGGGCGCTATCTCGGCTTCGACAAGCCGCCGCATCTGTGGGGAGGCTTCGCGGAATACGTCTATGTCGACCTCGACATGCTGCCGGGCACCAAGGTCTACAAGCTGCCCGACGACATGCCGTTGCGGCTCGGGGCGCTCTCGGAGCCGCTCACCTCCTGCATCCGCGCGTTCAACCGCGCGACCCGCGCCGGCGGCTTCGCCTGGGGCGACACGGTGGTGATCCAGGGCTCGGGGCCGATCGGCATTCTCGCCATCGCCGCCGCGCGCGAGATGGGAGCCGGTCGCGTGATCTGCGTCGGCGCGCCGGAGACGCCGCGGCTCCAGCTCGCGCGAAAGTTCGGCGCCGAGGCGACGGTCGACATCGAGGCGATCGCGGACTCGCAGCAGCGCATCGCGCGCGTGCGCGATATCGTCGGCGGCTTCGGCGCCGATCTGGTGATGGACTGCTCTGGCCATCCGAGTGCCGGCCCCGAGGGCATCGAGATGCTGCGCGACGGCGGCACCTACGTGGAGATGGGCCAGTTCACCGACGCCGGCGCGATCGAGACGTCGTGGCACCGCATCTGCGCCAAGGATCTCAACGTGCTTGGCTCGTGGGGGTTTACCGCCAATGACTTGCCGCTCGGCGTCGCCATGCTCGACCGCGCCCGCGACAAATATCCCTGGCTCGCCATGCAGACGCTCTATCCGTTCGACGAAGCCGGGGTGTCCCGCGCGGTGAAGGACGCAATGGCGATGAAGACGGTGAAGTCGACCATCGTTCCCTGGCCGGAGCTGGTGTGAGCGCACCCGCGCGTTTCCGCGCGGGGTGGACGTCATGGCCGGGCTTGTCACCGCAGGTCGGGTTTACCCGACTGCGGCACTTAATAGTGCGGAACTCGGGCAAACCCGAGTTCCGGTGCCATCCACGTCTTCGCCTGAGGCACAAAAGACGTGGATGCCCGCGCCATAAGCGCGTTCACGCGCGTCTTCCGACGCGCCAAGCGCGGGCATGACGAAAGCGACTGTGATTCGATTTAATCGCGACAAGCTCTAGCGCTTGGCTTTGGATTTGTTCAGGGTCACGGCGGCGCGAATGAGCGTCTTCAGCGCCTTCTCGTCGATCTTATCGCCCTCGTGGAAGTCGATGGCACGCCTTGTGTTTCCCTCAAGACTCGAATTGAAGAGGCGCGAGGGATCCTTCAGCGTCGCGCCTTTGGCGAAGGTCATCTTCACGATGCTCTTGTAAGTCTCGCCGGTGCAGATCAATCCGTCGTGCGACCACACGGGAACGCCTCTCCACTTCCACTCCTCGACGACTTCGGGATCCGCTTCTTTGATCAAGGCACGCAGCTGGCTGAGCATCTTGCCCCGCCAGTCGCCGAGCTCCTTGATTCTCGCGTCTATCAGCTGAGAAGGAGACTTGCTTGTCTGCGGCCCGCTCTTGTTCATGCCCGTTTCTCCTCCTTAGCCGCCAGGCACTTCAATCCGTCCGCGCCAAGGTCTGCTCCAGGGCCGCAAAGAACCGCTGCCACCCGTACGTGGCGCCCTGATAGGCCTGCTGCTGGTCGCCCCGGAAGCCCGACTGCTCCATGCGCAGCCGCGTCCCCGTGCTCGTCGGGGTGAGGGTCCAAGTGACGACACTCTCGAGACCATAGGCCGCCCACGTGTACGACAGCGTCTTGTTCGGCTCGACTGCCACGACCTGACAATCGACGGCGCCCCAGTCGGCGCGAAAATTGAAACGGTGGTCCACGACCGGCTTGAAGTCGTTCTTCATCAGCCACTCCTCGATCAGGTGCGGCTGAGTGAGCGCGCGCCAGATCTTGTCCGGCGGATAGGGAAGCTCGCGTTCGACAATGACGGAGCGCGTTTCGGTCGAGGTTTCGTTCATTGGTCCATCCTTTTCAGTAGATCTTCGAGCTGATCGAATCGCTTCTGCCAGAAGGGGGCCATTTGACTTGTCCAGTCGATCAGCGGGGCCAAGGCGCCGAGCTGCGCGCTATAGTGGGTTTGGCGGCCTTCGTGGCGATCGCGCACCAGCCCGGCCCGCTTGAGAAGCCCGAGATGCTTTGAGACGGCCGGTTGCGAGACCCCGGCCCGGGCCGTCAACGCCGCGACCGTCTGCTCTCCCTCGCGGCACAAGCGCTCGAAGATCGCCCGCCGCGTCGGATCGGCGAGCGTTCTGAAGAGCACATCGTGAGCCCTCGGCATTCAGGATCGATAACCCACTGGTTATTGATGTACGTATAACCAATGAGATATGTGTGAGTCAAGAGGGACCGTGGGGCGGCAGGATCCTTGCCATGCCGCCGTCGTCTGCAGGTTAGCGTCGCTCCCGTTGGTTATGCGTCTTGCATGACCGTTATCGATCATACGCGATCGTGGCGACGCGGCGACGCGCTTCGTATTGCTGCTATCCGCAGATGCCTGCGCTGGGCAACTTTGTAAACCGCGCCTAAGCCCTCTGATGCATGCAGTTCTTCACGTAATCGCGCCGCTTCAGGAAGTGGATGGCCGAGTATTTCTTCTTGGCCTGCGCCTGGCACTGCGCTTGAAGCTGCGCCGTTCCGGGCTTCTTGGCAGCCTCGGCAGACACGGCAAACGCGCCGGCCAGCAGGCTGGACGCGACAATGGTGACGATGAATTTCATGGGCAGTCCTCCTCTAGGGCGCCAAAACAATGCGCGAAACGCGACGGAGTTCCGCAATCGAGTCCTGACAACTTGTTCAGGAAAGTCCTGTTTGCTCGGCCGGATCGCAGCGCCGTGCGCTGCTTTATTCAGTCATTCGAGGCCTACTGCTTGCTTGGATGGCCGACCATTTTCATCACAATCAGAACGATGTTTGTCCCTTCGTCTAAGTGATCGTTGGATCCAATTCGGCGTAGTTCGTGACCGCGTCGTGAACCTCCCGCGCGAGATCGCGATTTTCCGAACCAATGGCGGCATGAAACTGCTGCATCACGCGCCGACATGGTTGTCTGTATGGGCGACCCTGTGGCCGAGAGCCGCAGGTCCCCTTTTGTGTGAGCAATCTCACACAATCGAGCGAGACAGCGGCGCTAGCGTGCTTGCGGCGCGGCGCATGAATTAGCTCAAGCCAGCGCCGCCCGGAGCGGTCGATGGTGCTGCACTGGCTGGGAGAATGGCGCTGCGCGTGGTGCCGTCTCGCACCGCTGTTGCTGTGGGTGGGAGCGCCCGTATCCGCGGCCGAGCCCATCATTCATGCGACGCCCTCGCATGGCACGCAGGCGTCCGCGCACGACGGTAGCGCTAGAGCCGGGATCCCGATTTGGCGGACGATCACCCTCGGCGCTCACACCGGTGTCGACGCCTATCGTGACGCGCTCGATGCCGCGGGAATCAAGGTCGGCGTGGCGGCCGACGAGATCCTCGGTCGGCCGGCGTTCGCTTACGCGACGATAAAGCTGGAGGTGGAGCTCGCGATCGTCTCGGTCGCGGAGCTCGGCCTGGAAGCGGAGGTCTCCTCGCAGTCCGAGATCTATGCCCGCGCCAAACGGATTGGTCTCGAGCTGTGCCCACCCGAGGTCGGACCGCGGCTGCGGCTCGATTACCGCGATCAGCCGCTCGGGGAGGCGCTGGACGTCGCGATGGAGCCGGTCGCCACCTACAGCGGAGAGCCCACGATCCTTGCGCTGGTGAACTTCGGCAGCGGTCTCGCGCTCATCGGCAGCGACGGACGATCCGGCGCGATGGTGCCTCGCAACCGCCGCTTCGTGTTTGCGCTTCCCGCCAGGGATCGTCTGGAGGCAAGGCGAGATGGCGAACCTGTCATTCCCTGACGAGGGCGGGTGTCATTCCCTGGGCGAACACGGGAAAGCAGTAGCGGATTTCGGCGCACCTCAAATCGAGCCATCGTCCACCATTACGCCAGCGTCTCGATGGCGAGCGCGATGCCCTGCCCGCCGCCGATGCACAGCGTGACGATGCCGCGCTTGAGGCCGTCGCGCCGCATCGAGTGAATGAGGCGCGTGGTGAGCACCGCGCCGGTAGCGCCGATGGGATGGCCGTGCGCGATCGCGCCACCCTCGACGTTGACGATGTCCTCGGGCAGCCCGAGCTCGCGGGCGACCGCGATGACGATCGCCGCGAAGGCCTCGTTGATCTCGAGGCGCTCGACCTCGCCGAGCGTCCAGCCGGCGCGCGCGAGCGCCTGGCGCACCGCCGGGACCGGGCCGAGCCCGAACATCCCGGGCTCGACGGCGGCGACGCCATAGGCGACGAGGCGCGCTGCCGGCACGAGCCCGCGCTTTTCCGACCAGTCTTGATCCGCCACCACGACCGCCGCGGCGCCGCTATTGAGGCCGGGCGCGTTGCCGGCGGTGATGGTGCCGTCGGCGCGGAAGGCTGCTTTGAGCGCCGCAAGCTTGTCGAGGGTCGTGTCGGGACGATTGTGCTCGTCGGCGGCGAAGCTCACCGGCCCTTTGCGGCCGGCCACCTCGACCGGCACGATCTCGTCCTTGAACTTGCCCGCCGCCTGCGCGCCGGAGAACCGATGCTGCGAGCGCAGCGCCCATTCGTCCTGGGCCGCGCGCGTGATCTGAAACTTCTGCGCGAGATCTTCGGTGTGCCAGCCCGAATGCTGATCGGAAAAGGCGTCGTTTAGTCCATCACGCAGCATGCTGTCGTAGAGCTCGGCATCGCCCATGCGGAAGCCCCAGCGCCCGCGCGTGATGAGATACGGCGCCAAATCCATGTTCTCCATGCCGCCGGCAACGGCGACTTCCACGCCGCCGGCGGCGACTTCGTGCGCCGCCGACACGATCGCCTGCGCGCCAGAGCCGCACACACGGTTGACCGTCATCGCCGGCACCGACACCGGCAGGCGCGCATGGATCGCGGCCTGGCGGGCGGGGTTCATCTTGGTTCCCGCCTGGATCACGTTGCCCATGACGACGGTGCCGATCTCCTCGGGCCGAAGCCCGGCGCGCGCGACGCTCCCGCCGATCGCTGCGGCGCCGAGATCGGGTGCGGGGACCTCCTTGAAACTGCCGCCGAACGTGCCGATTGCGGCGCGAATCGGCGCGGCCAGAACCGCCGAGCGCGCTGAACCCATGCGAGACCTCCTGGATGCGGTCGAGACCCGCGCCAGCGCGGGCGACCAGCCGCGCGGCGTGTGCGACCGCTAGCGGTTGACAATCAGAGCATATGCCCGCATATAAGTGCATATGCACAGTTGTCAAGGATTGAGGATTGGCGATGCCCCGTGGCGCTCAACTCAAGTCTGATCAACCCAAATTCGAGGTCTGCAATTGCCTGGCGCTGCGCCAAGCGACCCGCCATGTCACGCAGTTCTACGATCGATTCCTGGCATCGAGCGGGCTGCGCACCACCCAGTTCTCGATCCTGATCAGACTGCGGCTCGCCGGACCGATGTCGATCAACGCGCTTGCCAAGAGCTTGGTCATGGATCGCACCACGCTCGGCCGCAACATCCTGCCGCTCGAGCGCGATGGCCTGATCGAGATCGTGCCCGATCCCGCCGACGGCAGGAGCAAGGTCGTGCGTCTGACCGAGGCGGGCGCGGCGCGGCTGCGTGCGGCCCGGGCCGGCTGGACGCAAGCGCAGAAGGAATTCGAGGCGGCGTTCGGCGGGACCCGCGCCGCGCGGCTGCGCGACCTGCTGCAGGCCGTCACCGCGACCGAACTCGCCGCAGCCGCCGCCGACTAGCCTGCCTGGTGCGGGCTGAGGAACGGTTGCCTCAATCCCTAGGCGACAAGAAGAGGCGGTTATTCCCGTTTCATCACGCGCCATCATCGCGAACGCGTGAGCAAGGTTTGATTCGGCGGGCCGGAATAGGCGGCGAGCCGCGGCGATCTCCTAGACGAAGGGTTGTCAGCAAGGAGAACGCAAATGCCTGCCAAGGCCGCGGTGGTTCTCGCCGTCCCGATGGTATTTGCCGCCGCGGTGGCGTTTGCGGACACGTCGAACCGGACCGGCTATCGCTCTCCATTCGTCGCAGAGGCGATGTCGCAGTCGTCCGCCGATCGCATCGCCGCGGTGAGAGATGCCGTCAACGGCAACGAGTCGCTCGCCGCATCACAGTCCGCCCTCTTCAAGAGCGCCTTCTTCTGTCGCGGCGGCCTGGACCTGACGACGGTTTGGATCAAATTGACGGACCCCGGCGGCAACGCGATTCATGTCAACCTCGAGCACATCACGTCCGTCAGATCCACCACGCAGGTTCCTGGAGCCAGGGCCCAGCTCGATTTCGCGAGCGGGAAATTTCAGGGCGTGCAGGAAGATATCGAGGAGGTCATGCGGTTGATCTCCGCCGCCTCAGGCGCCCGTGAGAGGGATGACGGTACGTAGATCGCCGCGCCCTGTCTTGCTGACGGTCGCTGCCGTTGTCCGCCATTCTCTCCTGCCCGGTTGTGGATGCTGTCGTCACGCTCGATCAAGCATCATTGCGCTGCGTCGGCTCCGCTCGCCGCTTCGACCACGACGGCGCCCGTCATGTGCGGATGCACCGAGCAGAAATAGGCGTACGTGCCAGGCGTCGTGAACGTGAAGGAGAACTTGTCTCCGGTATCGAGCGCCTTCGACTTGAAGAGTTTGCTGCTCGAGGCGACGGTGTGAGGGACGTCATCCTCGTTGATCCAAGTCACGGTGGTCCCGGCCTTCACCGTGATGCGCTGGGGAATGAACGCGAACTGGTCGATCTCGACTGCTGCGTCCGCAGCCGGCGCGGCTTGAGCACCAACAGCGGACGCTGCGCCGAGGAGCATGACCGCAAGCGTGGTCGCGATGCGGATCGCGCTGATTGTGCGCATGACCGAGATGTCCTGCCTCAGCGCTGCAGCGGCTGGTCGATGATGGCAAGCCGTTGCTGCCCGCGTTTGAAAGTGACGTCGGTGATGCCGAGAATCGAGCGCAGCTTGTCGTCGGCGACTTTCATCGGTCCGGGCGAAGGGGCGGCGCCCGGCGCGGGTTGCGGGAACGCGGTCGACATCGCGGTGTGGAACGTTACGTTGCCTTCGACTTTCTGCATGATCTGATGGATGTGACCGTTGAGCACCGTCACCGAGCCGAAGCGCTTGAGGTACTCGAGTGCGCGCGCGGCATCTTCGGTTCCCCAGCCCCAGGCGGGATAAACCGACCACAGCGGAATGTGGGCGAAGACGACGATGGGCGTCGAGGCGGCGCGGCCCTTGAGGTCGTCCTCGAGCCATTCGAGTTGCTCGTTGCCGAGATTGCCCAGCCCGCCGGCCTTGAGATCAACCACGTTGACGAGGCCGATGAAGTGCACGCCGTCGGCGTCGAAGCTATACCAGCCCGCCCCGTTGGTGCCGCGGCCGTACCGGTCGCGGTAAAGCTTCACGTCTTCGTCGAGAACGTCGTGTTCGCCGGGCACGTAATGCACGTCGAGCCGCGCCTGCGAGATGATGCGGTCGGCGTCGTCGAATTCGGAGGGCTTCGAGAGATGGGTGATATCCCCGGTATGAATGATAAAGGAGGGCTGCACAGGAAGCGCCTTGATCTTGCTGACCGCTTCCTCGAGCGTGCCAAGGGCGTTGGGGTTCGCCGGCTTGTCGAACCCGACATGGCTGTCGCTGATTTGCAGGAAGGTCAGCCCGCTCGCGCCGGCCGCCCTCGCTTCCCCCATGATGCCCAACGAACGCGGCATGCCGCCGGCGACGGTCCACAGCACCCCGGTACCGGCCCAGGTCATGCATTCGAGAATCTTGCGCCGGCTGACGCCCCGCTCTTCGCCTCGATCAGAAGTCATTGCCAATCTCCTTCAAGCCTGTGAGGGTTCAAAGGAGCAGATCGCCGCTGCGCGGATTTATTCCTGGCTCTGCGTGTTCCTCGCGCGCGCTCCAACTCTTCACGACGCCGTGATGCTGAGTCCCGCGCGAGCGAACCCGCCGGGAATCTCCGCCAGAACGGCACCTCAGCCCTATGAGCATCGCGCCATGATCGAGTCACCGCGCGGCGCGATCAAATGAAAGTGAAACCGCTCGCACGAGCTACGAGCCGTTCTCCGCATCAGGCTGGGAATAAATCGCGGCCGCTCTGGTCAAGTCCGCAGTGGCGACTTTGCCCACGAGAGGGAGAGCACCATGTCGGGCGACATCACGACGGCTGTCTTGGAGAGGGCCGGAAGCCACGCCAAGATGATCCCGGCATACACCGTCATCGCCCGCGTGCTGCACTGGACGACGGCATTTCTGATCCTGTTCATGATCCCATTGGGGATCGTCATCGCAAATGACTGGGGTGGAGCCGCGCAGGATTTTCTCTACGATCTGCACCGATCGATCGGCGTGACGATCATTCCCCTCGTCATTCTGCGCATCATGTATCGTTGGAGACATCCGCCACTGCCGTTGCCGGAGGACATCGTCCCGATGCAAAGATTCGCCGCGGAAACGACTCATTGGGTGCTCTATGCGCTTCTCGTCGTGCAGCCGTTCACGGGTTGGATCGCCACATCGGCATATCGGGCGCCTGTGGTCGTGTTCGGGTGGTTCGAGCTGCCGCCGATCTGGCCGCAGGACCGCGCATTCTCCGCCCGACTTTTCTTCTTTCACGCGCTGATCGGCATCGCGATAGCCTGCCTAGTGGCCGCCCATATCGGCGCCGCGCTCTACCATCATTTCGTGCGCAGGGATCGCGTCCTCCTGCGCATGATCAGCGGCTGACACGCGGCCGCATGTCGACGCGGATTCGTAGCCGGTGTGACGTTGGCGCAAGCCGGCGCGAAAGCGGATACGCGTTGGCCCTCCGTGGTGGAACCAAGCGTAGGCGCAGGGCATCGAGTTGAACAGATAATGATGCATCGCATCGGTCGGCGCACCGAGCGGGGCCGAGGAGTGATCGTCGATGACGAATTCGAGCGATGACGGGCACTCTTGTCGTTGACCCGAAAACGCCGGTTCGCCCAAACTCAACAGAGCGGCTTCGAAAGCGCCTGGAGTATTTGCCGCGCGTCGGGGCATCGCTGCCTCCATCGACGGGCTCGTTCTCCGGCGCGGGGCGGGTCGGGGCAGGCAAGTCCGCAAGCATGCCGTCGACGCCATCCGCGCGATTGCGACGAGCTCAGGATGTTTCTTCTGTCGACGAGACTCGTGCAGAGGCGATTGCATTCCGCGCGTCACGAAGATGTGTTGGCGGGCAGGTGACGACCGCCCGCGCCACCCCGACGCAACCGTGCGTTACGATAACTTGCGCTTGAGAAGCCGCTCGGCGTTGCCGGCGAAGATCTTGCGGCGGTCGGCGTCGGGAATGTCGAGGCGCTTGATCACGTCGATCGTCGGCGCTATGGGCCCGAGCGGCGTATCGGTTGCGAATACCACGTGCTCCGCGCCGAAGAATTCGAGCCCGCAGCGCACCGCATGAATGCCGCCGCCGAACAGCGCGGTGTCGCCGTAGAAATCGCGCATGTAATCGAGATGCGGCCGCTTGAGCGAGGTGAGGATTTTCGAATAGTCCTCGTCGCTGGTGCGGCTGCCCAGCACGTCGAGGCCTGGGCCGACGCGGCCGTCGTAGTACGGAATCATGCCGCCAAGGTGATGGGTGATGATCTTGAGCCGGGGATAGCGGTCGAGCAGGCCGCAAAGGGCGATGCGCACCATCGCCACCGAGGTGTCATAGGGCCAGCCGAAGCACCACCACATCTCGAACCGCGACTTCTGCTCCTTGGGATAGTCCGGCATGCTCGCGGTGCGCGCCGGATGC
>Ga0307277_10001161_pt1 | contig 10230 bp, 8 predicted proteins | sample ER_DNA_116_FD_194473 | JGI IMG/M metagenome (GOLD analysis project Ga0307277, IMG submission 194473) | Bulk soil microbial communities from the East River watershed near Crested Butte, Colorado, United States - ER_DNA_116 | ecosystem: Environmental > Terrestrial > Soil > Floodplain | place: USA...
TTCGGCAAGCCGCCGAAGGAGATTCCTTCGAAGTACAACTGGGGCCCCTCAGGCCTCTAACCGCCCCGGGACGCGGGCTATCCTTGCGCCGCCGGGGTGGCGAAACTGGTCATACGCGCCTGACTTAAAATCAGGTGTCTCCTTTGGAGGCGTAAGGGTTCGAGTCCCTTCCCCGGCACCTGGCGCTACCCGGGCGCCGCGATCCGCATTCGCTGGTTGAAGTTCGTGTAGCGGTGGTGCATGAAGTGGGCCGCGGTATTCATGTCCAGTTCGAGCGGGCGGTGCGTGTGCGGATCGACCGCCAGCTCGAACCAGGCGGGCAGCTGCGGGTCGAAGAAGCTGACTACGCGGGCACGCCGGTCGCCGACTCGGGTCCAGCCGAGGGTTCTCGCGTTCAGCCAGCGGGGGCCCCATTGAGCGCCTGGAAGCTCGAGCGGGGTTTGCGCCGAGCGCACGAGAGGCCCTTTGCTGACCGCATCCCACCGCTCTCCGCCGATCACGATCGCCCGACTCCCCGCCGAAGTGACGTACGTCAGGCGGTCGGGGGCAACGATCCGCCACGTCGTCGTGAGCTTGTCGCGGGGGCTCGAGGCAAGGCGCTCGTGGATGACGAGGCTCCGCAGGCCGGCATAGGCGCGGCGCGCTTCCGCCACAAGCTTGCTCGCAGGCTGCGTGCGCTGGGGAATTGCGAACGCGACAGGTCCCGTACCGAGCTGGACGGCGACATGTGATGCCCGAACACGTCCCTGCGCCCGGTAGCAGCCCGGCCCGCAAGGAGTAGCGTCGACGGTTCTGCCACCGGCCCGGAACGCGACCGAGAGGCCGTCGACGCCGTTGTCGTCCGGGCCTAGCACCGTTGCCTGAAGCCTGCCGCCGGGCAGGATCGCGAGGCCGACCGCACGATTGCCCGACTCGCCGGCGAGTACCGTGGCGCCCCGCGGCGGCGCAGCGATCGGCTTCGGCGGCTGCGGGCGCGCCACCGCGCGCGCGAGCTGGCGGCCCGGCGCGAGATCGGTGAGGAACGCGACCGCGACCACGAGCCCTGCGAGCACGACGAGCTCGACCGCGACATTCCGGCGCAGCGCGTCGAGACGAAGCCTCGGCATGAGCCGGGCACGGTTCAGCCAGCCGAGCGACACCACCAGGGCCAGAAGGCCGGTTTTGACCACGAGGGCCCGCCCGTAGCCGGAGCTCCAGAGCTGAGTGATGGCGGAGAGCTCGGACAACGCCCGGATCAGCCCGGTCGCCGCGATTACGAGCACCGACACGAGCGCGATTGCCGACAGACGGGGCACGAGCGCGGCGCTGAACCGGGCGTGCTCTTCAGGGGAAAGACGTCGTCCGGCTCGGGGGAGCCCGATCGCCAGTGCCAGCAACCCGCCGATCCAGACCGCCGCCGCGCCGACGTGGAGGATGTCGGCGCCGACGTTCAGCGGCCGCGGCCACTGCCCACGGTCGAGTGCGTGGCCGGCGACAGATGGAACGGGCAGCAGCGCCAGAGCGCAGACGAAGGCGCCGCGCCCCACCCGCCGGTCGACGAGGGCGATCGCGGACAGCGTTGCGCCGACGACCGCGACGATCCCGCCGATCTCGTACGTCAAGCCGAACCGGGTCGTCCCGGCGCCGTGGTGCGGGATCAGCGAGGACGCGCCGAGGAACGCCAGGAAGAAGCCCGCGAAGGCAAGCGGCCAGAGCGCGCCCTCGTCCTCGTCGGCTCCGGCGGCACGGAGAGCCGGCCGCCAGGCGAGCGGCAGGAAGAGCGCGACGCCCACGGCGACGAGCAGGCCGGCGAAGAAGAACCAACGCGAGATCACCTGACGTGTGAGGTTGGAGCCGCCGGCCGTCAGTGCCGCGCTCGGCGGCGCTCGGCCGGCCCCGATCGCGAACGCGTAGACGCCAGTGATCGTGTGCCCGTCGTCGGAGAGCACGCGCCAGCGCACGGTGTAATCGCCGTCGCGGAGCTTCCCCAGCGGGATCGTCAAAACGCGGCCGTTTGCGCGCGCTTTGCCGGCCGAGACCGCGCGCTTGTCCGAGTTTGCGACGACCGTCGTCCCGCCGAGCACCCGGACCGTGTCGTCGAAGCGGATCGTCACCTGCCGCGGGGGGCTCGCAAGCACCGCACCGCCGCCGGGCGTCGCCGAGACGAGCCTGGCATGAGCCCAGGCCGCGGGTGCCGCCGCCGCGGCCGCAGAAAGCGCCGCGGCCGCGGCGAGCGTGCGTGTCCATCGCGTCAAGGTCTCACAAGAGCAGTTCGCTTCGGCGCGCCGAACGGTTCGCCGTCCCCGAATCTTGCCGGGACTACACTGCGGCCCGATGGCCGAAGTGCAGGACGTTTCGCACGATTCAGGGCACCTGGAGTGGGAAACGCCCCTCTTCAACCAGGCGATCACGCAGTTCGAGCAGGCGCTGCCCTACGCCGCCGTCGGCGATGCCGTCGCCGAGCGGCTGCGTTATCCGGAGCGCTCCCTGGTCGTCAGCGTGCCGATCCGCCTCGACAGCGGCCGCTGGAAGGTCTTCCCCGGCTACCGCGTCCAGCACTCGAGCGTGCTAGGCCCGACCAAGGGCGGGGTTCGCTACGACCCGGAGGTCGATCTCGGCGAGTGCGCGGCGCTCGCGATGTGGATGACCTGGAAGTGCGCGCTGCTGCGGCTGCCCTACGGCGGCGCCAAGGGCGGCATCCGCTGCAGTCCGCGCGAGCTCTCCTCGAACGAGCTCCAGGCGCTTACGCGCCGCTTCACCTCGGAGCTGCTGCCGGTGCTCGGTCCGCAGCAGGACATTCCCGCTCCGGACATGGCGACGAACGAGCAGACGATGGCGTGGATGATGGACACGTACTCGATGCAGGTAGGCCACGCCGTGCCCGAGATCGTCACCGGCAAGCCGATCTCGCTCGGCGGTTCGCTCTTTCGCCACGAGGCGACCGGCGCCGGCGTCGTGATGGTGATCGAGCGCTGCTGCGAGAAGCTGGGAACGCCGCTCCCCGGTCAGCGCTGCGCGGTCCAGGGCTTCGGGAACGTGGGAGGGATCGCGGCAGCCGAGCTGCGTGACCGCGGCGCCCTCGTGGTCGCGGTCTCGGACCTCTCCGGCGCCGTGCACGACGAGCGCGGGCTCGACATCCCCGCACTGCGCGCCTACGCCGAGGCGAACGGCTCGCTCGCGGGCTACGACCGAGGCGAGCGCGTCACCAACGAGGAGCTGCTCGAGCTCCCGTGCGACATCCTCGTCCTGGCGGCGCGCGAGGATCAGGTGACGGGCGAGAACGCCGGCCGAATCCAGGCGCGCGTGGTCGCCGAAGGCGCGAACGGCCCGACGTCGGTCGAGGCCGACGCCATCCTTGCCGAGCGTGGCATCCTCGTCCTGCCCGACGTGCTCACGAACGCGGGCGGCGTCACCGTCTCGTACTTCGAATGGGTGCAGGACCTCGGCCGGCTCTTCTGGGACCGCAACGAGATCCGCGCCAAGCTGGCCGACAAGATCGCCGACGCCTTCGAACGGGTCTGGCGCCTGGCCGAGGAGCAGGGGCTGTCGCTGCGGAGCGCCGCGCTCGTGGCCGGCATCCGCGAGGTCGGCGCGGCTCTGACGTCGCGCGGCATCTACCCGTGACGGACAAGGTTCGCGATGCGATGGTGCCCGAGCCGCGGACGCTCGGCGGCGACTCGCCCGCACAGGAGGCCGGGGAGCTGCTGTCTCGGCCGGAAGTGCGTGCCGTGTTCGTGTGCCAGAACGAGCAGCTCGTCGGCGTCGTCACGCGCGGGACGCTCGTTCGCGACGTCGTGGCAGCGGGGCGGGACCCGACGAAGACGCCGGTTCGCGAGATCGCCGAGCCGCCTCGGCACACGCTCGACCCGGAGTTGCCGCTCGACGAGGCGTTCCAGTTCCTGGAGCACGAGGATCTCGAGCGCGTGCCGGTGACCGAGGGCGGCCGGCTCGTCGGCGTCCTCTCGCGGAGCGCTCTGCAGCGCCGCCTGGCCGAGGACGAGCCGCCGCCCGTGGACGAAGACTCCGGAACCGTGTACTAACAGCAGGTGTAGGCGCCGGGAGGCGCCGCGCCCTCTTCGGGCTCTGGAAGCCCGGCCGCCTCGAGCGCGGCGCCGTCGAGGATGTCGCGCTCGCTCGCCTCGAGCCCCTCGAGGCCAAAGTGGTCGAGCGCCTCGCTCAGGATCACCGTGCCGGCGACGATCACCGGCGCGCGGTCCGGGTCGAGCGCGGGGATCTCGCGACGCTCCGCGAGCGGCACGGAAGCGAGCCGTTCGAGCTGCGCCGCGACGCCCTCGCGCGAGAGGCGATGGCCGTGCACCTTGTCGGGGTCGTATTCCTCGAGGCCGAGATCGAGCGCCGCAATCGAGGTGATCGTGCCGGCGACGCCGATCGCGGTTCGGGGCTGGATCTCGTCCGGGACGCGCTCCGCGAGCAAGGCGCGAACCGCCGAGGCGCAGGCGGCAAGCTCCTCCGCGCCGGGCGGATCCGAGTGGAGAAAGCGCTCGGTCAGCCGGATGCCGCCGAGGTCGAGGCTGTCGTGGAACCGGAGATCGTCCCGTCCGCCGACGACGAGCTCGGTCGAGCCGCCGCCGATGTCGAGCACGAGTGTGTCCTCGGCGAGCTCCCGCCCGAGCGAGGCGCCCCGGAAGGTCAGCTGCGCCTCGTCGTGCCCTGAGAGCAAGCGCGTCTGAAAGCCGTAGCTCCACTCGACCTCGCCGAGAAAGGCCTCGCCGTTCTCGGCGTCGCGGAAGGCGCTGGTGGCGATCGCCAGCGTCCGCTCGGCGCCGAGCGATTCGGCCTCGCGCCGGAAGTCGGTGAGCACGTTGCGAACCCGAGCGATCGGCGCGGGGAGGAGGCGCTTGCGTTCGTCGACACCCTCGCCGAGCCGCGTGATCTTGAGGCGTCGGACGACCTCGTCGATCCGTTCATCGGCAACGTCCGCGACGAGTAGCCGCGTGGAGTTACTGCCGAGATCGACGGCGGCGACACGCATGCTGACGATGCTAGCCGCGAGCTATACTGCGCCCTGCGACGCGGGGTGGAGCAGTCAGGTAGCTCGCCGGGCTCATAACCCGGAGGTCGCAGGTTCAAATCCTGCCCCCGCTACTGCTGCGAAAGGCCCTGACAACAGGGCCTTTCTCTTCTTGTGGCGGCCGCGTTGGCGCGAAATTTTCCAAAGCTTTGCCACTCGGCTGCCGAGCGTTCGTCCATTGCCGGATTTCGCTCGTTGCGCGGACGTTCCACGAGGCTGGCGGAGATTTTGTCGCCTCAGCCCAAGGGAATCGCACTACGAGACGTGACCAGTCGCTTCGAGACGCCGATCCGCTCGAGCATCTTGAGGGTTCGGGCGTGCACGACAGCGGCGCGCGAGGTATTCGCCCCTGTCGCGTGCCGATCAACCACCGTGACGTCATGGCCATTTTCCGGCCAACGAGGGGAGGACGCTTCTCGCGCTCTGTTGCGAATCGCGTTGCGTCGCACCAGAATCGTCGAATGGTTCGAATACGAGTCGCCGCTTGCCTCGCCGTCGCTGTCGTGCTGCTGCCGGGTGCCGCGTCAGCCGCGCGGGCGCGACCGGCGATCTGGTTCGCTCCACTGCCGCCGCTGCAGATGGCCCGGTTCAGGCCGTACGTCGGCTCGGCCGACTTCATGCGGCTCTTCGGTAAGAAGGCGGCCTGGGGCAACGCCGCACGGCACGTCTCCGTTTTCAAGTTCTACGGCGAGTGGGTCACGGACGGGGCGACGCCCGCGCAACTCCGTCGGGCGGTAAAGGACCTAAAGAGGCGGAAGATCTCGATCGCGGTTGAGACAGGGCCGCTCGAGGCTCCGCCCGAGTGCGGTCGGGGGGTCGAAGGATTCGCGGGCACGGACGGGCTAAGAACGGCGTCTCAGATCAAGGAGGCCGGGGGGACGCTCCGATACGTCGCGTTCGACGAGCCGTTCTACTACGCGGCGCTGTACACGGGACCGAACGCATGCCACTGGGATGCGCGCCAGGTCGCCCGTGCGATAGCGGCGTACATGCGGAAGATCAGGACGGTGTTCCCCGACGTGAAGTTCGGGGACACCGAGCCACTCACGACTGGCGCGCAGCTAACGCAGTACAAGGAGTGGATTGACACCTACCGGGAGGCAACCGGCGAAAAGCTCGCCTTTATCCACCTCGACATGTCGTACGGATTGCCGCGCTGGCCGCAGCTTGCGCGCGAGTTCGAGGAGTTCGCGCGGTCGCGAGGCGTTGCGTTCGGCCTCATCTACTCCGGCGACCACGATGACGTCAGCGACGGCGCTTGGCTCGCGAAAGCCCAGCAGCGATTCGAGTTGTACGAGACGCAGGGCGGTCATCCCAACCACGCAGTGCTTCAGTCGTGGCACGACAAGCCGGACCACGTCCTGCCCGAGACCCGGCGCACGTTCACAAATCTGCTCGTCCGGTACGCGCGCCCGCGCACTCGGCTCGCCCTCGAGGCTCACGCGGGGGCGATCGAGGGCAGATTGGTCGCCGCGCGACCGCTGACTCGCGCTCGGGTCCGTCTCTCGGTCGAGCGCATGTATGAGGGCAGCGCCTACCCTCCGAGCGGCGCTCTTGCGACTGCCTCGGCTACTACCGGCGCGGACGGCCGGTTTCGCGCCCAGCTGACCGCGCAGCCAGGTGCCGCGATCGTCGCGCGGTATCCCGGTTCGAGTCGCTACTGGCCGGCATATGCAGTTGCGGGGAGCGGGGCGAGTCTGCGCAACGTCGCCCGGGGTCGGCCGGTTCTCGCTTCAGCAGAGAAAACGACAGCACCCGCAACGTCCCTCGTCGACGGCGATACGACTACGAGCTGGAGCGCAGGGCAGTTCGCGCCGCAGTGGATCGAGATCGATCTCGGCGCCCCGCTCGCGATTGCCGCGATTCGACTCGGCGTAGCGCAGACACCGGGCGGCGACACGGTGCACACGGTGCTCGGAAGACCCCCGGAGGGTCCTTACCGCGAGCTTCACGTCTTCGGCGGGCGGACGACGGACGGCGAGCTGCTTGAGTATGTGCCCCCGGCCCCCTGGGAAGGCATCCGTTACCTGCGCGTCGACACGCGCGCCAGCCCGTCCTGGGTCGCCTGGCGCGAGGTTGAAGTGTTCGCGGCGAACTAGCAGGGTGATGCAAGACCATGCGGTCAGTTCGAGCCGCATCCGCACACCGGACCAGCGGTTGCCTCTTCCTCCAGCTCGCCGTAAGCGCTCCAGAGCTTGGCGATTTCGACCTCCGGGAGCACGTTCAGCTCCGGCCGCTCGACCCGCGGCCGCTCGCCGTCTGTGACTCAGCCGGAGGGAGCGTGCTGGAACCAAACCATGACTACACCGTTCGCGCAGTGAGAGTAGGCGGACCTTGCAGTCTTCGGGCGGCCGACACAACCGCAAATGATGTTGGTCATACTCCGTCCGTGGTCGAGGACGAGTCGTCCGACGCGGAGGAGAGCGGGGCCGAGCTGTCGCCCGCTGCGCCAGTGCAAGCAGGGGAGCACAGCCCAAGCGAGCTCCGACACCACGTACCCGAAGACATTCTGAACGTCACCTTTCCGGTGTCGGTCCGCGGCTACGACCGTCGGGCCGTCGATGCCCACCTCAAACGCGTCAATCGCCTCATCGCGGAGGTCAAGGTGGGCGCCTCGCCGCGGGCGGCTGTCAGGCACGCGCTGCAACAGACCGAGCAGCAGGTCAGGGGTCTTCTCGAGGGGGCGCGGGAGGCCGGCGAGGAGATCACCGCGAGCGCCCGGCAAGAAGCGGACGAGAACAGCGAGCGCGCGAAAGCCGAGTTGGCGGAGCTCGTCGTCAACGTGAGTACTGAGGCCGACGCCACCAGGGCCGAGGCCGAGGCACTGATCGCAAACGCCAGGAGCGAAGCCGAAGACATCCTCGTCCGCTCACGCCTCGAGGCGGAGAACACGGTTGCCAACGCGCGCGCCGAGGCGGACGAGCGGCTGCAGCTTTTAAAGGAAGAGCTCGCGGAGCTGCGAGACGAGGCGGAGACGCGGATGGGCGGGCTGCAGGCCGACACAGAGGCGGTCTGGAAGGAGCGCCGTCAGCTGCTCGACGACATTCGCGAGAAGGCGAGCGTGCTGCTCGAGCTCGCCGATGCGGCCGTCGCTCGGGAGCCCGCCGAGCCGGCGGATCAGATGCCGGAGCCCGAGGCCGTCGACGACATCGAACGAGCGGGGGCCGGAGCCGAACCGAGTGAGACTACCGCTGACGACGCCAGAAGCCGAGTCTCGCGAAAGCGGGCTTGAACAGGATGGGAGCGGGCAGCCGGCGTTGGGCGCGGTCGGACTCTGGGGGAGCGCACGCGGTAGCGCGAAACCCAAATGGGGCTGACAGCGGGCGCTAAAGGCTGTTCCACCCAAAAAGGGGGATGCGCCGGCCAACGAAACGACCGACTCTGGGCGAGAACGGCAATCGGCGCGCGGCACGCCAGACCAGGAGGTCCGTCCCGTGCGAATCTTGCTCTCGCTCTCGATCCTCGCCACCCTGGGGGCGCTCGGTCTGGCAGCGCCGGCGCTTGCTTCTGATCCGAGCGGGCCGCAGGTCGAGCTGGTGAGCCCCGCCGACGGCGAGGGCTTCTATCAAGGGCAGAAAGTTCAAGCAGGGTGGGGCTGCGTCCCAGGCACGCTCGGCTGGCCGATCATCAGCTGTGAGGGTGACGTTGCACTCGGCGACTGGATCGACACGAGCAGCGTCGGCTCACACTCCTTCAGCGTCCACGCCGTGGATTACTTCGGAGCGGAGACGACCGTCACGCACACCTACACGGTCTTCGATGTCATCCCGCCGACCGCGACGATCGTGACGCCGGCGGCAGGGGCCGAGTACCCCGTTGGCACGCAGCTCTATGCGACCTACTCCTGCGACGACGGCCCGGGCGGCTCGGCAATCGTCGGCTGCATCGGCACCTACCCGAACGGCTATCCGCTGCCGACCGACCGTCCCGGCACGTTCAGCTTCAGCGTCGATGCGTTCGACGCCGCCACGAACCACGGCATGGCGAGCGTCAGCTACAAGGTGGTCGACCGTACGCCGCCCCAGATCGCGATCACCGCTCCCGCAAATGGCGCTTCCTACCTGGTCGGTGCGACGATCACGCCCGCTTACTCCTGCCACGACGATGTCGACGGCTCGCGCCTCAGCTGCCGGGCGACGCCGATCGAGACGGCGCCGGGCACGCACGTCTTCCGGGTCGACTCGATCGACTCCGCCGGCAATTCGGCCTCAGTAAGCACTACTTACTCCGTCCGCTACCCGTTCGCAGGCTTCTACTCGCCGCTCGTCGCCGAACCGGCAGGCGCCAGCCTGCGTGCTGGCGACACGGTGCCGGTCAAGTTCTCGCTCGGAGGCGACCGTGGTCTCGATGTCCTCGCCCGCGCTGCCTGGCGGCCCTGCTTCGTCACGAGCGGCGACTCGTCGACCGCCTTCGGCAGCCTGGGCTACAGCCCCGGCCCTGATCGCTACACGTTCATGTGGCAGACGGACAAGGGCTGGGCCGGTTCGTGTCGAGAGGTATTTCTCGTCCTTCGGGACGGGACCTCACATGCCGCCCTCGTTACGTTTCGCTGACGGACGGAAGCTGAGGGCATAGGGTTGCCTCAATCGACAGGGAGGACCGCATGGCAATCGCACGTGTTGTGACCTTCGAGGGCGTCAGCAAGGACCGCATGGACGAGATGGACCGTGAGATGCGCGACGGCCAGCCGCCGGAGGGTTTCCCGTCCGCGGAGCTCGTCGTCCTCCACGACCCCGAGGCCGAGAAGTCGCTCGTGATCATCATCTTCGAGACGGAGGACGACTACCGGCGCGGCGACGAGATCCTGAACGCGATGCCGGCCGGCGACACTCCGGGGCAGCGCACGTCGGTGTCGCGGTACGACGTCGCTACCCGGATGAAGTCCTAACCGGTCTCGACGGGCGCGCCGCCGACCGGGGCGAGCTCGGGGAGGCCGCTTGGAGCGGACGTGCTGGCAAGATCGGCATCGCGCGTCGCGAGGGCCGTGTAGCGGCCGCGGGCGCGGATCAGGTCCTCGTGCCGCCCGGACTCGACGACGCGGCCGTGGTCGAGCACGATGATCTGGTCGGCGTCCCGGACGGTCGAGAGGCGGTGGGCGATCGCGATCGTCGTCCGCCCCTCTGAGAGCTGGTCTAGCGCCTCCTGCACGAGCCGCTCGGTCTCGGTGTCGAGCGAACTCGTCGCCTCGTCGAGCACGAGGATCGGCGGGTTGCGCAGGA
>Ga0307277_10001162_pt1 | contig 10222 bp, 8 predicted proteins | sample ER_DNA_116_FD_194473 | JGI IMG/M metagenome (GOLD analysis project Ga0307277, IMG submission 194473) | Bulk soil microbial communities from the East River watershed near Crested Butte, Colorado, United States - ER_DNA_116 | ecosystem: Environmental > Terrestrial > Soil > Floodplain | place: USA...
GCTGGGTGGCGAAGGCGGATCTGACCGTGACCGCAGCCCACGTCGTCGCGGGACAGAGCAACACCGTGGTCGAGCTGCAATCCGGCGGGAGATTCCCCGCCGACGTGGTCGCCTTCGACCGTCACAACGACATTGCGGTGCTGCGCGTGCGTGACCTCGGCCTACGCCCTTTGCCGATGGCTTCCGCGAAGGCAGGTACCGCCGTGGCGGTGCTCGGCTTCCCGGAGAACGGGCCGTTCACCGTGACGCCCGCGCGTATCGGGCACACGTCGATGGTGCTGGCCGAGGACGCCTACGGGACGGGACCTGTGACACGCACGATCACGTCGCTGCGAGGACGGGTCAGACATGGCGATTCAGGCGCACCGGCGGTCGATGCGCACGGGGCCGTACAGTCGACGATCTTCGCGGCTCGTCTCCGCTCGGTCGGAGGTTTCGGCGTTCCTGCCGATGTCGTGCGCGTCGATCTCGCCGCTGCGGATCAGCCGGTGTCCACCGGCGACTGCGCTCCGTAGCGGAGGCTCACCGTGGCCAAGCTGATCTATTCGGCGATCGCATCGCTCGACGGCTACGTCGCGGACGAAGAAGGGAACTTCGACTGGTCCGCGCCGGACGAGGAAGTGCACAGCTTCGTCAACGAGCTGGAACGGCCGATCGGCACCTATCTCTATGGACGCCGGATGTACGAGGTGATGGCCTACTGGGAGACCGCTGACGCAATCACCGACGTGCCGCCGTTTGTGCACGAGTTCGCGGAGATGTGGCAGGCGGCCGAAAAGATCGTCTACTCCAAGACGCTGGAGACTGTGTCGAGCGGCCGGACGCGGATCGAGCGGGACTTCGAGCCCGATGCCGTCCGGCAGCTGAAAGCGACGGCTGCACGCGACATCACAGTTGGGGGTCCTGAGCTCGCCGCGCAGGCGCTCGAAGCGGGCCTGGTCGACGAGCTCCAGTTGTTCGTCACGCCCATCGTGGTGGGAGGCGGTAAGCCCTCTCTTCCCAAAGGCGTTCGCGTGACGCTCGAGCTCCTGGACGAACGCCGTTTCGGCAACGGCGTGGTCTACCTCCACTACCGCCTGCTCGGGCCTTAGTCCGCGAGCAACTCGAGAACGCGCAGCGGGCGCCTGAACGGGGCGACGAGACAGACGCCTGAGAAGCGGTGAGCTTCTTCCAACAGCCTGCGTGCGTGTGCGAAGCCGACCTCTGCGGCATTCGCGCCCGCATCTTGCAGCGCGTGTTGCAACGAGTCGGGGACGATGATCCCTGGGACTTCGTTGTGAAGCCGCAACGCGAGACGGTGGCTCGTGAGAGGAAAGATCTCGACGAGGATCGGGATCGGCCACTCCCCGCCGAGATGCTTTGCGAAGCGGTCGAGTGGCTCGAGGTCGAACACGATCTGCGTGATCGCGTACTTGGCGCCTGCTTCGACCTTCTCCTCGAAGCGACGGACCTCGAGCGCGAGATCGTCGGGAGTCGGGTTGACCGCGACGCCCGGGAAGAACGACGTCGGTGCATCGATCGGACGGCCGTTGACGTCCTCACCTCGATTGAGGCGCGACATCAGGGCGGTGAGCCCGATCGCGTCGATCTCGTACACGCCGCTGGAACCGGCGTAGTCGCCAACTTCGGGCGGGTCGCCCGTGATCGCGAGGATGTTGCGAACGTTCTCCGAGTGTGCGCCGAGCAGGAGCGACTCGAGCCCCATCACGGACCAGTCGCGCGTCGTGAGGTGCGGAATGGTCTCGATTCCGCACTCCCGCTCGATTTTCGCGGACACCATCAGCGAGCTCATCCCTGCGCGCGCGGTGGCGTTGTCGTTGATGTCGACCCAGCCGACGAGCCCGGAGTCCTTCAACCCGTGCGCGACCTCGATGAGCCCTGCGGCCGAGCCGCCGAGCGGGGGGTCGAGCTGCACCGTCACCACCCACTCGTTCTCGCGAAGGGCTCGCGCGAGACCTGTGTCCCGCTGCTCTTCGCCGAGTGAGACGACGAGCTCGTGCTCGTCAAAGACGAGCGGTGCGCGCGGGCGACGCTCTTCCTCCACTGCATTGCGGATGGCGGCGATCTCTGCAGGCGTCGTCCCACAGCACCCGCCGATCAGCATCGCGCCGAGGTCGCGAGCGTGCGCTGCGAACTCGCCGAAGTACTCCGGAGTCGCGTGTGGGTAGATGACGCGGCCACCCGACAGGCTCGCGAGGCCGACGTTGGGAAGCGCCGCGAGTGGCTTCCCGTCCCGGCCCATCTGTTCGAGCGCGGCTAGCGCCGTGAGCAGTCCCGCGCCGTGGTTGGCGCCGATCGCCGCCACGTCCAGCTCGGAGAGACGTTCGGCAGCCTCGCGGGCGCCGACGCCGGCCAGTGTCTCCCCGCTCTCGTCGAACGTCAGCATCGCGACGATCGGCAGGTTCGACACGCTGCGGACCGCCTCGATCGCGTCGACGACCTCGTCGAGATCGTAGAACGTCTCTACCGCGAAGAGATCCGCTCCGCGACCGTCGAGAATCGCCGCCTGCTCAGCGAAGAGCTCGCGCCGCACGCGACTCGTCGCCGCCTCGCCGATCGGCCCGATCGAGCCTGCGATGAAGACGTCACGGCCGCTCAGCTCGCGCGCATCCCTTGCGAGCTTGACGCCGGTCGAATTGATCCGTTCGAGATCGTCCTCGAGGAAGTGGTGGGCCAGCTTGCGCCGGTTTGCGCCGAAGGTGTTCGTCTCGATCAGCTCCGCGCCGGCATTGATGAAGCTCGCGTGGAGAGAGACCACGGCTTCCGGCGCTCTGAGATTTGCCTCCTCCGGACTGCGGAGACGTGGCACTGCTGCAGAAAGCAGCGCGCCCATCCCCCCGTCGCCCACGATCACGGGCCCAGTCTCGAGGCGCTCCAGAAAACGGTTGCGGGTCTGGCTTTGGGCGGGCACTTCGTCTCCTTCCGACTCGCTCGACACATCCACCCGGGCTCGCGCCCGGCCGGGTTTGGCACCTTGCCGCGGAGGCAGGTTGCCGAGGCTTCACAGGGCCGGTTCCCTCAGCCTCTCTCGATGCGGAGCGGGACGTTGCCCGCTTCCGGTACGGAGTATAGGCAGGGCACCTGTCGAGGACCGTGTCCAGAAAACGCAAGAGGGGCCGCCGCCTGGCCCCTCCTGGGTCTCCTATGGAAGGAGATTTTCCGAGGTTGCCCCCGCCGCATCGGGGCCCATCTCGGTTATGCCTTCTGACTATCGCGGGGAGGGGGCACTTGATCCATCACCCGTTCTCGGTTGACTGGCCCGGTTCACGGAAGATTTCGCCTCCCGGGTAGCGCTAAAGGGGGAAGGATCTGGTGCCGATTCCCGTCTTACTCCAGGGCCAGGGACTGACGGCAATCACTCCTGCGGCTTGCGGAGCATTGGAAGGCGGCGGACGAGGACTCCGCCGCCTTCCTCCTTTAAGACGGTCGCGTGGGCAAAGCCCAAACGACCTATGACCGGCATCGCAAGCGATGCCTACGAATCGTGAATGACCCGGCCTTCCATGCCGCCGGCCACCGTGACCACCTGGCCTGTGACGTGGCCGGACAGGACCGGCGAGGCGAGGGCTACGACCTGGCCGGCGACGTCCTCGGGCTGGGCGACCTTGCGTAGGGCCATCGTGCGAGAGATGCGGCGAACCTGTTCCTCCGACACGTGGCCGCGTGTCATCGGGGACTCGGTCCAGCCCGGCGCGACCGCGTTCACCCGTGCTAGCGGGTTCTTGCTGACGACTTCGTTCTTGAGACTGAGCAGGAGGCCCCCGAGGATCGCGGACTTCGCGGCCGCGTAGTCGGCATGCCCCGCTTCGCCGACGATTCCCGCCGTCGAGCCGACCAGGATCAGGGCACCGTCACCTTCGAGCTGGCGGAGGAAGCCACGGGCCGTCAGGAAGGTCGCGGTGAGGTTCGCGTCGAGCGTCGCCCGCCAGCGTTCAAGTGGGAGCTCCCACACGGGGATGTCGTCCGCGGGCCAGACGCCCGCAACCGCGGCGCAGACGTCGAGGCTTCCAGCTGCGGCGAACATGCCGTCGACCTCGTCCTCCCGGGTGAGGTCGGCGCCCACGACGCCGGCGGCACCGAGCTCGGCGGCGAGCTCTTCCGCACGCTCCTTGCCACGGTGGTAGTGCACGACCACCTCGGCCCCCTCCGCCGCAAAGGCACGCGCGCACGCGGAGCCGATCCCGCCTGACGCTCCGGTCACGAGTACACGCTTCCCTGCCAGTCCCGTTTCCATCTGTGGAATTCTCCCTGTTATGCGGGAGCAGATGACCTGGGAGGATCTCGGCACGGCTGTAGACGATCTCGCCGCGCAGATCCGGGCTGACGGTTTCAGTCCGGACGCGGTGCTTGCGCTCGCCCGCGGTGGCCTGCCGTGTGCCGGCGCCCTCGCGTACGCGCTGGGCGTGAAGAACATGGCGACGCTCAACGTCGAGTTCTACACCGGGGTCGACGAACGGTTGGACGAGCCGCTCTTGCTGCCGCCGGTGCCCGATCTCGCTTTGCTTCGCGCCGAACGGCTGCTCGTCGTCGACGACGTCGCCGACACTGGCCGGACGCTCGCGCTGGCCAGTGAGTTCTGCGCGCAACACGGTCCGGAGGTACGGACCGCAGTTCTCTACGAGAAGCCGCAGAGTGTGGTCCGGTGCGATTTCGTCTGGCGGCGGACCGACCGCTGGATCAACTTTCCATGGAGCACGCCGGCTCCGGTGGCGGCGGCTCAGGCCGGCTCGTGAAGGTCTTTATCGTCAGCGACATGGAGGGCGTCGCCGGGATCGTCAAGTGGCAGCAGACGGACGGGACCAAGGAGAAGCGCGCCTACCACGAGGGGCGCGAGCTGTATACAGCCGAGATCAACGCGGCCGTGCGCGGTGCGCGTACCGCAGGTGCGACCGAGATCGTGGTCATGGACTGCCATGGCGCAGGCGAGGAGTGGACGTTCAACTCCTTGATTCCGGACAAGCTCGACCGCGGTTGCGAGTACGTGGTGCAGAACGACTGGACCGAGTACACAGAGCTGCTCGAGCAGGGATGCGACGCCGCTCTGTTCGTCGGCATGCACGCCAAGGCCGGGACGCCTGACGGAGTCCTGAGCCACACGGTCTCCGGGCAAGCCTGGCGCGAGTTGAAGTTCAACGGCGTCTCCGTGGGAGAGACGGGCATCAACGCAGCGCTCTGCGGGCAGTGGGGTTGTCCTGTGCTCCTCGTCACCGGCGACCGGGCCGTGTGTCGCGAAGGCGTGGAGCTGCTCGGATCGGGGCTGACGACTGTCGCCGTCAAGAAGGGCCTCGGCCGCTTCAGCGCCCGGCAGATCCCGCCGCTCCGCGCACGGGAAATGATCGAGGACGGTGCGAGGCGTGCACTGCAGGATCTCTCGGTGGTAGAGCCCTACGTCCCCGACCGTCCGTGTGAGATCACGATCGAGTTCATGACACCCGACCGCGTGGTCGAGTACCGCAATCGCCGCGGCGTCGAGCAAGTCGACGACCTGACGCTCTCGTCGAAGGCGGAGGACTGGTGGACAGCCTGGAGCCAGTTCTACTTCTGATCCTCCGAGTCGTGTCGATTCGGAGCTGAAGGACCGCTGCGCCTGCTGACTCGGCGCGGCCCGCTCGTCGTCGCAGGTTGCGTCGCGGTAGCCGGATCTCTTGCGGCGGATTACTCCGCCCGCGGGATCACCTGGGCGGTGATGACCGACGAGCTCCAAACGACGAAGCTGGCGACGAGCATCGCCGAGACGGGCTCTCCGGTTCCCTACATCCACGGCAAGTACTACGCGGCGTTGAGCCAGCTGTACCCCTTGCTCATCGCACCTTTCTACGGGTTGCTCACGGCTCCCGCTGCTGCCACCGGAGCTCATGTCTTGAACGGCTTTCTGCTCGCGAGCGCGGCGTGGCCGGCATATCTGCTTGCGCGTTCCGTGACCCGATCACGTGCGGCCGCCACCGTCGCCGCGTTGTTGACAGCTTTCACCCCCTGGTTGGTGCTGAGCACGACGCTCCTGACCGAGAATGCGGCCTATCCTGCATTCGTCTGGGCGGTCTACCTGTGTCATCGTGCGATCGCCGATCCGAGTGCGAAGAGGGACATCGCCGCGCTCGCCGCCCTCCTCCTCGCGTTTCTCGCACGTACTCAGTTCTTCGTGCTCGCTCTTGCCTTGCCGCTATCACTGCTGGGTCACGAGCTGACGCTCACTGCTTTTACCCCTGGCGGTGATACTTGGTGGTTGCGGTTGCGGGCCCGGTTGAAGCGAGGGCTTACCTTGCATCCGGTTCTCTTCTCGTTCTACGGCCTCGCGTGCGTGGCCGCTTTAGGGCTCGCCGCCGCGGGCTCGCTGGGCTCGGTCGTCGGCAACTACGCAGTTCCGTTCGGCGGTGATCTCCTTCCTTCCGGTATCTGGCAATCGGCGGCCGTGCATCTGGATTACGTCGTGATCGGCGGAGGCATCCTGCCGTTCGTGCTCGCAGCATCCTGGGCCCTGACGACCGCCGTCAGGTCCGAGGAGAGAGGCGCTCACGCCTTCGCCTGGCTGCTTCTGATGCTCGTCCCGCTGCTGACGTTCGAAGTGGCTTCCTTCGATCTGCGGTTCACGCCCAATGCGTTCGTCCAGGACCGCTATCTCTTCTATCTCACGCCGCTGTTTGCAGTCGCGACCGGAGCGGCCCTCGTCCGTCCCGCACGCACGAAGGCTGCGGCACTGGTTGCTCTTGCCGTCGGTGCAAGCTTCGCCTGGCTCGCCGGGCTCGCTTCGTACGCCGATCACCCGACGATCTTCTGGGCCTCGCCCGCGTCAGCCTTCCACCCGGCCATCGCGGCGGCGGCGGAATGGGCCCAAGCCTCGGATCGATGGTTCGTACGGGGGGTCGTAGCCGTTCTTTCCCTCGTTGCGGCGGCGATCGTGACATGGCCTCGGGTGACCCGTGCGAGAGTGGCGCTTTCGCTCTCCATTTCGAGCGTGATCGCCGCCTTCGGCGCGTTCGAGGCCGTTTACGTCTTTGAGCGTTTCGCAGAGCCGGCGCTGACTACGACCACCATTTTTCAACAGGACCGGCGCGACTGGATCGACGCCGTGGTGCCGTCTGGCAGTTCCGTCGCGCTCGTGCCCAGCCCGCTCGAGTCAGCGGTCCAGTGGTGGAATGTCGAGTACTGGAACAAGAAGGTGGAACGCGTTTTGCGCGTCGACGCTGGGCCGACGTTCACGCCCTTTCCGGTCGATGACGTGTCGGTGGACTTCGAGGCCGGAGAGCTCGTGGGGGCGAAGCCCAGTGACTTCCTGGTGGTGACCCCCAGGGAGACGCGTTTCCACCTTGCCGAGGCAGGCGCGCACACCGCGGACGTGACGGCACTCAGGCTGGTCCGTGTCGAGAAGCGTTCTCGCCTCGTGTGGTCGACGCGGGGTGTGTCCGCCGACGGCTGGACCGTGCCGCGCCAGGAGGCGCGCCTGCGTTTCTATGGGAACGGCCGTCCCGTTCGACGTGCGCTCGTCGTCGTTCTCAGCGCTGCCCGCGAAGCGCCGAAGCCGATCGGTTTCACGATCGAGGGTCGCGGCGTGCTTCGGCGAGGCAGCGTGGATCCGGGCGGCGCGCGGCCGCCTGTCCAGATCGCCCTCTGCGTTCCGGCCTCCGGCTACAAGGACGTGGTCATGAAGACCAACGGCGAAGCTCGCGTACCAGACGGTCGAGTGCTTGCGCTCCATTTCGACAGCATCGAAGCGCCCCCGGTCGGGAAGTGTTCTCGTCCCTAGGCCGGCGAACCGCGTGCGTGAAGACTGGACGTAGGCTTCTACCCATGGCCTCCATCAGTCGGATCTCGATCGCGCCCGTCAAGGGACTCGGTCTGGTCCATCCCGAGTCGGTTTTGCTCGAGCATCACGGAGTCCGGGAGAACCGCCGCTTTCACATCGTCGATGCGGACGGACGCCGCTTCAACCAGTTACGCAACGGCGCGCTCGTGCAGATCCAGCCCGAGTACGACGCCGACAGCGAGCGCCTCACGCTACGCGGTCCCGACGGCTCCGTTGCCGACGGAGTGATCTCGCTCGGGGCCGAGGTCACGACCGACTTCTACGGCCGGCCGGTCGTGGGCAACTACGTCGAGGGACCCTGGTCAGTCGCTCTCTCCGGGTGGGCGGGCCAGCCGCTTCGCCTCGTCCAGTCGCCGCCCGGGCTCGCGGTCGACCGTGCCCACGGCCACGTGTCGCTGATCTCGACCGCATCGCTTGCAGAGCTCGGCCGCGAAGGCGAGCAGGGCGAACCGGTGGACGGTCGCCGCTTCCGGATGCTCTTCGAGCTCGACGGCTGCGAGCCACACGAGGAGGACGGCTGGGTCAAACAACACCTCCGGATCGGCGAGGCCGTGATCAGGATCCGCGGGGGCGTCGGCCGGTGCGCCATCACCACCCAAAACCCGGAGACCGGCACCCCGGACTTCGACACGCTTCGGACGATCGCGGCCTACCGCGGGTTCACCGAGAACGAGGCGGGGGAGAGGCACATTCCTTTCGGCGTCTTCGGCGAGGTTGCGGAGCCGGGGCGCGTGGCGATTGGCGATGCCGCCGTGGTCGTCGAGCCGACTCTCCTCGACCAAGCCACGTAGATATGAGGCCTGCTGCGAAATTCCGCCGGCGCCGGATGACGCCCCAGACGCGGCGCCGGATCAGCACGTTCGCCCGCGGCACGTAGCTCCGCTACGCACCGCGAACGACCGCACTGCCCGGCTTGGTCTGGAGCGCCACCGACGGCGGCCGAATTTCCCAACAGGCCTCTAGCCCTGACACAATTCACCACCATGGCGGCTGTCACCAGCTTCGTGGTGGAGGAGAACGACCTGCAACCCCTTCCGGACGACGGCGACACGGCGACCGTCCGGGTCGCCTTCGACGCCGCCAACGGCTGCGAGCGGCTCGAGCAGCGTGTGATCCGCTTCGGGCCCGGCCGCTCAGCCGAGCGCAAGCTCGTCGGGCAGCAGGAGGTCCTGTACATCGTCGACTGGCGGGGACGGCTCCATCTCGACGGGCATACGCACGAGCTCGAGCCCAACATGGGCGTCTTTCTTGCTCCCGGCGAGGTATACGCCGTCGAAAACACCGGCCCCGATGACCTGCGCGTCCTCTCCGTGCTCGCTCCTGAGGACAGGGCGGAAGCGCGCGGCGAGCGGAAAGTGACAGTCCGCTTCGACGATCAGCCCGAGCTCGAGGCCTCAGTCGAGCGGAGCTTCCGGTATCTCGTCAACGAGGACGCGGGCTGCTTCGACGTGACGCAGTTCGTGGGAATCGTCCAGCCGAGCAAGGCGCCCTTTCACAGCCATACCTACGACGAGGTCGGATACATAGTCGCCGGGGAGGGGGTCGCTCATGTCGGTGGCCGGGCGATCCCGCTCCGGGCAGGCTCGTGCTTCCACCTGCCACCCGACGAGGTGCACTGCATCGAGAACTCCGGGGACGGACCGATGCACATCCTCGGGGTCTTCCATCCGTCGGGCAGTCCGGCCAACCGGACGTATCAGGACAACAAGTAGGCTCGAAAGGCGTCACATGAGGGAGAAGACCGGGGTAATACCAAGGAGGAAACTAATGAGGAGTAGAAGGGCAACTGCGGTTGCGGCCTTGCTGGCGCTTGGTGCCGCATTCGCGATTGTTGCGGCAGCGTCCGCGACGGTTAACCGTTCGGCGGCGCCGGCAGCGGCGTCTTCGGCAGGTTCGAAGCTGATCTCGTGCGGCACCACGCGCACGATGGGCGTGCTTGAACCGATCACGGGGCCGGCGGCGTCGCTCGGCAAGCTGCAGAACGACTGGATCCAGTTCTATGTGAATAGCCACAACAGGACTCACAAAAAAGCGAAGTTGCGGCTGGCCAAGGGCGACACCGTCCTGGGCGGCCCGGGTGGCACTGCTGAGGCGGTCAAGGCGGCCCAGTCGCTCGCCTCGAACGTCCTCGGAGTCATCGGCCCGGCCGGTAGCAACGAGGTCAAGGCGGCCACGCCAACACTGATGAACGCCGGTTTCGCCTTCGTCAGTGGCTCCGCCACGAACACCGAGATCACTTCCGACGGAACGCGGAAGGGCTTCTTCTTCCGAACCGTGCCGCCGGACGCGATTCAGAGCACGTCGGTGTCGAACTTCATCAACAAGAAGCTGAAGTTCAAGCGCGTCTACATCATCGACGACCAGGAGGCCTACAGCACCGGCCTCGCAGACGCGGTTCAGTCCAAGCTGCGGGCAGCGGGC
>Ga0307277_10001163_pt1 | contig 10219 bp, 9 predicted proteins | sample ER_DNA_116_FD_194473 | JGI IMG/M metagenome (GOLD analysis project Ga0307277, IMG submission 194473) | Bulk soil microbial communities from the East River watershed near Crested Butte, Colorado, United States - ER_DNA_116 | ecosystem: Environmental > Terrestrial > Soil > Floodplain | place: USA...
GGAGCGGGCCAGGGCCAGCAAGCGGTCCAGGAACTCCTCGGCGATCCGCTCGTGCAGGATCAGCCGCGACCCGGCGATGCAGGCCTGGCCCTGGTTGTGGAAGATGGCGAACGCGCTGCCCTGCACGGCCGCGACCAGGTTGGCGTCGTCGAACACGATGTTGGCGCCCTTGCCGCCCAGCTCCAGTTGGAGGCGCTTGAGGTTACCGGCCGAGGCTCGGACGATCAGGCGCCCGACCTCGGTCGAGCCGGTGAACGACAGCTTGGCCACCCCGGGGTGCTCGGCCAGTCGGGCCCCGGCGGTGTGGCCGAAGCCGGGCACGATGTTGACCACGCCGGGCGGGAAGCCGACCTCGGCCATCAGCTCGGCGACCCGCAGGGTGGTCAGCGGGGTGAGCTCGGCCGGCTTGAGGACCACGGTGTTGCCGGCGGCCAGGGCCGGGCCCATCTTCCAGCTGGTGAACATCAGCGGGAAGTTCCAGGGCACGATCTGACCGACCACGCCGACCGGCTTGCGGACCACGTAGTTGAGGAAGCCGGTCTCCACCGGGATCACCGTGCCCTCGTACTTGTCGGCCATGCCGCCGAAGTAGCGGAAGGTGGCGGCCGTCCGGGGGGCGTCGAGCAGGGTCGAGTGAGCGATCGGGTGGCCGGTGTCGAGCGACTCCAGCCGGGCCAGCTCGGCGGCGTTGGCCTCGATGGCGTCGGCCAGGCGCAGCAGCAGCCGCCCCCGCTCGGTGGCCGCCGTCCGGCTCCAGGCCGGGAACGCCGCCGCGGCCGCGTCCACGGCCCTGTCGACGTCGGCCGGCCGGGCCTCGGCCACGTCGGCCAGCTTCGACAGGTCGTGCGGGTTCAGGACCTCGAAGGTGGCCTGCTCGACCCCGTCGACGAACTCCCCACCGATGAAGAGCTTGTCCTGCATCCCTACGCCTCCGAATTTGTCGAGCATCCTGGGGAGGCCAGCGCGGACCGGCGCGGCCGCACGGTGAGCACCCGGGCCGCGTCGCCGACGGCCCGGGCGGCGGACTGGGTCGGGCTACAGGTCGACGGGGTAGTTGGGGAGCTTGCCGGACGAGATCAGCGCTGGCAGCTCGGAGTCGGCGTTCTCCCAGACCAGCAGCATGGAACGCTTGGGCGAGTAGCCTTGGTGGCGGATGTCGGCCGGCATGGCGCAGACGTCACCGGCCTTCATCACCACTTTGGCCCGGACGGTGCCGGTGTCGCGGTCCTCGACGTCCCAGATGATCTTGTCGCTCAGTTGGACGAACCATTCCACCCGGTCGTTGCCGTGGATGATGGGGAGGATGTACTCCTCGGTGGTTGGGCAGGCCAGGCTGTCCTTGCAGGCCGCCACCACCGACGGGTTCCAGGTGACGTCCGACCGTGACAGGTAGGCGAACAGGTTGAACGCCGCCACCTCGCCCTCGAAGCCCGGCTCGGCGTGGATCTCCGGTTCGTCCTGGGGCACGTCGAGGAAGTGGCGGTTGACCAGGTGGCCGGTGTCGTCGCTGCGCAGCCCCTCGTCGCCGGGGACCCCGACCATCCGCTGGGCGGTGACCCGGTGGCGGGTGATGGCGGCCCTGTTCGAGCCGTTCTTGGGACCGAATGCGGTGCCGGTCTCGTCCGGGGAGGCGAACGGGTCGAAGCCCTCGTTGGTCCAGTCGTCCAGCATGGCCTCGAAGGTGGCCTTGATGTGGGCGGTCGGGAAGTTCTCCAGGTGGTCCAGCTCGGCCTTGCGCCAGCCGTCGTTGTAGCGGCCGGCGAACAGGTCGACGTCGCCGTAGTGGTTGACGGTGCCGATCACCCCGTCGAAGTTGACGATGCCGTAGAAAAACTCCCAGGCGACGTCGCGCTGAAGGGCCTTGAGGAAGGTGTCGGCGCTCATCACGTGGCTGCCGGTGGGCCAGTTGATGTACACGAAGTAGTCGTCGCGGCTGAACTCGAACTCGCCGAGCTTGAAGCCCAGGTAGCCCTCGGGGTTGCGCTCGACAGTCACGACCTGGGTGTCGACCGTCGCCTCGACGTCGCCCGCGAACGTGGCCTGGTCGGTGGTCTTGGACTCGGTCTCGGTGGTCGCCATCGGATGTTCCTCCTTGCCGGCCCGGCGGCGGTGTAGCCCTAGGACGTCTGGATGATCTCGGCCCACTTGTAGATGGTGTCCCGGCCCCCGATCGTCTGCATGAGGATGACGCTGGGGCGGTCGGCGTGGAACTGATAGGCGGCCCCGGCGGGCAGCAGCGTCATGTGGCCGCGCCCAGCCTTTATCCGCCCCATGGGAGCGCCACCCGGCTCGCCGTCGACGGCGATCGAGCCCTCGACATCGGCCGCTGCCTGCTGGTCTTCGGCGAGCTGGCGCAGCCGGACCTCGACCTCCCCGTCCATGACGAGGGCGAACTCGTCGTGGGAGGCGGTCCGCCACCCGCTGGTGCCCTCGGCCCGGACGGCCTCGAGGACGTACTGGCGGTTCTGACCGACAGCGACCTTCTCATAGGGCCGCGACCGCGACGCCACCTCGAAGATGTTGGAGAAGGTGTAGTGCTTGGGATCGTCGTCGATGACCTCGACCGCACCCTTCTCGTAGTGGTCCAGCGAGCCGAACTTGGTCTCGAACCTCCGCGTCATCGAGTGACCACGCTCCTCTCGGCGTCCCGCTGCGTGCTTGCCATGATGCATCCCGGGGGTGTTATGCTGGCCGCGCTTGTTCGCAATGCGTACAAACGTTCGCTAGAAGCACAGACTCTCATCGGGGTTTGCGAGTGTCAAGCAGTGGAGCGGTGGCCGAGCGGGGCCCGGACAGCAACGTCATCCAGTCCCTGGAGCGGGGGCTGGCGGTCATGTGCCTGTTCTCCCGCGAGCACCCCAGCCTGACGCTCAGCGAGGCGGCCGAGCTGGCCGGCCTCACCCGAGCCACAGCGCGCCGCATCCTGCTCACCCTGGAGCACCTCGGCTACGTCAAGAGCAACGGACGGCGCTTCGCTCCGACGGCCAAGCTGCTGTCGATCGGCTACGCCTACCTGTCCTCCCTAGACCTGTGGGAGGTAGCCGAGCCCTACATGGAGGAGCTCGCCGAGCGGACCGGCGAGTCCTGCTCGGCGTCGATCCTCGACGGCCCTGAGATCGTCTACGTGGCCCGGGTGCCGTCCAAGCGGGTGATGGCGATCGCCCTCAGCGTCGGCTCCCGGCTGCCGGCCCACGCGACCTCCATGGGACGGGTGCTGCTGGCCAACCTCCCCCCTGAGGAGCTCGACCTGTACTTCCGGACCTCCCGGCGGGAGCAGCTCACGGCACGGACCCTGGTCGACGAGGCCGCGCTCCGCGAGCTGCTTGACAAGATCCACTGCCGGGGCTGGGCACTGGTGGACCAGGAGCTCGAGATGGGCGTGCGCTCGATTGCGGCGCCCATCCGCGACCTGCGGGGCAACGTGCTGGCCGCGATGAACGTCTCCACCCACGCCGGTCGGGTCACCATCAAGGAAATGGAGCGCGATTTCCTGCCCGACCTGCTGCGCGCGGCCAAGCTGGTGGGCGAGCGGGTCACCGCCCGCTGACCCGCCCCGGGAACGGGTCAGATCGTCGGGAACCGGGGGCGACCCCAGCCCTTGGGTGGCTCGGGCGCACGCGACCGCGGGCTGCCAGGAGCCAGGACGTCCACGGTGCCGATGCTCAGGGCGGTGAGCTGCGCGATCACGTCATGGACGTCGACCGTCTCCGGCAGGACGCAGCGCAGGTCGGTGATGCCGGCGTGCGCGAGGCGGATGACCTGCTCGTGGCCCTGCTCCAGGGTGCCGAAGATGGCCACCTCGGTCGGCGCCCCAAGCCCGGCAAGGGTTTCGTCGGATTCCCAGCGAGCCCAGGCCTCGGCGGTGGTTCGACCGATCGAGACCGGCAGCTCGACCGCGAGGCCGAGGGTGTCCGGCGCACGACCGGTGGCGGCGCCGGCGGCCTGTGCCTCCTGGGCCAGCACTTCGACCTCCGCGAGCGTCCCGGCCACAAGGACGGCGTCGTCGGCCGCTCGGACGGCCGGGGCCAGTGAGGGCCCGAGCTCGGTCTGGAGCGAGACCGGCGGCGCCGGCCGCTCGGATTCCGACCATCGGCGGCGTAACGCCGCCATGTAGCCTTCGAGGGCGATCGGGCCAAGCCGCCCGAGGCGCAGCCCAACCTCCAGCCGGCCACCGAGCTCGTCTTGCAGGGTTGCCGTCATGCGGGCGACGTCGTCAGCCGAGCCGGGTTGTGGGGTGAGCATCAGCCCCACCTGGGCGCGCCGAACCACCGGGGCGATCAGGGACATGCCGAGGAACGGGTCGGTGGTGGCGGGTCGTCGGTCAAGCGGATGGACGTCGCTGACCCAGAGGGCGCCGATCCCGGCCCGGTCCCCCATGCGGGCGACCTCGATCAGCCGCTCCTGCGGAGCGACCGGATTGAGGACCAGGCTGAGCCGTACCAGCCGTCCCGCGGGGGGGCGTGTCGGCCGCGCCTGGAGCATCCGATCCTCCTGGTCGAGCCGTCCCAACACCATCGCGCACGGACAAGGCTGGTCGGCTGTTCGGCCTCCGAATAATTGTTCGCGCAACGTACAATGCCGCGATGGCGGATGCAACGGCCACGGGCGCTGGGAGCGACGCAAGCACGTCGCTCCTGACCTCCCTGCACGGCCTCTTCGACCGCCTTCGGGCCGCCGGGGTGCCAGTGTCCATGGTTGAGGTGGTCGACGCCGTGGAGAGTCTGCGCCATATCGATGCCGCCAACCGCCGCCAGTTCCGCTCGGCGTTGGCGGCCACGCTCGTCAAGCGGCCCGAGGACTTCGCCACCTTCGACCAGCTGTTCGACGTCCAGTTCCCGTTGCGACGGGAACCGCCGGTCAGCCAGCCGGGACCGACGGTCGCTCCCGAGGAGGGACCAGGCGACGGCCAAGCCATACCGGCTGACCCGTCTGGGGATCTGCTGGAGGCGCTGCTGGACGCCCTGCGGACCGACGACGAAGGTGCGCTGCGGGCGCTGGCTGGCCTTGCCGTGGACCAGCACGGGGGCATGGAGACCCAGCGTCATGGCTCTGAGCGCTACTACATGTACCGCATCATGCGGCAGCTGGAGCTCTACCGTCTGCTCCAGGCGGTCACCGGTGCGGAGCCCGGTGCCGAGGCCCTCGATCGGGAACAGCTGAAGGCGGGCATCGACGACTTCCGCCGCCTCATCGCCGAGCAGATCCGCCATCGGCTCTCGGCCGTCCGAGGGGCCGAGGAGGCCGCCGAGCTCTACCGCGACCGCCAGCTCGACGACCTGGACTTCCTCGACGCCAACGCCAGCCAGCTGCGGGAGCTCCGCCAGGCGATCCGGCCGCTGGCCCGCAAGCTCGCCGCCCGCATGGCCAAGCGGCGTCGGCGGCGCCGCCGTGGCCGGCTCGACGTACGCCGCACCCTCCGCCACTCCCTGGCCTACGGCGGCGTGCCAGTCCATCCCGCGTTCCGGGCGCGCAAGGCGTCCAAGACCGACCTGTATGTCCTTGCCGACGTGTCCGGGTCGGTGATCGAGTTCGCCAAGTTCACCCTGTCGCTGCTGCACGCCATGAGCCAGGAGTTCTCCAAGCTCCGCTCGTTCGCGTTCGTGGACGGCGTCGACGAGGTGAGCAAGATGCTCGACGAGGCCGGCGACGTGCTCGACCTCCAGCGGCTCTTTGTCCGGGCCAAGGTCGTCTGGGCCGACGGCCACTCCAACTACGGCAACGTGTTCGCCACCTTCGAGGAGCGCTACGGCGCCGACCTTGACGGACGCAGCACGCTGCTGATCATGGGTGACGCCCGCAACAACTACCGCGATCCCGGGCTGGAGGTGCTCGGCCGCCTAGCCGGCCGCGTCCGCCACCTCTACTGGCTCAACCCCGAGCCGCAGCACGAGTGGGACACCAGCGACTCGATCATGAGGGCCTACGCCCCCCACTGCGACCAGGTCTTCGAGGTCCGCAACCTGCGCCAGCTGGTCGCCTGCGTCGACGAGATCACCGCCGGGTGATGGCAGGTCGTCGAGGGCGGGGACGGCTTTGGCGTCAGGGAGGTGGGCGGCCTCCAGATCGACAACGACCATGTCGGCCCTCGTGGCCGGCTCGTCGATCGATTGGGCAACGGCGTCGGCGGACGCGCCGGCAAGGGTTCCGGCGGGCCGTAGCACGGCGGTCAGCCACACCCTGGACGAGGGGTCACTGCCAGGGCTGGGATCCGGCTCATCGGTGGGCTGGTGGGCATGGCGGGGACCTCCTCCCCGACGCTATTCGTGGCGGAGGGCGGTGGCGGGGTCGAGGGCGGCGGCCTGGTTGGCGGGGCCGAGCCCGGCGAGGATGCCGACCAGGGCGGAGATGGCGAGGGCGAGCGCGGCCGCCGGGTAGGAGACAACGGTGCGCTGGTCGGTGAGGTGGGGTAGGGCGTAGGCGAGGGCCAGGCCGGCGGCGACCCCGAGGAGGCCACCGATGACGCTGAGCACGGTGGCCTCGGTGAGGAACTGGGCCACGATGTCGCGCCGGCGGGCCCCGACGGCCCGGCGGATGCCGATCTCGCGGATGCGCTCGCGGACCGCGACCAGCATCACGTTGGCCACGCCGATGCCCCCGACGATCAGGCTGATGGCGGCGATGGCCGTGATCAGCCGGGTGAAGTTGGTCGAGGAAGCCTGGCGGGCTTCGATCAGGTTGGTCGGGTCGAGGGTGATGAAGTCGTTGTCGTCCTCGGGGCCGAGCTCGTGGCTGGTCCGAAGGGTCGCGGTCACCTCGCCTTGGTAGCGGTCGGTGGCGCCGTCGGCCGCGGCGACCCGGAGCTGGCTGACGCTCGGGGAGGCCGAGACGAGCCGGCCTTTGATCGCGTCAAGGGGCACCAGCATGCTGTCGTCCTGGCTCTGGGCGCCTTGGCCGGTCTCCTTCAGGAGGCCGACGACCTGGTAGCGTTCGGTGCCGACGTCCAGGGTGGTCCCGACCGCCCCTCGGGCGTCCAGGCCGAGGTCGGCGGCCAGGCTGGCCCCGAGGACGGCGAGCTTGAGGCCACGCCCCTCGGCGAAGCTGGAGAAGAACGCGCCGCCGGCCAGCTGCAGGTTGTCGACGCTCTGGATGGCGGTAGTGGTGCCCTTCACGCCGGCCTGGACGCTGGTCACGCCGTTGGTGATGGTCTCCTGGGTCTGCACCAGCGGGGCGACGGCCCGGACCGAGTCGAGCCGCCGGACGGCTTCCACGTCGGCCAGGGTAAGGGTCTGGTTCGACCCGGCCGTCCCGGCAATGCCGCCGCCGAAGCCGCGGCCTCCCATCACCGTCATCGTGTTGCTGCCAAGACGGCTGAACTGGTCATTGACGTCAGCGGCGGAGCCGTTACCGACCGCGACCAGGGTGACCACCGAGCCGACCCCGATCACCAGGCCGACCACGGTCAGCAGGGAGCGGAGCGCGTTGGCTCGCAGCCGCCCGGCGGCCAGCCGGACCGCCTCACCGATCATGGGGTGCCTCCACCCGTGCCACGACCGCCGCCACCACCGGGGAAGCCGCCACCACCGCCGGGGCCGAACAGCCCGCCGCCGCCCTGCTGGTTCTGGTTGACGGCACCGGTGTCGCTGGCGGTGATGCCGGTGACGACCTGCTCGCCGGCCTGGAGGCCGGTGAGGATCTCGCTGCCCTGGGTGGTGACGAGCCCCACGACCACCGGCCGGGTGACGGTGGTCCCGTCCTGGACGACCTGCACGGTAGGGTTGGCGGTGGTGCCGCCGATGGCCGACGACGGCACCACCACGACGTTACGGCGGCTGGTGGTGACCACGCTGGCCTGTCCCGTCATGCCGGTCCGGCCGCCGGTGGGCAGCTTGCCGATCCGGACGGTGACCGGATATTGGACGACGGTCGTGGTCCCGGCCGAGCTGTCCGAGGAGGTGGGGCTGTCGGCGATCTCGTCCACGGTGCCGCTGGTGTCGGCGCCGTCAAGGGCGTCAAAGGTCAGGGTGACCCGTTGGCCAACCTTGAGCTTGGCCACATCCAGCTGGCTCACGTCGGCGGTGGCGACCAGGCTCTGGGTGGGGGCCAAGGTGGCCAGCTTGCCGCCGGTCTGCATGCGGTCGCCGACCTTGACCGTGACGTCGTCGACCACCGCGCCGGGCTTGTAGGAGACGAACGAGGCCAGGTCCAGCCGGCCGGTCTCGTCGAGGCCGTGGTCGGCCTGCCAGTCGGCCAGGGCGTCGGCGGTGCCGGTGCCGAAGTCGCCGTCGGCCTCGCCGGGGTCATAGCCGGCGGCGGCCAACGCCTTCTGCAGGGCGGTCACGTCCGGGCCCTCGTCGCCCTCAGCCAGACCGCGGTAGAGCGGGTAGCCGGAGGGGATGCCGTAGATGGCGTTGCCATCGACCCCGGCCAGCTTGGTTAGGGCCTTGACGGCCTTGCCCTGGGTGATCGCCACGCTGGTCACGGTGCCGGCGGCCGGGCTGGCGAGGGTGCTGGTGCCGTCCTTGGCCAGCGCGAAGGAGGCGTCAACGGTCTGGGTGAGGGTCGCTCTCCTGGCTGTCGCCGTGGCCAGCGACTGGGCGGTCGGGGTGTCGTCCCCGCGGGTCATGGCCCATGCGGATGCTCCGGCGGCGACCACCAGGACCGCCGCTGCGGCGGCCAGCCAGCCTCGCCGGCCGGGTCGCCGCCGGCTCACTGGGCCGGCTCCTCGGTCACGCGTGCCGCGGTGACGGTGCCGGCGCCGCCGTTGGAGGCGGTCGTGTCGAGCCGGACCGAGACGCTGTCGCCGACGGCAAGATCGGCCGCCTTGCCGGCGACCGCCTTGAGGATCTCGGTGGATCCGGTGAGCTGGACCTTCAGCTCACCGGCGCGGGTGGACACCGTGAGCACGTTGCCGCTGCGGGCGGTGATGTCGCCTTGCACCGACGGGCCACCCGGCCCTTGGGCCTGGCCACCCTGGGTCTGGCCGCCCTGGCCAGCGCCGGGGAACCCTTGGCCGCCAGGAAAGCCCTGGCCGCCACCGGGTCCCTGCAGGTTGCCCCGAGGTAGCTTGCCCTGCTGGGCCAGCTGGAACGCCTCGGCCAGGGTCGCCGGCCCAGTCGGCGCCGTCGACCGGCCCAGGAAGAAGCCGGCGGCGGTGCCGACGACCAGGCAGAGCACGCCGGCCACCAGCCGGTCGCGCCATGGGGAGCGACCGCCACCACGGTCGTACACCGGGACGCCGGTGGCGTCGGGCTGGTCGGGTTCTGCTGCACTGGGGTGCTCCTCTCGGTCGGATGGCGTGGTGGTCAGGCGGCGGCCGCTAGCCGACCGGCATCCAGCACCAGGCGCCGCTGGGCGCGGCTGGCCACCACCGGGTCGTGGGTGATCATCAGGACGGTGGTGCCAGCCCGGTGCAGGGCGGCGAACAGCTCCAGCACCTCGGCGCCGGAGCGGCTGTCGAGGTTGCCCGTCGGCTCGTCGGCCAGCAGCAGCGCCGGCTCCCCCACCAGCGCCCGGGCGATCGCCACCCGCTGCAGCTGGCCCCCGGAGAGCTCGGTCGGATCGTGATCGGCCCGATCGGCCAGCCCGACTCGCTCGAGGGCGACGTGGGCTTGCGTCAACCTGGCCGCCCGGCGGATCCCCCGGTACAGCAGGGGCGCGGCCACGTTCTCCAGCGCGCTGGTCCGGGGCAGCAGGTTGAAGCTCTGAAAGACAAAGCCGATCCGCCGGTTGCGCAGCTCGGCCCGCCTGGTGTCGCCGAGGTCGGACACGTCCTCCCCAGCCAGCTCATAGACACCGGCGTCAGGCCGGTCGAGGAGGCCCAGGATATTCAGCAGCGTCGACTTGCCCGACCCCGAAGGGCCCAGCACGGCCAGCCACTCCCCCTCGGCCAGCTCCAGATCGACCGCCTCCAGCACCGGCACGGCGATCGATCCCCGCAGGTAGGTCCGGGCCAACGCCCGGGTGCGCACCACCGGGACAGACATCGAGATGCCTCCCTCCAGGTTCGGCTGCCGCTACCTGGTCCGGCACACTGAGGAACCGACCTTGAGGCAGCCTGGCCCCTGGCTGAGAGTCTCCTGGGAATCTCCGCGCCGGTAGCGCTCAGCCAGCAGGCACATCGGCTGCCCTCGGGCCGACTGCCGACCGTCACCGACACCGTCTGCTCGGTGCCGCCTTGTCGAGCTCGTGCCAGAGGCGGCTGCCTGCTCCGATTACGAGACGGATGCTCGGCGTCGATCTGGACGGCTCGAGACGGATCCAGCCTGCTCACGTTGCCTGC
>Ga0307277_10001164_pt1 | contig 10217 bp, 11 predicted proteins | sample ER_DNA_116_FD_194473 | JGI IMG/M metagenome (GOLD analysis project Ga0307277, IMG submission 194473) | Bulk soil microbial communities from the East River watershed near Crested Butte, Colorado, United States - ER_DNA_116 | ecosystem: Environmental > Terrestrial > Soil > Floodplain | place...
CGAGATCGCGCAGGCCGCCGATGACCGCGTCGATGACCGAGTCGTGGACCATCACCCGCGACACGGGGACGATCACCAGATCACCGGCCCGGACATCGCGCCCGGACACGCGCGACAGGATCACTTCCGCGAGGGTCCGCGTCATGCCACCACCCATTCTCGTAGCAGCGCGTCGAGCTGATCCATCGAGAGCGGCCCCGAGTCGGCCAGTGTCTTGATCTTGGTCGTGATCGCGCGGAGCTCGTCCTTTCCGAACTGTAGCCCGAGCTCCTCGGCCCTGTGTCCGACCGCGTTGTGCCCCGTGAGCCGGTGCGCGATGTTGATCGTGCGCGTCAGACCGAAGTCCGCGGGGTCGAGGATCTCGTAGCTGTTCGGGTTGACGTAGATCGCCTTCGTGTGCATCCCGGCCTTGTGATGGAACGCGTACTTGCCGGTGACGAAATTGTTGTACGGGATCTCGATGTTGACCAGGGAGGCGACGAGCTCGTCGAGCTCGCTCAGCTTCCGAAGGTCGTACTTCCGCTTGATCGCCGCGGGATCGTCGGCGTACATGCGTGCGACGAACCCGCCCAGAGGCGTGATGCCGTTCCGCTCGCCGATCCCCAGCACGCTCGTATCGATGTGCGTCGCTCCCCCCTCGAGGATGCTGTACGAGTTCGCGATCGCGCAGCCGGCGTCGTTGTGGCCATGGAACTCGATGTCGCAGTGGACGTGATGCCGCAGCTCGGTCGCGAGCGCGTAACACTGGCGCGGCGTCGCGATGCCGACGGTGTCCGCGACGCCGACGCGGTCGACGCCCATCTTGTCGACCGCGGTGTAGACCTTCAGCAGGTCGCCTTCCGTCGAGCGGAAGCTGTCCTCGCTCGAGAACCGGACCTCTTTGCCATGGTCTTTGATGAACTCGATGACCGTGCCGGCCTCGCGGATGATGTCGTCAACACTCTTGCCGTGCGAGAACTCGCGCAGGTACGACGACGTGCCGAACAGGATGTCGATGCCCGTCACTCCGGCCTCCACGGCAACGCGCGCGTCGTCCATGTGACAGCGCACGTGCGTCAGGACCTTGGCCTTGAGGCCCAGTGCGGCGACGATCCTGAGGTCCTCGAACGACTGCGGTGACGCCACCGGGGAGGTGAGCTCGATGTACTCGACGCCGAACTCATCGAGGAGACGCGCGATCTGGATCTTCTCGGCCGTCGTGAAATGCGCGTTGGAGAACTGCTCCCCCTCGCGGAGCGTCGAGTCGATGATCGCGAAACGCTCGACCGGCATGCTCTACGTCCCTCCCGTTATTCCCACGTGACGGACCAGCGTGCCGGGCTCCAACAAAGAAGCCCGGCAGCGCGTACGCGCACACCGAGCCTCAAACGAAGCTGGTCGCACGGTAGCGCTTCGACCCGAGGTCACCCTCGAGCCGACAGCCCGTCTCCTTCCGGTGGACGAGCCAGCCGGTGATCGCGAAACCGATCACCGACTTCGGCGATCGCCCCGTTCCCGTCGCTTCGGTGGAAGCTTCGTTCCTCCGCGAGCGGTACTTCTGACGATCGCGCCTCTGGCCGGCAACGCGATATGAAGTTGTTGCCTGCAGTCTAACCTCAAGCGGTGGTGGTCCGCTATTCGGTCCGACCGGCGCGCCCCGACGATGCCGACGCGATCTCTGCCATCTACAACGAGGGCATCGCCGATCACGCGACGCTCGAGACCAACGCGCGCACGCCCCAGGAGCGTCGCAGTTGGCTCGCGGCCCGCGACGCGCGCCATCCCGTCGTCGTTGTTGAGGCTGACGGTGTGGTCATCGGGTGGGCGAGTCTCAACGTCTTCAACGCGCGCGATGCGTATCGACACGTCGCGGACATCTCTGTGTACGTCGCGCGCGCGGCGCGCGGAAAGGGCGCCGGCACCGCGCTTCTCGAGCGCCTCGTCACGCTGGGGCGCGAGATCGGCTTCCACAAGCTGGTGCTCGCGGGTTTTCCCAACAACGCCGCGAGCGTCGCGCTGTACTCACGGCTCGGTTTCAGAGAGGTGGGCGTCTACCGGGAGCAGGGCCTCCTGGGCGGCCGCTGGGTGGACGTTCTTCTCATGGAGAGGCTGCTCTAGCCGCACAGCGCCCCGGGGAGGGCCTGAAATAGCCCGTTCGGGGGCCTTACGCCCCGCGGACGGCGCCTCTAGCGTCCGAGCGGTGACGCTGGTGAACGGGTTCCCGCGCGCTTTCGTTAGGTGAAGCAAGGCGACGCTGACGTGGCCGTAGGCCGGGCGCGCCCAGCCGACCTGACTGGAGGCCTGACCGGAACCGATGAAGCGCTGGTTCGCGCCGCTAAATCCGGAGACGCCTCCGCGTTCGGTGAGCTCTACGAGCGCTACCGCGACGCGATCTACCGCTATTGCCTATCGCGGACGGGCACCGCTCACGACGCAGAGGACCTCACGTCGGATGTCTTCGTGAAAGCGCTGCACTCCCTCGAGCGGTACCAGGAGCGAGGGCTGCCATTCGTGGCGTTCCTCTATCGGATCGCGCGCAACGCCGCGATCGACCGGTCACGCACGCTGAAGCAGCCGCTGTCCGTCGACGAGCTCGTCACCGAGCCCGCGTCGCGCCAGAACGTGGAGGCCGAGGCGACGCTCGCCGTCGACCGCAGCATCCTGATCGCCGCGCTGACGAAGCTGAAGAAAGATCATCGTGACGTCATCGTCATGCGCTTCATCGAGGGCTACAGCGCGCTCGAGGTCGCGGCGGCACTCGGCAAGACCGAAGGCGCGGTGCGGACGCTGCAGCACCGTGCGCTCGAGCGCCTTCGCAAGGAATTCGATGACGCGCAGCGCGACATGGCACGTAAGGGCCGACGCTCATGAACGACGAACGCCTCACCGGGATGCTCGCGGCCCTGCGCACGGAGCGCATGGAGCGCACCGCCGATCAGAAGCTGCGCGCGCGGCTCGAGAACGCCTGGACCGCGCGCGAAGGCCAGGGCGGGCTCGCATGGCGGATGCGCCGGCCGGTGCTGGTCATCGCGACGGCCGCGCTGGTCCTTGGCTCCGTGGCGACGACACTTTCCGCCCCAGGTGACAGCCCGTTGTATTCATTGCGCGTGACGATCGAGGATCTCGCGATCCCGCTGCACCGTGATGCGGAGGATCGCGCCGAGTATCTCGTGTCGCTGCTCGAGCAGCGGACCGCCGAAGCCGCGCGTCTCGAGGCGACGGGCAACGCGCTCGCCGCCAGTCACGCGCGCGACATCGAGCGCAACACGCTGCGCATGGTCCAACAGAACCTCCCTGTCGCGCCGGACGCGGTCGAGCCAGCGCCGACCGAGTCGCCGTCGCCGAGTCCGACGCCGACGGAATCGCCGAGCCCAACGCCGTCGCCGGAGCCGAGCGCGACGCAGCGCCCCGCGACGCCGCGGCCGACGATCGCGCCCACCACGGTCCCCGTGACAGTGAAGCCCACAGCGACGGCGACAGCCAAGCCGCCAACGGCCACGGCGACGTCGCAGGCGGTGTCCTTCACCGGCTCGATCAAGAATCCGGACGGCACGCCCGCAACCAACGTCTGCGTGTCGTTCAATGCGGCGGGGCCATGTTCGGTCGTGACCACGTCCGCCACTTTCCGGGTGACGTTCTCAGGCAAGATCGGACAAACGGTGACCTTGTACTTCCTGCGTACGGACGGGATCAAGACCTACAGGGCGTACATCACCAAGACGATCTCGAACACGTATATGGATGTCGGGGTGATCCTGCTCAGGGTGCAGTAGCGGCGTTAGGGCGCGCCGCGCCGCCGGTACCGTCCTGGTACTTCCGGGTCTGTAAGGTCCCCGCCGACTTCTCGTTCTCAGGACCATGAAGCTCTTCAGCACACTTCTCATGGCGACCCTGGCCCTGGCCTTGGTCCTGGTGGCGAGCGCGTCAGCGGCGACCGTCGGTGGTGGGACGGCTGTGATCAGCCCGAATGGACCCGATGAGTTCGGTCGAGCATGGGCCGCCTGCCTCGAGACCAGAGACGCGAACAGCGACGAGTGCTACACCGCGCAGGAGCTGAGCGGCCTCGGCCCTGACGAGTTCTTCGACAAGGTCACGCGCAAGCTGGATCTGCTCGCGGAGCAGCCAAAGCCCGCGAAGCGGCCCGACGCGTGGGCTCTCATGAAGGAATGCGCGGCGACGCGCGACCTCGAGAGCGACGCGTGCCGGCACTTCATCGAGGCGACCGGCCTCAGTGGTGACGACGTCGCGCGTCTCGCCGACGGTTTGGCGTCGCCCCGCACCGAGCCGCAGCCGACCGCCGACAAGGCGAGCAGGACGACCGCGATGACCGACACGATGAAGGCGTGCGTCGACCTTCGCGCCGAGATGAGCGGCGGGAAATCCTCCGAGAACCTCGCCGCGCTCGCCGAGAAGATCAACTACGCCTGCCCGAAGGCCATCCGCGAGTCGAAGCTCTCGCCCGGGCAGTTCTGGTCACCCTTCTCCGCCTACCGCTAGTTCCTCTCCCCCTCCCCGCAACGTGAACGGCGCGTCCCTGTCCAGGACGCGCCGTTCCACGTCAGGTCCGGGACAGGGAGTAGGACCGTCGGGGGAGACATGACCGAGAGCACGACCCGTTCTGGACAGTAAGGACCACAGACCGGGTCCATGGAAAGGAAACGAAAAGTGCTCTCACACATCCTCAGCATGCTGTCCCTGGCCCGGCACGCCGTGGCCCTCACGCTCGTCGCGGGCGCAGCGGCGACAACGATGGTCGCGGGTGCCGTGGATCAGGGCGGGACCCAGCCTCAGCATGAGACGGCACCGATCACCGCATCGGTCGCGCCCACGACCAAGACGGAGCCAACAGCGAAGCCGGAGCCGACGCTCGCCGTCACATCGAAGCCAGCGACGCCCGAGGCGACTCAGAGGCCGGAGCCGAAGACCAACGACATCGAAGCACTCGTCAAGGACTGCCTCACCAAATACGCCGCCCTGAAGACGAGCACGACCGGAGCGACCGCCGCGTCCGAGGCCTGCCACCGCGCGATCGAAGCCTCTGGCCTCACATCCACCGAGTTCTGGACGCGGTTCGCGCCGAAGACGGAACCGACGACCCAGCCAACAAAGCCGACGACGAACCTCGAAGCGCTTGTGAAGGACTGTTTCGCGAAGTACACGGCCGCCCGGGAGAGCACGACGGGAGCGACCGCCGCCTCGGAGGCATGCCATCGTGCGATCGACGCATCCGGGCTCAGCGCGACTGACTTCTGGGCGAAGTTCGGAACGCCCCAGGCCCCGAAGTCGACGCCCAAGCCCACCGCCACTCCGGCCAAGCCCGAGCTGACCCAGCTGACGAGGTACTGCCTGACGATGCACGCCGCACTCGCCAGCACCTCGAGTCATGAGCAGGTCGAGCGGACGACCACAGTGTGCAATCAGGCGATCGCGGAGTCCAAGCTCACGCCCACCGAGTTCTGGTCGAAGTTCTCCGCCTACCGCTAGTTCTTCGCCCGTCCGCAACGTCAACGGCGCGTCCCTCACGGGACGCGCCGTTCGATGTCTAGCATGGGCGGATGAAGCGCCGCATCGGGATCCTCACCGGAGGGGGCGACGTCCCCGGACTGAACCCGGTCATCAAGAGCGTCGTGTACCGCTCGACGGAGCTCGGCTACGACGTCGTCGGTATCCGGCGCGGCTGGCAGGGATTCACGCACATGCAGCCTGGCCCCCAGCCCGACCCGGAGTACGTCCGACCACTCGACCGCAACAACACGCGCGCGATCGACCGCACCGGCGGAACGATCCTCCACACCTCCCGAACGAATCCACGCAAGATGGTCGAGGCTCGGCTTCCACCGTTCCTGGATAAGGCCGAGCGCGCGAGACTCTCGGTCGCAGACGGCCTCTACGACCTGACGCCGATCGTGCTGCGCAATATCGCATCGCTCGGCCTGGACTACCTCGTCACCATCGGCGGTGACGACACCCTGTCGTACTCAGAGGTGCTGGTCGGCGAGGGCATACCGCTCATCGCGGTCCCGAAAACGATGGACAACGACGTTCAGGGAACGGAGTACTGCATCGGATTCTCGACCGCGATCACGCGCGCGAAAGAGCTCATCGACCGTCAGCGGACGACGCTCGGCTCGCACGAGCGCATCGGCGTCTTTCGCATCTTCGGGCGCGATGCCGGATTCAGCGCGCTCCACGCCGCGTACGTGACATCGGGGCGCTGCCTCATTCCCGAGGCACCGTTCGATCTGGACCGGCTCGTCGCGATCCTCGCCGAGGACAAGCGCAACAACCCCTCGCGCTACGCCTTCGTCATCGCCGCGGAGGGCGCGGTCTGGAAGGGCGGTTCGATCCCGGAATATGGGCCCGCGGACGCGTTCGGGCATCGCCACAAGACGAACATCGCCGAGACGCTCGCCGATGAGATCCGCAAGCGCTCCGGCGAGGAGACGCTGGCGAGCGAGCTCACCTACGACCTCCGCAGCGGGGACCCCGACGCGCTCGATCAGACCGTCGCGATCACGTTCGCGAATATCGCCGTCGACCTCATCCGCGACGGTGCGTCGGGGCGGATGGTCGCGATCCAGGGCGGCAACTTCGTGCACACGACGCTTCCGGATCCAGAGCTCGGCCCTCGCCGCGTGGATGTCGCGCATCAGTACAACGCCGAGCGCTTTCGACCTCAGTACGCCGATCGCCTCGGCGCATCGATCTTCCTGTCCGCGCCGGCGGACTGATGCGCGCGGCGCTCGTCGCCCTCGCCGCCGCGCTCGCACTAGCGTGCGCAGCCCCGATCGCGACGTCCACGCCTTCGCCCAGCGCGGTGCCGATAACGAGCGAGCCGACACCCACCGTCGATCAGTCGACACCAACGCCCCCGCTCGGGCCGACTCCCACACCATTCATTCCCTGCCCTTCGCCGCAGAAGCTCGTTGGGGATGTCTCGATCTCACCGCTGTGCGTCCCCGGCGCGAGCGTCCTCGTCGAAGGCGCGATCGGCGGAGCCGACCTGCATCTCCTGTACGACCAAGTGATCGCGGATCTCGCGACGGTGCAGCGGGAATTCGCTTGGACGGTGCGACGACAGCCCACGATCGAGGTGTTCGCGACGACCGTGAGCTACCGGACGGGACTGATCCAGGAGTTCGGGTACTCGGGCGCGACCGCGGCCTTCGTGGCCGAGAACTCGGTCGCCTTCTTCGAGCCGGACCTGCGGGTGATCCTCGTCAACTGGGAGGCCGTGCGTGAGCGCCGTCCGATCGCCGCGATCCGACACGAGCTCACCCACTTCGTGACCCTCGAAGCGTGCGAGCCCCGCTGCGATCTCGTACCGGCTTGGCTCAACGAAGGTCAGGCGCACCTGGCGGAAGCGACGATCCCCGGCGGCGAGTGGCGGCTGGTGCGCGTCCGCTACGAGGCCGCGTCCATGGTCGCGACGCAGACGCTCATGCCGCTCTCGACGCTCGTCACGCAGGGTCAGTGGAACAACATCACGAGCTGGGCCGGCTACTACAAGTACCAGGAGGCGGCGCGGGCGACGGAGCTGCTGCGAGAGGACATCGGGGGCACCGAGCCGATCGCGCGCCTCTACGACCGACTGCGCCGCGGCGAAGATGTGGCTCGCGCCTATGCGTCGCTCACCGGACGGAGCTTCGATTCATTCATCGGAGCTCTCGCCGCTCGTTTCACTGCCGGCATCCCCGCGGGCCCCGCTGTGGTCATGACGGCCGGGCCGCAGGCGGGGAATGGCGTGGGCTATCTCCTCTACGGGTTCGGCTCAGAGGAAAACGTCACGATCCATATCGTTGGCCGCCGCACCGAGGAGACCGAGGAGGTAGCGGTCTCTCCGCAGGGAGCGCACTTCGCTGAGATCGTGGATCGCTATCCACCGGGCACGTATGTGATCGCGGTCACGAGAGGCGACGCGGTCATCGCCTCGACGCGCTTCGAGAAGCGTGGAGGCCGCCCGCCCAATCGCTTCGACTAGCGCTCCGGCGCTCGTCGCCCCTTCGGGCTACGGGATACGGCGGATCGACCGGCGAGGTCGACGCGCGGCCATGATCACGATGCCGATGAGGACGCCGAGTGCGACCAGTCCGGCTGTCACGAGGAAGTCCGAGTTGCCACCGCTCGCCGGCTGGCCTGACGCGCTCACGGCGGCGGTCGGACTCGCGACGGCGACGACCGATCGCGTCGGGGACGCGCTCACGGTCGGCGCCGCTGTCGTAGGCGCGGCCGTCGTGGGCGCGGCGGTGCGTGACGCGGTCGCGCTTGGGACGGTGCTCGGCACCGCGGTGGTTGCCGGCGTTGGGCTCGCGCTCGCGGCCGTCGCAGTGGGCGTTGACGAGGTCGTGTTCGCGCCCAGCGACGCGCACGCGCGCGAATCGGCGACGCCCGGCGCCGACGCGCAGACCGATCGCGCCGGTGTGGCCCACGAGCTGCCGTCCGCGGCCGTGCGCGACAGCGAGACGAGGATGAACGGGTAATGCGCGCCGCTCGGCGCGCCGCAGGTGCCGGACTCGAACAGAAGATCCAGGGTCGTGGTGTCGCCGTCGAGCGTCGCGTTCGGTCCAGTGCGCAGGCAGCGCCCGCCCGTGTCGTTCCCGCGCGCGTACAGCGCGAGGATGTCCTTGTCGAAGCTCATGAACATGTTCGCCGAGGCTGGGAACACGTTCGCCTCGCCGAGACCGGTGCGGAAGCTGTCGTAGGCCGCCTGCGTCTGGAAGACACGCATCGCCGGACGCTCGCCGAGCTCGGGCAGATGGCCGCGCAATTGCAGCTTCGATGCGACGCCGGTAGCCGCGAGCGCAGGCGCAGCGAGCAGCGCCAGTCCGAGGACGAGGCCGAGGATCATCACCAGCTTGCGCATCGCTCCAGACTCTAGACTCTGCCGCTTCGCTGGGGGCATCAAAAGAGGGAGGGATCCATCGGAGCCTCGTCGTTCTTTCCGTATCCCGTGCCGTCGGGCGACGAGCGGCCCGATGAGCTCGTCTTCATGCCCGAGCGGAGCCCGGCGCAGTGGGACAAGCTGCTCGCGTTCGTGGAGCGGCGCGGATTTCGCGCGGGCGAGGTCGTCATCAAACGCGGTGACATCGACCGCGCCCTCTATATAGTGGTCGACGGCCATCTCGAGGCGCGCGTCACGGAGGGTCGCGTTCGCAAGGGCGCGGCCGTCCCGGTCCCGGCTGGTTCGGTCATCGGCGAGATCGGCTTCTTCGATGGCCTCGCACGCAGCGCGACGGTCACCGCGGTGACGGACGGCGCGATGCTCCGACTCAGCTTCGAGGCGTTCCAATCGCTCGCGCAAAGCGAGCCGCAGCTGGCGCAGGCGATGCTGCTCGATCTCGGCCGCATCCTCGCGGTCCGGCTTCGAAAGACCGATGAGTTCATCCGCGGCTGGATCGGATAAATGCCGCCAACCCCGTTCCCGACCTACCTGCAGATGCGCGAGCGCGTGCCGCTTCGGGTCTGGACGGCCGCGCGCATCGTCGGGCTTCTGGTGGCGGCGGCCGTCGTCGCGGCGCTCTTCGTCGATCCGCCAGTCGGTCTGTTCCTTTTCTGGGGCCTCATCGTCCCGGCACTGCCGCTCCTGTTCTTCCTCGCGCCCGGTCTCTGGCGGAATATCTGCCCGATGGCGACGCTCAACCAGACGCCGCGTCGCTTCGGCTTCACACGCGCGCTCACGATGCCGAAATGGTTCCGCGAGTACGGCTACGTGATCGGCGTCGCCCTGTTCCTGGTGATCGTTCCCGCACGCAAGCTCATCTTCGACGACAACGGCCCCGCGCTCGGTCTGCTCATCATGGTCTGCCTCGCAGCAGCGTTCGCCGGTGGCGTGCTGCTCAAAGGCAAGAGCGGCTGGTGCAGCACGATGTGCCCCCTGCTCCCCGTGCAGCGGCTATACGGACAGACACCCTTCCTCACGGTGCGCAACGCGCATTGCCGACCGTGTGTCGGCTGTGTCAAGAACTGCTACGACTTCAATCCGGCCGCGGCGTACATGGCCGACCTCTACGACACCGATCCGCACCGCAGCGGCTACCGGAAGTTCTTCGCGGCCGCGTTCCCCGGACTCATCGTCGCCTTCTACACCGTTGACGCCTCGCTGACAGGTCCCGCGCTTGCTCTCTACGCGCAGTTCGCGAGCGTCCTGCTTCTGAGTGTCGGCCTCTTCTATGCCCTCACGATCTTCCTCAAAGTCACCGCGACAAAGATCACGACGGTCTACGCCGCGGCTGCTCTGG
>Ga0307277_10001165_pt1 | contig 10213 bp, 13 predicted proteins | sample ER_DNA_116_FD_194473 | JGI IMG/M metagenome (GOLD analysis project Ga0307277, IMG submission 194473) | Bulk soil microbial communities from the East River watershed near Crested Butte, Colorado, United States - ER_DNA_116 | ecosystem: Environmental > Terrestrial > Soil > Floodplain | place...
CTCCACAGGTAGGCCTCGCCGCTGCCGTGGCCGTCGTAGAACCCCTCGACCACCTCCAGGGTCTCGCCGGCCCGGTCGTAGGGCAGCGGACGCAGCAGGGTGGCCGCGTTGTGCATGGCCGCCGGCCGGCCCAGGTCGGCCGCTGCCAGGTCGGGCCGGCGCAGCACCCTGGCCCCGGCCGCCACCGCCGGCAGCTCGTTGAATGCGGCCAGGTTGAACAGGAACCGCCGCAGCAGGGTGTCGGAGACCGGCAGGTCCGGCTCCCAGCCGTCGGTCAGGTGCTCGGCGGTCACGGGGCCCCGTCCAGCAGCTCGCGGAAGGCGGCGAGGGCGGCCGGGATGCGCGGCCCGTACCAGGTGAGGGCGCGGCCGTCGACCAGCTCGACCCGCGACCCGGCGAAGCCGGCGGCCAGCTCGTCGGCGTCGGCCCCGGTGAACTCGTACGGCTCGGAAGGCAGCAGGACCAGCTCGGGGCCGAGCGCGGCCAGCGCCTCCGGGTCGAGCCTCGGGTAGCGGGTGGCCGGGTCGTCGAGCACCGGCTCGCCCCCGGCCAGGCCGAGCAGGTCGGCCGCGTAGGTCCGGCGGCCCACCCACATCCAGGGGTCGCGCCAGACCGCGCAGGCGTAGCGGACGCGGCGGGCGGGGCGGCGGCGGTAGGCGTCGCCAACGGCGGCGACCAGCTCGGCGTCCAGGGCCGCGGCCCCTGGCAGGTCGCCGACGGCGGCGGCCAGGTCGCGCAGCTCGCTGACCGCCCCGGCGACGGTGGTCGGCATGGTGACGAAGACGGCCAGCCCGCCGGCCTCCAGGCGCTGGACGTCCAGCTTGCGGTTCTCCTCGGCGTTGGCCACCACCAGGTCGGGCTCGAGCCGCCGGACCGCCTCCAGGTCCGGGTTCTTGGTGCCCCGCACCCTGGCCAGCCCGGCCAGGGCGGCGGCCGGCTCGCTGCACCAGTCGGTCACCCCGACCAGCCGCTCCCCCACCCCGGCGGCCACCAGCCACTCGGTCAGCGACGGGACCAGGCTGACCACCCGCTCGACCCGGTCGGGCAGGCCGACGGCGGTCCCGCGGGCGTCGTTGACGTAGCGCACGGTCAGCCGGTGCGAAGGGTGCGGAAGTCGCCCTCCTCGTAGCGGGCGAGCACGAACACCAGGTCGGCCAGGCGGTTGAGGTAGCGGACCACCTCACCGTCGGCCAGCAGCCCGGCCCGGTCCATCGCCACCGTCTGGCGCTCGGCCCGGCGGATCACGGTGCGGGCGTAGTCCAGGAAGGCCGAGCCGCGCGACTCGCCGGGCACGATGAACTGCTCGGGCATGTTGGTCCTGGCCACGTACTCGTCGATGGCCTGCTCGAGGCCGTCGACCATCTCGGCGGTGACCTTGGTCGAGCCCGCGGTGAGCTTGTGGCTGTTCTCGGTGGCCGTGGCCAGCTCGGCCCCGGCCACGAACAGCTCGCGCTGGAGGCGCAGGACCAGGTCGGCCAGGATACTGTCGGCGATGAACACCCTGGCCATGCCGAGGGCGGCCACCGCCTCGTCGGTGGTGCCGTAGGCCTCGGTGCGCCGGTCGTGCTTGTCGACCCGGCCGCCGTACAGCAGCCCGGTGGTGCCGTCGTCGCCCCGGCGGGTGTAGATCCTCACGGTCCCTCCTTGAGCGCCCGGGAACTACTGGCTGGCAGCAGCCCCGCGTTCAGGCGCCGGCGCTTGTCGTCGCCGAGCCGGGAGATGCGCAGGCCGGCGTGGATCTTGTGGCGGCGGTTGATCCCGACGATCACGGCCGTGAAGCCCTCGAGGTGGCGGGCCATCCGCAGCGGCCCGGCGTCGACCCCGCGGCAGCCGGGGATCTGGTCGGCCAGCTCGAGCACCAGGCCCTTGGCCGCCGGGTCGTCCGCGGCGACCAGCACGTCGGTCTCGACCTGCCGTTCGGGGTCGGCCAGCAGCCTCGGGGCGGCGTGGTGGAAGGCGGCGACCACCCTGGCCCCGGGCAGCAGGGCCGCGGCCTGCTCGGCGGCGCTGCCCTCGGGCACATCCAGCAGGTACGGTCCCTGGTCGTCCCAGCCCAGGGGGTTGATGACGTCGACCACCACCTTGGTGCCGATCGGCCCGGCCAGCCCCGGCAGCACGTCGGCCTGCCCGGCGTACGGGAAGACCAGGAAGACGACCTCGGCGCCGGCAGCCGCGTCGGCGTTGCCGACCCCCTCGACCGGCAGGTCGCGCCCCCCGAGCAGGTCGGCCACGACCCCCGCCGCCCGCTCCGGGTCGCGGGAGCCGAGCAGCACCCGGTGCCCGGCCAGGGCCAGCCGCAGCGCCAGCCCCCGCCCCTGGGGCCCGGTCCCCCCGAGCAGGCCGATCGTCAGCTGGCCGGGCAAGCACACCTCCTGGTCGTCCTCCACCACCGGCGACCCCGCCGCCGGCCCGTCCGCGCGAGGCTACCCCGCCGGGTCCCCCCCGCGCTCGGGCCCCGCTGCCCGACCCGGCGGGTTCAGCGCGGGTCGGGTTGGCAGGCTGGCGGGCCGGGGACGAGGGCGGCGGTGACGGTGGTTCCGGGGAGGACCTGGGCGCCGGGGCCGAGGAAGGAGCCGACCACGCGGGCGCCCGCGCCGACCACCGCGCCCGGGCCGACCACCGACCTGGTCACCACCGCGCCCGCGCCGACCCGGCATCCCGCGTCCAGCACCACCGGCCCGGCCAGCAGCGCCGCCGGGTCGACCCGCGCTCCCGCACCGGTGAACACCGGCCCCTGGAGCACCGGCGATGACCCGGCCGCCTCCAGCGGGACGGCGGCGGCGGCCGGCGGCCCGCGAACCAGGCGGCCCGACGGCAGCGCGTAGGACCAGCGGCCGGTGAGCAGACCGGCCGAGACGTCGAGCAGGCGGGCGAGGGTCCCGGCGTCGGCCACCGGCCCGCGGACGGGCAGCCCGACCAGGCGCCCCGCCTCCAGCAGCGGCCCGAGCACCCGGCCGACCAGCGTCGCGTACCCGGGCTCCAGGTCGCACAGCAGCCCCGCACGGACCGCGTACATCCCGGCCGAGTCCCATCCGCCGTCCGGGTCGCGCACCACCCGCCCCCCGGTCCGCCCGCCGACCGAGCCCGCGCCGCTGACCGGGCCCGCGCCGGAGACCGAGGCCGCGCTGGAGACCGAGGCCGCGCCGGCATCCGGACCCCGGGCGTCGGGTCCCCCAGTGGTCGGGGCCGCGCCGGTGTCCGGGCCTCGGGTGCCCGGGCCCCCGGTGGTCGAGGCCGCGCCGGCATCCGGGCCCCGGGCGTCGGGTCCCCCGGTGGGGGAGCGTAGCCCAACGGGAGGGCGCAGGGATCCCGTTGTCCACAGCCCCGGGGGAGGAGGGTCCTGGGGTGTCCACGGGCCCGGCGGCGGGTCGGGGGCTGGCGCCTCCAGGCGCAGGCCGAAGGGGTCGATGGTGGCCGGGACCAGGCCGGCGGCCATGGGTGCGCCGGCCTGCTCCAGGAAGGCGGCCAGGGCCGCCAGGTCGGCGGGATCGACGACGTGGTCGGCGGCGGTGACCAGCACCGGGTCGTCGCCGTCGCCGAGGAGGCCGAGGCGGGCGGCGTTGACCAGGCCGCCTCCAGTGCCGAGCAGGACCGGCTCGACCACCACCTCGACCCCGGCCCGGCCGGCGAGCTGGGCGACCAGCTGGTCGGCGCCGTGGTGGGCGTTGACCACGACCCGGGTCGCGCCGGCGGCCTGGAGCGCCTCCACGGCCAGGTCGACCAGCGGCCGCCCGGCCGGGGCGAGCAGCGGCTTGGGGACGGTCCGGGTCAGCGGCCGCAGGCGGGTCCCGGCCCCGGCGGCCAGGCAGAACCCGATCACCGCGGCGGCGCGTCCGGTGCGATCCCCGACCACCCGGGCCCCCCGCCCAGCCGACCCAGTAGCCGCTCCACCGCCTCCGCCTGCTCGGTGGGCGGCAGGCCGGCGGCCAGGACCAGGACCGGGAGGCCGAGCTGGTCCGGGTCGGCGGTGACGGCCGGGCCGCCGGCGGGCGGGGCCAGGATCAGGGCCCGCCAGGCCCACGGCTGGTCGGCCGCGGCCCGCAGGGCCAGCGGGGCCAGGCCGCCCAGCCCGACCAGGAGCGGCCGGCCGAGCCCGGCCCTGGTCCGGACCTGGTCGAGGTCGTCGACCGGGTCGAGGTGGCCCGGCGCTTCCGCCGGCCCGCCCCACCCGGGCCGGCCGCGCAGGTCCGGGACGACCACCCGCCCGAACCGGGTCAGGAACCAGGCCACTCCCCCATCCCCCGGCCCCGCCGGCTCCGGGTCGGCGCCGGCCGGGACCCAGGGCCCGGACCCGGACGACGGGCCGGGACCCTCCGGGACCTCGGGAGCGGATGTGAGCAGCAGGAACGTCCACGGTCCGCGGCCCGGGAGCTCGGTGGCCTGGAGGCTGGTGCCGTCGCCGAGGAGGAGGAGCACGATCAGCCGCGGGCGGGGCCGCCGGCCGGGGTGGTGAGGAACCAGTCGTCGGGGACGTGGTAGCGGGGCCCCTCGTCGGTCTGCTCGATGATCACGTCGGGAGGCAGCGCGGCCACCCCGAGCAGGCCGAGCACGCCCTCGTGGGCGGCGGCGGCCAGGCGCACGACCCCGGCCGGGCCGCCGGCCGCGTACCCGTCGCCCTCGCGCAGGCCGGTGGCCTCCCGGAGCTGGCCGATCCGCTCGACGCCCACCACCTCGCGCAGCTCGGCCAGGTCGACCGGGGGCGCCTCCAGCCACTCCGGGCGGGCGTCGAAGGCGTCCTGGAACCCCTCGCTGACAAGGCGGAGCAGGACGGTGATGCGAACCGCCGGCGACACCGGCGGGTTGCTCGGCAGGTCCATGCCAGCAGCTTGCCACAACGCCGCCGCGGGAACCGCCGAACCGGCCGCGGCCGGAAGGATGTCGCAGCGGCGACAGACGCGAGCTGTCCGGAGCGGGACAATGGTTCGGGAGGTGTGCTCACCGATGGCCCGACTCGCTGTCGCCCTGGTCCTCGCGGCCACGGTCGGCCTCACCGGCTGCGGTTGGGAGCGGCCCGGCCAGCGCGCCCCGGCCCAGACCCTCCCGTCCCCGACCCGCACCGTCCCGCCCGCGACCCTGACCCCGGGCACCACGCTGAACTCGGCCCTGCCCCGGCTGATGGGCGTCGCCGACGGCTACCACCAGTTCGAGGTCAGCCCCCAGCAGTACGAGCTCATCGGCAAGAACCTGTACCAGGTGCTCTTCAAAGAGCGGCTGTGGGACCAGGGGGTCCGCTTCGGCGCCAACTACGTCCCGGAGAAGAACCTGCACTTCGTGCTGATCGACCCCGGGTTCTCGCACCTCAGCGCGCGCGAGATCCTCGACCGGCTGCTCGGGATCGCCTGAGCCGGCTCAGGCGGTGGCGGCCACGGCCGCCTGGATCTCCCCGAGGAGGCCGACCTCGGTCTCCAGGTCACGGGCGGCGATGCTGGCGAACAGGACCTGGTCGACACCGGCCGGCTCCAGCCGGGCCACGTCCTCGGCGATCTGGCGGGGGGACCCGCCGAGGAACGGCCGCTTGTCACCCATCGGCTCGCGGGTGAGGGGGACGTTGGCCCGCACGACCACGGTCAGGCCGGCCGGGTCGCGGCCTGCCCGCTCGGCCGCCTCCCGGAAGGTGGTGGCCAGCGCCGGCACCACCTCGGCCGAGAAGGCGATCGGGTTGATGCCGTCGGCGATCCGCCCGGCCCGCCTGGCGCCGGCCGGGGTGGTGGCCCCCAGCAGCACCGGGAGACGCTCCTGCACCGGCTTGGGGTTCACCTCCGAGGGGGCGATGCGGTGGAACCGGCCCTGGTACTCGACCGGGTCCGGGCCCCAGCAGGCGCGCATGGCCGCGACCACCTCGTCCATCCCGGCGCCGATCCTGTCCATGGGCACGTTGGCCGTCTCGAACTCCTGGGGCATCCAGCCCTGACCCAGCCCGGCGACCGCCCGCCCGCCGCTGAACTGGTCGAGGGTGGCGAAGCGGCGGGCCAGCACCACCGGCGGGTGCAGCAGGGCATCGATCACGCTGGTCCCCAGCTTGACCCGCTCGGTCTTGCCGGCCACGTAGCTCAGGGTCTCCAGCGGCTCGTAGGTCAGCCGGTACTGCTCCGGGATCCGCTGCAGGCGCCCGTCCCGGCCGGGCAGCTCGGCCATCGGCCGCAGCAGCCGCTCGTAGGTCCACACGGCGGCGTAACCCAGCCGCTCGGCCTCCTGGGCGATCCGAACGATGTTCGCGGGCGAGGCCAGCCGGCCCGAGGTCGGCAGCGCGACACCTAGTTCCATGAGCCATCCTCGAGTCGGCGGGGACATCGGCGACATCCAACCATCCGGCGCAGGTGTCGACCAGGGTCACGGCCGGGCCCAACTTCGGTCGCCGGGGCCGCCTCCACGGTCGACCTTGGTCGGCGGTGTCTGACCCGGTGACCGATGTGCCGCGACCACGCCGTCCTTACCCTCGGGTCATGAACATCATCCTCAACCTGGAACGGAAGCCGCCGGCCGCCCACCCGCCCGGGCGCGGCGGGCGGCGCCCGCGGTGGGGCTGTTCTTCCTCGCCCCGCTGGTGGGCGAGTACCTGCTCGGCAACGTCTCGATCGTGGAGATCGGCGCGCTGCCGCTCCTCGCGCTGCTGTACGGCAGCGGCGCGATCCAAATCCGGGAGGTGGCGCGCCGCACCGGGCGTGGCTGGCCGACCATCCTCCTGCTCGGCCTGGCCTATGGGCTGATCGAGGCGGGCCTGATCGACCAGACCCTGTTCAACCCACCCGAGCTGGCCGACGGGCGGCTCGGGGCCACCGCCTATGTCCCGGCGCTCGGCATCAGCGTCTCCAACCTGCTGGCCTTCGTCGTCGGGCACTCGGTCTGGAGCATCGGCGTGCCGATCGCCATGGTCGAGGCACTCGTGCCCGGCCGGCGGGCGACACCGTGGCTGGGTCGTGCCGGCCTGACCGTCAGCGGTGTCCTGTACCTGCTCGGCGCAGTCCTTATCTTCCGCTACATGTACAAGGAATCCGGCGGATTCCTCGCCCCGGCGCCGAAGCTGGCCGCCGTGGCCGCGCTGTCCGCCGGCCTGCTCGGGCTCGCCTTCGCCGTCGGAAGGCGGCCCCGCCCGGTGACCGACCGGCCGGCGCCGCGCCCGTGGCTGGTCGCGGTGGTGGCACTCGCGGCGTCGTTCCTGTTCGGGTGGCGGAGCGAGAGCTGGTCGGGGGCGGCGTTCAGCGTGGTCGTGGCGACCGCGACGGCTGCCCTGGTCGTCCGGTGGTCGCGGCGCCGGCGCTGGGGCGCCGGGGCTGGGGCGCCGCCCACCGGCTCGCCCTGGCCGGCGCCGCGCTGCTGTACCAGGCCGTGACCGGGTTCCTCCTGACCCAGCTCTACGGCCGGGAAGGCGCCATCCACGTCATCGGCGACGTGGTCTTCGCCCTCGGCGCGGTCGCGCTGCTTGCGCTGGCCGCTCGGAGGAGGGTGGGAGGTGCAGGGGGAGTCGGCCTGTAAGCCGGCTTCTGTCCCCGGGAGGTCCCGGGGTGGCGGCCATCCATCTGGGACCGGCGTTGCCGCCGGCCTCGTGCGGTCCACCAGGGGACTCGGCCGGGCCAGCCTCCGCGGCCGCGTCGCCGCGGCCGTGCGTCCCCTATTCGACCTTGCTCCGGGTGGGGTTTACCGAGCCGGCCGGTCACCCGGCCGCTGGTGCGCTCTTACCGCACCGTTTCACCCTTGCCGTCCCGCTCGCGCGGGCTGGCGGTCTGTTCTCTGTGGCACTGTCCTGCGGGTCGCCCCGACTGGCGGTTGGCCAGCACCCTGCCCTGTGGAGGCCGGACTTTCCTCGATCCCGGCGAACCGGGACCGCGGCCGCCCAGCCGGCTCCCCCTGCCCGGCCAGTATGCCACCCGGACCGGGCGCGGCCACGTGATGCTCCAGAATGTGAGTATCCGCGATCGAACGTATGTGCGAGTATCTTGGCATGAAGCTCGCCGAGTGGGCACGCGCTAGTGGGGCGTACCCACGTCCGCCTGCCGCTGGTACCGCCACGGCACCATGCCGGACCTGGCTCGCCGCCTGTCGTCGGGTACGATCCTGGTCGAGGCCCAAGAGAACCCGCCCGCTGGCCGTGAAGTGGTGTACGCGCGGCTCTCCGCCCACGGTCAGTGCGCGGATCTGGACCGGCAGATCGCGCGGCTGACCGCGCGGGCGATCGGCCAGGGCATCGCGGTGGCCGAGGTCGTCTGTGAGGGTCGGCTCGGCCGTGAACCGCCGGCGGTCGAGCTCCTAGAGGCGGCGCCTTCGGGGCGGGCCGCAGGGTCGTGGTCGCCGATCCCGGCGAGACCAGCGACAACCTGGTGCGGGACAAAATCGATGTGCTGGTGAGCTTCTGCGCCCGGCTGTACGGTCACCGCGGTGCCCGTAACCGCGTCCTGCTGGCGTTGGCCTGCGCAAAGCGAGCACCCGAGGCGGCCCGCGTCGTCGGCGAGGACGACTGAGGATGGGCGTCCGCCCGATGTTCGAGGTCCCCGACGGCTGGGTCGCGCGCGGATTTGTTTTCGAGGTGGAAACCACCAGCCTCGAACAGCCAGCCCAGGTTGCGCAGGCGTTCGGTGCGAGGCGCTATGCCTACAACTGGGCGCTCGGCCAGGTGAAGGCCAACCTCGACGCCCGCACCGCCGATCCGACAGTCCCGCCGCTGGCCTGGAACTTCTACGAGCTTCGCAAGGCGTGGAACCAGGCCAAATATGATGTGGCGCCCTGGTGGCGCTGCACGTCCAAGGAAGCCTATGCGTCGGGGATCGCCGACCTGGTAGCGCCGCACTGTCGGATCCCGGGCGTAGTCAAGTCGCATGACGTGATGTAGCTGAGGATCGTCGTGGGTGGCTCAAGGCCGGGGTGAGCTGGGTGGCCTCCTTGGGGGCGGGCTCGTCGACCAGGACGAGCTCGAGGGACTCCTGGGAGAGGTAGCGGCGGGCGATGAGCCATTCGTCGTTCTGCTCGATCAGCAGGGCACCAGCCAAGCGCAGCAGAGCGGCGTCGTTGGGAAAGATCCCCACCACGTCGGTGCGCCGGCCGATCTCGCGGTTCACGCGTTCCAGCGGGTTGGTGCTGCGCAGCTTGGACCAGTGCTCGCGCGGCAGCTCGTAGAACGCCAGCAGCTCGGACTCTGCGGCCTCCAGTAGTCCAGCCACCTTCGGAGCGGCTGGTTGGAGGCGGTCGACCACCTCGCCCAGCCGCTGGCGTGCCTCGGCCAAGCTGGTGGCCTGGAAGATCCCACGGATGGCCGCGGCGATCATCGGCTGCTGGGTCTTGGCGACGTGGCCGAGCATGTCCCTGAGGAAGTGCACGGTGCAGCGTTGCCATGGGCAGCCCAGCACCGTGGCGATCGCGGTCTTGAGCCCCTGGTGGGCATCGGAGACACACAGGCGCACACCCCCAAGCCCACGGGCGCGCAACCCGCGCAGGAACTCCCGCCAGAACGCCTCGGTCTCGGCCTCACCGACGTCCAAGCCGATGACCTCACGACGGCCGCTCTGGTGGACGCCGTAGGCGATCACCAACGCCTTGTGCCGGACCCCGCCGGGCTCGCGGACCCGTTCCACCTTGGCGTCCAGCCACAGGTACGGGTAGCGGCCCTCCAGCGGCCGCTCCCGGAACGCCCGCACCTGGGCGTCCAGGCCGCGGCACAGCCGGGACACCTGGTCCTTGGACATGCCGGCGATGCCGAGCTGCTCGACCAGCCGGTCCACCCGACGCGTGCTCACCCCGTTGACATAGGCCTCCTGGACCACCGCGACCAGCGCCTGCTCGGCCCGCCGGCGCGGCTCCAGGAAGCTCGGGAAGTAGCTGCCGGTCCGCAGCCGAGGAATGGCCAGCTCCAGCCCACCCACCCGGGTATCCCAGGCTCGGGCCCGGTAGCCATTGCGCTGGGTTAGCCGCTCTGGGTGCGCTCGCCGAGCTCCGCGCCGACCTTGACGGCGACCTCAGCCTCCATCAGCTCGGCGACCATCCAGGCCACGCTCTCGCGCAGCACATCGGCGTGCTCACTGGCCAGCAGCTTGTCGGCGAGCTGGGCAGCGGTCATCCTGGGCCCTTCGGCCATCGTGGTGGTCCTTTCGTCGATCTCGTGGAACAGACCGACGATTCTCAGACGCCGCGGTGGCCGAACTCACATCCGACCGCCGACGCTTGCTACACCACCATCCGCGACTCGACCCCGGGCGTACCGTCACGCGAAAAACCAAGCGTGCGG
>Ga0307277_10001166_pt1 | contig 10206 bp, 11 predicted proteins | sample ER_DNA_116_FD_194473 | JGI IMG/M metagenome (GOLD analysis project Ga0307277, IMG submission 194473) | Bulk soil microbial communities from the East River watershed near Crested Butte, Colorado, United States - ER_DNA_116 | ecosystem: Environmental > Terrestrial > Soil > Floodplain | place...
CGCTTCGCGATCTCCGCGCCGTCGATCTCGCGGCATCTCGCCATCCTGAAAGCCGCCGAGCTCGTGACCGAGCGGCGAGACGGGAATCGGATCCTCTACCGCCTGGTGCCGGAGACGCTCATCGCGAGCCTCAACTCGTATCTCAGCGCGGTCTGTCCCACGCAGGTGCGGCAGCGGCGCGGGATCGCGGCCCGTCGCGGATGAGGATCGCGATCACGGGTGGGACCGGCTTTGCGGGTCGCCACCTCGCGCGGGCGCTCCTCTCGGACCGGCACGACGTCGTCATCGTGGCTCGCGGCGTCGACAAGCGCGACCCGTCCATCCTGGGGGCCGGCGCCACATTCGTCGCGGCGTCGACCGATGACGCGGATTCTCTCCGCCGAGCGTTCTCTGGCTGCGAGGCCGTGGCGCATTTTGCCGGGATCAATCGCGAGATCGGCGCGCAGACGTACGAGCGCGTGCACGTCCGCGGCACGCTGGCGGTCGTCAACGCGGCACGCGCGACAGGCGTCCGCAACATCGTCTACCTGAGCTTCCTGCGTGCTCGCCCGAATTGCGGGTCCCCGTACCACGAATCCAAATGGGCGGCCGAGGAGATCGTGCGCGCGTCCGGCCTCGACTACACGATCCTTAAGTCCGGCGTGATCTATGGTCGAGGCGACCACCTTCTCGATCACGTGAGCCGTGCCCTCTACACGTTCCCGTTCTTTCCGCTCGTTGGCATGCGGCCCACACGACTGCGGCCGGTCTTCGTCGGCGATGTCGTTCGCATCGCCGAGGCCGCCATCATCGACCGTCGGCTCTCGCGCCAGACGATCGCCGTTCTTGGCCCGGAGGAGCTCGGCGCGGGCGACGCGATCCGCCGGATCGCCGCCGCTGTCGGGCGCACGGTTCCGGTCGTCCCCGCTCCGGTGTTCCTGCACCGGGCTCTCGGCTGGGTCTTCGAACGAACCATGACGGTGCCGCTCGTCGCAGCGGCGCAGGTCCGCATCCTCTCTGAGAGCGTGACCGAGCCGCTGCCGTTCGCCGACGCGCCGCCTGCCGATCTCGCGCCGACAACGATGTTCTCGGTGGAGCGGATCCGCGCCGAGCTGCCGCCGGCCGGACCCTTCGGCCTCCACGACCTCCGCCTATTCCAGCACTGACCGCCGCGCGGCACCATGCTTGGAGCAGTGACACCGACCGCGGCCCGCACCAGAGCGGCCGACGACGCGCCGGCGACCTCGCTCGATCTTCCGGTGATGCGCATTCCCGGGATCGGGAGCGAGTCCGCGAAGCTCCTCGAGCGAATGAACATCCACTCGATCGGCGATCTCCTCTGGCATCTGCCCTCCCGCTTCGACGACTTCTCCAAGTTCGTGCCGCTCCGCCGCCTTGTGCCGAACGCGACCCAAACCGCCGTCGCGACGCTCGGACGGATCTCGCAGCGGCGTACCGCGACCGGGAAGCTCATGACCGAGGCGGAGCTCGCGGAGGAGGACGGCACGCCGACCGACGTTCGTGCGACCTGGTTCGGTCGTGCGTTCGTGAAAGAGACGCACCGCGAGGGCGAGCGGGTCCGGATCTCGGGAAAGGTGAGGTTCTTCGGGCGCACGCTGCAGTTCAGTCAGCCGACGCTCGAGCGCGCCGACGCCGAGGCGGTGCACACGGGACGACTCGTCCCGATCTACCCGCTGACCGAAGGCATCAAGCCCGGTCAGATGCGCCGCTGGCTGCACACCGCGATCGAGGGCGGCCCGCGCCGGACCGGTCTGGTGAGCGAGGTCCCCGAGCCGCTCCCGCTGCCGATCCGCGAGCGCCACCACCTCCCGGATATCGCGTCGGCGCTTCGGCAGGTCCACTTCCCCGACGATGTGGAGCGGCTGTTCGCCGCGCGGCGAAGGCTCGCGTTCGACGAGCTCCTCGTCTTGCAGCTTGCGCTCGGGCAACGGCGCGCGCGGTGGAAGGCTCAAGCGTCGGCGCTCCCACTCACGGTTCCCGACACCGACCTTTCCGAGTGGATCGCGGAGCTGCCCTTCGCGCTCACCGGCGCGCAGCAGCGATCGTTCGACGAGATCCGCACCGATCTCGCGAGGCGCATCCCGATGTCGCGCCTGCTCGAAGGAGACGTCGGCTCCGGAAAGACGGTGGTCGCGGCGCTCGCCGCGCGGATCGCGGCGGCCTCGGGTGCGCAGACCGCGCTCATGGCCCCGACCGAGCTTCTCGCCGAGCAGCACGAGCGATCGCTCGATGCGCTCTTCGCGAACGGGGGCCCGCGTCATGCGCTCCTCACCTCGAGCGTCACCGGCGAACGGCGGCGCGAGATACTCGCCGGCCTCGCTGATGGATCGATCGACGTCGCCGTCGGCACACACGCGCTCGTCGAGGAGCACGTCGCGTTCAAGCGGCTCGGCCTTGCGATCGTCGACGAGCAGCACCGCTTCGGCGTCCGCCAACGCGCGACGTTCCGCGAGAAGGGAACGGGCTCCGACCCGCATCTTCTCCTGACGACGGCGACGCCGATCCCGCAGACCTTGAACCAGACGATCTACCGCGACCTCGATATCTCGGTGATCGACGAGCTGCCACTCGGGCGGAAGGAGATCATCACGCACCTGCGGACGCCGGAGCAGAGCGCTGCCGTGTGGGAAGGAGTCCGGCTCGCGGTCAAGCGTGGCCAGCAGGCGTTCGTAGTCACGCCGCGCATCGATCCCGCCGAAGACGAGGGCGACGACGTGCCGAGCGCTATCACGACAGAGAAGGAGCTCCGGCAGGAGGAGCTTCGCGGCCTTCGCCTCGCGCTCATGCACGGCCGCATGTCGGCGAAAGAGCGTGACTCGGTGATGCGTCGCTTCGCCGGTCGCGAGATCGACGTGCTGGTCGCCACCACCGTCATCGAGGTGGGCATAGACATCCCGAACGCGACGGTGATGGTGGTCCTCGGCGCGGAGCGATTCGGTCTCGCCCAGCTCCATCAGCTCCGCGGACGGATCGGGCGTGGATCGGAGCGCTCGTACTGCGTCCTCGTGAGCGATGCATCTGATTCGGAGAGGTTAGCGGCGATGGTGGAAAAGAAGGACGGTCGACCGATCGACGGCTTCGAGCTCGCGAAACGCGACCTGGCGATTCGCGGCGCCGGCGAATTCCTCGGCGCGCGACAGCACGGTGTCCCGGAGCTCCGCATCGTCAATCTCGCCGACGTCGATCCCGAGCTCATCAGCGAGACGGCCGACGAGGCCGACCGCGTCCTCGCCGGCGACCCGGAGCTCGCGGGTTCCGAACACGCCGAGCTGGCGCGCGCCGTCGATCAGCTCTGGCGCCGCTACGCGCTCGCCTGATGCGGGTGATCGCGGGAGAGGCGAAGGGACGAACGCTGGTGGTGCCGCGCGGCGGCGGCACGCGGTCGGCGACGGATCGGATCCGCGAGAGCCTGTTCGCGATCCTCGAGCCCGAGCTCGAAGGCGCGCGGGTGCTCGACCTCTTTGCCGGAGCGGGGACGCTGGGGATCGAGGCGCTCTCGCGCGGGGCCGCGCGGGCGACGTTCGTCGAGCGGGGCGCCGAGGCGGTGAAGGCGCTCCGTCGCAATCTCGAGAGCACGAATTTCGGCGCGCGGTCCGAGGTCCTCGTCGCAAACGTCATCGGGTACCTCGACTCACGGCCGCGCGGGCAGTTCGACATCGTTTTTTGCGACCCACCGTTCGCCGACGTCGCGATAGCGGAAGCCACCATCGGTCATGACGGGCTCCGATCTGCGGTCGCTCCGGAAGCCCTCGTCGTCGCGCGAGCCCATGGCAAACATCTGCCCGCGCTGCCCGCCTTCGTCCACGTAGCGCGTGTCACGGAGATCGGTGAGGAGAAGCTCCTATTCCTGCGGTACATTGACCAAACTGCGGGAGGGTGACGTGGACATACAGTTCCTGGTCGAGCGCCTCGAGGCCCTCATTGTCAACGGAAGAAAAGTCCCGATGACCAGCCAGGTCATCCTCGAGCAGGCCGCGGTGCTCGATCTGATCGACCAGCTCCGCGTGGCGATCCCCGAGGAGGTCAAACAGGCGCGGCGCATCAACCAGGAGAGCGATCGCGTGCTGTCGAAGGCCCGCGAGGAGGCCGAGCAGATCATCGGGGCCGCTCAGGAGCAGGCAGCGCTCTTGCTGCAGGACCAGTCGATCCTCCGCGAGGCGGAGACACGCTCGCAGGACATGCTCGACAAGGCGCAGGCGAAGGCGGAGGAGACGATGCACGGCGCCGATCAGTACGCCGCCGACGTGCTCGTGCGACTCGACAGCGACCTCGTGAAGACGCTCTCGGTGATCAGGAAGAGCCTCGAAGTCTTAGAGGAGCGACGCGCAGCGCCCACGGAGGGCTGAACCAAAGTGAAGATCAATGTCGCGCCGCTGCTGAAGCAGCCTGTCGGCGCGCAAGCCGAGTACGAAGTAAAGGAATCGCCGATCGATCCTCGTGGCGAGAACGCCGGCCTCACCGAGGCCAGCGCGACGAGCATCGACGCGGAGATCGTCGCGACCCACACCAATCCCGGCGCGTACCTCGAGGGCGATGCACGGGCGACCATCGCCGAGCAATGCAGCCGGTGCCTCCGCCCGATCGAAACGCCGGTCGAGACGAACTTCGCCGAGCAGTACTACTCGACGATCGACGTCGTGAGCGGCGACCCGAAGGACGCACCGCCCGCTGATTCCAAGCGCATCGGCAGCGACTTCAAGATCGATCTGACGCCGCTCCTCCGGGAAGAGCTCATCCTGGCGACGCCGCTCGCTCCGCTCTGCAAACCGGACTGCAAAGGCCTCTGCCTCGTGTGCGGTCGCGACCTGAACGAGGAGCCGCACGACCACGACGCTCCCGTCGACGAGCGCTGGAGCACGCTGAGCAAGCTCAAGGAGTTCCATCCCGAGCGCTAGTCATCGCCCGGTGATCGTGTGCCACACCCCTTGTAATGCGCCGAGAGCGCTGAACTGGTCAAGGAAACGGTCGACGTGGAGGAAGTACTCCTGCGCTTCCTTGGCGATGAGCAGGATGACGAGAGCGAGACTCGCCTGCCGCGGCGTCAGCGCGCGCTCGGGACGGTAGTGGCGACGAGCGGCCACGGCCACGAACCAGAACTCGAAGACGTTCGGAAACAGCAGCAGCACCGCGCGCTCCCCGGTGATCTCAAACGCGACCTCGCCGATCATCCGGTAGCCGAATAGCACGAAGGCCACGACGCGCTCGAGTCCGGACCAGCGGGCCGCGACGATGAGGAACGTCGCGAGATAACCGAGATCGCAGAGCTTGTCGAGGCGCTGATAGTCGGAAATCCCGCCGATGGCATCCATCAGGAACAGATCGGCAAAGTCCGTGACGAGCGCGATGAGCGCGCCGGCGAACGGCCACCGTAGCGTTGGAAGCGCGCTCGCCAGTCGAAATGCGACGAAAACGGCGACCTGCCACGTCGGTTCGATCATTCCGACGGCTAGAATCATCGAAACCCCCCTCGAGGAGAACGCTTTGGCAGGCCAACCCAAGAAACGGATACCGCGCGCCGCGCAGGGCGAACGCCGCAGTCATCTCGCGTTGCGCGCGATGAATCTCGTGCCGTGTCCTCAGTGCAAGTACCCAAAGCCGCCGCACCGGGCGTGCCCGCAGTGCGGGACGTTCCGCGGCCGCCAGGTCATACCGATCAAGGCGAAGCGGACGCCGGCTTAAGAAGAACGGCGCGCCAGTGAAGATCGCCGTCGACGCAATGGGCGGCGACCACGCCCCGGACGAGATAGTCCGGGGCGCTCTGTTGTATCGACAAAAAGGCGGCGCCTCGGATCTCGTGCTTGTCGGGCGCGAGGATGCCGTTCGCAAGCTCGTCGGTGCCGAGATCCCGCCGGGCATCACGATTCGCGACGCGAAGGACGTGGTCGGGATGGACGAGCATCCCGCGACGGCCCTCCGGCGCCGCTCCGACACGTCGATCGGCGTGGCCACGGCGATGGTCAAGCACGGCGAGGCTGACGCGGTCGTTTCGGCGGGCAACACCGGCGCGACGATGGCCGCGGCGCTGCTCGTGCTCGGCCGCATCCGCGGCATCGATCGTCCCGCGCTGTGCGGGCTCTTTCCGACGACGAAGGGCAAACCCGCGTGTCTTCTGGACGCCGGGGCGACGATGGACGCGACCGAGCAGAACATCCTGCAGTTCGCGCGAATGGCGTCGCGCTTCATGGAGAAGCTTCACGGTGTCGAGCACCCGTCCGTCGGGCTCATCAATGTCGGCGAGGAGCCCGAGAAGGGTGGGCGCATGCAGCTTGCCGCGCACGCCTTGCTTGAGGGCGCCGAGGATCTCAACTTCTACGGGAACATCGAAGGCAAGGATGTGCTCAAGGGTGTCACCGATATCTGCGTCACCGATGGCTTCACCGGGAACGTCCTTGCGAAGGGGATGGAGGGGGTCATCGACATCTTTGTCGATGGGATCCGCAACGACATCTTCGGCGGCGTGTGGGGAAAGGTCGGAGCCCTCGTCGCGCTCCCCGGCCTTCGCAGGTTCCGCAGCCGGATGGACTACGACCCGTACGCCTCGGCGCCACTCCTTGGGGTCGCCGGCATTTCGGTCGTCACGCACGGCCGCGCGCGCGCGAACATGATGCGCCGCGCGATCGAGGTCGCCGAGCGTGCCGTCTCTACGCGACTTCTCGACGCGCTCGGCGAGGGCGTCGCATCAGCAGCGTGAGCGAGCGGCCGGCGCGCGGCGGACGCCACCCGGCTCGACGCCTCGCCCTGCAGACGCTCTTCGAGATCGATTTCAATCGCGCCGATGCCAAAGAAACGTGGCAGCGCGGCGCGTTCCGCGCGGGCCTGACCGAGGAGGCGTCCGCGTTCGCGTGGGATCTCGTCGAGGGGGTGTTGAAGCACCGCAAGGAGCTGGACACCGAGATCGCCCAGCTCGCGCCCGAGTTCCCGATCGATCAGATGGCGCGCATCGACCGCAACGTGTTGCGGATCGCGCTCTATGAGCTTCGGGTCTCCGGCGACGCGCCTGCGGGAGTCGTCATCGACGAGGCCGTGGAGCTCGCGAAGATGTTCGGCTCCGAGGCCTCGCCGAAGTTCGTCAACGGTGTCCTCGCGACCGCGGTGGGCGGCAAGACCTAGCGGATCACGAGCGGGACCGCCACAAGTCCCTGCTCGCTGCCGTCTTTCGCGCTCGCTTCGTAGACCTCGAGCGTCACGTTGCCGGTGAATCTCGCCGGGACCTGGACGTCGGTGTCGAACGTTCCCCAGATCGGACTCGACCCAAGGCTCGTGAGGAAATGCCCGTTGGCGATGACCTTTCCGGCGCTGTCCTTCACGCGCCACACGACATTGGCCTCGAACACGCGAGCCGCTCCGCTGAGCTGTATGTCGCAGGTGGTCGAGCAGACCGGGGTCGCGGCGACAGGCTGCGCCTTGTAGATCGCGATCCGGTCACTGAGGTATTGCGGCGTGCCACCGATGTCCAGCACGATGCGGGTCGGGTTCGAGAGTGTGAACACTCGCCACGGCCGCGCGTCGTCGAGCCCAAGGCGGTACGTCTGGGCGCTGGATGAGTTGGACTTGCCCACGGCGATCCAGCGCAGCGGGCTCCGATCCACCTGCGTCACGGCTGTGGTGGCATCGGACGCGTTCGGGAGGGTTATCTCGAGTTCGAACTTTCCGCTCGTGGCCTGCTTCTCCGGAAGGAGGGCCGCGGTGAACTCGCGGTTTACGTTCGATGACCCGCTGGGGGTGCCGTCGTCGATCGTGATGACAAACCGGGCGAGGCCTGGCGCGAGGGAGTCGACCGAGTAAGTCGTCGAGAGCCGCGCCGGAGGGGTGTCCCCGCCGATCTGCAGAGGGTCGACACTGCCGCGCACCCCGTAGCCGGAGACATCGTCCCGTGTCAGGGCCTTGTCGATGACCAGTTGATCGATGACCGCGTTCGGCTTGCCCTTTTCAGTGATGAGCGCTCGGTTGATCCCCGGTTCCTCAGTGATTGTGTAGACGAGCTGCTGCACCAATGCCTGCGACTGTGCAGCACCGCGCACCGCCCAGCCTGGCGAGAGATCGAACTCGACCTTAGCCAGATCTCCCTGAACGCTGACGGAAACTCCCATCGACCCTTGGCTGGAGCCAGCCGTCGGCGCGGGCTTGGCCACCAGGGACATCGGGTTGATAGCGCCTGCGGGAATTGAGCCAGACGCGAAACCCGCGAGCGCCGAGATCCGCGCGCCGATCCGGCCTTCTGCCGACGACAACGCTGCGCTGCTCGAGTGGGCGTCTACGTATGAGCCGATCGGAGGCAGGCCGTCACGAGCGAAGTAGACCCACGTCAGTACGCTCGGCGCCGCCCGCACCGGACTCGCAGTTGGCGCAACAGTCGTAATCGGAGAAGCGGGCACAGTCGGTGAGGCGGCCACACCCGGCTGACCTTCTGTCGGCCGCATGAGCCACGAGCCAATCGCGAGAGCAAGCACGATCGCCGCGGCGGCCGTCGCGATCTGCCAGATGCCGAAGAACGATCGACGAGCCGGCGCGGTCGCGATCCGCGATCGCTCGAACGGAGTCTGGTTCACGTCGATGGTCTCGATCGCGCGCGACAGCGCGCGGCCGATGATTTCGTCGTCCCGTCGTTCGTCAGTCATCGTATGGCTCCTCGCGCGAGCCGGCCGGCGAGCTGTATCTGGCGAAGACGCTCGATCGCCTGATGCAGCGTCGCTCCGACGGTCCCGCTTTTGATGTCGAAGTGGTCGGCGATCTCGTCGTAGGAGAGGCCGTAGTAGTAGCGAGCGACGACGATCGCCCGCTGCCGGTCCGGCAGCTCGCCGAGCGCGGCGAGCAGATCGATCCGGTCCGCCGTGGTGTCGAAGCCGTCGTCACGAGGCGGTAACGAGGCCCAGACCTCGTCCTCGCGCCGGGCCCGTTTGGCCTTGCGGAAGACCTCGCGGGTGCCCACGACGAGAAGCCAACCGGGGAGCTTTTCGATGTTCTCGAGGCCGGTCCGGTGTGCCTTCACGAAGGCCTCCTGCGCCGCATCTTCCGCCGCGGCGGGGTCGCGCCCGATCGCGAGCAACGCCCGCACCAGGCGGGGATACTCGCGCTCGTAGACCTCACGCCAGCGCTCTGTCATCGGCTTTCACCATAGAGAGGCCTGCCGAGCCCACTTTCTTTAGCGCTACCCGATTGACAGGTCAGATGGGTGGCCGTGACACTTGCGCCGACCTGCCGCTGCGGGCGGGCGGAGGGGTCGCACTCGACCCGGAGGAGGAATTTGTTGGCGCAGGGAAACACCTACGATCGCCTCAAGAAGATCATCGTCGAGCAGCTCGGCGTCGACGAGGTTGACGTGAAGCCTGAGGCCTCGTTTGTGGACGATCTCAACGCTGACTCGCTCGACTTGGTCGAGCTCATCATGAGTCTTGAGGAAGAGTTCGGGATGGAGATCTCGGACGAAGAGGCGGAAAAAATCAAGACCGTGGGCGACGCGCAGGAATACATAGAGGAGCACGTCGCTTAGCGCGCACAATTACGTCGAGCGCAACGCGTAGGGGAGGCAGGGGCATCGGAGCCCCTGCCTTTTCTGCGCTTATGGAGGATGTGACCGAGATCGAGATCGGCGGATATCGCTTCACGGATACTGTGCTGCTCGAGAACGCGCTGACGCACAGCTCGTATCTCCATGAGCACCCGGAAGAGAACGCGCACGATTTCGAGCGGCTCGAGTTCCTCGGCGACGCGGTCGTCGATCTCGTCGTGGGCGAGGAGCTCTATCGGCGATTCCCCGACGCCACTGAAGGCGAGCTCACCGCGCTTCGCGCCGCGCTCGTGTCATCCGCTGCGCTCGCCGAGGTCGGCCGACAGCTCGGCTTACCGGAGAAGGCGCGTCTCGGTCGCGGGGAGGAAGAGACCGGCGGTCGCGCACGCGCCGGACTCTCCGCGAGCCTGTACGAATCGGTGGTGGGCGCGTGCTACATCGAAGGTGGGCTCGACGCCGCGAGCGCGTTGGTCGAGCGAACGATGGGTGACGTCATCGCCGCGACTCTTGCCGCGCCGCGCAAATCCCCGAAGACGTTGCTGCAGGAGTGGGCGCAGGCCGCGCATCACCCGCTACCGCTCTACCGGACGCTGGACGTGAGCGGCCCGGAGCACCGGCGTGGGTTCGTCGTCGAAGTCGAAGTCGCCGGCAACGTCGCGCAGGGCACCGGCGCGTCGAAACGCGCCGCGGAAGAGGCC